>Ga0302046_10002916_pt1 | contig 15756 bp, 11 predicted proteins | sample RVTome_11_FD_200261 | JGI IMG/M metagenome (GOLD analysis project Ga0302046, IMG submission 200261) | Soil microbial communities from uranium-contaminated site in the Upper Colorado River Basin, Wyoming, United States - RVT147D111 (version 2) ...
GTGCCGTGATTGGTCCCTCGATCGGAATCCGGTACCGTCCGCCGGATGCGCGGGTGAACCCGCGGCTCGGCAACGGTCGGTGGCACCGACCGCCTCCACGCCGCTTCGCGCCCGCCCAAACATGACCTTGGAACCGTCCGCTCCGTCTCTCGCCTGAGGGTGCGCCATGCTTCAGTTCCTGCTCCACCTCGTCGTGACCGCCATCCTGTTGTTCGTGGTCGGCAAGATCGTCTCGGGCATCGACGTCCGCGACGCGAAGGCCGCGCTCTGGGGTGCGCTGGTGCTGGGCATCGCGAACGCCATCGTGCGCCCCGTGCTCGTGTTGCTCACGCTCCCGCTCACGATCATCACGCTGGGGCTGTTTCTGTTCGTCGTGAACGCCGTGATGCTCATGCTGGCCGCGGCGCTCGTGGACGGGTTCAAGGTGCGGGGATTCGGATCCGCGCTCGTCGGCAGCGTCCTGCTGAGCGTCCTCAATCTGGCGGTGGACCTGGTCTTCTGACCTCGGGGGACCGGAGCGTCGCCGTCACGGCGCTCCCCCGCACAGCCGTCGCACGAGGTCCTGTTCGCTCGAGGCCGTGCCGCTCACTCGCACGCGCTTGGCGCGGGCCGTTGCGCCGCCCACGATCTCCACGTCCTGCCGACGCACGCCCAGCCGCGCCGCGAGGAACCGCACCAGCTCGTCGTTCGCCGCGCCGTCCACCGGCGGCGCCTTGAGCCGGATCTTCACCGCGCCCCCGTGCATCCCCACGACCTCGGTCCGCGCGGCCCGCGGCTGCACGTGGACCGCAAGGACGATGGTGCTCCCCCTACCCCCCATACCCCTCCGCAATCCCCGCCAATCGCGCCTCGATCTCCGCCTGCGGATGCCAGACACCACGGATCATGACCCCCGCGCGGCGCGTGGTGTTGCGGATGTCCGTCAGCGGGTTGGCCTCGAGCAGGAGGAAGTCGGCCTGCCTTCCCACCTCGATCGTCCCGGCGCGATCCGCGGTGCCCAGATACACGGCCACGTTGCGGGTGCCCGTCACCAGCGCCTCGTAGGGCGTGAGGCCCGCCGCCACGAGGGCTTCCAGCTCGCGGTGCACCGAGAACCCGGGCACGTTCCACACCTGCGGCGCGTCCGATCCCAGCAGCAGACCCGCGCCGGCGTCGTCGAGGGCCTTGATCAACCGGCGCCGCGCCTCGATCCACCGGTCCAGATCTGCGCGGGGAATGTTGCGGGCGTCCTGCGTGTTCTTCCAGGCAATCCACCCCTGGCGGTCCACGGGGGGCACGTACCGCATTTCCGGCCGCTCCGCGAGTTGGGCCGCCGACTCGGCGGTGGCGAAGCTCTCCATCAAGGTCTGCGTCGGGACATTCCAGACACCGGCGGCGCGCGTGCGCGCGGCCAGGTCGGGGATCCTGGCGAAGTCCACCGCGGGGCCCAGTTGGGCGCCGAACCACAGCGCCTGCTGGCCGCTGCGGCCGGCGAGGGCTTCGACGTAGCCGTCGAGATGGTCTATGGACCAGTAGCCGGCCTCGAGCGCCCGCTCGATCCCCACCTCCACCGGGACGTGGCCGGCAAACCGGATTCCCTCGCGGTCGGCCGCGGCATCGAGCGAGTCGAACACCTCACGCCGCACGCCGGGATGGATCTTGATGAAGTCGTACCCCCCGGCCCGCTGTTCGCGGGCGGCCGTGACGGCGGCGGCCGGCGTCGGCACGCTGTTCCCGTTCACCGACGGACCGGAGGTCCAGATCCGCGGTCCAACGACCTCGCCGGCCTCCACCCGGCGCCGCAGCTCGAGATGGGACGGGTGGCCGAGCATGCCGCGGATGGTGGTCACACCTCCCGCGACGTACAGGAACAGCACGTTCTCCGTGTAGTCCGCCCCGCGGGTATTGGCGGCCCCGGGGGCCGGAATGTGTGCGTGCATCTCGGCGAGCCCCGGCAGCAGGAATCGGCCGCCGGCCGCCACGCGCACCGCGCCCGCGGGCATCGTCACGGAACCGGCCGGGCCCATCGCCGCGACGCGCCCGTCCCGCACCACGACGGTCTGGTTCTCGAGGACCCGTTCCCGGTCCATGGGGATGACGTTGACGTTTTCGAAGACTGTGATGCTCTGGGCGGCGAGAGGACCGGGACCCAGGGCCATGAGGGCGGCGACGGCGGTGAGGGCAGTCGGGACGGAAGGAACGCGAAATCGGGGTGGCTGTCTCATTGGTAACTCGACGGGGGCTGGGGTGCAGTCTATCTAACCCGGCAACGCCCGCGTGATCCAGTCCGGTCCTACCTCGGCCCCGCCGGCCTGCCCTCCCTGCCTTACTGCCCTTACTGCCCTTACTGCCCTCCTGCCTCCCTACCGTCCCTCCCCCTACCTTCCCCCCATGCGCCTCCTCTGGCGTGCCCTCCGGCGCCTGCGACCGAATCGGATCTGGCTGGTCCACCATCCGGGCTACACGCAGACCATTCCGCGCATCCCGCTCGACCCCGAGCGGGGGGAGCGGATCGCGGCGTTCCTGCGGGAGGAGGGGCTGGTTGGGCTCGGGGCGGTGGTACGGCCGCGGCCGGTGAGCATGCGCGGGATCCTCCGGGTCCATACCGCCGACTACGTCGTGTCCCTGGACCGGGCCGACGTCGTTTCCCAGGCGGTGGGCGTGCCCCTCACCGACGTCGAGCGCCAGCGGGCCCTGGACCAGCAGCGCCTCGTCACGGGCGGGACCGTCCGGGCCGTCCAGCTGGCGCTGCGCACTGGGCTTCCGGCCGTGAACCTTGGCGGTGGTCTCCATCACGCGACGCCGTCGCAGGGGATGGGCTTCTGCCTCATCAACGACCTGGCGATCGCGGTGGCCCACGCCAGGGAGCACGGGTTCGGCGGGCGCGTCCTGATCGTGGATCTCGACCTGCACGACGGAAACGGGACCCGGGCCGCGTTCTCCGACGATCCCACGGTCCACACGTTCAGCATTCACAACCAGCATTGGGAGCCGCAGGGGGGAGTGGCCGCAACGTCCCTGGCGCTCGGGACGGGCGTCGGCGATGCCGCGCTGATGGACGCGCTGCGGTCGTCGCTGCCCGACGTGGTCGCGTCGCACCGCCCGCAGCTGGTCATCTACGTCGCGGGGACGGATCCGGCCGAGGACGACCGGATGGGCGACTGGTGCGTGACGGCGGCGGGCATGATCGCGCGGGACCGATTCGTGATGGACACGATCCGCGCGTACGACCGGATGCTCCCGGTCGCAGTGGTGCTGGCAGGCGGATACGGCCGCCGAACCTGGCGCTACTCCGCGCGGTTCCTGGCGTGGCTGGCCGGCGGCGGTGCGATCGAGCCGCCCGACGACCTGGAGCTGACGGTGCGGCGGTACCGCCGCACCTCCCTCCCCAGGGAGGAGTCCGCGGACTGGGGGCTCACGCAGGAGGATCTGTTCGCCGTCGTTCCGGGCGCCGGGCCGGGCACGCGCGTGCTGGGGGCGTTCTCGCGCCACGCCATCGAAGTATCGCTCGAGGAAGTCGGGATCCTGGACCTCGTGCGACGACGCGGCTACGCCGATCCCAGCGTGGAGATTGCCTTCGGCAGCGGCACCGGCGAGCTGATCCGGCTCTACGGGGACGCGGACCAGACGCTGTTGCTGATGGAGCTTCGGATCAGCCGTAACCGGCGCATCGTGCCCGGGTTGGAAGTGTTGTACGTCGAGTGGCTCCAGCTCCAGGATCCGCGGCGCGGCTTTTCGGCGGTCGAGCCCCGGCTGCCCGGGCAGACGTATCCGGGCCTGGGCCTGCTGCGGGAAGTCGTGGCGTGGATCGTCCTGCTCTGCGAACGGCTCACGCTGGACGGGCTCGTGTCCGCGCCGTCGCAGTACTACATGGCGGTCCAGGGCCGCCACCACGTTCAGTTCCTGGACGGTGACGTCGCGGCGCGGTTCGCGGCGTTGCACGCGCTGCTGGCCGGGCTGCCGCTGGCGAAGGCCGAAGCCGCGCTCGCGGCGGGACGGGTCGTGGACGCGGAGTCCGGTACGCCCGTCCGGTGGGAGCCGGGCATCACGGTCTTTCCGGTGAGCGAACGGCTGCGGGCCCTGCTGCGGGATCGGCGGGGCACGACGGCGCCCCCGCGGTACGAGCTCCGGTCCTGAGCGGGACCGGTCCGGTCAGATCAGGCCGAGGATGATGCTCAGCAGGATCTGAAGCAGCAGCCAGGCCGCGAGGGGCGTGATGTCCAGCATCCCCATGGGCGGGATGAACCGGCGCAGCGGCTCCACGACCCAGTCGGTGACGAGGTAGGCGGGACGCAGCCACCGGTTGAAGCGGCCCGCGCCGAACCACGAGCCCACAACACGCGCGATCAGCGCGAACAGCACCAGCTGGAACCCCAGGTAGATCACGAGCCGGATGGTGCTGCGTGGCCCCGACCGGCCCGCGGCGACCAGATTCGCCACGGTCCCCCCCAGCCACTGGACGAGCGTGAGCGCGAGGATGCCGCCCACGACGACGCCGCCGAGCAGCCACCACGGCGCATCCTGCGGGTTGCGCCCGCGGGTCACGAGCCAGCGTTCCACCGGGCGCAGGACGGGATCGCTCACGCCGCGGATCAGTTGCGCGAGCCCGCTGAAGGGGCTGATGCGGCGCGTCGTGACGGCCCAGCTCCCCACCGACACCAGGAGGGCGGCTACGGCGATGACGAGCACGGCAAGACGGAGGGCTTCGTAAACGGGCATGGTCAGCGTGAACGAACCTTCATCCGGTGTTCATCGGACGGCGTCGCGAGCAACCCGTACGTTGCGACAGGCGTCTGATGCGAGGTGGGTATGCGGAAGGAAACCGAGATCATCCTCCAGGGCGGCCTGTTCGCCGGCCTCATCGGGTATCTCACGATCGTGCTGTTCTTCGTGCTGGTCAACCTCGTCGGCGGCCACTCGCCGTTCGAGACGGCGGCGCTGCTCGGCGCCGCGCTGTTCTTCGGGCTGAAGGACCCATCCCCACTCGTGATCACGCCGGCCGCGGTGCTGACCTTCAACATGGTGCACGCCCTGGTCATGCTCGCGGTCGGATTCGTCGCCTCATGGCTGGTGGCCAAGAGCGAAAAGTACCCGATCAGCCATTATGCCGTGCTGGTGGCGTTGGTCTTCGTAGGGTTCCACCTGTTCGGGGCCGTGTACTTCTTCGCCTCGCCCCTCATGGGATCCGGCGCCTGGCTCCCGATCGCCGTGGCGAGCATCGCGGCCGCCATGACGATGGGCGGCTACCTGCTCTGGCTCCACCCGGCCCTGCGCCGGCAGCTCCGGCAGATTCCGATGGGTGAGGTGCGCGGGTAAACCCGCGTCAGCCCAGGGCCTCGGTTACCAGGCGGTGCTGCTCGATCTTATGCGCCGCGGGGTAGCCTTCCGCCGGGCTCGACCGCTCCGGTCGCGACACGTACCGCACCGTCAGCCCGTCCGGGGCCAGTTCCTCGAGCTGAGGCACCACCCACTTCCGCGGCCCCATGTTGGCGGGCTCCTCCTGGAGCCACACCACCTCGCGAAGGCTCGGGTAGGCGTCGAGCAGCGCGCGGATCTCCTCGGTCGGGAAGGGGTAGAGCAGCTCGACCCGTCCCACGGCCACGGTGTGTGCGTCCCGACGCCGGTCGTCGGTGATCACGTCGTAGTAGGCCTTCCCGGTGCACAACACCAGGCGCGTCACCTCGCTCCGGGCGCCGGGGAGCGCCGGGTCATCCAGCGCGGGCGCGAACCGGCCCCCGGTGAAGTCCGCGACCGTGGACACGGCGCGCGGGTGCCGGAGCAGGCTCTTGGGCGTGAACACGACGAGTGGGCGCACCTCGCGATGCAGCCCCTGGCGGCGCAGCAGGTGGAAATACTGCGCGGGCGTCGAACAGTTCGCGACGCGGATGTTGCCCTCCACCGCGAGCGCCAGGTACCGCTCCACCCGCGCGCTCGAGTGCTCCGGACCCTGGCCCTCGTAGCCATGCGGGAGGAGCATCGTCAGGCGGGAGGTCTGCCCCCACTTGGCGAGCCCCGCGATGATGAACTGGTCAATGATGATCTCCGCCCCGTTGGCGAAGTCGCCGAACTGCGCCTCCCACAGCACCAGCGTGCGCGTGTCGGCGATCCCGTACCCGTACTCGAAGCCGAGGGCGCCGTATTCCGACAGCGGCGAGTTGTGCAGCTCGATCGGCGCCGTGGCGCGGGACACGTGCTGGACGGGTGCGAACTCCGCGCCGGATTCCGCGTCGTGCAGCACGAGATGCCGCTGGCTGAACGTCCCGCGCCGCGTGTCCTGTCCCGTGAGGCGGATCGGGACGCCGTCAGTCCGCAGCGTCCCGAGCGCCAGCGCTTCCGCGTGCGCCCAGTCAATGGCCAGATCGGGCGTGAGCGCGGACCGCTGCCGGAACTGCTTCACGAGCTTCCGGTTGAGGTGGAAGCCGTCGGGCACGCGGTGCAGGTCGGCGTTCACCTCCTCGAGCACCGGCTCGGCCACGGCCGTCTCCGGTTCGGTCACCGCCACGAACATGCCGGTCACGCGGTCCGGCTCCGCGCCGTCCCATTCACCGTCCGCCAGGTCCGCGCGCAGCTCCTCCAGGGTGGTGACGAGCGTCTGGTTGGCGCGCTCCGCTTCCGCGTCCGCGTGGTCCTGCGACACCACGCCGAGCGCCACCAGGCGCCGCGCGTACAGCTCGCGGACCGTCGGGTGTGCGTCAATCCGCTGATACATGACGGGCTGCGTGTAGCGCGGCTCGTCACCCTCGTTGTGGCCGTGGCGCCGGTAGCCCACGAGGTTGATGACCACGTCGTTGGCGAACTTCCGGCGGAACATCATCGCCAGGTTCACGGCCGCGATGCAGGCCTCGGCGTCGTCCGCGTTCACGTGGATGATCGGGATGTCGAATCCCTTGGCTAGATCGCTCGCGAAATCCGTGGACCGCGCGTCGCGCGCGTCCGTGGTGAAGCCCACCTGGTTGTTCATGATCACGTGCAGGGTGCCGCCCGTCCCGTAGCCCGCGAGCTTGGCCAGGTTGAGCGTCTCCGCCACCACGCCCTGCGCCGCGAACGCGGCGTCGCCGTGCATCAGGATGGGCAGCACGCAGCAGGGCTCGTGCAGGGCGTCGGCGCCGGTCCGGTCGGTCTGATGGGCGCGCGCGTAGCCCTCCACCACGGGGTTCACCGCCTCGAGGTGGCTGGGATTGGGCATCAGCGTGACGGCCAGCGAGTCGCCCCGTGCCGTCGTGAAGGTTCCCGCCGCCCCATGGTGGTACTTCACGTCGCCGGTGCCGCCGCGCGGCGTGAGGGTCTCCTCGACCGCGCGCCCGCCCTCGAACTCCGCCAGCAGCACCTCGTAGCTGAGTCCGAGAATGTGCGACAGCACGTTGAGCCGGCCGCGGTGCGCCATGCCCATGATGGCGGCGCGAGTGCCCTGCTCGTAGGACAGCTCGATGGCGCGGCGGAGCATCGGCACCAGCGTGTCGAGCCCCTCGATGCCGAAGCGCTTGCTGCCCAGATAGGACTTGTGGAGGAACGACTCCAACGTCTCGACCCGCGTGAGGTCGGTGAGCAGCTGGCGGCGGTCGTCGTCGGAGAGGGGCAGGAAATGCTCGCCGGACTCGATCACGCGGCGCAGCCAGGTCCGCTCGTCGGGATTGGCGATGTGCTCGATCTCGTAGGCGATCGTGCCGCAGTACGTCTCGCGGAGCCGCGGCACGGCGTCGGCCAGCGTCTCGCCGCCGACGTACGTGTTGAGCACGCCGATCGGAATCCGCCGCATCACCTCGTCCGTGAGGCCGACGTTGGCGGGATCCAGTCCGGGCTCGCCCGTGGGCGCGGAGCCCAGCGGGTCGAGCTGGGCCGCAAGGTAGCCATGGGTGCGGAACGCGCCCACGAGCTGCATGGCCGCCGCGACGTGAGTGAGGAAATCCAGCCCGACGCCGCCGGCCGTGGCCGGCGCGGCGGCGACCGCGGCCGTCCGGGCGTCCCACGCCACGCCCAGCTCCTCGGCGATCTCGGCGAAGAACCGGTGCTCGCCCCGCAGCAGCTCGTCCACGTGTTGCAGGAACAGACCCGACTCGGCGCCCTGGATGATCCGGTGGTCGTAGGTGCTCGTGACCGTCATCAGCCGCCGTCCCGCCACATCGCGGATGGCGCCCGTCGCGATGATGGAGCCCTGGCCCTTCATGAGCCGCGGGACGGACGCCACCGTGCCGAGCGTTCCGGGATTGGTGAGCGTGATCGTGCCGCCCATGTAGGCGTCCGGGAGCAGTTTCCCGCCCCGGGCCCCCGCCACCAGCCGCTCGTATTCGGCGTGGTACTCCGAGAACGACAGGCGTGCCGCGTTCCGGATGATCGGGACGAGCAGCCCGCGGCTGCCGTCCTTGCGCTCGACGTCCACCGCGAGCCCGAGGTTGACGTCCCCGGGTGACAGCCGGTGCGGCGCGCCGTTCACGTCCACCACCGCCTCACACAGAGACGGGTACTGCTCGCACGCCCGCACGATGGCCCAGCCGATCACGTGCGTGAACGAGAGCTTCTTCCCACGCGCGGCCAGCCCGCGGTTCAGCGCCGCGCGGAACTCCCACAGGGCCGACACGTCCACGTCGCGGAACGACGTGGCCGTCGGCACCGTGAGCGACGCCTGCATGTTCTGGAGTAGGCGCAGGGCGGGGCCGACGATGGGTTCCGGGGCAGCGCCGGAGCGGGGCAGCGTGGCAGATGCGGAATCCGCCGACACGCCCGCTCCCGAAGACGCTGCCTCGCTGCCTCGCTGCCCCGCTGCCCGCTGCTGGCTGCCCGGCGTCGCGGTCCCGCCATTGGCCCCGGGCGGTTCGCCCTTCACGCCGTTGTCGAACAACTCCCGCCACTCGGGCGGGACGGACGTCGGGTCGCGCAGGTAATCCTCGTAGAGGGCCTGGGCGAATCCGGAGTTCACGGTCTCGAAGATGTTCTCGAACACGGTTGCTCGTCCTGCCGGCGGTCCACCAGGAGCGGAAACCCGTGGAGCGGGCGCGCTGCTGGGGCCCCGTCCACGGTGCTCGCGACGACGACGGAAAGATAGCGGGTCCGCCGGAATCCGTTGCTCGGGAGGAGGTTACGGGCGGACGTTACGGGCCATGTCCCTGCGCGATCTCGATCCCGACCTTCACCTGCGCGACCCCGCGCGGAGACAGCGCTACGTCACCGCCGTGTTCGATACCGTCGCCCCATCGTACGACCGCTTTACGCGGCTCTTCTCGGCCGGCATGGACGCGGGTTGGAAGCGCCAACTCGCGCGCTGGGTCGCCGACGTCGTGCGGCCGGGGGACGTGGTGGCGGATCTGGCGTGCGGGACGGGTGACGTCGCACGGGCGATTGACCGGGCGATCGGTGGATCGAGGGATCGGCGGGTGGTTGGGTTGGATCCCAATGCGGCCATGCTCCGCACCGCGCGGGATCGCCTGAGCGGAGCCCGGGCGTCCCGGGAGCCCGGACGCCCCGCGGCCCCGGTCCTCCTCCGGGCGGATCTCATGTCCCTCCCGCTGGCCCACGGTGCGGTCGCCGCGGCCACGGTGGCGTACGGCTTCCGGAACGTGCCGGACGCCGCTGCGGCCCTGGACGAGGTGGCCAGGGTGGTTCGCCCGGGCGGGTGGCTGTTCGACCTCGACTTCTTCCTGCCGGAGAGCCCGGCGTGGCGCCGGGTGTTCCGGTGGTATCTGCGCGGAGCCGGACGGGCCGTGGGCGCGTGGTGGCACGGGGAGCCGGAGGCCTACGGCTACCTCGCCCGCTCCCTCGACCGCTGGGTGACGCCGCCCGGGTTCCGGCAGCTGCTCGAAGGGGTGGGGTTCCGGGTGAGCCGGGTCCTGCGACACCTGGGAGGAGGGATTTGCCTGCACGCCGCGGAGCGCGTAACCTGAGACCCTGCAACGTTCTGACTCCGCAGCGCAATGTTCTAAGGGACCCTCGGAGGCCGGCCGGTGGTATGATCAAGTACGGCAGCGAAGAGAAGCGAGCGGTTGCAGGTGCGCGAGGGCGACGGGCGAGGTAGGCCTGCCGTCCTCGCGCCCCCGCTGGCCATGGCCCGGACGCGCGGCGCGGTCACCTGGCAGGTTGGCCTTGCGGAGAAACAGGCTCAGCCCACCCGCCGCGTCTTCCGCCGCATGAAATCCATCAAGATGTACTGCCCCAAAGTCATCGTATTGGTGAAATACGCCTTCCCCTTCGAAATCTCACACACCCGCTTCACGAACTCCACCAGCGACCGCTCCCGCGCCAGCATGAACGTGTTGATCATGATCCCGCTCCGGCGGCACGCCGACACCTCCCGGAACGTCGCCTTGAGGATCTTGGGATCGAGCCCCGCCGAGTTGATGTAGATCCGCCCGTCCGGCAACGTGAGCGCCGAGGGCTTCCCATCCGTGATCATGATGATCTGACGCATGTCCTTCCCCTGCGCCAACAGCAACCGCCGTGCGAGCTTCAGCCCCTCGGCCGTATTCGTGTGATACGGCCCCACCTGCGCCTCCGACAGCCGCTTGAGCGGAATCTCCTCGGCCGAATCGTGAAACAGCACGACACTGAGTGAATCACCGGGGAACTGCGTGCGGATGAGATGCGTGAGCGCCAGCGCTACCTTCTTGGCCGGCGTGAACCGGTCCTCCCCGTAGAGAATCATGGAGTGCGAGCAGTCGAGCATGAGCACCGTGGCGGCGCTGGAGCGGTACTCGGACTGGTGGACCATGAGGTCGGGGTAGTCGAGATCCACGACGGGAACGACGGGAGCGACGGGAACGACGGGAGTCGGAGCCTGGATGGCTCCTCTCCCGTCGCTCCCGTCGCTCCCGTCGGTCTCCCGCCATGTCCTCGCAATCGCACGCCGCAGCGTCCCCGGCACGTCGAGATTCATCGTATCCCCGAACTCGTACTCCTTCGACACCGCCTCGGCCTCGATGCCGGTCGCGAGATACGCGGTGTCGTGGCTCCCGAAGCTCGACTTGCCGACGCTGCCGAGCAGGTGGCGCAGCGACCGGTAGCCCAGGAAGTCAATGCCCTTGCCGGTGAGGTTGAATTCGACTTGCTGCGCCGCCGACCGCGCCTGGCCGCCCGGGCCGAGCATGGGCTGGTGCCCCTGCGGCATCTGCGGCGCCTGCTGGACGTTGAGATAGCCCTCGTCAATCAGCCGCTGCACCACCTGGTCAATCAGCTCTGCCAGCTCCTGCTTGATCTGGGCGTCGCGCTGCTCGTCTCCGGTGGATTCCCCGCGCAGCACCTTGAGCATGTCCGGCGTGAGCTGTCCGGACTCCGCGAGCGCCTTGAGGATGGCCTCCTTGAGCGCGTCCATCGAGCGGGTATCCTCGTCCCCGAACTCGCCCCAGTACGGATGCCACGACGGCCCGCCGGCAAACCCCGACTGCAACAGGAAATCGCTCAACTGATCCAGGAGGTCCTGGAGGTTGACCGCATCGGCGAGTTGCGGGATGTACTTGCCGTAGGTGGTGAAGCGCATGGCTGTTTCTACAACGTACTCGGGGTGGGGTTCCTGGCAAATCGACGGGAACGACGGGAACGACGGGAGCGACGGGACGGGGACAATCCGGCCTCGTTGTGCGGCAGGATGGTTATGCTGCCACGGCACCATCACAGCACTCATCTTGGATGAAACCATACGAGCGTCTGGACGCTTGGAAGGCCTGTCACGAAGTCGTACTCGCCGTCTACCGTGCCACGAGGTGCTTTCCGAAAGACGAGCGGTATGGTCTCACCTCGCAACTCCGACGGGCGGCCATTTCAATCACCGCCAACATCGCCGAGGGATCGGCGAAGCGTGGGAAGAGGGAGTTCCGACGCTTTCTCGACATCGCACTGGGATCGCTCGCTGAGCTGCGGTGCCTGCTGCGCTCAGCCAGAGATCTGGGCTACCTGAACGACAAGGACTGGTCGGAACTCGTCCCGCTGGAGGAGCGTGGAGGTCTCCTCCTCTGGCGCCTGTATCGATCCATGAGCCCTTGACCCCGAGATCAGCTTCCGGGTCGTTCCCGTCGTTCCCGTCGTTCCCGTCGTTCCCGTCGTTCCCGTCGTTCCCGTCGGCATTATCTTCGCTCCATGCCCGGCCGTTTGCGCTCCCTCCCCACCTTCGCCGCCTTCCGTCACCGCAACTTCCGCATCTTCTACGGCGGCTACGTCGTCTCGCTCACCGGCATCTGGATGCAACGGGTCGCGCAGTCGTGGCTCGTGCTCGATCTCACGGGCTCGGCGTTCTACGTGGGCCTGATCGAGGCGCTGGGCACCGTGCCGGTGCTGCTGTTCACGCTGTACGCGGGCGCCGTGGCCGACCGGGTCTCGAAGCACCGCATGGTGGTGGCCACGCAGGCCTTTGCCATGGTCGTCGCCTTCGGGTTCGCGGTCATGGTGTGGCTCGACCTCGCGACCATCGGGGCCATTGCCGTGCTGGCCGCGCTGCTCGGCGTGGCGACGGCCTTCGACATCCCGGCTCGCCAATCGTTCTTCGTGGAGATCGTCGGCAAGGAGGACCTGGCGAGCGCCATCGCCCTGAATGCGTCGGCCTTCAACGCGACCCGCGTCCTCGGACCCGCCATTGCCGGCATGCTGATCGGCGTGGTCGGCGTCGCGGCCTGTTTTCTGCTCAACGGGTTGAGCTACGTAGCGGTGCTCGCCGCCCTGCTCGCCATGCGCATCCCGTCATCCCGTCATAGGGTCATCCCGCCGCGATCCGCGTGGTCCAACATCCTCGAAGGGCTGCGCTACGTGGCCGGCGAGGCGCGCACCCGCGTGCTCCTCCTTAACGTGGCGGTCATGTCCATCTGCGGTCTGCCGGCGCTCACGCTTCTGCCGGTGCTGGCCCGGCTCGAGTTGGGCCAGGGGGCGCGCGAGTACGGCTGGATGATGTCCGCCGTCGGCGGCGGCGCCCTGATCGGCGCGCTCACGGTCGCCACGGTCGCCAACCGGATCCCCAAGGGACGCGTGGTGGGATGGGCCGCGGCGCTCTTCGGCGCCTCCGTGGCCGCGCTCGGTTTCTCGGGGTCGGTGCTCGTGGCCCTGGTGATCCTCACCGTCCTCGGCCTCGCCATGATCACGACGACCGCGCTCTCCAACATGCTGCTCCAGACGCTCGTCCCCGACGGCCTGCGCGGCCGCGTCGTGTCCGTCTATACGTTCTCGTTCGTGGGCATGGCGCCCATCGGCGCCTTCCTCGGCGGCGCCGCCGCGGAGCGGTTCGGCGTTGCCGCCACCCTCGGCGTGGGCGGGCTGCTCACGATTGCCGCGGCCGGTGGTCTGCTGCTCCGCTCCCGGGAGCTGCAAGCGGCCCGCTAGCGGCCCGGCGTCAGGGATGGGTCTCGGGCTGAAGCCCGAGCTCGGCCGAGAACCGCGTCCTGAAGGACGCCCCGAGTGGAGAGCCCACCCTTCAGGGCGGGCCTCCCCCGATCGAACGGGTGCTGGTTCTCGACCGTCATCCGCTTGCCGACCCGCCCAACCCGATCCATCTTCTCGTTCCATGGTCCGCGACCTCGTGCTCGCCGGCGTGCTCTGGGCACTCGGAGCATCGGCAGCGCTCGCCCAGACCGGCGCGGTGCGGGGCACGGTCGTGGATTCGACCACCGACGCCCCCCTCCCGCTGGTGCGGGTGGAGATCCAGAGCGGCGGCGTCGGATCGGTGACGGCGACCGACGACCAGGGCCGGTTCCGTGTGCGTGGCATCGCCGCGGGGGTCGCGTCGGTCCGCGTCACGCGGATCGGATACCGGCCGGCCGTGCTCGCGCTCACCGTCGTGGCCGGCGACACGGTGGACGTCGCGGTGCGGCTCGCCGCGGTCGGTGTCCCGCTCGATCCGGTCATCGTTTCCGCCTCCCGCACGCCCGAGAGTGCCCTCGACGCGCCGGCCGCCGTCTCGGTGGTCGGCCGGGACGAAATCGAGCGGGCGGTGCTCCTGGCCCCGGTCGAGGTCGTGCGGGACGAGCCGGGCGTGGACATGGCCACCAAGGGCCTGATCCAGCGCACCTTCAGCGTGCGCGGCGAAGCGACCTCGAACTCGGGCGCCCTGCTCCTGCTCACCGACCACCGCTACGCGGCCCTGCCGTCGGTGGCGTTCAACATCCCGTACCTGATCGCGGCGGGTACGGAAGACCTCGATCGGATCGAGCTGGTGCGCGGCCCGGCCTCGGCGCTCTACGGACCCGGCGCGCCGCGCGGCGTGCTGCACCTGGTGTCGCGCTCCCCGTTCGAGAGCCGGGGCGGCGCCGTGGCGCTCACGGCCGGTAGCCGGTCCACGCTCGGCGGCGAGCTGCGCGTGGCGGAGCGCGTGAGCCAGCGGCTCGCGCTCAAGGTGTCCGGCTCCTACCTGCGGGGCGACGACTGGGAGGCGACCGACCCGCAGGAGCAGACCTTGCGGAACGAGGCCATCGCGGCGGGCGCGGATCCCGACACGCTGCGCATCGGCCGGCGCGACTTCGACCTGGCCAGGGCGAGCGGCGAGGCGCGGCTCGACTGGCGGCCCGACGACCGGACGGAAGTGGTGACCACGCTGGGTGCCGCGCAGGCGCTGGCCGCCGTGGACATGACGCCGTTCGGCGGAATCCAGGGGCGGGACTGGCGCTACTCGTTCGGCCAGATCCGGCTTTCCCGCGACCGGCTGAGCGCCAACGTGTTCTACAACTGGAGCGACGCCGGCGGCTCCTACGTGCTCCGGACCGGCGACCCGATCGTGGATCATTCCCGGGTGCTGGTGGGACAGGTCCAGCACGGGACGACGGCCGGGCCCGTGCGCCTGCTGTACGGCGCCGACGTCCGCTGGACCAGCCCGCGGACCGAAGGCACGATCAGCGGCGTCAACGAGGACCGGGACAACACGACGGAAATCGGCGGCTACGGCCACGCCTCGTGGGCCGTGACCCCGCGCCTCGAGGCCATCGGTGCGTTGCGCGTGGACCATCATACGGCGTTGAACGATCTGGCGTTCTCGCCGCGCCTGGCGCTCGTCTTCAAGCCCGCCTCCTCGCAGGCGCTGCGGGCGTCCTACAACCGCGCCTTCACGTCGCCCGACGCCAACGACCTGTTCCTCGACATCGTGGCCGGCGAGATCGCGCTGCCGGGCGGGTTCGGCTACGCCATCCGGGGTACCGGCGTCCCGAAGGACGGGTTCCATTTCCGGCGCGACTGCGGCGGGCGACTGTGCATGCGAAGCCCGTTCGCCATCGCGGCCGGTGCCCTCCCGGGCCAGTACCTCCCCGCGGACGCCACCGTGCTGTGGCCCGCGGTCGTCGCCTATGCAGAGTCCCAGGGCATTGACCTCTCGGCCATTCCCGCGCCCGACGCCTCGCAGGTAGGCACCCGGATCGCGCGGCTCGACATCACGGCGCCCGTCCCGGACTTCGTGGACGTGAACCCGGCGGACATCACGGACGTCGAAGGCGAGGGGCGCACGATCACCAACGCCCTGGAGCTGGGGTACAAGGGGTTCTTCGCGGGGCGCGTGGCGGTGACCGCGGATCTCTGGATGGCGCGCGTGTCGGACGTGGCGGGCTCGCAGTACATCGCCACGCCGTCGGTGTTCTACGACCGGGCATCGCTCGAGGCGTACCTCGCGGGGTACATGTCCGCGGCCGAGGCGGCGGAGCTCGCGGAGATCATCGCGCGGATTCCCGCCGGCACCATCTCGCCGGAAGAGACCCCGCACTATACGGACCTGCTTGCCGTGAGCCCGCGCGGCGGCGCCTACACGCTGTGGGGCGCCGACCTGGGGCTCGACGTGGCGCTCACCCGCGCGGTCTCCATTGGCGGCACCTATTCCTGGGTGAGCGCCGA
>Ga0302046_10002918_pt1 | contig 15747 bp, 11 predicted proteins | sample RVTome_11_FD_200261 | JGI IMG/M metagenome (GOLD analysis project Ga0302046, IMG submission 200261) | Soil microbial communities from uranium-contaminated site in the Upper Colorado River Basin, Wyoming, United States - RVT147D111 (version 2) ...
TCCTCGACATACTGCTCGAGTATGCCTGCGGGCGCCTCGGTCCGTGCGGCCTTGCGGCACAGGCGCCTCCACGCTCTCGCGACGAAACCTGGTGAGACATGCAGGCTAGCCGGCGCACGCTCAGAGCGAGCCGGTGTCGGCGGCGCCCCGGTCCTGGGCCCAGGCCAGGCCGCGGCGCATGTACTGGAGGCCGGAGAGCGCCGTCGCGATGCCGGTGACGACGAAGAGCACCGACGGCACGCCGTCCGGCACCACGTGCGGCCAGCAGAGGCCGACCAGCACGACCGTCACCGAGAGGAGCTGGAAGAAGGTCGTCGCCTTGCCGACGGCGCTCGGGCGCACCGGCATGCGCTCGCCGGTGGCGGCGAAGAGCGTGAAGTAGCCGGCGAGCAGGATGACGTCGCGAATCACCACCAGCACCGTGAGCCAGCTCGGCACCGCCTCCATGATGGTGAGCACGCAGAAGGAGCTCAGCAGCAGCAACTTGTCGGCGAGGGGATCGAGGATGGCGCCGAGCTCGGTCTTGCTGTCGGTGAGGCGCGCGATCGCGCCGTCGAGGGCGTCGGTGATCCCGCCGACGACGAACAGCGCCAGCGACGCCCTGGGGTAGCCCCCGGTCAGCAGGATGAGGAAGCCCGGAATGGTGAGGATGCGGACGACGGTCAGCGCGTTCGGGAGGTTGAGCACCCGGCCTCCTCGAGCCGCTTGCGGATCTGCCCCGCCATCTTCGGGGTCGCGAGCGCGACCACGTGGGCCGCGCCGTTCTCATAGCGCTCCGCGACGACCTTGGCCCCGCGGTGCAGCCAGGCGAGCAGGTCGCCGCGCGCCGACGGCACCGCCACGTCGAGGTAGACGCGCTCGCGGTCGAGCCAGCGCTCGATGGCCGCCAGCAGGTCCGGCACCCCGGTGCCGCGCGCGGCGGAGAGGCGGCAGACCTCGATGACCGGCGGGGGCGCCTCCCCGGCGCGCCCGGGCGCCGCCTCGGGGAGGTCGATCTTGTTCCACACCAGGATGGTCGGGGTCGTGCCGGCGCCGATCTCGTCGAGCACGCGCGTCACGACGGCGACCTGCTCGTCGACCTCCGGATGGCCGGCGTCGACCACGTGCAGCAGGAGATCGGCTTGCCGCACCTCCTCGAGCGTGCTCTTGAACGCCTCGACGAGCTGGTGCGGCAGCCCGTGGATGAACCCGACGGTGTCGACCAGGAGCGCGCGCTCGCCGCCGGGCAGGTCGAGACGGCGTACCGTGGGGTCGAGGGTCGCGAACAGCTTGTCCTCGACCAGGACGCCGGCGCGCGTGAGCGTGTTCATCAAGGTGGACTTCCCGGCGTTGGTGTAGCCGACGAGCGCGACCGTGGCGTAGGGCACCGCCGCCCGCTCCTCGCGGTGCAGGCCGCGCGTGCGCTCGACGTCGCACAGGCGGCGCTTCAGGCGCACGATGCGCTCGCGCACGCGCCGGCGGTCGACCTCGAGCTGGGTCTCGCCGGGGCCCCGGGTGCCGACCCCGCCGCCGAGGCGCGAGAGGTGCGTCCAAGCGCGCGTCAGGCGCGGCAGCAGGTACTCGAGCTGCGCCAGCTCGACCTGCAGCTTGCCCTCGAGCGAACGCGCGCGGGCGGCGAAGATGTCGAGGATGAGCTGGCTCCGGTCGAGCACCTTGACGCCCAGGCGCTCGGTCAGGTTGCGCTGCTGCGCCGGGCTCAGGATGCCGTCGACGAGGACGACGCCGGCCGCGTGCGCCTGGACGGCCGCCGCCACCTCGTCGACCTTGCCGCGTCCGAGGTAGGTGGCCGGCGTGATGCGCCGCACTGTCTGGTGCAGGGAGGCGACCGGCAGCACGCCCGCCGTCCGCGCCAGGCGCTCGAGCTCGCGGAGCGCCTCCGCCGGGCTCAGCCCGCCCTGCCCGTCGTCCCGCCGCGCGTCGGTGACGCCCACCAGCACGGCGCGCTCGACCGGCCGCGCGACCTCGTGTGTGCCCCGCTTCATGGTGGGGCCATCGTGCCACACGGGTCGTACGTTACGGAAGTCCGGCCACCGCGCGGGAGCCTCAATGCAAATGCGCCACGCGGCCGCCGAAGAGCCGCTCGACCGCGTCGACCAGCTTCTCCGTGGGGGCGACCCGGTAGCGCGACAGCCGGATGCTGGCGACCACGCCGTCCTCCATGACGACGTCGATCGACGCCGGACAGCTTCCCGGGTGCGCCGCCAGCGTCTCGGCGAGCGCCTGCGCGCGCTCGGCCGTGAGGATCCCCTCGCCCAGCCGGAGCCGGACCTCGCGCACGTGGCGCTCGCGGACGTCGGCGAGGGCCGTGATCTCGTCGGCGATGATCTGGCAGCGCTCCTCGCTCGCCTCGAGGCCGCCGGCGACGCTGAGCGGCTCGTCCGAGGTGATCAGCAGCTCGTACTTGCGGTAGGCCTCGGGCCAGACGATGACCTCGATGGTGCCGCTCTTGTCCTCGAGGTTGAAGGTCGCGTAGCGGTCGCCGCGCTTGTTGTTCTTGAGCTTGAGCGTGTGGACGACGCCGCCCACTTGGACCTTCGGCCGCTCCCCCTGCGCGTGGCGCGCGAGCTCGGCGATCGGGGCGGTGGTGATGCGGCGCAGGCTGGCCTCGAACTTATCGAGCGGATGGCCCGTGATGTAGAAGCCGACGGTCACCTTCTCGGCGGCGAGACGCTCCTTGTCGGACCACTCCGCCACGCCGGCCGGCGGCGGGGGGGGCGGGACGCTCTCGAGCGAGAACAGCGTGATCTGGCCCGCGGACTCGCCGCTGGTCGCCGCCCACTGCAGCACGCGCTCGAGGTAGGGCGGCGCCCCCGCCTCGCCGGCGGAGAGCAGGGTGGCGCGCGAGGCGTGCAGCGAGTCGAAGGCGCCGCACTTCACCAGCGACTCGACGACGCGGCGGTTGATCTGCTGGCCGCGCACGCGGGTCGCGAAGTCCGCCAGGTCCCGGAACGGGCCGCCCTCCTGGCGCGCCGCGAGGATGATCTCGATCGCCTTCGAGCCGACGCCCTTCACGGCGCCGAGGCCGAAGCGGATGCCCTTGTCGGTCACCGTGAAGCGCTCGCGGCTCTCGTTGATGTCGGGCGGCAGGATCGGGATGCCGTGCGAGCGGCACTCGGCGATGTTCTTGTAGGTGCTGTCGGTCTCGCCCATCTCGAGCGACAGCAGCGCCGCCATGAACTCGTGCGGGAAGTGCGCCTTGAGATACGCGGTCTGGAAGGAGATCAGGGCGTAGGCCGCGCTGTGGGACTTGTTGAAGCCGTACGCGGCGAACTTCTCCATCTGGTCGAAGATCGTGGTCGCGAGCTCGCGCGCGAGCCCCTGGCGGACCGCGCCCCGACTGAAGCGGTCGCGCTCCTTGTCCATCTCCGCCTTCTTCTTCTTGCCCATGGCGCGGCGCAGGTTGTCGGCGTCCTCGAGCGAGTAGCCGGCGAGCGTCTGGGCGATCTGCATCACCTGCTCCTGGTAGACCAGGGTGCCGTAGGTCTCCTTGAGGATGTCCTCCAGCAGCGGGTGCTCGAAGGTCACCCTCTCCTTGCCGTGCTTGCGCTTGATGAAGTCTTGGTCCATGCCGCTGTCGAGCGGCCCCGGCCGGAAGAGCGCGAGCGCCGCGATCAGGTCCTCGAAGCGGCTCGGCCGGAGCTGTGTGATCATCTTCCGCATGCCGCCGCTCTCCATCTGGAAGACCCCGATGGTGTCGCCCTTGGCGAGCAGCTTGTACGTCGCGGCGTCGTCGAGCGGCAGGCGGGCGAGGTCGGGCGCCGTGCCGCGGCGCTCGCGGATGATGTCGCAGGCGTTGGCGAGGAGCGTGAGCGTCTTCAGGCCGAGGAAGTCGAACTTGATGAGCCCGATCCACTCGACGTCGCCGAACGGGTACTGGGTGAGGACGGCGCCGTCCTTGTCGACGAAGAGCGGCAGGTGCTCGGCGAGCGGGCGGTTGGAGATCACCACGCCGGCGGCGTGCCTCGAGGCGTGGCGCAGCAGGCCCTCGAGCTTGAGCGCGTGCTCGAAGAGCTGGCGGTCGCGGGCGTCGCCGCGCTCGCGGAGCTCCCGCAGGCGCGGCTCGAGCTCGAGCGCCTTCTCGAGCGGATGGTCGCGCCCCTGGACCGGCGCCGGGTAGAGCTTGGCGAGCTTGTCGGTCTCCCCGAAGGTGAACTCGAGGACGCGGCCGACGTCCTTGATGGCCTGCTTCCCCTTGAGCGTGCCGAAGGTGATGATGCCGGCGACGCGGTCCTCGCCGTACGTCTCGCGGACGTAGCGCAGCACCTCGTCGCGGCGCTCGTAGCAGAAGTCGACGTCGATGTCGGGCATCGACTTGCGGCCCGAGTTGAGGAAGCGCTCGAACAGCAGGTTGTAGCGCAGCGGGTCGAGGTCGGTGATGCGCAGCGCGTAGGCGACCACGCTGCCGGCCGCCGAGCCGCGGCCCGGGCCCACCGGAATGCCTTGCGCCTTCGCATGGTTGATGAAGTCGGCGACGATCAGGAAGTAGCCCGCGAAGCGCAGCTCGTTGATGGTGCGAAGCTCCCGCTCCAGGCGCTCCCAGTAGGGCCTGGCGGCGTCGCCGGCGATTGGGGCGTCGCCCTGCCCCGCCCCGGCCGCCAGACGCTCCTCCAGGCCCCGCCGCGCGTCCGCCTCGAGGCGCCCCTCGAGGGTCTCGCCGGCGGCGATCCGGTACTCGGGGAACTGGTGCGTGGTCTTGAGCTCGAGGTCGCAGCGCGCCGCCACCGCCAGCGTGTTGGCGACCGCGTCGGGGACGTCGGCGAACGCCGCCCGCAGCTCGTCGGGGGTCTTCACGTAGAGCTGGTCGGTGTCGAACTTCCAGCGCGACGGGTCGCTCAGTGTCTTGCCGGTCTGGATGCAGAGCAGGACCTCGTGGGCGGCGGCGTCGTCGCGGTGCAGGTAGTGGCAGTCGTTGGTCGCGAGCAGCGGGATGCCGAGGTCCGTGCTCAGGCGCCGCAGCATCTCGTTGCACTTCGCCTGCAGCGGGATGTGGTTGTCCTGCACCTCGAGGTAGTAGCGGTCGCCGAAAATGCGCAGGTACTCGGTGGCGATCTCGCGCCCGCGCGCGTAGTCGTCGGCCTGGAAGGCGCGGTTGATCTCGCCCGAGAGGCAGCCGCTGGTCGCGATCAGGCCGCCGTTCAGCGCGCGCAGGAGCTCCTTGTCGATGCGGGGCTTGAAGTAGAACCCCTCCTGGTAGGCGAGGCTCACCAGCTTGCAGAGGTTGCGGTAGCCCTCCATGTTCATCGCCAGCAGGATCATGTGGAAGTTGCCGGCGCTCTCGTAGTCGTTGCCGCGCGCGACCTTCTGCTCGTGGCGCGAGCGCGGCGCCATGTAGACCTCGCAGCCGATGATCGGCTTCACGCCGTGGGCGAGGCAGGTGCGGTAGAACTCGATTGCCCCGAACATGTTGCCGTGGTCGGTGATGGCCACGGCGGGCATGCCGAGTTCCTTCACGCGCGGCACCATGGCGGCGATCTTGTTGGCGCCGTCGAGCAGGCTGTACTGGGTGTGCAGGTGGAGGTGGACGAAGCTCATCGGGTCATTCCCACTCGATGGTGGCGGGCGGCTTCGAGGAGACGTCGTAGACGACGCGGTTCACGCCGTCGACCTCGTTGATGATGCGGTTCGAGAGCGTCGCGAGGAGCTCGTACGGCAGCCGCGACCAGTCGGCGGTCATGCCATCGACGCTCTCGACGGCGCGGATCGCGACCACGTTCTCGTAGGTGCGCTCGTCGCCCATGACGCCGACCGTCCTGACCGGCAGCAGGACGGCGAAGGCCTGCCAGATGGTCCGGTACAGGCCCGCCGCCTTGATCTCGGCGACGACGATGGTGTCGACCGCGCGCAGGATCGCGAGGCACTCGGGGGTGACCGTGCCGAGGATGCGGATCGCCAGGCCGGGCCCGGGAAACGGGTGGCGGCCGAGGATGTCGTCGGGCACGTCGACCAGGCGGCCGAGCTCCCGCACCTCGTCCTTGAAGAGCTCGCGCAGGGGCTCGATCAGCGCCAGGCGCATGCGCTCGGGGAGGCCGCCGACGTTGTGGTGGGTCTTGATCGTGGCCGAGGGCCCCTTGAACGAGACCGACTCGATGACGTCGGGGTAGAGCGTGCCCTGGGCGAGGAAGCGCACCCCGGGAATGGTCGCGGCCTCGGCCTCGAACACCTCGATGAAGGTGCGCCCGATGGCGCGCCGCTTCGCTTCCGGGTCCGCGATGCCGGCGAGCGCGGCGAGAAAGCGCGCGCTCGCGTCCACCACGCGCAGGCGGTCGCCGAAGCGGCCGCGGAAGGCGGCGGCGACGCGCTCGGCCTCGCCCGCCCGGAGCACCCCGTTGTCGACGAAGACGCAGGTGAGCTGGTCGCCGACGGCGCGGTCGACGAGGGCCGCCGTCACCGCGGAGTCGACGCCGCCGGAGAGCGCGCAGATGACGCCGGCCTCACCGACGGTGGCGCGGATGGCCGCCACCTCGCGCTCGACGAAGCTCTCCATGGTCCAGCTCGCCTCGGCGCCGCACACCCGCAGGACGAAGTTCCGGAGGATCGTCGTGCCCTGCTCGGTGTGCGCAACCTCGGGATGGAACTGGATGCCGTACGCCCGCCCGGCGGCGTCCCGGCAGGCGGCGATCGGCGAGTTGGCGCTCGCCGCGAGGGCGACCCACCCTGGGGCGAGCGCGTCCATGCGGTCGCCGTGGCTCATCCACACCCCGAGGCCGTCGGGGCCCGGCGTGACGCCGGCGAACAGCGGGTCGTCGCGCAGCAGGGTGATGCGGGCGGCGCCGTACTCGCGCCGGTCGGCGCGCGCGACGGTGCCGCCGGCGAGGAGGGTGAGGACCCCCATGCCGTAGCAGATGCCGAGCATCGGGACCCCGAGCGCGAGCACGCCGGGATCGGGCAGCGGCGCGCCCTCGGCGTAGACCGACGCCGGCCCACCCGAGAGGATGAGTCCCTCGGGCGCCAGCTCCCGCACCTTGGCCGCCGGCACGTCGTAGGGATGGATCTCGCAGTAGACGTGCTGCTCGCGCACCCGCCGCGCGATGAGCTGCGTGTACTGCCCCCCGAAATCGAGGACCACGATCACGCCGCCGTCCTCCTGCCGCCCATCACGCCCCCCCTGCCCCCGCGCCCCGGCCCGTCACTCGAGCCGGTAGTTCGGCGCCTCTTTGGTGACGACGACGTCGTGGACGTGGCTCTCGCGCACGCCGGCTCCGCTCACGCGCACGAAGCGCGCGCGGGCGCGGAGCTCGTCGAGCGTGCGGCAGCCGCAGTAGCCCATGCCGGCCTTGAGCCCGCCGATGAGCTGGTGGATGTTGAACGCCAGCGTGCCCTTGTAGGGCACCCGGCCCTCGATGCCCTCGGGGACGAGCTTGACGTCGGGCTCGTCGCCCTGGAAGTAGCGGTCGCGGCTGCCCTGCTTCATGGCCTCGATCGACCCCATGCCGCGGTAGAGCTTGTAGGTGCGGCCCTGGAAGAGGATGGTCTCGCCCGGGCTCTCCTCGGTGCCCGCGAACAGGCTGCCGATCATGACCGCGGCCGCGCCCGCCGCCAGCGCCTTGGTGATGTCGCCCGAGTAGCGCACCCCGCCGTCGGCGATCACGGTCGCCGGCGAGCCCGCCACGCCGCGCACCGCGCCCGTGAGGGCGGTGAGCTGCGGCACCCCGACGCCCGAGATGATGCGCGTGGTGCAGATCGATCCCACCCCCATGCCGACCTTGATGGCGTCGGCCCCGGCCTTCACCAGCGCCCGCGCGCCCTCCTCGGTGCCGACGTTGCCGGCCATGATCTCGACGCCGGGATGGGCGCCCTTGATCGCGCGGACGGCGTTCAGGACGTTCACCGAGTGTCCGTGCGCGGTGTCGACGGCGAGGACGTCCGCCCCGGCGCGCACCAGCGCCTCGGCGCGCTCGCCGCAGTCGGGGCCGACGCCGACGGCGCCGCCCACCCGCAGCCGGCCGCGCTCGTCCTTGCACGCGTGCGGATACTCGATGGTCTTCTGGATGTCTTTGACGGTGATGAGGCCCTGCAGCCGGTCGTGGTCGTCGACCACGAGCAGCTTCTCGATCCGGTTGGCGTGCAGGATCTCCTTGGCCTGCTCGAGGCTGACGCCGGGACGGGCCGTCACCAGGTTGTCCTTGGTCATGACCTCGGCGACCCGTCGGTCGAGGCGCTTCTCGAAGCGCAGGTCGCGGTGGGTGAGGATGCCGACCAGGCGGCCGTCGCGGGTGACCGGCAGGCCCGAGATCTGGTAGCGCTGCATGATCGCCACCGCGTCCTCGAGGCGCTGCTCGGGCCCCACCGTGACCGGGTCGGAGATCATGCCGCTCTCGGACTTCTTGACCTTGCCGACCTCGAGCGCCTGGCCCTCGATCGGCATGTTGCGGTGGATGACGCCGAGGCCGCCCTCCTGCGCCATCCCGATCGCCATCGCCGCCTCGGTGACGGTGTCCATGGCGGCGGAGATCAGGGGGACGTTGAGCGTGATCCGCGGCGTGAGGCGGCTCGCCACCTCGGCGTCCCGCGGCACCACGGCGCTCTCGGCCGGAACCAGCAGCACGTCGTCGAAGGTGAGCGCCTCCTCGAGGTCGCGGAGGTTCATGGCAGACTCCTCAGACGGAAAAGCCCCCCTCGCAAGCGGCGAGCGGGGCTTTCGAGTGGCGTGCGGGCGGTGTCGCGACCGTCCATGGCTCTCCCTAACAGAAGCGTCCGCTGGTGACAAGCGCGCGGGCGCGGGCGCGCGCCGGCCGACGTCAGGTCGCGTCGCGCCGCAGGACGACGACGCACTCCGCCGCGTAGAGGAAGATCGTCACCGAGAAGTAGATCCACACCAGCACCGCCACCAGCGCCCCGAGCGAGCCGTAGAGCACCGAGAACTGCGCGATGTTGGCGAGATACCAGAGGAAGAAACGGCGCGCGACCTCCCAGAGGACGGTGCCGACGACGCCGCCGGCGAGGGCGTGGCGCCACGCGATCGGCGCGTGCGGAAAGACCCGGAGCGCGACCGTGAAGAGCGCGAGGATCAGCGCGATCGAGATCAGGTACTGGACGCGGAGCCCGCGCGCCAGACGGAGGACGAGGGCGTGCGCCTGGGGCAGCGCGTGGGAGTCGGCGCCGAGCGCGTGGAACACGACCCCGAGGTAGAAGGAGAACAGCAGCACGAAGCCGAGCGCCACCACCACCAGCATCGAGAGCAGCCGCGAGCGCCAGAACCCGCGCCGCACCTCGACGCCGAAGACGCGGTCGAGCGCGAACTCGGTCGCCTGGAAGACCAGCCCGGCCGCGATCACCAGCGTGGCGAGGGCGAACCACGAGAGGCGTCCGCGGTTGGCGACCACGGACTCGAGGTTGCGGGTGATGTCGTCGCTCAGGTGCGGGATGAACTCGCGCACCGACGTCAGGATCGCCTGGAAGGTCTCCTCCGACGAGCCGACGACGTAGCCGACCACCGCCACGACCATGAAGAGCACCGGGATCAGCGACAGCAGCGCGTAGAAGGAGATCGCCGCCGCCAGCGTCGGGCAACCATCGGCGTAGAACTTGGCCGCCCCGTCCCGCAGCATCGTCAAGGCGCGCACCACGACCGCCGCCGCCTGCCAGGCGAGGCCCGGCGTCGCCGGCGCGGACGCGCCCTTGTCGTGCTCAGCGACGGGCACGGAACTGCACCCGGACGGGGGTTCCCTCGAGTCCGAACGCCTCGGCGATCTGATGCTGCAGGTAGCGATGGTAGCTCGGGTGGATGCTCTGGGGCGCACTCGTGAAGACGGCGATCGTCGGCGGGCGGCGGCCGACCTGGGTGGCGTAGTAGATGCGGGGCCGCCGTCCGCCCGCGAGCGGCGGCTCCTTGGCCCGCACGGCGGCGCCGATGACGTCGTTCAGGCGCGCCGTCTGGATGGTCGCGTCGTGCGCCGCGGCGACGCGGCCGACGGCGGGCAGGATGGCCTCCACGCCGGCGCCGGTGGCCGCCGAGGTCGCCAGGATCGGCACCCGGGCGAGGGCGGGGAGGCTCCGGCGCACCGCGGCGACGACCGCCGCCGGATCGGCGACCAGGTCGATCTTGTTCGCGACCACGACCAGGCCGCGGCCCTCCCGCCACGCCAGGGCGGCGAGCCGCTGATCCTGGGTGGTCGGTCCCTCGACGGCGTCGAGCACGACCACCGCGACGTCGCTTCGCGTCAGCGCCTCGAGCGACTTCCCCGCGGCGGCCCGCTCCAGGCGCTCCTGCACGCGCGCGCGGCGGCGGATCCCGGCGGTGTCGACCAGCACGTAGCGCGCCCCCTCCGCCTCGAGCACGGTGTCGAGGGCGTCGCGGGTCGTGCCCGCGACGTCGTCCACCAGGGCGCGGGCGTAGCCGAGCAGCCGGTTCACCAGCGAGGACTTGCCGACGTTCGGCCGGCCGACGATGCCGACGCGAACGGCGTGCGGCTCGCGGACGGTCGGCGGCGCCTCCACCCGCTCGAGGATCGCGGCGACCAGGGTGCCGATCCCGTGACCGTGCTCCGCCGAGACCGGCAGGAGATCGCCGGCGCCGAGCCGGTGGAACTCGGTCGCCGCGGCCTCGCGCCGCGCCGAGTCGAGCTTGTTCACGACGAAGAGCACCGGCGTCCGCTGGCGCCGGAGCAGGCGCGCCGCCTCCTCGTCGGCGGGCGAGAGCCCGGCCTTGCCGTCGAGTACGTAGAGCACGAGGTCGGCGTCGCGCGCCGCCGTCAGGCCCGAGTCGCGGACGGCGGCCGCGAGTCCGCGCGCGCGGCCGCCCTCGAAGCCTCCGGTGTCGACCAGCAGCACCGCGTGCCCCTGGAGCCGGGCCACGGCCTCGTTGGCGTCGCGCGTCACGCCGGGCGTGGCATCGACGACGGCCTTCGGGCGCCGGAGCAGGCGGTTGAAGAGCGTCGACTTGCCGGCGTTCGGCCGGCCCGCGAGCACCACGCGGGGCAGCCGCGCCCGCGTGGTCTCCGCGAGCGTCCCCGGCGCGGGGGCGCTCCGTGGCGAGCCTCGGCGTGCCACTAGTGTTCCGGTTCCGACATTCGTTGCGTGTCCCCGCGAGCCATCGCCGGTCCGGGCAAGGCGCGACGACGACGGCATAGTCCTGCACTATGCCGAGGAGGAGCAACGAAGCCAGGGCCGGTGAGGGCCGCGGAGTCACGCAACGAATGTCGGAATCGGGACACTAGAGTCCGAGATCCGTCAGCACGCGCGGGTTCCGGCTCCAGCCGGGGACCACCTTCACGTGCAGCTCGAGGAAGATGCGGCAGTCGAAGATCGCCTCGAGCTCGACGCGCGCGGCCCGGCCGATCTCCCGGATGCGCTGCCCGCGCTCGCCGATGACGATCCCCTTCTGGCTCGCGCGCTCGACCAGCACGCTCGCCTGGATCACCACCAGGCCGCGCTCGGGCTCCTCGCGGAAGGCGTCGACGACGACCGCGGTCGCGTAGGGCAGCTCGTCGCGCGTCTGCTCGATCACCTTCTCGCGCACGATCTCGGCGGCGAGGAAGCGCTCGCTCTGATCGCTGAGCTGGTCGGCCGGATAGAGCGCCGGGCCGGACGGCAGCGCCTCGGCGATGAGCGCGAGCAGGCGCTCGACGTTGTCGCCGGTGGCCCCGCTCACGGGGACGACCGGCACGTCGGGAAGGAGCGTCGCCGCCGCAGCGCAGACCGCGAGCAGGGCGTCGCGCGAGACCAGATCGGTCTTCGACACCACCACGATCGCGGCGGGCGCCGCGGCCGACGACTCGCGGGCGAGCGCGCGGTCCTCGGCGGTCACGCCGCGGGCGGCGTCGAGGACGAGCACCCGGATGTCGCTGTCGTCGAGCGCCTGGCGCGCCACCGCCACCATCCGGGTGTTGAGTGGCGCGCGCGCCTCGTGGATCCCCGGGGTGTCGACGAACACGATCTGCGCCTCGGGACGGGTGACGATGCCGGCGATGCGGTTGCGCGTGGTCTGGGGCTTGGCGCTCACGGCCGCGACCTTGGCGCCGACCAGCCGGTTCATGAGCGTCGACTTGCCGACGTTGGGCCGTCCGACGAGACCGACGAAGCCGGCGCGATGCGCCGTCTCCGCCCCTGCAGGGGATCCGCTCACGGTCGCGTAGACTATCCGGACGAGCGGCGGGGCGCGAGTGCCGCCCATCCCGCCGCCCGGCCGTGGCTCACTGTCGCATGCCGGCCCGGAGCTCGCGCGCGAGCTGGTCGACGGTGCTGGCCGTGCCGCCGGCGAGCTTCTGCCGCCACTCGTTCTCGGTCTCGAAGCGGGTGTCGCCGATGCTCTCGGCCCAGGGCGCGATGGCCTCGCGGATGGCCGCCGCCTCCATCGGGTCGCGGCGCTTGGCACGGATCGCGGCGATGACGTCCGGCACCACCCGCAGGAAGGCACGGAGCGACATACCGGTCTTGATGCTGTACTTCCGCCCGTGCCACGCCTTCTCGAAGACGTGCTCGACCTGCTTGAAGTAGGTCAGGAAGAAGCGCTTGGCGTTGTCGATGAACTTGTTGCCGGTGCGCGGGCCCATCGCCTGCACGGCGGTGAAGATGTTGCGCAGCTCCTCGGCGAGCGGCGCCTGCGCGACGCGGCCACGGCCGACACCGAAGAGCTTGATCTCGCCGCGCAGCGGCGAGTCCTCGCGCTCGGAGAGGGCCCGGATGATGTCGTGCCCCGCCGCCAGCACCCTGTCGGGGTAGAGCCGGCGGCCCGCCAGGCTGATCAGGTGCGAGGGGTTGAGCTTGGTGTGCTTGGCGTTGATGGTGACGAAGAGCTCGACCGCCTGATCGGGGGTCAGCCGGTCGAAGATCACCGCAGGCACCTGCACCTCCGAGATCTGGCGCGTCTCGCTGAGCTGGTGCAGCGCGAGCAGGCGGTGCTGCCCGTCGAGGGCGCGCAGGACCCCCTGCTCGGTGGGCACGTGCAGGATGCCGAGGGCGCGGTTGCCGCCCAGGGGATTGAACTCGAGCCGCCGATCGGCGACCAGCAGCACCGCGCCCGGGATCGCCGGCAGGTTCGCCGCCTCGGCGCACTGGTTGTAGTACTCCACGAGCTCGACGATCTTCTTGCGGATCACCGGCCGCTGGTAGGCCTCGGCGCTGCGGGCGATGCGGTTCTCCAGCGTGTCCCAGTTGATCGCCGCCTTGCGCTTGCGGCTCGGCTTCCCCGTGTGGGAGGTGCCGAGGCTGCCGTCGTACGAGAGCACCTCGAACTGCACGAGGCGCTGCACGTCGTTGCCGGTGAGGACGGCCTGGTAGAAGTCGACCCCGAACTGCCGGACGCGTACCCCTGGGACCGGAATCATCGCTGACCTCTCCCTCCTGAGGACGAGGCCGGCAGCGCCGGATGGGCGGACCCCTTCGGCGCCACCGCCTGTGCCTCCGTCTGCAGCGCCTGGAGTGCCTCCATCGCCGCCGCCTGCTCCGCGCTCTTCTTGCTGTGCCCCTCGCCGCGCCCGAAGATCCGCTCCCCGACCGAGATCTGCACCGCGAATCGCTTGGCGTGGTCGGGGCCGGTCTCCTGCAGCACGTCGTAGGTGGGCGTGGCCCTGAAGAGCTTCTGGGTGATCTCCTGCAGCCGGGTCTTCCAGTCGCCGATCGCGGCGAGCGTGTGCGAGCGGATCTCGCCCGCGAACTGCCGGGCGAGCACGCGCCGCGCCGCCGTAAAGCCGCGATCGAGGTAGACGGCGCCGAGCACCGCCTCGTAGCCGGCGGCCAGGATCGAGTCCTTGTTGCGGCCGCCGTTCTTCTCCTCGCCCTTGCCGAGACGCAGGGCCTGGCCGAGGCCGAGCTCGCGCGCCTTGCGCGCCAGCGTGCGGGTATTGACGAGGGAGGCGCGGAGCTTCGAGAGCTCGCCCTCGTGGCACTGCGGGAACTGCCGCATCAGGAGGTCGCTCACGACCAGCTCGAGCACGGAGTCGCCGAGGAACTCGAGCTTCTCGTTGTGCGGCGCCTGGGTGGTGGCCGAGAGCGACCGGTGCGTGAGCGCGGTCGCAAGCAGCTCCGGGTTGCGGAAGCGATAGCCGAGCTGGGTCTCGATGTCGTGGCTCACGTCGTGCGTCCTCACAGGGCCGCCGTGATCCAGCCGCCGCCGACGACCTCGTCGCCGCGATAGAAGACCGCGGCCTGGCCGGGCGTCACCGCTACGCCCGGCTCCCGGAACCGCACCTCGACGCGGCCGCCCCCGCACGACGCCACGCGCGCCGGCACCGGACGGTGGCGGTGGCGCAGGCGGACGCTGACCTCGGCCGCGGGCTCGGCGAGCCAGTGCACGCCCTCGGCGACGAGCCCCGCGGTGGCGAGGCCGGCCGCGGGCCCGACCCGCACCGTGCCGGTCGCGGCGTCGATGCCGGTGACGTAGCGGGCCCCGGTGCCGCCGCCGAGGCCGAGCCCCTTGCGCTGTCCGATGGTGAAGCGATGGATCCCGCCGTGGGTCGCCAGCGTGCGGCCCTCCTCGTCCACCACCGTGCCCGCGGGACGGCGCGCGGGGGGCACGGCGCGCTCGATGAACCCGGCGTAGTCGCGGTCGGGCACGAAGCAGATCTCCTGGCTCTCGGGCTTGTCGGCGACCGGCAGCGCCAGGCGCCGCGCAACGGCGCGCACCTCCTCCTTGGTGAGCGTGCCGACGGGAAAGAGCGTGCGGGCGAGCTGCGCCTGCGTCAGGCTGAAGAGGAAGTACGACTGGTCCTTGGCCTCGTCGCGGGCGCGCAGCAGGCGAAACGGACCGCTGCCGGCGATGCGCGCGTAGTGCCCGGTGGCGACGTGCGTCGCCCCGAGCGCCCGGGCGCGGCCCCAGAGCTCGTCGAACTTGAGGTCGCGGTTGCAGAGCAGGCACGGGTTGGGCGTGCGCCCCCGCAGGTATTCGGCGACGAAGACGTCGGTGACCCGGGCCTGGAAGGCGTCGCGCAGGTTCCAGACGTAGTGCGGGATGCCGAGACCCGCCGCGACCTGGCGCGCGTCGTGGAAATCCTCGCGCGAGCAGCATCCCTGGCGCGCCGCCACGCGCGCGGCCGGGTCGCGCGCGAGCAGCATCGACACGCCGATCACGTCGTGGCCCTGCTCGCGCAGCAGGGCCGCGGCGACGGCGCTGTCCACGCCGCCGCTCATGGCGACTAGGACGCGCACCGGCGCTCCCGGGCGGACGGCGCCAGGCGGTCGAGGACGATCGTGAGGCGGGCGAGGATCGCGGCCACGTCGGCCTCGGTGCTGCGCCATCCGAGGCTCACGCGGACGGCGGCCCCGGCGTCGGCCCGGCTCCAGCCCATCGCCCGCAGCACGTGCGAGGGCTCGGCGCCGCCGGCGGCACAGGCGGAGCCGGTTGCGACGGCGACGCCCTCGAGGTCGAGCGCGGCGACCAGCGTCTCGCCGTTGAGGCCGGGAAACGTCGCGTTGACGACGTGGGGCGCGCGGCGCGGCGTCTCCGCGCCGGCGAGGCGTACGTCCGGCCAGGCGCGGCGGAGGCCGGCCGCGAGCGTCGCCTGCAGGCGGCCGAGCCGCGCCGCCTCGGCGGCGCGGACCGCCACCGCCTCGCCGAGCGCGGCCGCGAAGCCGGCGAGCGCGGGGAGCGCCTCGGTGCCGGCCCGGAGCCCGCCCTCCTGGGCGCCGCCGTGCTGCGCCGGGGCGAGCGCGACACCGCGCGCGACCCAGAGCGCGCCGGCCCCCGGCGGCCCCCCGACCTTGTGGCCGGAGAGCGTCATGAGGTCGGCGCCGAGGGCGCCGACGTCGAGGGCGCAGGTGGTCGCCGCCTGCGCGGCGTCGACGTGCAGCAGCCCACCCGTGGCGTGCACG
>Ga0302046_10002919_pt1 | contig 15739 bp, 14 predicted proteins | sample RVTome_11_FD_200261 | JGI IMG/M metagenome (GOLD analysis project Ga0302046, IMG submission 200261) | Soil microbial communities from uranium-contaminated site in the Upper Colorado River Basin, Wyoming, United States - RVT147D111 (version 2) ...
TTTTTCCAAAATTCGTTATGTTCGTTCGTCAACCTGCCGAAGAAAGGAAGTCGAATGTCTGAAACAAAATCCCTGGCTGTTCGGTATCTCAGTTTAACCAGTGACCGCGCTGTTTCGCAGGCATTCTGGATCGCGACGTTTGCAATCCTAACAGCCGTCGGTGCTCAGGTCGAAATCCCGCTAAAACCGGTCCCGTATACGTTGCAGACATTGTTTGTACTTCTGGCGGGCGCGTTGCTCGGTCCGCGGAACGGGTTCATCAGCATGAGTGTATATCTGGTGATGGGACTCATCGGGTTGCCGGTGTTTTCCTCTGCCGGATTCGGTCTCGCGAAAATCCTTGGCCCCACGGGCGGATATCTCCTGGCATTTCCGATCGCTGCCTTCGTGGTGGGTTCACTTGTCAAATCCGGGGACCACATTATATGGTCCGTGATTGCGATGGTTTCCGGACTCCTCGTCATTTTCACGCTGGGGACGATTCAGCTTTCCGTTGTGATGGGGATGAACTTTTCGGATGCATTTGCCGGCGGTTTTCTGATTTTTTCCTGGTGGGACATTCTCAAGCTGGCAGCCGCAACGGCCATCTACCGGCAGGCACATAAGAAGTCTCCCGCCTCATAGCAAGCAAGAAAATATCCTTCGAATGAAGAGGCCACTTCGTTTGAAGTGGCTTTCTGCGTTTTTCGGCGTTTCAAAATGAGTGAAGATAAACGAAACTTCCAAGAGTTTATTGTCGTTGTGACACAGATAACAGGAAATATTCTCAATTTCTTTTCATTGAGTTAGAACACTTAACCAGGGGGTGCCGGTATGAGCACGCAAGCTGTCAACCAGGCTCTTCATAATCCCAGCGATCTGTATTTTTGCCCCGACGGAGATGTAACGGCAATTGTGGGCCGAAGAGATTTCCCTCAAGAGAAAAAGCAGGCGATTCGGACCCTTCACACACTCGACAAGCGGTGGAATTGGGTGATGCTCCTTCACTATGGAGTCTGGCTCGCGTCCGCGGCCGCTGCGATTAGTTCAGACAGCCTGCTGATTGGCATTTGCGCGTATTTTCTGGGTGGATTGTCTCTCAGTACGCTTTCCGTTCTTTCCCACGAATCTTCGCATAACCTGTTTACCCGAGACCCAAAGATCGACCGATGGATAGGGTTTGTCTGCGGCATTCCGATCTTGTTTTCGGCCATGGGGTACCGGATCATGCATCCGATTCACCACAAGCGCTTGCGGACGGAAGAGGATCCCGACGACATTGAGAATGCAACAAAGGATCCGGCGCTTCTGCGGTGGGTGTACGTTCTGGTGTTCTTTGTTTCCGTGTATCTCTACCTGATCATGGTTCCCACCAATGCATTCAAAAAGGGGATGCGTTCGGAGAAAGTGTCCGTGATCCTCGAGTTTTTCATTATGGCGGGAATTGTGGCTCTCGCGTGGGTGTTGTTGCCTGCGCAGTGGATGATCGAGGGGTGGTTGTTGCCGTTGATCGTTGCCGGCCAGATCGCGAATATCCGCGGGATAGCCGAGCACGGAATGACAACCAGCGGGAACGAAATGACCGACACGAGGACAATCGCGACTCACCCCGTCTTGTCATTCATGATGTGCAACATCAACTATCACATCGAGCATCATCTCTATCCCGGCGTGCCATGGTACAATCTTCCCAAAGTGCACAGCCTGCTCCAGGAAGAATACCGCACAGCGGGCTCGTCTGTCTATACGTCGTACTGGGATTTTCTGAAGGATGTTGCGAGTGCGGTTGTGAACGGCGTGATGTCGAATCGGAGGTTAATCCCCGAGCATATCAGAGAGCACGTGTGCGTTTAGGGTGGAGAGAAGTATTCTGCAGGGAGGAGTTAGAAAGCGGGGTCAACCAAAGAAACAGAAAAAGCATTATTGGTTTTTGGTTCGTGGTTGTGGTTGTTTGTCATCAGTTGTGGTTTTCACCTTGGGTTGACCGTTGAGCGCGACCAATGATTGACCTCTGACCTCTGACCTCTGACTTCTGACCTCTGACTTCTGCCTTCCGACATCTCGCTTCTTTCTACTTACCGCTTCTAAGCCGTAATCCTGTAATTCCGCAACCCCCAGTACGTCTCCACCGTTGAAACCTTAAGAATCGTTGCAATCGGAATGGCGACAAGCATTCCCGCTATCCCCATCAGCTCGTTCCCCACGATCAAAACCAGGATCACCGTGAGCGGATGCATGTCGACGGTTTTGGAGAAGCAAAGCGGCTGAACGATGATATTGTCGAGCGTTTGGATGGCGACGGTGAGGACGATGATGGGCACGAGCATACGGAAGTCGCCGAATTGCGTGAGCGATACGAGGAACGCCGGAACCGCACCAACCACCGGCCCGAGGTACGGAACGAGGTTTGCAATCCCTGCAACGGAACCGATGAAGAACGGATAGTCGATGCCAATCAGCCACAATCCCGCCACGCTCAACATCCCGATGATGACGGAATCCAGAATCCATCCCCGAAGATAGCCGACGAGGTCCCGTTGAATTTTATTGATGACGTTCAGCGTCATCTCGAAATACTTGTTCGGCACGCGTTCGATGAGACGCTTCAGGGCGACATCGCCTTCGGCGAGAACAAAGTATGTGATGAACGGAACGATGGCGATCATTGCCACGAACGAAACGATGTTCTGTGCACCGGCGTTCAACGCTGTGATCCCGCCTGCGATCCATTCGTTGGCTTTTGCCGAAACGGCAGTGGCGTCCAGGAAGGGAAGATGCTCCGTGAGGTCGCGCGCGGCGACATCGAGCTTTTCCTGGAACGGGAATGTTTTGAACTGGGTAAAGAGCAGTTCGATGCGGCTGATGAGAAATGGAACGGCTTCGAGGGAGACGAGGACGAGCACTCCCCCGGCGAGCACAAACACCGAAAGAATCGCGATACTGCGTCGAAGGCCGAGTCGAAACTCAAGAGTCTTGACGACGGGCTTCACGACAAAAGCGACGATGGTCGAGAGGATGAGCGCAAGGACAAGCGACGGAATCAGGGAAGCGACCCAGAACGCGGCAAGAAGGATAACGAGGAGGAGTGTGACTTTGAGAATCGGCCGGTTGGCTGTGAACGTGAGCATGGATCAGGACAACACGGCCCGAACCGCTTTCAGGGCTACATCAGATGAGAATCCCCGTCTGAGGAGGTAATCGAACAGACGTTTACGCTTTCGCTCGTTATCGAGTTTCTCGAATGTTGCGTTCGCGAGATTGAGCCGTTTCTCGGCAGCAAGATGCGCGGCCTGCTCCTGATCGTCATCGGAAATGTATTCTTTGAATACCTTTTCGACGATGTGGCTGGACACGCCTTTCTCGTACAATGCGCGGCGAATCCATGCCCTGCCCACCTGTTTCTTTTTCAGCTTGTCGCGGACGAACATTCTGGCGAACTCAACATCATTCACCATTTCAAGCTTTTGGAGGTGTTGAACCACCTTTCGGCCGAAATCAGGGGCGAAGCCCTTTTTGCGTAAATGGTCGAGGATTTCCTTAGAGCTCCGCGGGCGGTAGGAAAGGTAGTTCACGGAGAACCGAAGGGCGCGGTGGAAGCCCTCCGATGTGGAGATTTTTTCAACGGCCTGCTCGTCGATTTTATCGCCGGTTTTCAGCCCGAATTTCATCAGCACCTCGTCGCTCAATTCAAAGGCGAGGGCGCCGTCCACGAACACCGAGTAAATCGGTTGTCGTGCCTTTTTTCGAAGAATCTTGGTTATGTACAAGGAATTTCGCTCAGGTTTTAGCTGTCCGTTTCGAAGGAGCGGCGGCAGCAACCTCTGGTTTAGCTGCGGGAGGAGCAGCGGATTCGTCAGGGAGTAGGCCGAGTTTCTTGCGTGTCAGTGTGTCGATCTCCTTGGTTGCGTTCCCATTCGCCTGGAGGAATGCTTTGACTGCATCACGGCCCTGACCCAGCCGATCGCCCTTGTAGGAAAACCACGATCCGCTCTTGTCGATGACATTTTGCTCAACTGCCGCGTCAATCAGGTCCCCGATGCGGGAGATACCTTCGTTATACAGAATATCGAATAAAGCCTCCTTAAACGGAGGTGCAACCTTATTCTTGACCACTTTCACCCTCGTCCGGTTTCCAACGACACTTTGACCGTCCTTGATGGCCTCGATGCGCCGAACGTCCAGCCGAACGGACGCGTAGAATTTGAGCGCGTTGCCGCCCGTGGTCGTTTCGGGGTTTCCGAACATAATTCCGATTTTCTGGCGCAACTGGTTGGTGAAAATCACGCTCGTTTTCGATTTGCTGATCGCCGACGTAAGCTTGCGCAGTGCCTGTGACATCAGCCGGGCCTGAACACCCATTGATGGGTCGCCCATTTCACCTTCGATCTCCGCACGCGGAGTCAGCGCTGCCACGGAATCCACCACGATCACATCCAGAGCACCGCTCCGCACGAGGGTCTCAACGATTTCCAACGCCTGCTCGCCAAACTCCGGCTGTGAAAGCAGAAGGTTATTCACATCGACGCCAAGTTTCTTTGAATACGCGGTGTCGAGGGCATGCTCGGCATCAACGAACGCCGCTACGCCGCCGTTCTTTTGCGCTTCCGCAATGATGTGAAGACACAACGTTGTCTTTCCGGAGGATTCGGGTCCGAACACCTCGATGACTCTTCCGCGAGGAACGCCGCCGATTCCCAGCGCTGCATCCAGCGAAATGGATCCGGTGGAAATCACATCCACCTTGGCGATGGGCCCTTCACTCAAACGCATGATCGCACCCTTGCCGTGCTGCTTTTCTATTTGATCAATGGCAATCTTCAGCGCCTGCATGCGGGATTCTTTGGAAGAGGAGGAGGCGGAATTTGGTTCTGGCATGAATACTCCGGTTACAAAAGCAAAGGAATGGATTGGACAACGGTGTATCTCGATGAATCCGGGTGTAACTCACTCCGCATTACCAACACCTCTGTACACCTCATCAAGACCGGTTCCAAGGTAAGAGATTTTACCTTTGCTGTCAAGCGATGAAGAGGAACAGATCTCTTGATGCGCGCAAGTGTGAGATGAGGATGAAACGATCTGGTGTCGTTCGCGAATCCAAATTGTCTCACGGCGCTTTCAACGGAGCGATGCAATCGTTGCATCGGCTCGCTCGACCTTGTTCCCACCCATAAGACCGTCGGATGATCGAGTGAAGGAAACCCACCGAGTCCTTCATATACAATATCAAACGCAGATTGGTAACGAGTAAGCGTGGAGAGGGCCTCTGAGATGCGTTGGATCACTTCGGTTTCAACGGATCCGAGAAACTTGAGCGTCAAATGCAGTTTCTTGGGGTCTTGCCACTTGACATCTGAAGCTTCACTTTGAAGATCTGCAATAAGTGAAGCGACGGCAGATTGAACCTGGGGCGAGGTTGGAAGCGCCAGAAAACATCGGATTTTTGGCATGAACCTATGATGCTTATTCTGGAGTAAGCAGTTTTCTTCTCAGTACTTCAAGAGCCGCCTGCGCCGTCCGGTCTTTAAATCTGCGCCGTTCGGTCGGATAGTGAAATCGGAGGGCAATCGTCTGTTTCTTGTCGGAATATCCGACCCACACCAATCCTACAGGTTTCGCGGGAGTCCCGCCGGCAGGCCCCGCAATTCCGGTGGTCGAAAGCCCAATGTCTGTTTTTGCCACGGTTCGTGCCGCTTCGGCCATCGCTTCTGCCACTTCACGACTTACCGCCCCGTGTTCTTTGATGAGTGATTCGGAAACGCCAAGTTCTGCGGACTTTGATGCGTTGCTGTAGACAACAAAACCCCTCTCAAAATACGCCGAACTTCCCGAAACATTCGTCAAACGGTCGGCAATATGTCCTCCCGTACACGATTCGGCGACAGCAATGTTCAATCCCCGCTCCGTTAATATCCTTCCCACCACATCTTCCAAATCCTCCTGATCGACCGCATAAATATATTTCTTTGCCTTCGCCCGAATCTTCTCCTCTACTTCTTCTATCATATGCCCCGCGTGTTCGGCGGAATGAGTCCGGACGGAAATTCGGAGGCGAACGCCCAGGGGACTGGGGAGATATGCCAGCGTTATGCCCTGATTTGGCAGAAAAAGCTGTGAAACATCCCCGATGAGCTCTGAAAGCATTGATTCGGCTATTCCCGTCGTTTTCAATGTTCTGTGCCGGATTACCTGCCTGTTGGCGATTTTCGACAGGTGCGGGAGAACGAAATCTTCCATCATTGCGGTCATTTCATATGGAACTCCCGGCATGATGATCATAATTTTTCCCTGTTGTTCAAAGAAATATCCGGGAGCGGTTCCGTGAGCATTTTGCATGACCGCGCATCCTTTAGGGACCATGGCCTGATCTTCGTTGACGCGTGTCATGGGCAAACCGCGGGCCTTGAAGAGTTTCTTGATGTTTTCCAGGGCGGCTTCGTCTCTGACAAGGTCGGTTCTGAAGAATTCGCAGACCACGGATCGTGTCAGGTCGTCGTGAGTCGGGCCAAGTCCGCCGGTCACGGCCACGAGATCAAAGTGCTGCCAGGCAAATTGGAACGCGGCAAGCATTTCGCCGGGCTGGTCGCCCACGGTTATCATGCGGGTCACCGGGATGCCCACAGAATTGAGTTTTTCGGCTATGTAAGCCTGATTGGTATTGATGACCTGACCGATCAGGAGCTCATCACCGATGGAGAGAACCTCGGCGTTCATCGATCAGGGGAAAGGAAGGAATTTCAGCAAATCCAGCCGCACGACGAGGTGCACGATCAGGTTTGTGTACACGCCGGCAACAACGTCATCCAGCATGACTCCCGACCCGCCCCGCAGTGAGTCAAATTGACGGGCCGGCCAGGGTTTGATGATATCGAGGACTCTGAAAACAAGAAACGCAACGATCCCGGCTTCAAGGCTTTTCGGAATAAGAAAAAGGGAGATCCACATGCCGAGCACTTCATCGATTGTGACTTCGGCAGGATCATGGCCATAGCGTTTTTCCATGATTCCTGCAGCTACGGCGCCAAAGATAAACACGATTGCGCACGCCGGCATTATGACATAGGGATGTTCAAACCCGGGAATAAAGTACAGACCGAGCGCCAGCAAGCTTCCAACGGTGCCCGTGGCGACAGGCGAATATCCCGTAAAAAAACCCGATCCAAAGACACGTACGTACCAGGGAAGGGGAAACGACGGATCTGCCATCAAGCGTTCTTCAGCGGGATTCGGTGATTCGGTTGGAGTAGTCATAGAGTTCGCGGATGGTTTTCCGGTTTTGGATAATGTAGGACACCCCTGTCCACACCGTGATGACCGCAGTGAGGACCATTAAAATATAAATGGCGGTTTTGTCGAGCAGTGTATCGATGGCGTTCCCATACTGAGCCCGGAAATACTCGGTCCCGTTTGCAACATGAAGGAGGAGAATATAGTAGATGACGACGAATTGCAGAAAAGTCTTTGTCTTGGCCAGTTTGGATGTGTCGAATCGTTTGCCTTTGTATTCAGAATACGATCGAAGCAGGGTGATGGCAATGTCTCTGATGACGATCAGCCAGACCGTCCAGGCCGGAGCGAGGCCGAGGATAACAAAGGCAATCAAGGCGGCGGAGGTGACGATTTTATCGGCGAGGGGATCCAGAAATGTCCCCCAACGTGTCACATACCCCCAACGCCGGGCCACCCATCCGTCGTACCAATCAGTCAGAAGAGCGATGATGAAGATCACGAGAGAAAGCTGGCGAAGGAGGACGTTGTCTGAAAAGAGGAATGCGAGAAACACCGGCGTGAGCAGGATTCGTAGAAGCGTCAGCTGATTCGGCGGAGAGAATGCGATCTTCATTTCCCTGGTCGGTTTGGGAGCAACAAAAAATCCCGCGCGGGAGGCGGGATTTTAACATGCTTCAACACTGCGTCCGCGTTTAAGCCGCTTTGCGGACCTTTCCACTCTTGATGCAGTTCGTGCAAACGACAATGCGCTGCACGGATCCCTCATGCACTGCACGGACGCGTTTGAGATTCGGGAGGAATCTCCTGGGTGTCCGGTTGTGGGAGTGACTGACATTGTTCCCCGCCATCGGTTTTTTTCCGCAAATTGCGCAAATCCTTGCCATCGCTTCAAAGCTCCATTCTTACTGGATCGATCTAAAATCGATGGATAAATATAGTCAGAAAAAAGAAAAGAGGCAACGTCAATTTACACGCTTAAAAGATCAACGGAGAGGCGCAGAGAACGCACCCCGCCCGAACGACTGTATCAGTTTCCATTGAGTTCGGTCGGGCGGGGAGAATCGCAGAGTGAATGTCCATGGAATCCTGACGCCTCTGCGTCACTCTGCGACCTCCGCGGTCTCTGCGATTTTCTTTCCCAATCGAGGCTTGGTGCCGTTTGCAGGAACCCGCTTTTTTGGTTATTATTTGTTTTTTGAAGGATGTTCATGACGATCCTTGGCATCGAAACATCATGCGATGAGACTTCTGCAGCCGTCATCAAAAACGGACGCCTGCTCTCCAACGTCATTTCCAGTCAGCTGTTCCACACAGAATACGGCGGTGTGGTTCCAGAATTGGCCTCCCGCGCCCATCTGCGTCTTATTGTCCCGGTCGTTTCAGAAGCCCTGGGCAAAGCAGGGGTCCAAAAAAGTGATCTCCAGGCCGTAGCAGCAGTGTATGGGCCGGGGCTCATCGGATCGATTCTGGTAGGATTGAGTTACGGCAAGGCCCTGTCGTTTGGATTGGGGATTCCATTCATAGGAATCAACCACATGGAAGCTCACGTTATGTCCAATCTGATCGACGATCCGAAACCGCATTTCCCATTCGTGAATCTGACTGTTTCGGGGGGACATACTCAGCTTGTTCTGGTAAAATCCCCGCTTGACTACGAGCTTCTTGGGGAAACGAGAGACGATGCGGCGGGAGAAGCGTTTGATAAAACGGCCAAAATGCTTGGAATCGGATACCCGGGCGGCCCGTTAATCGACAAGCTCGCCAAACATGGCAATCCAAAGGCCGTCAGCTTTCCCAGGCCGTATCTTGATACGGAGGGATTCGAGTTCAGCTTTAGCGGACTGAAAACCGCGGTTCTGTATCACCTGCGGAGAAACAACATCACGCCGGAGTTGCTTGCGCCGGATAAGCCGCTTCTTGCGGATCTTTGCGCCAGTCTTCAGGCTGCGATCGTGGATGTCCTGATTTTTAAACTGATTCGGGCGGCAGAGCTGTTCAATGTCCGGTCCATTGCCGTTGCCGGCGGTGTTGCCGCCAACACGGAACTGCGCACACGGTTGGAAGCAGAATCATCCCGCCGCGGATTGAAGCTTTTCTTCCCGAAATTTGAATACTGCACTGACAACGGGGCCATGATTGCAATGGCGGGTTATCTAAGAGCCAAAGAAGGGAAGTTTTCGAATTTGGAACTGGCTGCGGATCCGAGCCTGCAATTGGAGAGCCAAGTTTAAAGGGAACCTTCATCCTGGATGGTACGTTTTTGAAGGTTACCTTTTCACTTCACTGAACATTGGAATCTTGAATCGCATTTCCCAAATATTCTCCCGGCTTCGGAAAGAAGGCCGGAAGGCCCTGATTCCCTACATCACACCGGAATTTCCTGTGCGCGGGGCAACGGTGCCGGTGCTTCGGGCGGCCGCGGACGCCGGGGCCGATATGATCGAGCTCGGAATCCCATTTTCAGACCCGATTGCGGATGGCGCCACGATCCAGCATTCCTCGCATGTTGCCCTGGAAAACGGAGTGACGATATCGGCGGTACTTTCCGCGGTGAAAGAATTTCGCCGTTCAAGCGATGTTCCGGTCTTACTCATGGGTTACATCAATCCGATTCTTCAATTCGGAATAAAAAAATTTGCCGGCAGTGCGAAGGAAGCGGGAGTCGATGGGGTGATCGTGCCGGACCTTCCTCCGGAAGAGGCAGGGGAGTTGATGGGGTGGAGCAGGGAAAGCGGATTGAGCAACGTGTTCATGATCGCCCCGACGACCCGTGATGATCGTATTCGCTTGATCGATGAAGCATCGACGGATTTCTCGTACTGTGTCTCGCTGACCGGTGTTACAGGAGCCCGCGCTTCCCTGGAGAGCAACGGTTCCCTGGACGCGTTTCTTGCCCGCGTACGGAAGATCGCCAAAAAGCCGTTTGTGGTCGGATTTGGTCTCTCGACGCGTGAGCATGTGGAACAGGTCTGGCGCGTTGCAGACGGTGCGGTGGTCGGTTCTGCGTTGATTAGCCGCATGGCAACCGCGCAAACGCCGGAAGACGCAGCAAAAGCAGCAGGCGAGTTCATTACTTCATTGCGGCACACACATGGCAAATAAATCCTCAGACGATCTGGACCGCTGGCGTGAGAAGATCGATGCGGTTGATCTTGAGCTGGTCAGGCTGCTCAACGAGCGCGCCCACTATGCGGAGGAAATTGGCAAAATCAAGCTCTCGCTCAGACTCGACGCCTATTCGCCCGAACGGGAGGAAGAAGTTATGCGCAATGTGACGACAACGAACAGCGGACCGCTTTCTCTTCAGGCCCTGCGCCGATTGTTCGAACGCATCATTGACGAATCTCGGTCGCTGGAGCGATTGGCAATGCTCCGTGGGAAGAAGGATAAGGGCGGTAAGTAGTTTATATCTTAGATCAGCGGCCAGAATTCCTGTGCAAAATGGAGCGATCGAAAAAAGAAAAACAAAAAACCGTAAAAAAGGAACACTGTGAGTCGATTGTCTGCAGTATGGAAGGTTGTAGTGGATTGGAGTCGGAGCATATGGGCGAGGAAGAAACTCAGGCCGTGGATCATCGTCGCCGCGGGAGTCTGCGTCATCGTATTTATCCTCGCAACGTGGATCTTTTGGTGGCCCAACTCGTTTTCTGATCCGGACCGGCGCGTGATCAATGTTTCCCGGGGCGACAGCTTTGCACGAGTGGTTGATTCCCTGTACGTCAATGGGATTATCAGAGGTAAAACGTCGTTCAGGATCGCCGGCAAGATCATCGGTGGTACAACGGAGCTCAAAGTCGGGCGGTACACGTTCACGAGCGGCGCTTCGAATCTCAGTATCATTCAGGATCTGAGAGAGGGCAACCGCACTCTGATCACGGTTTCCATTCCGGAAGGCGTCCTCATGACAACGGTAGCCTGGCGACTGAGCAAGGAATTGGGTGTCGATTCGGCGAAAGTAATGGAGCTTTGCCGTGATTCTTCGATTATGGCAGAATGGGACATTCCGGACTCGACCGCGGAAGGATATTTGCTTCCCGACACGTATTTGTTTCATTGGCAGACGGGCGAACGGGACCTTGTCGAGCGCCTGCTGCGGGCATTTCAGGAGTTTTATGTGGATTCCCTGCTGGCCCGCGCAACGCAGTTGGGTATGACCACGCACGAGGTGTTAACATTGGCCTCTATAGTAGATAAAGAAACACAGATTCCGGATGAACGGGCGGTCGTCTCGGGCGTGTATCATAACCGGCTCAAGATCCGCATGCGTCTCGAAGCCGATCCTACCGTCCAATACATTCTGCCTGACGGCCCGCGCCGGCTCCTGTACAGTGACCTCCGCGTCCGGTCGCCATACAATACATATCGGAATTACGGCCTGCCCCCCGGACCGATTGGCAACCCCGGCAGGGAGGCAGTCCTCGCCACTCTCTATCCTACAGAACACCAATTTTATTATTTCGTCGCAAACGGTCGGGGCGGGCATACGTTCACCAGGACCTACGAGGAACATCAGAGAGCCGTTCGGGTTTACAAACGTGTCCGGCGCGAAATGCAACGCGAAGCTGCTCTCGGGAAATGAGAGCCCCGGTCATGCATCTTTCTTCGTTTCCCCGCTTCATAGCACAGTGGCTTCCACTAGGCCTTCTGCTCTCCTGTGCAGGACAGGCGCCGCCGGGCGGCGGACCTGAGGACATGGAACCTCCGCAAATCATTTCCGTTTATCCTGCTCCCTACACCACGTTTTACAACGATTCGAAAATCGTCCTGGAATTCAACGAGTATGTCGATCGCACTTCCGTCAATCCATCGATTTTCATCTCACCGTTTCTTGGAAAACTGGAATTTGATTGGAGCGGCAAGGAAGTGGAGATAGGATTCAAGGAGACGTTAAAAGAGAACACTACGTACGTCGTGAATGTCGGTACCGATGTGAAGGATCAGCGGCGGGGGAACCGCATGGCCCAGGCATTCGCGCTCGCCTTTTCCACCGGAGCAACGATTGACCGCGGCGGCATCAGTGGAACCGTGTATCCCAGGGACGCGGGTCAATCGATGAGCGGAGTGATGATGTTTGCGTATAAAATCGGAGATCTCGATCCTGATACGCTCAATCCGCGAACAACTTCTCCGGATTACATTACACAAACCGGACAGGGCGGGGAGTTTTTCTTCAAGCACCTGACACTCGGTTCGTACCAGGTCTTTGCCGTCCGCGATGAATACCGGAATCTCGTCTATGATCCCGAGACGGATGAGTTTGGAGTTCTGAATCGCAGTCTTTTCCTCACAGAGGATGATACCCTTGCCTCCAGCCTGAATATTCGCCTCGCAAAAGAAGACACAACAGAGCCCCGGTTGACAAAAGTAACGTCGGTGCACGAAGGGCTGGTGTTGGCGGAGTTTTCCGAATGGATCGACACACTGCAAATGAGGAACGATGCTTTTCAGATCATTGACACCCTGAGCCGGGTTCGCCTGAATGTGGCCGGAGTGTTTCCGCACCTTCCGGATTGCCGTTCGATGTATGTTCTAACGGAAAGGCAGGCCGATGAACGCGGGTATGTTCTTACGGCAGATGGACTGAAGGATTCCGTCGGCAGGGTAATGAGTGAGCTGGCAAAAAGCCTGCCGTTCACAGGCCTGGGCACGGCCGATACAACGGGGCCGATGGTAAGCGGACTGACATTTCAGGACAGTACACGAAACACTGTTCTTGATCCCGTGATCACTCTCTACCTGACCGAACCCGTGCGGGAAGTTGACTGGACTCAAGTACTTCAGTTGCAGGACAGTCTTAAGCGGAACGTCCCGGTGAGAGGACGGTGGGCGGGTGCGGCCGGCATTGAATTGAGCCCGGCGGATCTGCTGTTGGGAAAGATGTGGTACAGCATGCGGGTGAACACCGGATTGTTGAAGGATATCACTGGAAATACAGGCAAGGATACGGTCCTGTCTTTCAGCTTTGAGACTCTGGACTCGGAGCGGTTGAGCGGAATCGAAGGAGTGGTGGTGGACAGTCATCGCGACGATACCACCGGACCGGTCGTCGTGAAGGCATTTGACATCACAAAAAAAGGCCCCGCGGTGCAGACGATAACAATCCCGGGTCCCGGACCGTTTTCGTTTGGCCGGCTGCTGGAAGGGCGCTACACGCTTGAGGCGTATCGCGATCGGAATACGAACGGAGCGTACGATGCAGGCAGGATCGTTCCCTTCCAAAGCTCCGAACGTTTCACGGTTCATTCAGACACGTTGCGCCTCCGTGCCCGCTGGCCGGTGGAAGGGGTTAAGGTGGAACTGAGGTAGTTCAGGTTTCAGGTTTCAGGTTCAAGGTTTCAGGTTTGAGGGGAAGCATGTCCGGTGTTTGAGCGCTCGTCCTGGAACTTGAAACTTGAAACGTTTTTTCCTCTTGACAACAACCCCGAAAAGTTTTACAATTGAGTTGGTCTGCAGTTCACCTCCCGGGGAATTCTACACTAGTTATCAGGTAATAGTTTTTGGCTGATCGCCTCAGCGGAATCATCGAGGCTTAGGTCGTTATGAGGCGCCGGATTTACCAAGGCATCCATCCTCTAGAACGCCCTTCTGCGCATCGCTTCGTCGGGCAGGCAATAACTAATAACCAATAACTGCTTTCCATGGGGGCTCTATGGGGGGACACCATCATCTCCACCTCTCTCTTTACCTCTACCTTTATCTCTCCCTGTTCTTTTCTATTCCACTCTCCGCCCAGGTCGTCATCCGCGACACCATCCGGATTTCGCCTTTGCCGGAGCCTGTTTCCAATTCACTTCCTGCTTCGACCATTCGGCTCGTGTTTACGCACAACGGCAACGTTGACGTAAGCGGAACGGCCGCGCGGGTACTGATCCTTCGGAACAGGTTTTGCGGAGACAATATGGCGGCGCAGATCAATGGTCCCGTGACAGAGGTTTTCATTCCGGCCCGCGGCCCGGCCGTTGATGCAACGAGCGCCTTCCGCGTGAGGCAGAGTCTGGATTTCCACCGCACCTATGCGTTCTATCTCGATGACGAACTTGTTGATTCACTGCACTTCGTCGCGCAGTGTCCGGCCGCTTGTCTTTTTACAGGCCATGTTCAGACGGTCCCGTTGTACAGCTCGTTTACCCTCGGGGTTGATGATCCGTTTCACCCGTTCGACCTGGATCACGGGGAGACGACGCAACGGTTCACGCTTCAGTATTCTGCCACAGCATGCGGAACCACTGTATGGCACCCGAATTGCGCGACGATGGTGCGGATCACAGAGGGGGCCAAACTTGGCACGCTTGTGGGCCCTGACGGATCGGATGTTGGCGACGACTTTGTCGGAAGGGCGGATGAGATCAGGCAATTGCGATTCTCGGCCAGTGGCGTCCAGCCGGAAGAAGATGTGGGGGAGGCGGTCGTTGAGATTTCAAGCCGGGGAATCATGTCTGTTGTAAGGTTTGAAATCCGCCGCACCGTTCCGCCAATCCATCATTTCAGTCTTTTAACCGATCCCGACACTGTCAGTCACGGATCGATCGCCGATCTGTTTGTAACGGCGAGAGATCAGAGTAATAACGAAATCGTCATTCCGCCCGACACCCCCCTCGACTTGTTTGTGGGCGCGGGGAGTGAGCAGTATGGCGACCTGGCGTCGACGATCCATGGCACGCCGTCAAAGGGGGATCAGCTTGCAGGAGTGCGGTATGATCAGGCAAGAGTCGGCGGCGTTATTTACATTGCGGACGGCGAGAATCCCATCGGCAAAAGTCCGCCCCTCGTGCCCATCGGCGTGCAATTGCAGGGTCAGCCGGGGGTGAACGGATTAGGAACCGTGGCGGTGGGGTGCAGAATTGATCCCCCTCGATATGCGCAGGGGGATGCCAGGTGGGGGCGGTTGCAATATGATAGTTCGTATTTCAGAAATTCAAGGGGTGTATTGGATACAGGGAGGATTTCAGGCATTGGCTGTGCGTTGTCAAGCCTAGCAATGGCCTTGACAGCTTTCGGGGACACGGTAACGCCGGGGGAACTCAATGCTTGGATGACTAAAAGATCTTCAATCAACGGGGGATTTGTTGGCGACGCCGTCAATTGGCTTGCCCCTACAATGCGTAACCCTGGTATGATTGATTTGCTGAGGTTTGAGAAGAAGAGGTTGAGGAAAAAAAGGGGGGATGCTCCCGATTCCACCCAAACTACAAATGTTGAAATGCTTACAGAATATCTCTTGAAGTGCCAGCTCGCTATAGTGCAGGTTTTCAACACGAAAACTCAAAACCAGCATTGGGTTGTCGTTTCAGGGAAGGAAGGGAATCGATTTAGAATTCTGGACCCAGGCGGTCGAAACGAAAAATATCTCGATGATTATGGGGCGGTGTGGTCTTTTGCAATTCTCAGTAAACGAACATCATAGGGGGAACTATGAGAACAAAAATCCTTTTCATCCTTATTGTAGCTCAGTATTTGACAAGTTCAGCACAAACCAGTGATTCAACAATTGTGGTACATCTAGTAGGACCGGCGGAATTTGTGGTACGGG
>Ga0302046_10002921_pt1 | contig 15720 bp, 9 predicted proteins | sample RVTome_11_FD_200261 | JGI IMG/M metagenome (GOLD analysis project Ga0302046, IMG submission 200261) | Soil microbial communities from uranium-contaminated site in the Upper Colorado River Basin, Wyoming, United States - RVT147D111 (version 2) ...
TCGGAGCGTAATGCTGTGAAAACGATAGCGGGTCGACTGCTTCCCAGTCGTTGCCTTTCTCTCGATAGGTCTTGAAGGTGAGGAGTTCACGCGTGCATACGCCGCAACGCAACAGGGAAAGTTCGGCTTTCAAATGCGTTTCTCCAGATCCTTTCTCGGTACCGATCGCACGATGTTGTTCGCGAACCGCGTCTATACCGTCGCTACCCGCCCTGGCTGCCATACGCGCCACAGCGTCCACGTAGACCTCCGCATCCCCTGTAAATCGCGTTTCGCGCCAGATCTTTCGATAATACCTGTTGCAGTGATCGCAGAAGGGCTTGCTGCGCAGAAACAGGTATACAGCGCCGCCGCCAAGCGCAAACCCTATAACCTGAAGCACCGCAACGACATAACCAAGGCTCCCAAGTTCCCCGGTCTCCGCATTGCCCCGCCCGATGGTAAGGGACATATTCGTCACCACTACTTCCATAAACTCCGCGAATCCGACGAGTGTAGATACAGCAACCCCATCGACCTCCAATAGCCGATAGAGCAAGTAATTGATGGAAAAATAAGCACCGACGGAAATGAGGAGCATGTTGAAGAGAATCTTGATCGTTGGCCTGGCATGGAGCCACTGCGCTCCGAGGTAATACCCGCTCGCCGCCGCCGCGCCGGAAATGATGGCGCCCGTCGGAAGGACGAAAAAATGCGTAATCGAATAAAAAGCGAACGCCAGATGTATTTCCACATACACCAGAATACCAACGGTAAGAACGGTCGTTACAAGCCCACACAGACTGATTACGAGATCACCAGCGTACCGCTTCATCGTTGTAAACCTCCCTATGGGTCGTGTCGGAAAGCCTCGATTTTCTCGCATGATCCGGTGCATCAAGGTAGGGCTCTTTCCTGGAGGATGCCCGACATATTTGCCGCGCCGTGCGGTAAGTTATTCCTGGGAGCAAGGGCCTTTTCTGTCGATAGTATGCTTGTGCAACGAAAACCCCTCTCCGCTTCCCCATCTAATCACGCGCCTTCCGATCCCTTTCCGGACCCGCCGGCCTCGCGTGCCGGCGGCCAGGCATCGGAGGAACAGCCGGACGCCGGTGCGTTACTGCTCACGCTGGACGCGGAGCTGCACAAAGTGCTCTTTGACGAGTTCCGGCTCGATGTCTGCACCCCCACCAAGCCGACCTCCCTTCAGGTGCCACGTTACATACCACGGCGTCCCATCTTCGCGGGTCAGCGCAGCGAGCTCGGCCACTGAGTAGCACCCGTAGACGTTCCAGATACGCTCCATGAACGCCCGGGTGCGGACGTCCTGCTCGGGCACCATTTCATACCCGTCCTCGATAAAGAGGCCTGCGTTCTGGATAGGAATGCGCTGTGTAATGGGTCCTGCCCCGTACCGCCTGGTTTTGTAATACAGCGGGGGGATCACGGGACCGGACCTCCACGCCTCAACCGAGTGGTTGATGAGCGGCTCGTCGAAGAGGGCAAGGTGCCAGCCGTGCGCGAGGTATATGAGTTTGTGTATCTGCGTTGCGGTGAGCGATACGCCCTTGCCCCCGGCAAGGTCAAGAAATGTGTTCGCTATCGGCAATGAAGAGTAGGGCGGCTTCATGGGGGCTTATTCTCGGTGCAGGAGAATCCTAAGGCATCACATAGACGGCACCTCCACATAGCTCGAGGCAACAATCTGCCGGGCTTCCACGATCACTGTCCAAATTATCAGCAGATTGCCTTACTATTTTAAGCTGTGCGCCACCCTGTGTCGGCTCCTGTCATGCAGGCGGAGCGTATCTTGACGCGTCTCATGATCGCCGGGAAGCACGTCGTTCCCTGTCCGGTATGCTCCGGGAGCAATGGGTAGAGCGTGGCTCCAACAACGCGGAGCAGGCACGAAGATTGGAAGAAAGAGAAGCCTGTCCAAAAACAAAGGCAGCGGTGATGCCCCTCCCGCTACTGCTTCCGAACCTCACGGGGGTGTCACCGCTGCCTTTTAGGGGACTGGCTGTAAAATAACATACGCGGCCCCCCGTGCGGTATGGGGGCCATCCGGGAAAGCCCCTGGGGAATATCCCTACCGTTTCAGACGCTTTTACGCTGCAACCGGGTTTCGACGGCATTGATAGGATGGCGCAAGGCTTCTTCGCGCAGGCGTTGAAACACCGGATAGCCCGCCGCCCGCTCGCGCTCCCATTCTTCCGCGAAACGGCCCTCACGAATGGCATCGATCACGGTGTCCAGGGTTTGCCGGAAGCCTTCCGGCAGGGCGTGCCTGCTGCGGGTGAGGGTGCCGTACTGGCTCGTCTGGGAGTGGTAAAACATCTGTCTAAACAGCCCTACGTCCGCCATCTTCTGAAACACGCGCGCCGCCTCGCCCGAAGCGTAGGCTTCCATTACAACCGCCTCCGGCTGGTAGCCTCGCTCGGTCAGCGTCTCGTAGGCAAGGCAGAGCAATTGAAAGATCGCCGGCCAGATGGCCTGCTCGGAGAAAAGGTCCAGTTCGGTCTCCTCGCTGAACGTGGTGCGCAGCGCCCCGGCCCGGGTAGCACCCAGGGCTTTAGCAATCGCCAGGGCCGTGGGCCAGGCCTCTCCGGTTGCGTCCTGTTCCACGGCCACAAACGCCGCCGCTCCCCCGCCGGCCACGAACTGCTCCCGCACACCGACCCCGATCATACGCGGAGCCACCATGATAACATCGACGCCGGGCGGCGGCTCTATGTAGCCGAACCGGATGTTGTAGCCGTGCGCGAAGTTAAGCGCCTGCCCGGGCCGTAGCCGCGCCTGTACGTCACGCTGGTAGACCTCTCGTTGCACCTCGTCGGGAAGCAGTAAGAACAGCACATCGCCCCGCTCGACCGCCTCGGCGATGGATACCACGCGAAACCCATCGTCCCGCGCCTGCTCATAGCTCTCATCGCGGATGCTCCCCACAATGACCTCGACGCCGCTGTCGCGCAGGTTCAGCGCCTGGGCACGCCCCTGGTTGCCGTAGCCGATGATCGCCATCACCCGGCCGTCCAGCACCGACAGCGCGGCATCGTCGTCATAGTAGATCTCAGCCATCGTTCTTCTGCATTTGATGTAGAATCTCAGAAACAGACGAGACGGCCCTGCGGCGATCGCGCGCGCAAGACCCTGCCTTACGATACCCTTTGATACAATCGTACGGGCCCGATCAACCCCGAAGGCCCCGGCTCCGGACGCCGCGACCGCTCCGCCCAGTACTGTGCCGTCGCATCGTCCTGCAAGGAACGATAATACGAAGCGGCCAGCGTAGTGACCCGCACCTCCAGTATATTGGCGCCCGGCTGGAGCTTGCCGGTCAGGTCGAACCGGTGCCGTCCGTACCAGCGCACGCCCAGTGCTTCTCCGTTGAGCCGCACGTCCGAAAGCTCCCGGACGTCGCCCAGGTCCAGCAGCATCGCGCCGCCGTCGGGTGCTTCGAAAGACATCGTATAGGTGACGGTGCCGGAAAAAGCCGCTAACCCGTCGATGCGGTTCAGGTCATCCAGGACCGCGAGGTCGCGTTCCCGGTGGCTTCCGTCCATGCCTTCCAGCCGAAGCCCCCAGCGTCCGCGCAGCTCTGCAACGGGTTCGTCTAGCCACGCCGGCCGGGGCGCAGGCGTCTCCCCCGTGCGACCTGATTCGAAGACCAGCAAGAGCGACTCCCCCGGATCCAGCGTAACGGGAAAGTCGGTGCCCAGCTGATACACCGACCGTTCGCCGGTCTCGGGATCCCAGCGCCAGGCCGTCTTACCGGCGGTAGCAAACGACGCCTCGATGTGGATGGACCGCCCACGATCCGTGTTGGCAAAAAAGAACAAGTCCCGCTCACCCTCACGATACTGCACGAAGAAGAGCCGGGGATCAATGGGGTGGAGACGGACGGCAGGCGCCACGCGCAACGCCTGCATCCACGCACCGGCTTCGTCGATCAGGGTATCCTGGCCGGGTGCGGCTACGCGCTGCACCCGGTCGTCGTACGCCGTCAGAAGGCGTGATACGGCCTGCTGCACGCGTTCATCCTGTGCGGCCTGATCCGGCAAACCCGGCGCGCGCGCCGGACGGGCACCTATGAAAAGGAGGCGTCCTCCGGCCTCGGCGTAGTCCACGAGTGCTTCCGCCGTCTCGGGCAACAGAGAGGCTACATCGGCCAGGACCAACGCCCGGTACTGCATCGGCCCGTAGCGTATCGTGCCCTGCTCAAAGTCGGCATCGCGCAGGACGGTGCCGTTCACATACTCGGCGCCGTAGCCGTGGTGGTTGAGCGCCTGCCAGAGCGCATGCAGGTACCAGGGCGTCAGGTTCCAGGGGTTGCGGTCCAGCCCGTGATCACTCCACACGTCGGGCGTAGGCCCCAGGAGGGCTACCTGCATCACCGGGTCTGCGTCTTGAAAGACCTGCGAGAGCCGGGCGGCATAGTCGAACCAGCGGCGTGCATACGGCCACCAGGAGTTGTGCTCGCTGAAGTACGTGCCGAAGCGCATCCACCCGGGGCGGCCGGCTTCGGGGGGCGAGTAGTTGAAGCCGTGCAGCACCAGATGATTAACCCCGGTGATGAAATCAATGTCTGTGGCCTGCTTGATGTAGGCAAGGGAGGCTTCGAAGACGCCGCTCGTGTTGGTCATCGCTTCGGTGCTGATGATGCGGCGTCCGCGCAGGTGCCCGCCGGAAGCGGCGTACTTGTTCCAGATGGCATAGCGAATGTCGTCCAGCACGGCACTGTGCACCCACCCCGGGTTGAACAACCACTGGTCGCCCTCCGGGATGTCCGGCACCAGATAGCCGTCGAGCAGGTCGGTGTAGAGCCAGGGATACCCGTAGGCCTGATAGCGGCTTTGCAGGCCGTTTTCGTGGCACCACGCGTGAAACGGTTCGATGAAACGCTCCATGAACAACGCGGCCAGGGTCCGGCTGTAGTCATATCGGACGCGGCGGACCGTGTCGCCCAGGTCGCCTTCGGCCCGAAGGTCGCGATGCAACACCAGCGGAAGGATGGGCAGGAGGTCATAGCCCCGGCGTCGTTCGAACGCCTCGGGGAGGTCGCCGGTCCAGTTGGCGCCCTCCAGCTCGATGCTGTCGCAAAACATGGCGCGCAGGCTGTGGCCCAGCGGCTCGCCGAGGAAGGGCTTGAGCCGATCCGACATGCGGCGGAGGTATTTCTCGACGACCTGCCGGTTGAAATGATCGAGCACCGGCCCAGCCCCACCCGGCGCCCCGAAGAGCACATCGCGAAAGCGGTTGCGCCAGGTCAGCAGGTACACCTGATGCGCACCGTCCGGCACGTCGAAGGCGATCGTCCCGTCGGCTTGTACCCGGTCCATCACGTCGACGCCTTCATCCAGGCTCCGCACGACCTCCGGGAAGAGCCGGGCCTGTAGGAGACGCCTGTGGACGTCGTCACGGCCCGGCAGCAGGTGTGAGAAACGCGTCGGCCCCGTCACATCGATGACCTCCAGTTCCACACCCTGAATCGTCTCGTCATCCTCCAGAAACTCACCGCCGAAAGGCCAGCCGGTCCCGACGATCAGGTCCGTGACCATGCCCAGCGCCCGGCCCTCCTGGGCTACCCCGGCCACCAGGGTATTCCACGCATCGCCGAGCCAGACGACGGCCTCGCCGGGCGGATGCTCGATCACCTCGTGCATCGCGATGGGGTTGATCTCCACGCCGCCGGCTCCGACGGCATGCATGAGGTGAAGTTCACGCAGGAGTTCGTTGCGGGTGACCCGGTTTCCGTTCCACCACCACCGAAAGAAAGGCCGGGCTTCCGCCGACGGCATCCGAAAAGCGTCGAAGAGACGGTCGCGCCCTGCCGTAGTGCGAGGCCGGCACCCGGAGAGAGAAGGTATACCCAGGGTCACGCCTCCGAGGCCGGTCGCGAGGAGCCGGAGAAACGTACGTCGACGGAGTTGGTCAGGCTCGTTCATGGGCAATCATTCCGGATGCATCTCCACGCACGCCTACTCAGGGGGTTGGCTGGCAAGATACATCATCGCCTCCAGTGCCCGTTTCCGCTGGAAATCATCGACCGTGAGGTACCGATGCAGGCCCTCTGCCGACGGCTCCAGGCGCGTCTTTCCCTCGTCGTCTACGACGATGCGGCCCGGCTCGGACAGGCTGAAGTAGCCGCCCTCCGGGCGGACGGCGTAGAGGACGGAGGTCAGGTCCCAGGTAGGCCGGTCATACGGCATCTCCATATACTGGCGATAGCCTTCGGCGACGGGGTGGTCGGCGACGTAGGCAAAGTGGCGCTCGATGCTGTAGGCGGGATACAAAATCGAAAAGCCCACTTCGAGGCCGCTCGCCACGATGGGCGTCGGCCACTCGGCAAAGAGCTTCTGGGACGCTGCGAGGTCGGTGTGGACGTTGTATTCGCGCTGGCCGTCCGGGAAAGCCCCTGCCATGATCGAGAGCAGCCGGACCTTGCGCGCCACCAGGTCTCGCCCCGGCAGTGGGCTGTAGGCATCCCCCGGTGTATCGAGCAGGCGCGCCAGGTTGGTGCTGAAACCGACCTGGATCATCGTCACCGCGCCGTCTTCCTCCGCCGCCAGCACCCGGCGCAGCACCGCGACGGCGTCCGGGGCCTGCCGTCCGTCGGTCAGGTCGTGGGGATGTACGAATGACCCGTCCGGGTGCGTCCGGCCGGCCGGCACCTTGATCATGTCGTTGTCTTCCGGCGTCTTGCCGCCCTTCACGACGCCGATGGGCACGTCGCCTCGCCCGTAGAACGTGTTGACGACATCGACGTAAGGCGCCGACCACGGGTTGTCTTTGGTGAGGGTAACCGCCAGCAGCACGGCCTCGCCACGGCTTTCAAACGCGTGGATCATCGCCAGCGCCAGGGCGTCGTCGATGTCGTTGCCCATGTCGGTGTCGAAGACGATACGCACGGGCTGGGCTTGCAGGAACGAGGGCAAGGCGGCGAGCAAAAGGAGACTCGCCGGCGACGGTAACCGCCACCGTCGCGCTGTAACGAGAACTGTCGTTTTCATCCTCTGGTAACGTGCTCTACGACGAAGTGATAACGCCCGGCCTCGACGCTGTACACCGCCGCCCCGGCCTCCATGCGGAGGAATGTGACGCCCGGCGCCTCCTGCGCGGCGACGCCGCCTTCCGTGACATCCTCGGCCCGGCCGGCCGGTACGAAGACCGTAGCCGTCGCGCTGACGGGGATGACTACATCGAGCGTCAGGCGGCCCGCATCCACACGCCAAGCGCTTTCGATACGGCCCCGGACGCTGTCATGGTGCCCCTGCGCCCAGGTGAGGTCGCCGACGATGTTCGGCTGGATGATGACCCGGTCAAACCCCACCGCGTCGGGAGCCGGGCGGATGCCGGCGAGCGCCTTGAAGAACCATTCGCTCACCGACCCGAACATGGGGTGGTTATGGGACATGACATATTCGTCCTTTCGCCAGGCTTCCCAGAGGGTCGTCGCGCCGTTTTCCAGCATATACCCCCACCCCGGATAGGTCCTCTGGTTGGCGACGGTGTACGCCACGTCGGCGCGGCCCGCGTGGGTCAGCACGTTGAGCAGGTACTTGGTCCCGAAGATGCCGGTCGTCAGGTGGCCGTCGCGGGCCACCAGGATGCTGTCGACGAGCACGCCGAGGGCAGCCTCGCGCGTCTCCGGGGGAACCAGATCCATATAGAGCGCAAAAGCCTGAGCGGCCTGCGTCGCCGGGCCGTACCGGCCGGTGGCGGGATCGAGGAACCGGCGGTTGAAGGCATCCTGGATGGCGCCGGCCAGCGCGGTGTACGTCTCCACGTCCTCCCGGCGCTCCAGCACCTGCGCCATCTGCACGAGGAGCCGGGTGCTGTAGTAGAAGAACGCCGTGCCGGTCAGCGCCTTCGGTTTGGGCACGAGACTCTCGTGGTCGCTGATGCCGTTGTCCAGGATATGCCCGTCGGCGCGGGAGGCCAGAAAGTCGACCCAGCGACGGACCGCGCCGTACTGCTCGGCGAGGAGCCGCCTGTCCCCGTAGTACTGGTAGAGTTGCCGTACGAGCATCGGATGCGCCGTGCCCCATCCCACCGGACCCGTGCCGTCACCCAGGCTTTCCGAATCGATGCCCACGTCCGGCGCGATCTCGGTAAAACCGCCGTTGGGTTTCGCGGCGTCGGCGAAGTCGTGCACGGCCTTGGCGTAGAAACGCGCCATGTCCAGGTTGAGCAGGGCCATCTCGCTGGCGGCTACGATGTCGCCGCCGTAGCCGTAGCGCTCGCGGTGGGGGCAGTCCGACTGCACGCCGAACATGTTGCTCAGCTGCGTCCAGCGGGTCACTTCCTGGATCCGATTGAAGAGATCGTTTGAGCCGGCGAAGGTACCGACCGGGGTGACGGCGGAATGGAGCAGGTGGCCGTCCATGTCGTCCAGCGTCGGCGTTCCGGGATAGCCGCGCACCTCGACGTAGCGGAAGCCGTGCCACGTGAAGCGCGGCGTGTAGACCTCCGGCTCGCCGCCTTTGAGGATGTACAGATCGCTCTGCCAGGCCGTCCTCGGCTCGTAGGGTCCGTCCAGCCATACCCGCTGGCTGTCGATGGCCGCCCAGTCTCGCTCCGTCACGGCCCGCCAGTCTTTGTGCTGGCCGGCTACCGTCGTGAGCGTGTTGAGGGTCCCGTCCGGGTGGAGCAACTCGCCGAAACGCAGCCGCACGCGGGCGCCGGCCTCGCCCTGCAGCCGGAGGGTGATCCACCCGGCGAAGTTCTGCCCCATGTCGAAGACGTAGACGCCCGGCTCCGGCTCGGTGACGGCTACGGGATCTATCGCCCGCATCACCTTGATCGGCGGAAGGTCCTGCGCCTGCAACACCCCGCCCGGCGGCGCTACAGCGACGGCCTTCGTCCAGCCCCTCTCATCGAAACCGGCACGATCCCACCCCGGCTGCTCGCGCCGGGCGTCATAGACTTCGCCCAGGTAGATGTTGTTCTTGAGATATGGGCTGTCGCCCACGGTCCAACTGGTATCCGTGACGACGTGCTGCGTCGTGCCGTCGGCGTAGGTGACGTTGAGTTGGAGGATGACCTTGGGTTCGCCGACGGGCAGCGTCTCGCGCAGGTTGTACTGCCCGAACATGGTCATGGGGACCGGGTCGTACCAGCCGTTGCCGAGCATCACCCCGAGCACGTTGTCGCCCGTCTGAAGCTGCCGGGTGACGTCGTAGACGGCGTAGTAGACACGCTCTTCATAGTCCGTCCAGCCGGGGTCGAGCACATGGTCGCCGACCTTCTCGCCGTTGAGGCGGAGTTCGTAATAGCCCAGCCCGCTGACGTACACCCGTGCCCGTGCCACCGGCGCATCGCCGAGGCGAAACGCTTTGCGAAGCAGCGGCGCCGGATCTTCGTCGTAGAAGGCCGATGCTTCTGCTGGCGGCGGAACACCCCGGCCGATCCAGGTACCCTCCCAGTCTTCCTCCCGCAACAAGCCCATCTCCCACCAGGCCGCTTCGCTGTAGGCCGAGGGGCGATCCTCTTCATCCCACACGCGCACCGTCCAGTAGGCCCGCAACCCGGACGGGAGCGCGGCGCCCTCGTATTCGACGTGGAGGGATGCCTCGGAAGCCACCTTGCCGCTGTCCCAGAGGTCGCCGTCGCCCGCCCGCAGCGCCTCCGGAGTACTGGCCACAAGCACCCGGTAGGCCGTCTGCCGACGCCCACGTACGTCCGGGTTTGCGGGTTGCAATTCCCAGCCCAGCCGAGGCGCCGGCGTATTGATGCCCAGCGGATCGACCCGGTATTCGGTACGAAGCTGTACGGGAACGAGGCTCTCCTGCACCGCACAGCCTGTCTTCGCTATAGGCCCGAGCAACAAGGCCAGCACAAACACGGCATAGCGGGCTGGCAAACCGTACCGATTCATCATCCTATCCGGGTTCATGCCTGGGTGAAATAGGGGTGGTCGTGTTTTAGTGTTTCTGTGTTAGGGTGTTTGAGTGCGACGAACGGCAGGTGTACGGAAAACGGTGAAGCCGAGGGTGCAGCGCCGTCAGCGTTCAGCCATCAGCCACGAAAAAAACGGGCTGACCGCTGTAAGCTGACGGCTGAAAGCCGCTCTGGAAGAACCTTCAGCGCATCATGCACACCTACGCGACGAACCCCAGCACGCGAAAACCTGAACACCCAAACACCTCGCTACGCGTCTACGAGGGACGTCCTGGACACCGCCGCAAAACGCTCGAACAGCGCCGGGGTGATCGTCACGTCGAAGACATAGCTGATCACAGTGGACCAGCCGAGCAAAAAGTAATACCATCCGTCTTCGACGGCAAGGCCCCGCCGGGCGGCCTGGCGCTGCGCCTGCTGTAAAAAGCGACGTTCGCCGCGATAGTTCAACTCCCACACGGCACCGTCCTGCGGAAACACGCCGGCATCCGTGATGGGCGAGCCGGGCAGGTCCTTCCCCATCCCCGTCGCGTTGATGACCAGCGAATGCGGCGGCAGGTCGGCCATCAACGTATCGTTGCCGGCAGGTTCACCGTTGTGCACCAGCGTATATGTGCTAGCACGCTCCGGAAAACGGCGGATGATAGCCCGCAGATGATCGAGCCGGGCCGTATCGACATCGACCAGGGTGACGTGCTTCGGTCGGTCGGCAGCGTGCGTCAGCAGATGGACCACCAGCGCTACCGCCGCCCCGCCGGCCCCCAGCGACAACACGGCGGCGTCGGGATGCCGTTGCCAGTACGGGGTGCCCAAAAAGTGCGCCATCGCCAGACCACTCGTCGCCGGATCGCAGGCATGGCCCCACAGCAACCCGTCACGCTTGTAGATCGCCGACACCTCGCCGCACAGGGATGCGTCCTCCGTGAAGGCATCGAACAGATCCGCCGCGGCCCGAACGACGTTCAGCTTGTGGGAGGTGACCAGCGCACCGGCTACGGTCGGATCCTCTTTGATCCGTCGCACAACGTCTCGATACGGTGCATCCGAGGCGCCCAGCGGCACATCGATGCCGACCAGGCGGGCATCGCCCAGGCCGAGCACGTCCGCCCATTGCGGAAAACGCTTGCGCGCAGACGAACCGCTCGTCCGCACCCCGAGAAAGTGCATGAACCGTGGGCCGATACGTGAATCGCTCATCTTTTTATAGTATCATTTGAGGCAGCAGTATGCAACGGGATGCCTGAATAAACAACGGTGTGCGGATCATGCAACGACGCGATTTCATCAAAACGACGGTAGCGACCGGCCTCGGGTACACGGCGGCGCCTTTGATCCGGATCACGCCTCGGATGCGCCAGTATCGTACCGCCCTGGTCGGCTCGGGGTGGTGGGGCATGAACATCCTACGCACCGCCATCGCCGCCGGCGAAAGCGACGTCGTGGCGATGTGTGACGTCGACCGGAACCAGATCACGCCGGCCCTCGCCGAGGTCGAGGGCCTCACCGGCAAACGGCCCACGGCATATGCGGACTACCGAGAGTTGCTCGCCCGCGAGCAGCCCGAGGTCGTCATCGTCGCCACGCCGGACCACTGGCACGCCCTCCCGGCCATCGCCGCCATCGAATCCGGCGCCCACGTCTACCTCGAGAAACCGATCTGCCACACCCTTGATGAAGGAAAGGCCATCCTCGGCGCGGCCCGCACGAACGAGCGCGTGGTGCAGATCGGCACCCACCGCCGGGTATCGCCCCACAACGTATCCGGCATGGAATTCCTCAAAGCCGGCAAGGCCGGCACCATCGGGATGGTGCGCGCCTTCGTCCACTACCCGGGCGGCCCCGGCACGATGGAGCCCGACAGCGACCCGCCGGAGGGCCTGGACTGGGACCTGTGGTGCGGCCCGGCGCCCCTCCGCCCTTTCAATACGCGGATTCATCCACGCGGCTTCCGCCAGTTTCTGGACTATGCCAACGGCCAGCTCGGAGACTGGGGCATCCACTGGCTCGACCAGATCCTGTGGTGGACGGAGGAGCAATTCCCCCGCACCGTCTACTCGACCGGCGGCCGCCACATCCGGCGCGACAACACCGACGCCCCGGACACCCAGGTCGTTACCTACGAGTTCGAGTCGTTCACGGCCACCTGGGAGCACCGGCTCTACGCGGGCAACAACGCGGAAAAAGCCTACGTCGGCTGCTATTTCTACGGTACGGAGGGCACGTTCCACATGGGCTGGACGGACGGCTGGACGTTCTACCCGAGCGACCGCAACAAGCCCACGGTGCACGAAGACCCCCGGCTTAATGAACCCGACCAGCAGAACATACGCGAGTTGTGGGACGACTTCCTGAACGCGATCCGGACAGGGCAGCGCCCCGCGTGCGACGTCGAACACGGCTATCACGCCACGAACATGTGCCTGCTGGGCATGATCTCGATGAAGCTCGGCCGCAGCGTCCGCTGGGACGGCAGCCGGATCCTCGACGACCCGGAAGCCACCGCCCTGATGCGCCGTCCCTACCGCGCACCGTGGGTCTATCCCGAGGCGTAAGGCCGGCATGATTTCGCGTCTCAGCAGATGCGGCTTTGCTCACAGCAAAGCGCTCGCAACGCAACCCTCAACTTTTTTGGATTTTGGATTTGTGATTTTGGGCCCGCAACGACCCTTATCACAGGATCCAATCCAAAATCCAAAATCTACATTCCAAAATCCGCATCTTCTGAAACCCGCCATGCCTGTCCGCCCCTGGATCATCCTCGGAAGCACCCTCGTCGGCCTTATCCTGATCGGCGCCAGGTTGTGGACGACAGAGCCTGCCCCCGAAAGAACCCCACCCGACACGGAGCTTTTCCTTCCAGAAGACCTGGAAGTCACCCTCTGGGCCGAGTCTCCCATGCTACACAATCCCACCAACCTTGACGTAGACGCCAAAGGCCGGGTGTGGGTGGCAGAGGCTGTCAATTACCGTGACTTTAACAACAAAAACCTGCCGCTGCAGGATCAGGGCGACCGGATCGTCATCCTCGAAGACACCGACGGTGACGGGACGGCCGATGCGTCGAAGGTCTTCGTCCAGGACCCCGACCTGCGCGCGCCGCTCGGGCTCGCGGTCATCGGCAACCAGGTCATCGTCTCCAGTTCGCCCTCGCTGATCGTCTACACCGATGACGACGGCGACGACAGGCCCGACCGCAAAGAGGTTTTGCTGACCGGCTTCGGCGGGTACGACCACGACCACAGCCTGCACGCGCTCCTGGCCGGCCCCGACGGGCGCTGGTATTTCAACGTCGGCAACGCCGGGCCGCACATCGTGACCGACCGGGCCGGCTGGACGCTGCGCTCGGGCAGCCTCTATCGCGGCGGCTCGCCCTACAACATGGACAACGTGCCCGGCCTCGTCAGCGACGACGGACGCCGGTGGGTGGGGGGCCTGGCGCTCCGCATGGCGCCCGACGGCACGGACCTGGCGGTGCTCGGCCACAACTTCCGCAACGCCTACGAACTGACGGTCGACTCCTTCGGCAACCTGTGGCAGAACGACAACGACGACGAGGTGATGACGTGCCGGACGTCGTGGCTGCCTGAAGGCGGCAGCATGGGCTACTTCAGTACCGACGGCACCCGGTACTGGCAGGTCGACCGGCGGCCGGGGCAGGACGTGTTCACGGCCCAGTGGCACCAGGAAGACCCCGGTGTGATGCCGGCCGGCGACCGGGTCGGCGCCGGGGCGCCTACCGGCATTGTGCGCTACGAGGGTGATGCGCTGGGTCCATCCTACCGCGGCAAGCTCTTCAGTGCCGACGCCGGGCGCAACGTCGTGTTTCAATACGATCCGCAGCCGCAGGGCGCCGGGTATGACCTCCCACGCAGCAACCTCATCACGTCGGTCCGGGAAACCACCGAAGGATACGTCTGGAACGACGAAGCCCACCTGGACGACCAGCGCAAGTGGTTCCGGCCCAGCGACGTGGCCGTCGGCACCGACGGGTCTATCTACGTCGCCGACTGGTACGACGCCTTCGTCGGCGGTCACCGGGCGGTGGACAGTACCGCATACGGCCGTATCTACCGGATTACGCCCAAAGGCAAGCAACTCACCCCACTACGCCTCGACCTCAGTACCACGGCGGGTCAGCTGGCCGCCCTCCTCAACCCGGCCGTCAACGTACGTACCCTCGGCTTCGAGCGGCTCCGGGCGCAGGGGACGGCGGTGCTGAACGACGTGAAGGCGGTCTTGGAGGCAGAGAACCCCTACCACCGCGCCCGCGCCGTCTGGCTGATGGCTCACCTCGGCGACGCCGGCGTCGCGACCGTCGAAACCCTGCTCGACAACCCGGACCCGAACCTGCGGATGACGGCTTTCCGGGCCCTGCGCCAGGCGCAAGACGAGGTATCGGCGTATGCACGCAAGCTGGCCCGCGACGCCTCGCCCGCCGTGCGCCGGGAGGTGGCGCTGGCGCTCCGTGATGCACCGTTGGATGACAGCCGGGATCTCCTCCTCGACCTCGCCGAAGGGTATGACGGCGCCGACCGATGGTACCTCGAAGCCTTCGGCCTCGCCGCCGAAGGCAAAGAAGAGGCCCTGTATCCGCTGCTGAAGAATCGCCTCGGCGGACCGCCCGACACATGGACGCCACGCTTTGCAGGGCTCGCCTGGCGCCTCCACCCCGTCGCCGCGCTCGACGACCTGCAACAGCGCGCCGCCGCGCCGCAGGTATCTGCCGAAGCCCGCACCCAGGCCCTCGTAGCCCTCGGCTTCATCGATGATCCCCGCGCCGCCCAGGCGATGGCCGACCTGACGCAGAGCACGCTGCCCGACGTGGCCGTGCAAGCCGCCTGGTGGATGCAGTACCGCATGAGCAATGCGTGGCACGCCTACACGGTGACGGGCTGGCAACCCCCTACCCCGCCCGAAGGTGACCTCGACCGCGTGGAGACGCTCCTCGCGACGGCGCAGGACGCCGATCTGCTGATCGACGTTCGCATCGACGCTGCAATGGAGATGGCAAGCGATCCGCTCGGCGGGCGCGTGCTGATGGGGCTCTTCAGGCAAGGCGGATGGTATACGCGGTTCAACAACAACGCCGCCTGGCAACTCAATGGCGCCATCCGGGGCACCCTCCCCAACAACCCCGATCCCATGGTGGCTTTTTTCGCCCGAAAATACGCGCACACGCCCCGGCGCGACGCTCCGTTCTCGGTGCGGGACATCGCCTCGCTCGAAGCCGTGGCCGAGCGAGGCCGGATGGCCTTTGCCGTCCATTGCGCCGTCTGCCACCGCGCCGGCCCGATGGGCAACGATGTAGGCCCTGACCTCACACAGATCAAGGCCAAGTTCGACGCGGGCGGCCTGCTCGACGCCATCATCCACCCGGACGCCATGGTGGCGCACAACTACGAGGCCTGGCTGATCACCGACAAAGACGGCGTAGCCACCTACGGCTTCATCCTGTCCGACGGCGAGACCGTCGTCACCAAAGACGCGGTGGGCCGCCGGCACGTCTTTGACGCGGACGAGATTGCTACGCGCACACCGCTTTCAGGCAGCCTCATGCCGGTCCCGGAAGCGCTGGGCCTCACCGAGCAGGATCTTGCCGACCTCGCTGCCTTTCTGCTGACGCTGGAGTAGTTCCGCCACCGTCTTCGTCCAATCGCGGCCGATGAACGTGTTGACCTGTTTTTTCTGCGAATAAATTAAAGGGTTATCGGGCATAGAGACCTTCAGAAGCGGAACCAGGCCCGCACGGCCAGATGATCGGAGGGCTCTGCCGATGACGGCAACGGCGTCTCGTCGTCAAGGGGCGACAGGGCCAGGGGACGGGCCTGGAGGGCGCGGGTG
>Ga0302046_10002922_pt1 | contig 15716 bp, 10 predicted proteins | sample RVTome_11_FD_200261 | JGI IMG/M metagenome (GOLD analysis project Ga0302046, IMG submission 200261) | Soil microbial communities from uranium-contaminated site in the Upper Colorado River Basin, Wyoming, United States - RVT147D111 (version 2) ...
GACGTGAAGCTCGCGCTGCGGGGGCTTCGGAGAACGCCCGGGTTCACGGCCGTGTCGGTGATCACGCTCGCCGTGGGCATCGGCGGGAGCGCGGCGAACTATACGCTGCTCGACCGCGTCGTGCTCGATCCGCTACCGTATCCCGACCCGGAGCGGCTCGTGCGACTCGGGAACCAGGTGCCGGGCGTGGGCCCCGACGAGGTCTGGAACCTGTCCACCGCGCAGTACGTCTTCTTCACCGACAACGCGGAGACGCTGGAGTCGGTGGGCCTGTACCGGTCCGACGGCGGCAACATCATGACGGCCTCGGGACCGCAGCGCGCACGCAGCGTCATGGTGACGGCGAGCATCATGTCCATGCTCGGCGCACGTGCGCACGTGGGGCGTACGATCAGTGCCGACGACGACCGGCCGTCGGCGCCGGCCGTCGCGATGCTCTCGCACGCGTTCTGGACCCGCACCATGGGCGCCGACCCGAACGTCGTGGGCTCGACGCTCAGCTTCAACGACGCCCCGATCGAGATCATCGGCATTCTGGACGCGGGCGTCGAGCTCCCCGGCTGGCCCATCGGCCTGGCGCACGACCTGTGGCTTCCCCTGCGCGTCGACCGGGGTGGCTACTTCGGCAACAACCACGTCTTCCCGGGCATCGCGCGTCTGGCTCCCGGCGCCACGCTGGAGGCCGCCGAGGCCGAGATCGAGCGGCTCACGGCGCGGCTGCCCGAGACCTTTCCGGACGCCTACAGCCAGTCGTTCTTCGATCGCTACGGGTTCCGCACGGCGGTGACCCCCCTCAAGGAGGACGTCGTCGGCGCCATGGCGACCAATCTGTGGCTGCTGTTCGGCGGAATGGGGCTGGTGCTCCTGATCGCGGCGGCGAACGTGACCAACCTGTTCTTGGCGCGCATCGAGGGACGGAGCGGAGAGATCGCCATCCGGACCGCGCTCGGCGCCGACCGTTCGGCCATCGCGCGTTACCTGCTGGCGGAGGGGATGACGATGGCCGCTCTGGGCGCCGGCCTGGCGCTCGTGGTCGGCTACTGGGCCGTGCCCGCGCTCACCGCCATGGCGCCGGACGAGCTTCCACGCATCCACGCCGTGGGAATGGGCGTCGATACCGTGATGTTCACGGCCGCGCTCGCGCTGCTGGTCGGCTTCGCGCTGGCCGCGTACCCGATGGTGGTGCACGCCCGCCCGCGCGTGTCGAGCGGGCTGGGCGGGGGCGGACGAGCAGTCACGGGCGGCAGGCAGCGGCAGCGCTTCAGGTCGGTGCTGATCGTCACCCAGGTGGCGCTCGCGCTGACGCTCGCCGTGGGCGCGGGCCTGCTCGTCCAGACGCTGCGCACGCTGCACACGACCGACGTGGGGTTCGACCCCGAGGGCGTCCTCGCAGTGGACCTGCCCCTCAGCTGGAACCGGTACCCGGACGACGTCGCGATCTGGGGGCTGCACCGGCAGGTGCTGGAGCGCGTGCGCGCTCTGCCGGGCGTGCGCGAGGCGGGAATGGGCGAGGTCCTGCCCGTGTCGGGAGGCTTCGGATGCACCACGCAGGGGTTCGAGAACGAGGCAGTCTACGATCGGATGCGCGAGGCGGGCATGACGACGTGCGGCGGACAGGTGCGCGTCATGCCCGGCTACTTCGAGGCGCTTGGCATCCCGGTGCTGGAGGGACGCACCTTCGAGGAGGGCGACAACGCGGAGCCGACGCGCGCGGCCGTGGTGGTGAGCCGCGCGTTCGCCGACCGGTTCTGGCCCGGCGAGAACCCGATCGGACAGGGTGTGGCACCCGCTCGAACGGTCGGGCCGTTCTTCCGGGTGGTGGGGGTGGTGGGCGATGTCCCTCGGGCGTCCGACGACGGCCAGCCTCCGCTCAGCCAAGAGGCCGTCGCCGTCTACTATCCGGTGGTCGACAACCCGGACGTGCCCGGCAATTGGTACTGGTTTCCCGGACCCATGACGCTCCTCGTCCGCGCTGGCACGGATGACCCGATGTCGCTCCTGCCACGGGTCCGGGCGATCATCGGCGAGATCGACCCCGAGGTGCCGCTGGCAAATGCGCGGCTGATCGAGGACGAGGTGGCCGCGGCGCTCGCCGACGTATCGTTCGTCTCGCTCCTGCTCGGTATCGCCGCGGCAGTCGCGATGGTGCTCGCCGCGGTCGGCCTCTACGGGGTGATCGCGTACGTGGTGGGCCGCCGCACGCGTGAGATCGGCATGCGGCTGGCCATCGGCGCGCAGCCACGCGAGGTCGAGCGGATGGTCATCGGCCGGACATTGGGCCTGGTCGGGCTCGGACTCCTCGTCGGCGTCCCGTTGGCTGGCCTCGCCTCCGGGCTGGCGCGCGGCCTGCTCGTGGGCGTCGAGCCGACGGACCCGGCGGCGTACGTCGCCGCGGCGGCCGTAATGACGCTCGTGGCGCTCCTGGCGAGCTGGCTCCCTGCGCGGCGCGCCGCCTCCGTGGACCCGGTGCGGGCCTTGCGAGCGGAATAGGTGAGAGCGCTCCGGGCCGCCGACCGCCCGGAGTGCGCCCCCACCTCCCAGAGCGTGAGGTGACCCCCTCGGTGACCCCCTCGGCCACCCTCCTGGCGGGACGCCCCGGCCGCGCGCCCTACCGGAACGTCAGACCGGGTCGTCCGCTGGGCAGCTTGTTCGGAATGAGCCGACGCAGGCGCGAGGGACGGGCGTCCGGGTCCAGCAGCCCGTTCCGCACGAAGTCGACCAGCGCGTGGAACTCCTCCTCGCTCAGCTCCACGGGATCGCGCAACAGAGGGGCCAAGCGCTCGAGCACGGGAGCGAGCGGCCCGGTCGGACCCCGCAGGTCGGGGGGGAGGAGCTCCGTGCCGTACGACCCGGACTGGCCCTCGGCATCCATGTGGTATCGGATCGCGTCGTCCAAGCGGACGAACGCGCCGTTGTGCATGAATGCGGGCTGGAGCGCCACGTTGCGCAGCGGTGACGTGCGGAACGCGTATCGATCCGCCGGGTCGCCGGTGACCTGCTCGAGCCCGAAGTCCTCGTTCGCCCCGGGCCCGTCGAACGTCATGTTGGTGAACGAGGGGGCGACCTGCGGGATGCCGGCCACGTGCTCGCGGAAGTCGCTGAACATCTCGTTGGACCGGCCGGACACCGCGTGGCATTGGACGCAGCCGGCCCTCCCGAAGAACAGCACGGCGCCCCGCTTCTGTGAAGCGGTCATCGCGTTGCCGATGCCTCGCGCGTAGCGATCGAGGGGGGCGTCCGCGTAGATCTGCGTGAGCTCGAACTCGGCGATGGCGCGTGCGAAGTGGTCGAAAGTGACCGGCCCGCCCGCCCCGACGTCCCGGAACACGCGGCCGAACCGGCTCCGATACTTGGCGTCTTCGTTCAGGCGCCTGAGCACCTCGTTGCGGATGTCGTCGTTGTCGCCCGGGAAGTGGAAGCCGGCCGCCTCCACCCGCTCGGTGGGCGGAATGAACGCCTGCGCCGTCAGAAGATTCGGCTGGCCGGAAAGCGAGAGCCCCTCCGGAGGAGGAAACTCGAAGCCGCCGCTGTTGTCGAACGGGTCCCCGGACAGCGCGCGGAATCGCGAGTTCCACATCAGCGTCGGGTAGAACGCGTTGTTGATCACCATCGGCGAGCGACGCTGGTTACGCGGGCCTGCACGGTCCGGGCCCACGACGCCGTTGTTGTCGATGCCGATGGCGATGGGCTGCGAGTCACCGAAGCCGTTCGTAGGCGAGTGACAGCCGGCGCACGCGTTGTCGTCGTTCAGCCCCTGGATGGGGTCGAACCACAGCATCCGGCCCAGGTCAGCGAGCTGGTTGTCGATCCGGCGGCGGAGACGCGCCTCCAGCGTGCTCGCGATGCGGCCGCTGAACCCGTGGTCCGCGAGGTAGCCGCGCAGCTCGGTATCGACCTCACCGTGCACGATCGAGGCCGCGGGATCCGCGATGCTGACCCGATCCAGGTCCGTGCAGGCGCCCAGCGCCACGGCGGCCAGACAACACGCCGCGAGACGCCAGGGTTGTGTTGGCATGTGCATGGATGCACTCCCTCGCGAGAAGGGACGGCTCCGGAGAGGCCGGCGCGCCACCCGGCACGCCGTCACGCATTCGCTCCGGAGCCGCCCGTGGTCACTATGCTTCGCAGGATACGCGCGGATTCGACTCCGCGAGGAGGCCGTTCGGATTATTGAGCCAAACCCACACGTGCAGGCCGAAGACGCCGAATTCGTCCTCCTCCTCGAAGCTCTCGCCGAGGAAGATCGGCGCCTCCTCCTCGTCCCAGAGGTCGTAGGGCATCACGAGCTCGACCGCCGCCAGCTTCGGCCGGCCGTTCCTGCTTGGAGCGTATACCAGGGCGTCCGGCAGCTCAGGGTCGATCACCCCGTCGCTGGCGCGCTCGAAGTTTACGTATACCGTGCCCACCGGACCCTCGCCCGGTCGCTCCTCGCACGGGTGCAGGAACACGAACCCGTCCGCCAGGGCGGCGTCCAAGTTGTGGTAGCGGGCGGTCACGCGCCGTAGCGTGGCCACCGTCGTCGCGGCTTCCGCAGCCTGCGGCAGCCACGTGAGCTGCGGCGTCGTCCACTCACCCGACACCGGCGCCAGGGGCGGCTGGTCGACGCAGGCCGCGAGCAGCGTAGCCCACGCGGCCAAGGTGATCCGGCTTGCAACCTCCTTCAGAAAAGTCGTTCTCATGGCTCGTTCTCCTCGTGTGCTTGCGCGCATGGTGGGGTGCCGTGCGCGGTAGGACGGACTGTTCTGTCACCCGAAGAGGCCGAAAACGCAGGTAATTCGGATCACCCGATCGCGGGCGGAGCGGTTCTGCCGCGCACCACCGCGCTCGCCGGCCCGGCCAGAGCGACCGCTTCGCGCGGCCGAACCCGTGCGGTCCACCGTTCGCACCGCAGCCCCTGCGGTCCACCGTTCGCACCGCGGCCCCTGCGGTCACGGCCCCTGCGGTCCCGGGCACGGCGGCCGCCTGGCCCTGCTTGCGCCCCGCCGTCCTCCGCATTAGATGTCATTGTCAGCTAGCTGACAATGACAGGGATGCCTCTGCCGACGGAGAAGAACCATGGGCACACGCGGACCTGGCATCGTGACGCTCGCCATCCTGCGGGCGATCCAGAGCGGGCGGCGCTACGGCGCCGACATCATGGAGGCGACGGCCCTGGGCGGCGGCACGGTCTACAAGACGCTCGGCCGACTCGAGCGACGCGGATGGGTCGAGGGCGCCTGGGAGGACCCCGCGGTGGCCGAGGCCGGAAAGCGGCCGCGCCGGCGCTTCTACGATCTCACCCCCGAGGGCGAGGCCGCCGCGGCCGAGGCGCTACGCCGGGTGGTCGAGCTGACCGGCCAGCCGAGCACCGCCTGATGCCCGCACCGGTCTGGCCGCGCGACCGGCTCGTGGGCCTGGCGCGCCGCGTGCTGCGCGCGGCCGCGACCCTGGTGCCGTTCCGGCGCCGGAGCGACTGGCGCGACGAGTGGGAGGGCGAGCTGTGGGCCCTGCACGGGCGGGGGGCCAGCGCCCAGCACCTGATGCGCTTCGCGCTGGGCGGTCTCGCCCACGCGCTGTGGGAACGACGCCAAGAGGAGGGGATGATGTTGGGATCGCTGGCAGGCGACACACGCCTGGCGCTGCGGCGGCTCGCGCGCACGCCCACGGTGACCTTCGTGACCGTCTCGGTCCTGGGCCTGGGCGTGGGCGCGAACACGGCGCTCTTCAGCGCGCTGGAGGCGGCCCTGCTCGGCGCGCCGCCGTATCCCGACGCCGACCGGATCGTGCTGGTCGACATGCTGCTGCAGTCACGGGCCGACGCGCCGGCGGACACGATGCCCTGGTCGTTCCCGAAGTTCGAGATGGCCCGCGACCAGCTCGGCTCGCTGGACGTGCTAGCCGGGTTCGCGCCCGGGACGGTTACGCTCACGGGAGCCGGACCGGCGTCGCGGCTGGCCGCGGAGTACGTGACGCCGACGTACCTGGAGGTGCTCGGGGCACGGCCGGGGCTCGGTAGGCTGCTGAGCCGCGACGAGATGGCGCCTTCGGTCGCCGCGGTCGCGCTGCTATCGCACGATCTGTGGGTTTCGCGCTTCGGCGCCGACCCCGGCGTGATCGGTCGGGGCGTGTCGCTGAACGGCGCGTCGATCGAGATCGTGGGGGTGCTCGACCCGGGCTTCCGGCCGCTCACCGGACCCGTCGACCTCTGGCTTCCGGTCTCCGCGCTCCCGCTCGTGCAGGGCCCTCAGCGCCTGCAACGGCCGTGGACGCACTGGCTCCGCGCGGTCGGCCGGCTCCGGCCCGGGGTCACGCTGGAGCAGGCGCGCGCCGACGCGGTGCCGGTCGGTCGCGCGCTCACCCGCGCCTTCCCCGACCCGGACGGCGGCGGCGCCCACGGCGTGACCATGGTGCCCTTCCTGCAGGCGCGCGTGAACCCGGTGGCGCGCGCCGCGGTCACGGCGGTCTCGGCCGGTGCGCTCCTCTTCCTGCTCATCGCGTGCGGCAACGTGGCGAGCCTGCTCACCGCGCGCGCCTCCCGGCGGCGCTCCGACGTGGCCGTGCGCGCCGCGCTGGGCGCGAGCCGCCGGCGCCTCGTGCGCGAGCACCTGATCGAGAGCTCCGTCCTCGCGGGCGCCGGCGGCGTTCTGGGCCTCGTGATCGCGCTCGGCGGACAGCGCATGGTATCCGCCGCCGTCGGCTACGCGCTCGACACCTCGGGCACGCGCAGCTTGCAGTTCATCGATCCCGAGCGCATGGGCCTCGACGGCGGCATGCTGCTGCTGGGCATGGGGATCGCGCTCGCCACGGGCCTGGTGTTCGGGATGCTGCCCGCCTGGTCCGCCGCGCGCGTGAGCCCGGGCGCCGACCTGCGGGCGTCGGGGGGCGCCACGCTGGGCAGTCGGGGCACCGCCTCCGGCGACACCGGAACCGCCCTGCTGGTCGCGTTCCAGCTCGCGCTCACGCTCGTGCTCCTCGCCGGGGCGGGCCTCATGGGGGCGAGCTTCGCCCGGCTGGCCGGCGTGCCGGTCGGGTTCGCGAACACGCGCGTGCTCACGGTCGCGTTCGATCGCGGGCCCGGCTCGTCGCCCGAGCAGGATCGGGCCTTCATGGCGGCGCTCCTCGAGCGACTCGCGTCCCTGCCCGGCGTGGCGCGCGCGGCGGGAGGCACCTGCCCTCCGCTCGCGGGTCGCTGCGAGATCCTGGGCCTGCGACAGGTCGACGAGCAACCGCCCAAGGACTACTCGGAGATGAGCGGCGTGCTGGGCTACACGGTCACGGAGGGCTACTTCGAGACGATCGGCGTGCCCACGCTCGAGGGTCGCACGTTCGGGCCGGTCGACGGCCGCGGCGACGCGCCGGTCGTGGTGATCAACGAGACGGCGGCCCGGACGCTCTTTCCCGGCGTCTCGCCGCTCGGCCACCGCCTGTCGGTCACGCACGCGCTCACGGAGGACCGGATGGCGACCGTGGTCGGCGTCGTCGGAGACGTCCGCTACGCGCAGCTCGAGGAGGCGGCGATGCCAGCCGTCTACCTCGCCGAGCGTCAGGCCGCGCTTCCGTCCGGAACGCTGTTCGTGCACGCCACGGGTGACCCTCTCGCGCTCCTCGAGGCGGTCCGCGCCGAGGCCGCGGCGCTCGACCCGGACGTGCCGCTCTACGGCGCGTCGACGCTCGCCGAGAGGGTGGCGGCCGCGACCGCGCGCACGCGCATCATCCTCGGCCTGCTGCTCGCGTTCGCGGCGAGCGGGCTGCTGCTCGGTGCCCTCGGCCTCTACGGGTTGGTCTCGCACGCGGTGGTCCGACGCACGCGCGAGGTCGGCCTTCGGGTCGCGCTGGGCGCGGACCGGGGGAGCGTGGTGAGGATGATGGTGGGGCGGCCGGCGGTGTTCGCGCTCGTAGGCGCCGCCTGCGGATCGGCCGCCGCGGCGTGGCTTACACGCTATCTCGAGGGGCTGCTCTTCGGGACGACCGCCTCCGACCCGCTGATCCTGGCCGGCTCGGCGGGCACGCTCGTGTTGGTTGCGCTGCTTGCCGCCCTCGCGCCGGCCCGACGGGCCGCCCGCATCGAGCCGGCCGCGGCGCTACGCGTCGACTGACATGCGAAACACCACGAACGCCGGCGGCACCTCTCCGAGGGCTTCCTCGTCCACGTCGACATGGATCGACGCGGCCCATCACCAGAGGTCGTCGTCCTCCTCATCCTCCCAGGAGTCATCCTCCGGCTCGTCCTCATCGTCGTCGTCATCGTCATCGTCGTCGTCGTCGTCGTCGTCCCAGTCCTCGTCGTCCCAGTCCTCGTCGTCCACGTCCGCATCCTCGTCGAGGTCGTCGTCGTCCCCGTCGAACGCAAGAAGCTCAGGCGAGAGGTCGTCGTCCTCGAACCATCCCGACAAGTCCATCTCCATGCCTCCATGGCAGACGGCCCTGGTCGGGGGCCGACCCGTTTCGGCGCTGACCAAGGCACTTGGGCGCGAAGGTACAAGTAGGCCGAGGGAAGTCAACGGAGGGGGGCGCGCGGGGAGGGGCTCATCCGGCTTCTCCCGAAGCGGGCAGTTGATACAGGCGCCTCATCTCGAGTTGGAAAGTGACGTGCTCGATGCCGTGCCGCTTGCTGCTCTCCCGCACCCGGTCCAGCACGCGCGTATGGTCGGCGGGATCGTCGATCACCCCGTGCGCGGCCAGCGCGACGAACCCGCTCGTGAGCGTCCACACGTGCACGTCGTGGACGTCGGCCAGCCCCTCGATCGCCCGCAGATCGTCGAGCAGCGCATCGATGTCGACGTGCGGCGGCACGGACTCCAGGAGCACGTTCGTGGCCTCGCGCACGAGGTTCCAGGCGCCGTACAGGATGAGGAGCGCGATCGCGACGGAAACGATGGGGTCGGCGGGCGTCCAGCCCGTGACGATGATCACCACGCCCGCCGAGATCGTGCCGAGCGAGCCGAGTAGGTCGCCGAGCACGTGCAGGTACGCGCCGCGAACGTTGAGGTTGTCGTGCGCGTGCTCGTGAAGGAGCATCGCCGAGACGACGTTCACGCCCAGCCCGAGCGCGGCGACTACGAGCATGATGGCGCCGTCGATCGCGACCGGCTCTTGGAAGCGCCTCCACGCCTCCAGCATGATCAGCCCGGACATGAGCAGCAGCGTGGCGCCGTTGACCAGCGCGGCGACGATCTCGAAGCGAACCAGCCCGAAGGTGCGCCTCGACGTGGGCGGCCGCCTGGCGAGTGTCATCGCCAGGAGCGAAAGCCCCAGCGCGGCCACGTCCGTGAACATGTGTCCCGCGTCGGCGAGCAGGGCGAGCGACCCTGAGAGCAGGCCGCCGACCACCTCCGCTACCATGAACGTGGCCGTCGCGGCGAGCACCCACCCCAGGCGCGCGGTGGGCCGCCGCCGGTGCGGCACGGGCGGGTCGGGCTCGACCCGATGGTCGTGGGATGCGCTCAAGGCGCCCTCTTCGCCCGCGCCCCCGTGGAGCCGGCGAGCGCGCGGCCGAGCAGGATCGGCCCGGCCAGGATGTTGCCGAGGATCACGACCATGCCGAACGCCACCAGGCTGGGCCCGAGCGCGGGCAGGCGGTCCGCGGCGAGCAGGATCAGGCCGAGCGTCACGCCTCCCTGACTGATCAGCCCGAGCCACGTGCGCTCCCGCACCTCGTCGCTGGCGGAGGCGAGTCGCAGCGCCTTGGCCGCGGCGAACCGCGTGAGCCATCCCCTCGCCAGCAGGAACACCACGGCCGCGGGGCCGAACCGCAGCACGGCGCCGAGGTCGAGGCTCGCGCCGGCGATCGTGAAGAAGAACGCGAACACGACGACCGCGACCGCGCGGATGCCCTGGATCATCCTGTCTCCGGCCGGCGAGAGGTTCTCGATGACGAAGCCCGCGGCCACGCCCGTCAGGAGGAGCTCGACGTGGAGCTCATCGGCCAGGACCACCATGACGTACGCGAACAGGAAGGTGGCGAGCGGCGAGCGCGGGTTGCGGTCGTTGCCCCCCAGGTACTGCGAGAACACCCAGCCCATGGCGCTGCCGAGCAGCAGCGCCCCGCCCACCTCCCGGCCGAGGGCGGTGACGGCCTCCGACGAGAACTCGGCCGACGGATCGAGGAGTGGAGCCACGAGCGAGAGCGTCAGCGTGAGAAGCACGATGACGAAGACGTCCTTGACGATCGTGATGCCCAGCACGACCTCGACCAGGTCGCCCTGGGCGTGCTTCTCCTCGATGACGGCCACGGTCAGGTCGGGCGAGGAGTTGGCGGCCCACACGCCCAGCATCACCGCCACGGCGAGCGTGCCCGTGAACGGGAGCTGGCCCAGGAACGGAATGAACGGGCTCATGGCGAGAACCACGGCGGTCATGCCGACCCACACGAGGGCGGTGATCACGAGGGTGCCCATCAGGATCACCTTGGCATGGGGGCGCAGCGCCTCCAGGCGCAGCTCGCCGCCCGCGAGCATGGCGATGAGCGCGAGCGCGAACGAGTCGATGAGGCGCAGCTCCGCCACCGCGTCCGAGGTCAGCAGGCCCAACGAGGACGGGCCGACGACGATCCCGATGACGATGAAGCCGGTGATGCGCGGAAGGCCCGTGGCCGCCGCCAACGCCCCGGCGACCGACGCCGAGAGCAGCACGAAGCCGAGGAAGATGGCCAGGCGCCCGTCCGCCAGGGTGGGGGTGGCCACCCGGAAGGTGATCCAGGTGAGCCCCATGATGAGCGCCAGCGTGACCGCCGGGTTGAGCATGCGCCCGAGCGTGGAAACCGAGGTGGGGCCCGAACCCGGCGGAAACCCGGAGCCTGGCGGAAACCCGCCGCCTGACGGAACCTCGCCGCCTGGCGAAAACCGGCCGCCCGGCGGAACCTCGCCGCCCGGCGGCTGGCCCCCACCCGGCGGGGGCGTCGAGCTCGAAGGTGGGGCAGCGCTCATGGACCGTCGGATCGCGGAGATGGGAGCCGTGGCGCCAAGGGCTCTCGTGGCGCGCTAGGCTCGACCTGACGCCTAGGCTCAACATAGACCCCGGCGGAAGCGGTCTCAACGCGGCTGCCGGCCGGCACGCCGCCGGCTGAGCGGACCGCCCGTCTCGACGATACTATCCAAGAGCCGACGCGGCCCTAACTTTGGGCCCCCCAGCGCCGCCCCCTCGTAACCCGACAGATGCCGACCGACACCAATCCGCTTCTGGCTACCGAATTCCAGATCCCTTTTCGACGGATCCGCGCGGAGCACGTGCAGCCGGGCATCCGGGCCGTGCTACAGGACGCTCAGGCCGAGATCGACGCGCTGTGCGCCGACCTGCACCCGCCGACCTGGGCGAACACGCTCGAGCGGATGGATCGCACGGTCGAGCGGCTGGCGGAGTGCATCGCCCCGGCCGCGCACCTCATGACCGTGGCCGAGACGCCCGAGCTCCGCCAGGCGTACAACGCGGTGTTGCCCGACATCACCGCGTTCTGGTCGCGCCTGCCGCTGAACTCGGCGCTCTGGCGCCGCCTGAAGGCGTTCGCTGAGACCCCCGAGGCCGCGGCGCTGAGGGGACTCGAGAGGCGGCACCTCGCGCGGACCATGCGCGACTTCGAGCGGGCCGGCGCGGACCTGCCCGACGATGCCAAGGGGCGCCTGGAGGACCTGCGCATCGAGCTCGCGCAGCTCCAGCAGAAGTTCAGCGAGAACGTCCTCGACGAGACGGCCGCCTTCGAGCTGCTCGTGACCGACGAGGCCCGGCTGGCGGGGGTGCCCGAGGCGGCCGTGCGCCGGGCCCGCGCCCGCGCGCAGGAGCGCGGTATGGAGGGCTGGCTGCTCACGCTCGACCATCCCTCGGTGGAGCCCATCCTCAAGCACTGCGTCGATCGCGACATCCGCGAGCACATCCAAGTCGCCTACGCGACGCGCTGCCGGGAGGGCGAGCACGACAATCGCCCCCTGCTCGCGCGCATCCTGCGCCTCCGCGACGAGTTGGCGGAGATTCTCGGATACGAGGGCTTCCCCGACTACGTGCTCGAGGATCGGATGGCCCGAACGGGCGCGCGCGCGGCGCGCTTCGAGGCCGATCTCGTGGAGCGGACGCACCCGTACTGGCAGCGGGACGTGGAGGAGCTGCGCGCGCACGCCGCCGCGCTCGGCATCGCAGCGCTGGAGACCTGGGACGTCGCCTACGTCATGGAGGACCTGCGCAAGCGGCGATACGACGTCGACGACGAGGACCTCCGCCCCTACTTCCCGCTGCCCCGCGTGCTCGACGGGATGTTCGAGATCGTGCGCCGCACGTTCGGCTTTCGCATCGCCGAGCGGAAGGCGACGGAGGCGTGGCACGACGACGTTCGGTACTACGAGATCTTCGACGAGGACGACGTCCTGCTCGGCGGCTTCTATACGGACTGGTTCCCGCGGAAGGAGAAGCGGGAGGGCGCCTGGATGAACGACTTCCGCACCGGCGGACCCCGGCGCGATGCCTTCGCGCCCCACCTGGGCGTGATCTGCGGCAACTTCACGCCGCCGGACGGAGACCGTCCCGCGCTGCTCACGCACCGGGAGGTCGAAACCACGTTCCACGAGTTCGGCCACCTGCTGCACCACTGCGCGTCGCGCGTGCCGATCCCGGCGCGGGCCGGCATCCGCGTCGCGTGGGACTGGGTCGAGCTGCCGAGCCAGCTCATGGAGAACTGGACGTGGGAGCGCGAGGCGCTGGACCTCTTCGCCAGGCACCACGAGACCGGCGAGCCGTTTCCCGACGCGCTCTTCGCCAAGATGGTCGCCGCGCGGCGGTTCATGGGCGGGTGGGCGCAGATGCGCCAGCTCAGCTTGGGGACGGTCGACCTGGCGCTGCACGCCGAGCTCGCCGGCGCGCTTCGCGCCGAGGCCGGCGAGCGCACGGACGCCGAGATCGACCGCGCGCAGGGAGAGAGGATCATGGCGTTCGCCGAAGAACGCTTCGCGGCGTTCGCGCCCGATCCGCGCTTCGCCCGGCTGCACATGCTGACGTCGTTCACGCACCTGTTCTCCGGCGCGTACGCCGCGGGCTACTACAGCTATCTCTGGTCCGAGGTGCTCGACGCCGACGTGTTCACGCGCTTCCACGAAGCGGGCATCTTCGATCGGGGGATCGGCCGCCGTTACGTGGAGTCGATCCTTTCCCGCGGAGACTCGGCCGATCCGGACGACCTCTTCGTGGAGTTCATGGGCCGCCCGCCCGATACCAAGGCGCTCCTGGAGCGCAACCTCGGCAGCCTGGAAGCCGCATAGCTCGCGGAACCGCGCGCGCCGAGGACGGGTCGCGCACGGCTCGGGCGGCGAACCGCGACCGGGCAGGGCGCCGCACCGGGCGGCGGAACCGCGCGCGGCCGGCGCGCCTATATAGGGAGCGGCGGCCGCGGAAGCGCCGCCCGGCATCTGACCCCGTCACGAGGAGATCTCATGAGGCTCCAGCGGCTCATGGCCGGCGTGCTCTCGCTGGTCGCGCTCGGCACGGTGGCATCGTGCAACGAGAAGGGGATCAGCTACGGCGACGCCAACAGCGTCATCGCCGTGATGTCACCCGAGCGCTGGGCGGAAGTCGCGGAGCCGGTCTACGAGGCGCTCGAGCCGACCATCGCGACCGTGCGGAACGAGAAGGCCTTCACGATCACGTATCAGGAGCCGTACTCCGATCAGTGGGACAACCTCCGGCGGTTCCGTCAGCTGCTGCTCGTGGGCACGGCATCCGACGCCTGGATGCAGGAAGCCATCGCGGAGGCGCCCGCCCCCATCACGGAGCCCGGCATCCACCAGGTCCAGGAGGTGTGGGCGCGCGACCAGACCGCGACGCTCGTCCTGCTTCCGGAGAACGTGGACAACACGGACCTGCTCGCCCGGCTGCCGGAGGTGCAAGAGCTACTCGACCGTCAGTACCGCAACTACGTGCGCAGCCGCATGTACGTGAGCGGCGTCGACACCGCGCTGGCGGACACGCTCTCGACGCAGGCGGGATTCGGGCTGCTCGTTCCGGACGTCTACCGGTGGCGGAGGCTGGACTCGGTGTTCGTGTTCCGCAACGACAACCCCGACCCCGCGGAGCTCATCCGGGAGGTCACCGTGACGTGGATGAGCCCCGCGCCCGCTTCCTTGGACGCCGAGGACGTGCTGGCGTGGCGGGCGCGGCTCGTCGAGGACTACTTCCCCGTGCCGCAGGAGCTCGTACGCGACGGCATGGCGGTCCAGACCATCGACCGTGAGGGAGCGTCGGGAACGGAGATCCGCGCGCAGTGGCGCAATCCGCCGGACCTGGGGTGGCCGGCGGGAGGCCCGATCGTGATGCGCGCGCTCACGTGCGACAGCCAGGACCGCACCTACCTGATCGACGCCTGGCTCTACGCGCCCGGCAAGGAGAAGTACGAGTACATGATCCAGCTCGAAACGATTCTCGACACCTTCAGCTGCGCGAGCTGAGCCACGCCATGCGCCCACTGATCGTCCTCGCCGCGTTGCTCGGCGCCCTCTTCGCCGTCCGCCCGGCCGGCGTGGAGGCCCAGACCCTGGAGGACCTGGCCCGGAGCGTGGAGCAGGGCGGCGGATGGGTCGGCATTCCCATCGTGGCGGGAGAGGGATCGGTCTCCACGCCCACGGTGCCGACCATGGGCATCACGCTCAACGGATGCGTTCAGGTCTGGGGCGGCCACTCGGGCACGTGGGACATCGAGGCGCGCGACCTCATCAATCAGGGGCGGTTGGCCGTCAAGGCCGCGCCGGGCCAGTCCGTGCCGTTCACCTACACGGCCGGCATGCGCTCCCAGCTCACGGTCGACGTCGCTTGGAGCGAGCCGCGGGACACGACCCTGCTGCTCTGGGTCGGGCTGGAGCGGCCCGGATCGTCCGCGCCCGACGCCTGCAAGCCGACCGAGGGATAGCCGCGAACGCGCGCGACGCCTAGGACGTGTCCCCTAAGAACTCCTAGAACAGAATGATCTTGGAAGCCGATGCGCTACGCCGCAGTAGGCGCTCCGAACCAAGTGGTCAGTGCGTCAGGGAGCCCCAGGTGGGTTAGATCTCCCACCCACGCCACGTATCCGTCGGGCCGAATCAACACGGCGGTGGGAGCAGTGACCGCCCCGATTACCGGAAGCTCCCACGTACCCACGTATTTGGCGTCGATCAACTGAACCCGATCTGCCCACGGAGTGATGTCGAAGGCGCCGGGCTCACCGAGGTTGAGGAGCACCGGCCGGGCATCGTGCAGGAGGGTGAAGACCCGCAGCGGGCCGTTGGCGGTGACCAGGTCGAGATCGGGCATGCGGCGTCCGAGCAGCGGGTGTCCCGCGCCGAGGTCGTAATGAATGTCCAGACCGGACATCATCGCGGCGAATCGTTTACGCGGCTCGTCCATGCTCAGCAGCTCGGACACGGTGTCGCGCAACGCCTCGGTGCGATCGTCGGCGCGCATGAGCGCGACTTGCGCCATCGTGTTGCGCAGCACGCGGGCAGCGACCGGGTGGCGCTCGGCATGGTAGGTATCCAGCAGGCTTTCCGGCGCTGTCTTGCGGACCACCTGGGCCAGCTTCCATCCCAGATTCACCGCATCCTGCACACCGGTGTTGAGGCCCTGTCCACCGACCGGGGAATGCACGTGCGCCGCGTCGCCGGCCAGCAGGACCCGTCCCTCGCGGTAGGCGGCGGCCTGCCGAGTCATGTCGGTGAACCTGGTGATCCAGGTGGGACTGTGGATCCCGTAGTCGGTCCCGTATACGGCGATGAGGCCCTCGCTGAGAT
>Ga0302046_10002923_pt1 | contig 15713 bp, 11 predicted proteins | sample RVTome_11_FD_200261 | JGI IMG/M metagenome (GOLD analysis project Ga0302046, IMG submission 200261) | Soil microbial communities from uranium-contaminated site in the Upper Colorado River Basin, Wyoming, United States - RVT147D111 (version 2) ...
ACCACCGCGTAAATCAGCGCATACCTTCGTCATCGCCGCCGTCAGCGTCGTCTTGCCATGGTCAACGTGTCCAATCGTGCCAACGTTTACGTGTGGCTTCTTGCGTTCAAATTTTGCCTTGGCCATGATCCAGTCCTCTACAAATTTCTATTCGTTCACGTTCTGCCTTCAGGCAGTCTTCTTGATGACTTCTTCCGCCACGCTGGTGGGCGCTTCTGCGTAATGGTTGAATTCCATGGTGTATGTGGCACGCCCCTGAGTTGCGGAGCGCAGGTCGGTGGCGTATCCGAACATCTCGCTCAGCGGCACGTGAGCATTGATGATCTTGCCCGACGGGCTGTCTTCCATGCCTTGTACGATGCCGCGGCGGCGGTTGATGTCGCCCATGACGTCGCCCATGTAGTCCTCGGGCGTGACGACTTCCACCTTCATCATCGGCTCCAGCAGAACCGGATCCGCGATCAGCGCGGCATTGCGGAAGGCCATCGAGCCGGCGATCTTGAACGCCATTTCGCTCGAGTCGACCTCGTGGTAGGAACCGTCGTACAGCGTTGCCTTGCAGTCCACCATCGGGTAGCCCGCGATCACGCCATTGTTGAGGGCTTCCTTGATGCCCTTGTCGACCGCGCCGATGTACTCGCGCGGAACCACGCCGCCCACGATGGCGTTCTCGAACTCGTAGCCCGATCCCTTCTCGGCGGGCTCGAGGCGAATCCTGACGTGGCCGTACTGGCCGCGACCGCCGGACTGGCGCACGAACTTGCCCTCGGCCTCGACGCCCTTGCGAATGGTTTCGCGGTAAGCCACCTGCGGCCGGCCGATATTGGCTTCCACCTTGAACTCGCGCTTCATGCGGTCGACGATGATGTCGAGGTGTAGCTCGCCCATTCCAGAGATGATGGTCTGGCCGGACTCCTGGTCGGTGTGCACGCGGAAGGAAGGGTCCTCTTGCGCCAGCTTGCCGAGCGCGACGCCCAGCTTCTCCTGGTCGGCCTTGGTCTTGGGCTCGACCGCGACGGAAATTACCGGATCCGGAAAATCCATACGTTCCAGGGTGATCACGTCGTTGTAATCGCACAGCGTTTCGCCCGTCGTCACGTTCTTGAGACCCACCGCGGCGGCGATGTCGCCCGCGCGAACTTCCTTGATCTCCTCGCGCGAGTTGGCATGCATCTGCAGGATGCGGCCCACCCGCTCCTTGGTTTCCTTGACCGGGTTGTAAACGGTATCACCGGAGTTCAGCACGCCCGAATAAACGCGGAAGAAGGTCAGCGTGCCGACGAAGGGGTCGGTCGCGATCTTGAACGCCAGCGCGGCGAACGGCTCTTCGTCGGAGCTTTTGCGGGTGCCTTCGGACTCGTCTTCCTTGATGCCGCGAATGGCCGGTACGTCGACCGGCGAGGGCATTAACTGGACAACTGCATCCAGCAGCGCCTGCACGCCCTTGTTCTTGAACGCGCTGCCGCACAGGCAGGGCACGATGTCGTTGGCCAGCGTGCCGGCCCGAAGCCCGGCGATGATCTGCTCCTCGCTGAGCTGGCTCTCTCCCAGGTAGGCTTCCATCAACTCTTCAGAAGCCTCGGCGGCCGACCCGATCATGATTTCGCGCGCGGCCTCGGCGGCAGCCCGCATATCTTCGGGGATTTCACGGGCCTCGTAGGTCATGCCCTGGTTTTCGTTATCCCAGTAAATGGCCTTCATCCGTATCAGGTCGACGACGCCCGCGAATTCTTCTTCGGAACCGATGGGCAGCTGAATAGGTACCGGCCGCGCACCGAGGCGCTTCTTGATCTGCGCCACCACGCGGTCGAAATCCGCGCCCGTGCGGTCCATCTTGTTTATGAAAGCAACGCGCGGCACGCCGTAACGGGTGGCCTGGCGCCAAACGGTCTCCGACTGGGGCTGCACGCCGCCGACCGCGCAAAAAACGGCAACGGCGCCGTCGAGCACGCGCAGCGAACGCTCCACCTCGATGGTGAAGTCGACGTGGCCCGGGGTGTCGATGATGTTGATGCGGTGCTCGGGGAACTGCTGATCCATGCCCTTCCAAAAGCATGTGGTCGCAGCCGACGTGATCGTGATCCCGCGCTCCTGCTCCTGCTCCATCCAGTCCATGATGGCGGCCCCATCGTGGACTTCACCGATCTTGTGGGAAACACCGGTGTAGAACAGGACGCGTTCGGTGGTCGTCGTCTTGCCGGCATCGATGTGGGCCATGATGCCGATATTCCGATACCGCTCGATGGGCGTTTTGCGTGCCACTTTCCTATACCTCAACTAATTTCGATTCAGCACCAGGCCATGACCAACCATTACCAGCGGTAATGGGCGAACGCGCGGTTCGCTTCAGCCATGCGGTGCGTATCCTCCCGCTTCTTCACCGCGGAGCCGCGCTGTTCGACAGCGTCCAGCAGCTCCCCGGCGAGGCGGTCGGGCATGTTCTTTTCACCGCGCTTGTGCGCGGCGTCGATGATCCAGCGCATCGCCAGCGTCAGGCGGCGCTTGGGGCGCACTTCAACCGGAACCTGGTAGGTGGCACCGCCGACACGGCGAGACTTCACCTCGACCATCGGGCTGACGTGCTCCAGGGCTTTCTCGACCAGTTCCACGGGTTCCGCCGTCTTGTTCTTGGCCGATATCTGCTCCATCGCGCCGTAAACGATGCGCTCGGCGACCGACTTCTTTCCGCTCTTCATCACCATGTTGATGAAACGAGTGATCATCTCGCTGTGATACTTCGGATCGGGAAGGATCTCGCGTGCGAAATTGCTGTGTTTTCTGGACATCTTCTAGTTTCCGTCAGCGGTCATGGCCCACATACATGGACCTGAATACATGGACCTGAATATGTAAGCTTGAACAGATGAACCTGAATAAATGGCGCCCGGGGTCAGGACCGGGGCCGCTTCGCCCCGTACTTGGAGCGGCCCTGGCGGCGATCTCCGACGCCCGCGGTGTCGAGGCTGCCGCGCACCGTGTGGTAACGCACGCCGGGGAGGTCCTTGACACGACCGCCGCGAATCAGCACCACGCTGTGCTCCTGCAGATTGTGGCCCTCGCCACCGATGTAGCTGGTCACTTCGAAGCCGTTGGTCAGGCGCACACGGGCCACCTTACGTAAGGCAGAATTCGGCTTTTTCGGCGTGGTGGTATACACGCGGGTGCATACGCCGCGCTTCTGCGGACATCCTTCCAGCGCCGGCACGTTGCTTTTGAACATCTTCGGCTTGCGCGGCTTACGTACGAGTTGGTTGATCGTCGCCATATTCAATTCCTACAAAAAATTAAGGGCTGGCAGGTGACCCCGCCGCCCAAAGGGCGCAAAAAATGAACACCTGCTATGGACCACGCCCTAGATAATGTCAAACGCCCAACCCCGGGTTGTTTTCCTGGGATTGGGCGCCGTTGAATCCGGCCCACGCGCCGGCGACATCGGCTTTCCAAAGCGGCTACGGGATGGCATCCCCGCCGTTCGGCCCTCCATGTGGGAGGTGTTGTATTACCTTAGCCGGTCAATTATGACAGGATAATTTTTGCCTGGCAAGTAACTGGGGGTCAGAGCCCTTTTTGCGCGCAAAAAGGGCTCTGACCCCTATGGCTACTCGTCGCGGTCGGTATCGCTCTCTATGCTGGCAAACTCCTCGGCCGCAACGGCCGCCGCAAGCGCCGCGAGATCGATCTCCGGTTCGTCTTCCACGTGACGCTTGCGCGACTTGTGATAAGCCATTCCGGTGCCTGCCGGAATCAGGCGGCCGACGATGACGTTCTCCTTGAGCCCGCGCAGGTAGTCCGTGGTGCCGCGAACGGCCGCCTCGGTCAGCACGCGGGTGGTTTCCTGGAAGGAAGCCGCGGAGATAAACGACTCTGTCGCCAGCGAAGCCTTGGTAATGCCGAGCAGGATCCGCTGGTATCCCGCGGGACGGTTTTTCTCCTTCTCGGCCGCCTCGTTTTCCTCCAGAACACGGACCAGGTCGAGCTGGTCGCCGCGCAACAGCTTCGTCTCGCCCGGTTCAACGACCTCAACCTTGCGCAGCATCTGGCGCACGATCACCTCGATGTGCTTATCATTGATCTTCACGCCCTGCAGGCGGTAGACATCCTGGATTTCCTTGACCAGGTAGGCATCGAGGGCTTCGACGCCCAGTAGTCGCAGGATGTCGTGCGGGTTGGGCTCGCCGTCGACGACGGTTTCGCCCTTCTCCACGCGCTCACCTTCGAACACGATGACGTGCCGCCATTTGGGAATCAGCTCTTCGTAAGTCTCGCCGTCGTCCTGCGTGATGACCAGCCGCTGCTTACCTTTGGTGTCCTTGCCGAAGCTGACGATTCCTGAAACCTCCGCCAGGATCGACGGCTCCTTCGGCTTGCGAGCTTCGAACAAGTCGGCCACGCGGGGCAGCCCGCCCGTGATGTCGCGGGTCTTGGAAGATTCCTGCGGAATGCGAGCCAGCACGTCGCCGACTTTTACTTCCTGGCCATCTTGCATCTGGACGATGGAACCCGACTGCAGAAAGTAATGGGCGGGAATATCGGTGCCGGCCAGGCACAGTTCCTTGCCCTTCTTGTCGACCAGGTTGATCATCGGGCGCAGGTCCTTGGCGCTCGATCCACGCTGCTTCGGATCGGTAACCACGAGGCTGGTCAAGCCGGTAATATCGTCGACCTGCTCGTTGAAGGTCACGCCCTCCATGAAGTCGTGGAATTTCACCTTGCCCGCCACCTCGGTCACGATCGGGTGGGTGTGGGGATCCCAGTTGGCCACGATATCGCCAGCTTCCACTTCATCCTTGTCGCGCACCGAGAAGATCGCCCCGTACGGCACCTTGTAGCGCTCGCGCTCGCGGCCGTGTTCGTCGATCACCGAAAGTTCACCGGAGCGCGACACCGCGACCAGCTTGCCCTCCGCGTTCTCGACCGACTTCAGATTGTGCACCCGCACCGAGCCGGCTGACTTCACCTGGATGTGGTCGACCGCGGCTGCCCTCGAAGCCGCACCACCGATATGGAAGGTGCGCATCGTGAGCTGGGTGCCGGGCTCGCCTATCGACTGAGCGGCGATCACGCCCACCGCTTCGCCTATGTTGACCAGGTCGCCCCTGCCCAAATCGCGGCCGTAGCAGTAGGCACACACGCCGTGACGGGTCTCGCAGGTGATCGTGGAGCGCACGTGCACCTGGTCAACGCCGGCGGCCTCGAGTTGCTCCACCCACTTCTCGTCGAGCAGGGTATTGCGATCGCAGATTTCCTCGTCGCTGCCGGGCTTGTACACGGGCTGCGAGGTCATGCGGCCCAGCACACGCTCGGACAGCGGCTCGACTACGTCTCCACCTTCGACGATGGGCTGCATCAGAACGCCAGCCTCGGTCTTGCATTCCTGCTCGGTGATGACGAGATCCTGCGCGACGTCCACCAGCCGGCGAGTCAGGTAGCCCGAGTTCGCGGTCTTGAGCGCAGTATCGGCAAGACCCTTGCGCGCACCGTGGGTCGAGATGAAGTATTGCAGCACGTCGAGGCCCTCGCGGAAGTTGGCCGTGATCGGCGTCTCGATGATCGAGCCATCCGGCTTGGCCATCAGCCCGCGCATGCCGGCGAGCTGGCGGATCTGCGCGGCGGAGCCCCGGGCGCCGGAGTCGGCCATGATGAAGATGGAATTCATTGAATCCTCTTCCACTTCCGAGCCGTCCTTCGCCTTGACGCGCATCTTGCCCATGCGCTGCATCATGGCGCGAGCAACCTGCTCGTTGGTCCTCGACCAGATGTCCACGACCTTGTTGTAACGCTCACCGGAGGTCACCAGGCCCGAGATGTACTGGTTCTGGATTTCCACGACTTCCTTCTCGGCATTGTCGAGGATGGTTTTCTTCTCGTCCGGCACCATCAGATCGTCGATACCGATGGACACGCCCGCCATCGTGGCGTGATGGAATCCCGCGTACATCAGCTTGTCGGCGAAGACCACGGTTTTCTTGAGGCCAAGGCGGCGGTAGCAGGAATTGATCAGCCCGGAGATCTGGCGCTTCTTGAGCGTCTGGTTGAGCAGGTGGAATGGCATGCCCGCCGGCCGGATTTCAGCCAGCAAGGCGCGGCCCACGGTCGTTTCGACCAGGTTGCGCTCATGGCGCTCATCGCCATGCTCGGAGACTATGACCTCGTCGATGCGCACCTTGATGCGCGCGTGAAGGTCCACCGCCTTGTTTTCGAAGGCGCGGTGCACCTCGGCGGTGTCCGAAAAGTACATGTCCTCGCCGCGCGCGCCTTCGAGCTGACGCGTCATGTAGTACAGCCCCAGGACGACGTCCTGGGTCGGCACAATGATCGGTTCGCCGTTGGCGGGCGAGAGGATATTGTTGGAGGACATCATCAGTGCGCGCGCCTCGAGCTGGGCCTCGACCGACAGCGGCACGTGAACGGCCATCTGGTCGCCGTCAAAGTCGGCGTTGAAGGCCGTGCACACCAGGGGATGAAGCTGGATGGCCTTGCCCTCGATCAGCACCGGCTCGAAAGCCTGGATGCCCAGGCGGTGGAGCGTCGGCGCACGGTTTAGCATCACCGGGTGTTCGCGGATGACCTCGGAAAGGATGTCCCAGACTTCGGCGCGCTCGGCCTCGACCAGCTTCTTGGCGGCCTTGATGGTCGCGGCCATGCCGCGGCGTTGCAGCTTGCTGAAGATGAACGGCTTGAACAGTTCCAGCGCCATCTTCTTGGGCAGCCCACACTCGTGCAGCTTGAGCTTGGGGCCGACCACGATGACCGAGCGCCCGGAATAGTCGACGCGCTTGCCCAGCAGATTTTGCCGGAAGCGGCCCTGTTTGCCCTTGATCATGTCGGCCAGCGACTTGAGCGGGCGCTTGTTGGTGCCGGTAATGGCGCGACCACGGCGGCCATTGTCGAGCAGCGCGTCCACGGCCTCCTGCAGCATGCGCTTCTCGTTGCGCACGATGATGTCGGGCGCGTTGAGCTCCAGCAGCCGCTTCAGGCGGTTGTTGCGGTTGATCGCGCGGCGGTACAGGTCGTTGAGGTCCGAGGTGGCGAAGCGACCGCCGTCCAGCGGCACCAGCGGGCGCAGGTCGGGCGGCAGCACCGGCAGCACCGTCATGATCATGTATTCCGGGCGGTTCCCGGACTCGATGAAGGCCTCGACCAGCTTGACGCGCTTGGAAAGCCGCTTGAGCTTGGTCTCCGAGCGCGTGGCATTGATTTCCTCGCGCAGCCTGCCCACTTCCTCGTGCAGGTCGATGGTGCGCAGCAGCTCGAAAATCGCCTCGGCGCCCATCTTGGCCTGGAATTCATCGCCCCACTGCTCAACCGTGTCCAGGTACTGTTCGTCGGTGAGCAGCTGCCCGCGCTCAAGGTCGGTCAACCCGGCGTCGAGCACCACGTAGGATTCGAAGTAAAGGATTCGCTCGATGTCGCGCAAGGTCATGTCCAGCATCAAGCCGATGCGGGACGGCAGCGACTTCAGGAACCAGATGTGCGCAACCGGGCTGGCGAGCTCAATGTGGGCCATGCGCTCGCGGCGCACTTTGGTCAGCGTGACCTCGGTGCCGCACTTCTCGCACACCACGCCGCGGTGCTTCATGCGCTTGTACTTGCCGCACAGGCACTCGTAGTCCTTCACGGGGCCGAAAATGGCCGCGCAGAACAGGCCGTCCCGCTCCGGCTTGAAGGTCCGGTAGTTGATGGTCTCCGGCTTTTTGACCTCGCCGAAGGACCAGGAGCGAATCAGGTCTGGCGGAGCCAGACCGATGCTGATGGCGTCAAAGTCCAGCGGCTGGCGCTGCCTGTTGTAGAGATTGAGTAAATCTCTCATCTCATAAACTCCTACTCTTCTTTGAGTTCAATGTTGATGCCGAGTGAACGGATTTCCTTCACCAGTACGTTGAAGGACTCCGGCATGCCCGCCACCATTTCGTGGTTGCCGTCGACAATGTTCTTGTACATCTGGTTTCGCCCGGCGACGTCGTCGGATTTCACCGTCAGCATTTCCTGCAGGGTGTAGGCGGCGCCGTAGGCCTCAAGCGCCCACACCTCCATTTCGCCAAAACGCTGCCCGCCGAACTGGGCTTTGCCACCCAAAGGTTGTTGTGTAACCAAGCTGTACGGGCCGGTTGAGCGGGCATGCATTTTGTCGTCCACCAGGTGGTTCAGCTTGAGCATGTACATGTAGCCCACCGTCACCGGGCGGTCGAAGGGAACGCCTGTGCGACCGTCGAACAGGATGGTTTGGCCCGTTTCGGGCAAGTCCGCCAGCTTGAGGAGATGCTTGATCTCACCTTCGTTGGCGCCGTCGAACACCGGGGTCGCCATCGGCACGCCGTCAGCGAGGTTGCGCGCCATCGTCACGATCTCTTCGTTGGTGAAACCGCGCATATTGACGCGGCCCTCGCGATCGCTGTTGTAGATCTGGTCAAAGAATTGACGCAACTGCGCTTCGGGGGCCTTGTCGGCCAGCATCTGGCCGATCTTGTTGCCGAGGCCCTTGGCCGCCCAGCCGAGGTGCGTTTCGAGCACCTGGCCGATGTTCATGCGCGAGGGCACGCCGAGCGGATTCAGCACGATGTCGACCGGCGTGCCGTCCTCCATGTAGGGCATATCCTCGGTGGGGACGATCATCGAGATCACGCCCTTGTTGCCGTGGCGGCCAGCCATCTTGTCGCCCGGCTGTATGCGGCGTTTGACGGCCAGATAAACCTTGACCATTTTGAGCACGCCCGGGGCGAGGTCGTCGCCCTGGGTGATCTTGCCCTTCTTCACCTCGAAGCGTGCGTCGAACACCTTGCGCTGCGCCTTTAGCTGGTCGGCCATCTCCTCGAGAAGCTGGTTGACCTCTTCGGTGCGCATGGTGATCTTGAACCAGTCGTCGCGCGGCACGTCGGCGAGGTATGCCTGGGTGATCTTGCTGCCCTTCTTGAGGCCCTTGGGGCCCTTGTCGGCCATCTTGCCCGTCAAGGCGTTCTCGAGACGATGGAAGATTGAGTTTTCAACGATGCGGAGCTGATCGTCCAGGTCCTTCCTTACCTGTCGCAACTGATCTTTCTCGATCGAGATTGCACGCTCGTCCTTTTCGACGCCGTCGCGAGTGAAGACCTGGACGTCGATCACGGTGCCGTCCATACCGGAGGGCACGCGCAGGGAAGTATCCTTCACGTCGGAGGCCTTCTCACCGAAGATCGCCCGCAACAGCTTCTCTTCCGGGGTGAGCTGGGTCTCGCCCTTGGGCGTGACCTTACCGACCAGGATGTCACCGGCGGAGACTTCCGCGCCGATGTACACGATGCCGGACTGGTCCAGCTTGGCGAGGTTGTGCTCGCCGACGTTGGGAATATCAGCCGTAATCTCTTCGGAGCCCAGCTTGGTGTCGCGGGCGACGCACGTCAGCTCCTCGATGTGAATGGTGGTGTAACGGTCTTCCTCCACCACCCGCTCCGAGATCAGGATCGAGTCCTCGAAGTTGTAGCCGTTCCAGGGCATGAAGGCGACCAGCATATTCTGACCCAGAGCCAGTTCGCCGAGATCCGTCGACGGCCCGTCGGCCAGCACGTCGCCCTTGGAGACGATGTCACCCACTCGAACCAGCGGGCGCTGGTTCATACAGGTGTTCTGGTTGGAGCGTTGGTACTTGGTCAGGTTGTAGATGTCCACACCCGGATCGCCGGCCGGAACTTCGTCGTCGTTGACCTGCACCACGATGCGACCGGCGTCGACCTGGTCGACCCGCCCGCCTCGCTTGGCGACGGCGGTCACGCCCGAGTCGGTGGCGACGGAACGCTCCATGCCGGTGCCCACCAGCGGCTTCTCGGCGCGCAGGGTCGGTACGGCCTGGCGCTGCATGTTGGATCCCATCAGGGCGCGGTTGGCGTCGTCGTGCTCCAGGAACGGCACCAGCGAGGCAGCCACCGAGACGATCTGCTTGGGCGAGACGTCCATGTAACTGACGTCAGCGGGCTCCTTGAGCGTAAATTCGCCCTGGTGCCGGCAAGGAATGAACTCGTCCACGAACTTGCCGTTCTTGTCGAGCTCGGCGTTGGCCTGGGCGATCACGAAATCGCCCTCCTCGATGGCGGAGAGGTATTCCACCTTGTTGGTCACCTTGCCGTCCTGCACCTTGCGGTACGGGGTCTCGAGGAAGCCGTAATCATTGGTACGCGCGTACACGGCCATCGAGTTGATCAGGCCGATGTTCGGGCCTTCCGGGGTTTCGATCGGGCACACGCGGCCGTAGTGAGTCGGGTGCACGTCGCGCACCTCGAAGCCTGCGCGCTCACGGGTCAGGCCGCCCGGGCCCAGCGCGGAGACGCGGCGCTTGTGCGTGACCTCGGAAAGCGGGTTGTTCTGGTCCATGAACTGGCTGAGCTGCGAGGAGCCGAAGAACTCCTTAACCGCTGCCGCGACCGGCTTGGCGTTGATCAGTTCCTGCGGTGAAAGTCCTTCGCTCTCGGCTACGGACAGGCGCTCGCGCACCGCCCGCTCTACCCGGACCAGGCCTACACGGAACACATTCTCGGCCATCTCGCCGACGCTGCGCACACGGCGATTGCCGAGGTGGTCGATGTCGTCCACCGTGCCCTTGCCGTTGCGGATGTCGATCAGCACGCGCAGCACGTCCAGGATGTCTGCGCGGTCGAGCACGCCCGAGCCCTCGATTTCCTTGCGGCCGACGCGACGGTTGAACTTCATCCGCCCGACGGCGGAAAGATCGTAGCGCTCGTCGGTGAAGAACAGGTTCTTGAACAGGTTCTGGGCCGCGTCCTTGGTGGGCGGCTCGCCGGGGCGCATCATGCGGTAGATTTCGACCAGCGCCTCGAGCTCGTTGCTGGTCGGATCGATGTTCAGGGTGTTTGAAACGTACGGCCCATGGTCGAGGTCGTTGACGTACAGGATTTCGAGCTTCTTGACGTCGTTCTCGCGAAGAGTCTCGAGCAATTCCTCGGTGATCTCGGCATTGGCCTCCGCCAGAACCTCGCCCGATTCCTTGTCGACGATGGAGTGAGCGATGATCTTGCCGAGCAGGTAATCGTCCGGAACGTCGAGGGTCTTGACCTTGGTGGCCTCGATCTCCTTGACGTGGCGGGCAGTGATGCGTTTGCCGACCGACACGATGACCTTGCCAGTCTTGCTCTTGATGTCGAACAGGGCGGTCTCGCCGCGCAGGCGCTCGGGCACGAGTTCCAGCTTGGCGCCTTCCTTCTTGAGCGTCAGCGTGCTGGTCTCAAAAAACGTATCGAGAATCTCTTCATCGCTCATGCCCAGCGCGCGCAACAAGATGGTGACCGGCAGCTTACGCCGGCGGTCGATGCGCGTGAAAATGCAGTCCTTGGGATCGAACTCGAAATCGAGCCAGGAGCCGCGGTACGGAATCACCCGCGCGGAGAACAGCAGCTTGCCGCTGGAATGCGTCTTGCCCTTGTCATGGTCGAAAAACACACCCGGCGAGCGGTGAAGCTGGGAGACGATGACGCGCTCTGTGCCGTTGACGATAAACGTACCGGTCTCGGTCATCAGCGGCAGGTCGCCCATGTAGACTTCCTGCTCTTTGACGAACTTGACCGGCTTTTGCTTGGCCGAGCTGTCCTTGTCGTAAATCACCAGGCGGACTTTTACCCGCAGCGGCGCGCCGTAGGACATGCCCCGCAGCTTGCATTCCTTCACGTCGAACGCAGGCTCACCGAGCTGGTAGCTCACATACTCCAGCGCGGCGTTACCGGAATACGAGGTGATGGGAAAAACGGATCTCAACGCGCCGTGCAGGCCGCGGTCGCGGCGCTTATCCTCGGCGACATCCGTCTGCAGGAATTCACTGTAGGAGTTGATCTGCGTTTCAAGCAGATAGGGCACATCCAGAATGGACTTGCGCTTGCCGAAGTCCTTACGAATACGCTTCTTTTCAGTGAAGGAGTAGCTCATGTTGTGTTTCCGCCCGTATGCGTTCGCATTAATCAATTCGTTCGGCGAAGCTCAGGCCCAGTGGGCCTGCCGCCCGAACAAGCAGAAACAGGCCGGGGATCTTGGGATCCCCAGCCCATTTCTTTTGGAAGCTCCGTGAAAAGTTCATCGGAGCCCCTTTGAAGCCCGCTAGTTCCGGAATCGTCAAGCGGATTTACTTGACCTCGACAGAAGCGCCGGCCTCTTCGAGTTTCTTCTTGATTTCCTCGGCTTCAGTTTTTCCCACGCCTTCCTTCACAGTGGCAGGCGCGCTCTCGACCAGGTCCTTCGCTTCCTTCAGACCGAGGCCGGTAATTTCACGCACAGCCTTGATCACTGGCACCTTGCTGGAGCCGAAGGATGCGAGCACCACGTCGAACTCGGTTTGCTCCTCGGCAGCGGCGGCTTCACCACCGGCCGCGGGACCCGCGGCAACCGCGACCGGCGCGGCGGCGGATACGCCGAATTTCTCTTCCATGGCTTCGATGAGGTCAACGACCTCCATCACGGTCATGTTGGAAATGGTTTCCAGAATGTCTTCTTTTGAAACGGCCATTTGTCGTCTCCGTTAATCGTTACGGGGTGTTTAACCCACTGAAATGGTTCAAGTCAGTTAACTTCTTTGAATCAGGCAGCCTGCTTGGCGTCGCGAACGGCAGCGAGCGTGCGCGCCAACTTCGAATGCGGTTCATTGAGGGTGCGAACGAATTTCTCGATCGGCGCCTTCATGACGCCCATCAGCATCGCCACGGCCTGCTCGTAAGTCGGCAGGCTCGACAGGCGCTCCAATTCGGAGGCGCTGTACAGCTTGCCACCCACGGCGACCAGCTTGGCGACCAGATGCTGGTGCTCCTTCGCATAGTCCTTGACCAGGCGAGCGGCTGCACCGGGATCCTCCATGCTGAATGCATACAGGAGCGGACCTGTAAGCGATTCACCCATGCATTCGTAGTCGGTACCCTCTATGGCCCTGCGTACCAGCGTATTCTTGGCGACCTTGAGGATGACCCCGCCCGCCCGCGCTTTCGCGCGGAGGTCGGTCATCTCCAATACGGTCAGGCCACGATACTCAGCGGCAATCGCAGAATGCGCGGCCTTGGCGGCTTCGGCCACCTCCGCCACAACTGCCTTTTTCTGCTCAATATTGAGCGCCATTGGTTACCTCCTGGAGCCTAATGGCCCAAGACAATCGATGCCCCGGCCGGTTCGACTCGGTTCCAGTGGTCACCCCGCTACTGAACCGGGCTTGTTCAAACCCGGTTCAGTAGCGGGGCTGCCACCATCTGCGCAGGCCGCCGACGGTCACCCGTGCTGCCATTAAACGGATCACTCGATGAGTGAATCCGCGCCTGCGGTCTTAGACGGTCTTCCTGCCCAGAAAAAACAACGCTGGGGAGGCCAGCCCGTCTTCCGTGACCAGGACCGTGCCCGGACACGAAATTCTCAATTGCTTCTCTCGACCCCCTATAGAGGGAGGGAAGCGCGATCGACCACGATGCCCGGCCCCATTGTCGTCGACACCGCGATCTTCTTCAGGTACACGCCTTTGGAGGCCGCCGGCTTCAGCTTGACGATGTCGTTCAGGAGCGCTATCAGGTTGCCTTTCAGGGCGTCCACCTCGAAACTGACCTTGCCGATCGAGGTATGAACGATCCCGGCCTTATCGTTGCGGAAACGGACCTGGCCGGCCTTGGCATTTTTCACGGCCGTTTCTACGTCCTGAGTTACCGTGCCCACCTTGGGGTTGGGCATCAGCCCACGCGGCCCCAGGACCTGGCCGAGCTTGCCCACCACCTTCATGGCGTCGGGCGTGGCAATGACCACGTCGAAATTGAGGTCGCCGCCCTTGATCTGGTCATGCAGGTCGTCCATACCGACCACGTCGGCACCGGCTGCGCGGGCCTTGTCGGCGTTGTCGCCCTGGGTGAACACTGCGACGCGCACCTGCTTGCCGGTGCCGTTCGGCAGGACGGTGGAACCGCGAACGCCCTGGTCGGACTTCTTGGGATCCACGCCGAGCCGGATGGCCACGTCTACGGATTCGTCGAACTTGACCTGGCTGGTGGACTTGAGCAACGACAACGCTTTGTCGATGTCGTACACCATGCCGCGCTCCACATGCTCGCGCACCGCATTCATACGTTTGCTTCTGCCGGCCATCATTCGACTCCTTCCACGACGATGCCCATGCTGCGGGCGGAACCGGCGATGGTACGGACGGCGGCATCCATGTCTGCGGCCGTCAAATCAGGCTCTTTGGTCCTGGCAATTTCCTCGAGCTGCTTGCGGTTCACCCTACCCACCTTCTTCTTGTTGGGCTCGCCGCTACCGCTCTTGATGCCAGCAGCCTTCTTCAGAAGAACCGCGGCCGGCGGCGTCTTGGTGATGAAGGAAAAGCTGCGATCCGAGTAAACGGTGATCACCACCGGCACCGGCATGCCATTCTCGGTGTCCTGCGTGCTGGCGTTAAAGGCCTTGCAGAACTCCATGATGTTGACGCCGTGCTGACCCAGCGCCGGACCCACGGGCGGGCTCGGATTCGCCTGGCCGGCCGGCACCTGAAGCTTGATATACGCTTCGACTTTCTTCGCCATGTTTTAACTCCCCGGGTTCAAACGCCTTGTAAGCAGTACAAAGGCTCCCCGTTCCGTGACCTAAGCTTTCTCGACCTGGTGGAAATCGAGATCCACCGGGGTCGAACGTCCAAAAATCAGTACCGCCACCTTGAGACGGCTCTTGTCATAGTCGACACCCTCGACTACGCCGTTGAAATCGTTGAAGGGCCCGTCTACGACGCGCACCATCTCGCCCGGCTCGAAAAGCACCTTCGGCCGTGGCTTGTCGACGCCCTCGCGCACCCGGTTGAGGATCGCGTCCGCCTCACGCTCCGAGATCGGAGCGGGCCGATCGGCGGTACCGCCGATGAAGCCCATCACTTTGGGGACGTCCTTGACCAGGTGCCAGGTCTCGTCGGTCATCTCCATTTCCACCAGCACGTAGCCGGGGAAGAACTTACGATCTGAACGACGCTTCTGGCCGCCCTTCATCTCGACCACTTCCTCGGTCGGGACCAGCACCTCTCCGAATTTTTCCTGCATGCCGGCGCGCTGGATGCGGTCTTCCATGGAGCGCTTGACCTGCTTCTCGAACCCCGAATAGGCGTGCACGACGTACCAACGCTTCGTCATCGGTCAACCCCCGCCGCCGACCAGGGAACGAATCGCCGCGCCCAGCATCCAGTCGATGGCGGCCAGGAACAGCGAAATGAGGATCGTGACCACGATGACCATCAAAGCCGTCTGCAAGGTTTCCTGGTGCGTCGGCCACACCACCTTGCGCCGTTCGATATCGGCCTCTTTCAGAAACCGGAAAAATGCATTCCCGGTATCGGACAGGCTTGCGATGAACGCCGCCACAAAGGCCACCACGATCAGGCCCACCACCCGGACCGGCGTGATGGCCAGGTCCTGGTAGTAGTAATACGCCGCGATGCCGCCCAGCAACAGGGCGACCGCCGCCAGCAACAGTACAGTGTTGAGCGCCGGTGATTTTCCTGTTTCTGTCTTGCCGTTCATCCTTTCCTCGTTTCCAACCTGGTTCCGGCCCGGCTGGCAGGCCAGGAGGGACTCGAACCCCCAACCTGCGGTTTTGGAGACCGCTGCTCTGCCAATTGAGCTACTGGCCTATTCCTTTTACTCGTGAATCTTCGCTACCACGCCGGCACCGACGGTGCGGCCGCCCTCGCGGATCGCAAAGCGCAAGCCATCTTCCATCGCAATCGGCGCAATCAG
>Ga0302046_10002924_pt1 | contig 15709 bp, 19 predicted proteins | sample RVTome_11_FD_200261 | JGI IMG/M metagenome (GOLD analysis project Ga0302046, IMG submission 200261) | Soil microbial communities from uranium-contaminated site in the Upper Colorado River Basin, Wyoming, United States - RVT147D111 (version 2) ...
CGGGAGTGGCCACCTGGGCGCGTAGAACAGTCTGGAGTGTTCGCCGGCCTGTCAAGCCGGAGGTCGCGGGTTCAAATCCCGTCGTGCCCGCCAAGCCGGGACCGCAAGGACCCGGTTTGGGAGGTCAGGTAGCTCAGTCGGTAGAGCGCCGGTCTGAAAAACCGGAGGTCGACGGATCGACGCCGTCCCTGACCACCACCAGAATCGTCAATGTCTATCGGGCGTTTCTGGCGGCCGCGACCCCCGCTCGATCACCCGCGAATCAGCCCCAGGACGCGAATAGGACGCGTTTTCCGGCGGGAACGGGTGCTGAATGACGCGAACTGCTCGGCTCTGACGAAACGCATCCGATGGAGCCTTCAGCTTCATGGGCCCCGGCTTGGTCTTGTGAAAAGACCGGGGCTCTTCTTCGAGCCCCGGTCGTATCGGTCAGGGACTCGCATCCTTGGCCCAGTGGAGAGTGACCCTTCAGCTCGTGGCCTTCAGCTCCAAAATCTGCTGACCAAGGTCACGCACTGGAAAGAACCGAAACTCGCGACCGACCCTGCCTCTTTGCAGCAGTCCGAGCGCCTCAAGATCGAGCAGGTCCTTTCGGGCCGTCTCATAGACGACGCGGTGGCTGTTCTGGTGGGTCTGAAACGTATAGATGGCATCGGGTCTCTTCAGGGCGTGAGCCAGAAGAGCAAGTTGCCGCATGTTGAACCGACCGGTTGTGCCCAGGTGGCGCTCGAGCCCTCGGATCTCCTCAGCCCGCTGACTGAGATACTCGTAGAGCTCATCAATCGAACTCCTGATAATTCTGAGCTGATGAAGCAGAAAGTAGGTGAGGTCGGCTTCGTCCGTCTCTACAAACAGGAACGCTCTCTCGTACTGGGCTGGAGCCTGGTAGAGAAGACGTGATATCGAGAGGAACTCAGTCAGCCAATAGCCCTGTCTGAGCATGGACCGATAGAACAGCGCTCGGGCTGTTCGACCGTTGCCATCGACGAAGGGGTGGTCATAGGCAAGCCAGAAGTGCATTGCGATAGCCCGAATCACAGGATGAAGGAACGGTTTGGACTCGGTGGCATTCGCAAAGGCGACGAGTGCGTCAAGGCGCTGGGGCAGCACGTCAGCAGGTGGCGGCCGGTGATAAACAAGATCCTCGTACTGATGAGCCACGACGACCCTCTCATCCGAGACCTCCTGCAGTCGACCGGCGTCGGCCGGATCCTCCAACGTTCCCTCGGTGACGGTCCGGTGGATATCGAGGACCATCTCGGGAGTCAGAGGCTCCTCCAAGTCCTGTCGGATGAGGTTCATGGTTCGATAGTTGTTCACAACCATTCGCTCTGCTCGGGTAACGGGCTCTCTGCCGGATCGAAGGAGCTGCTTGGCTTCCTGGCGAGTGGTGGCGGCTCCTTCCAAGAGGCTCGAACTGATCGCCTCCTCCATTAGGGATGACACGAGATACCGATCCCTGGTGCTTTCGGAGACGATTTCGGTTGGCGCCACCACGCGGCCCGCGGCGAGCTGATCAATCTCATGAAGGAGGCTCGACGCTTCGTCGGGGATTGTGAACCAGAAGAAGTTCCCGTCCGTGTCGGCAAACGGCAGAGTCCTACGATTACCAGCCCGAATGAGCTTCTGCTGCAGCCACCACTCTTCCACCTCGAGGCCGTCGGGCGGCTTGCGTCGTCTCAGCTCATCCCAATGCCAGTAGGCATCCTCTTCACGCCTGGACGACACTATTGCGTTCAGGCGTTGCGGATCAAGGTTTGAGAGGAGCTCGTTGAGCGCCGGAGGCCTTTGTGGAATCTTGGTCATGCTTCCTACCAAACTACACGAACTGCAGTACTTAAATACTAACGATAGGTCGTACTAGTAGTATTTGGGTATCACCGCGAGCGATCAGGAGCCCAGTTCGACCACGCGGATCTCGTTTGCGGCGCGCGAGTAAGACTCGTTCCCGGCGGCCCACACCTGGTCGAGTCGGTCGGCCACCGCTTCGAGGTCCTCGGTGAACAGGTGGGCGTAGCGGTCAAGGGTCTGGGTCGCCGTCGAGTGCCCGAGGTGACGCTGCACCACCTTCACGTTGGCCCCAGCCGAAACGAGAAGCGATGCAGCAGTGTGCCTGAGGTCGTGAATCCTCAGGCCGCCCGGCATCCCCGCCAACTCACAAGCCGGGCGCCACACTCGTCTGCGCCAGTTCGAGATTCGCAGTGGTTCACCCTTTGGGGAGGTGAACACGAGCGCATCGGGCTCCGCCGGTACGTGCTCAGCGAGATGGGCGGCAAGACCGTCGCTGAGGAACTTCGGGAGGACGATGACCCGACCCTCACGGGTCTTGGTCGGCCCGAAGTACAGGTGGCCGCGAACCTCGGATAGCGACTCGCGAATCATGAGCGTCGACCGGAGCAGGTCGCAACGTCCACGGCGAATGGCGACGGCCTCACCCCAACGAACACCCCCATAGGCAAGAACCTGGACGAGCAGCCCGGAGCCGGGGCGCCGCTCCTCGGCGGCATCGAAGAGACCTCTCACCTGGGCGGCGTCGAGGTGGAGCATCTCCCGCTCCTGACCACCCTGCACCTTGAGTCCGCGTGCGGGGTTGGCCGCCAGATAGCCGCCGTCGACGGCGAGCTCGAGTATCGAGGACAGGACCTGGCGAGCCTGACGCGTTCGGGAGGCGCTCAGTCCATTGGCCTGCAGGCCGGCGAGCCACTCCCGGGCGGCAACCCGGTTGATCTGTGCCAGCTCAAGCCCTCCGAACCTCGGGAGAACCTGGCACCTGAGCAGCGACTCGTAGTTCGCCCTCGTCTTGGGTCGCAGCCCAGCAATCGTGGAACGCCAGCGATCCGCCAACTCATCGAACTGAGTTCGTCTCAGAGCCGGGTCGATCCACTCGCCCCTGTCGATCGTCGAGAGTTGGTGGCGTAACCAGCGCTCGGCGTCGATCTTCCGGTCGAAGGTCTTGGACTTCCACCTCTTGTCGAGTCCCACGTATCGGGCGCGATAGCGCCCGTTGTCGCGACGGTCGATGGTGCTACGAGCCATGAGTGCCTCCGAGTGCGTCCTTCTCGAGCTGGTCCGACACCCAGAGCTGCACATCGGTCAATCGGAACCGGACGTGCCGCCCAACTCGAAACCCGCGCGGTCCCCGTCCCCTGTACCGCCATGCGTAGATCGTCTTCAAGGGGACGTCGAGGTAGTCGGCCAGATCCTGAGCCGACAGTAAGCGCTCAAGGTTGGCCTTGGAAGGGTGTCGCTCCCCAAACGGAAGGGTCGGCTGCTGCGTGGAGGCCATCGCCCTTCACACCATAGCAGGGCGTTACAGGTTATACAATCGCTAACTAACCCACTTGGGGCAGGTGGCAGTTCTTGTACTTCTTACCCGACTTGCACCAGCATGGTTCGTTGCGACCGAGCTTTCTCCCGGGTCTGGCCGGAGCTTCGGTCTTGGCGATCTGCTTGAGCTGCTGGGCGAGGTTGTGCTCGACGACGGCAACGTTGCGCTCTCTGGCCGCCACCTCTCGTTCCCGCTGCTCGAGGTCGGCCTTGAAGAGGACAAGCACACGGTCCCGCTGCCTCAACTCCTTCTCCCGCTCCCTGAGCTCTCGATCCCGGGCTTCGAGTTCGGCTTCCCGCGCCTTGAGACGATGGGAGAGCGTCTCGACGTCCTCGTCGACGATCGAGGCCAGCTCATGGTGGAGCAGAACCGCCAGGCCATGACCCATCGGAATCCCGACCGAATCGCAGTATCGCTTCCACACCGCCCGCACCGCAGGAGAAGCCGGCACCTTGACCAACCACTCGCCCTTCTCCTCGTCGAGGTCGGAGCGGAGCTTGGTGTCGATCTTGGAGAGGATCCGCCGACTCAGGCCTATCTCGCTAGACGGCGTCATCCTCTTTACACAGTTGCATCATCTCGGATGCGAGTTTACTGGTTTACCGCAACACCCTCGTGTTGCAACTGTGTGCGGTGGCAACCACTTCCCATCATGAGGGCGGTAAAGCCACGAGCCGTGGCCACGCGCTCACCTAGTCACCATGAGACGCCAGGAAGCGCTACCGGTCGCGTCAACGAAGATGTCTACGGTGACTCCCTCAGGAGCATCCACCATGGCGCCGGATTGGATGGTGCCGTCACATGGCAGCACTCGGCGGATCCCATAGATCCGGTCGGGCAATGCGTAGCCTTCACTGACTTGGGCGCCAGGTCCGTCACACACGACTCGAAGCGAGTAAGTGCCACCTCCCGCGATGCCATAAGCCTCGGTCCGTTCATCCGAGGAAACATCCAGCAGAACGTCGCCGACGATTCTGACGTCGTCGAGAGAAGTCCCTGTCTCCCGCAGCGCAACTGCAGCAGGGCTGAGTTCGGAAGTCGAGTTCCCTAGCAGAGCAACACCGAAGACCCCGCAGAGAAGGGACAAGATGCCAAAGGACAAGAGCACGCGCCGACGTCTCCGAGCTGGAATCGGAAACTTGAATCGCAGCGCTAGCCACGGAGAAAGACCTGTAGCTGCGCCCCAGATGATCGGAGGGGCAAGAAACCAGCCAGCATCAAAGGGCCAGGCGATGGCGACCACCAGCGCCACTGGCACGACCGTGCCCACGACGAGCTGGACTCGAGGTGAGCCTCCGAGCACAGCCGGCAATCCCACAGCGGCAACCATGAGGAGGCCCACGAAGAGACCTCCCAGGAAGCCCGTGGCTATAGCCATCCCCAGGTCGGGCAGCGCTACGTCGTACGAGCGAACCCCCTGGAGTAGCGCACCAACCGTGGCACCCGTTGCACCAAGCATCGTCGATATGGCGATGATTCTTCTGCTGTTCCCCACCTCTTCTCGCCGGAGCCGGCGACCGCCGAGATAGGTGATTGCCAGGAGCCCCGGCACGAGCAGCCAGGTCATTCCAGCCAACAGCTGATTGCGGCGGCACTCCGCACGTGCTTCGCTTTCAAAGGCAAGTGGTTCAACCTCGTCGTACGTCCCACGAAGAACTACGCCTGGGGTGAGACGATTCGCCTGGAAGCTCATCCCCATCCACCTACGCGTCGCCTCAATCGACAGATTCACGTCGTCTGGTAGGTCACGAACCAAAGGAACGGTTTCCACGAAGCCTTCTGGCGTCTCGCCGACGATGTACTCATGTTGCTGACTTCCCGAAGGGGACTCAATCCGCCAGTAGATTGGCACTGCAAAGTCCGTCCTGCTCCCCCCGGTACTCTCGGCTACTTCTACGACTTGCATACTTTCCCCCGGGCACAGTGCGTAAAGGAGTCGGATCTGCCCTTCCTCGTCGAGCGTCACTCCGGTGCGCGAATCCAAGCCGAGACCCGCATCGCTACATGCGGCCAGTAGTAGGGCTATGAGGCCGACGGCTACTACTGAGCCCTTCATGTCGAGCTCTCCTTGCTGCCGGTCTTGCTCTGGGGTGCTGAGAGCTCTTGCATGGCCCTTTGGAATGCTTGGTCTCCAGCTCGGCGCAAGGCATTGCGCATGGCGGCTGCGACTGCCTCGACTGCCAGCGGTTGGAGCTGGTTGAGGCGATCCAGGATGTGAGGCAACTCGTCGGATGGCATTCCTGCTCGGACATAGGGCCGCCAGACATGTCGTTCGAAGAGACGGACAAATCGATCTGCGAGCCCTTCGGTGACTTCGAGCGTGTGTTCGGCCTCGGCGATGACGGAGTCGAGGGAGATACCGGTGTCGGCCAGGGCGACTCCGACTCTAAGGAGACGGTCGTCGGACAGGATGAGGTTGCTGCCGGATTGTCGCAACGCTCCGAGTGCTTCGAGTCGGGCTAGCAGCTCGTCGCTCTCGGCGAGGCGGGGGAAGAGTGTTTCGAACTCCTCTCGAGAAACGGTGACCGGCTCCTCTTCTCCGAGCAGGTCGGCAAGCCCTCGGCCTGATTCCCACGCTCGGACCAGCCGGCCGATCGCCGCCAGGGAGTAGCCCTCCTCTTGGAGGCGTGCGATGAGCTGGAGACGGTGGAGATGATGATGGCCGTAGTAACCGACCCGACCATCGATCTGGGGTCCTGACAGGAGCCCTCGGTGCTGGTACATCCGGATGGTCGACACCTTGACATTTGCTGCTCTGCTCAGCTCATCGATGGTGAGCCAATCCAGCTTCTTGGTCATTGAGGAACCTCTTGAACGTTTACTAACGAGATAGTACCATGTTAACGAATGCTAACAAGGTCATCACTCTCGCAAGGCTCACCATCTCCCGGCGTCATCCGTGGGACGGTCGATCAATTTTCTCTCACGTTGGTGCTCGCAGGCCTCGCAGTCTTGCTGTTGGTCGTTCGGGACCTCGGTGCGGGCTGGAAGCTGTGTGCTGCGGCGGGAGGCGGCTATGTGCTCTTCAAGCTGGTGGCCATCCTTGGGCCACAGCGAAGGGAGTTCTCCGCACTGACAAGGCGTGCTCGCGTGTTCTACAGCCTGCTCTGGCCGGGATTCGATGCCAGACCCTTCGCGGCGGCAGCCGTTGAGAGACCGCCGATTCGTCGGCTGGTCGAAGGAACGCTACGGATGACGGTCGGCGGCCTGGCGCTCGTGGTAGCGGCGCTCAATCAGGAGCGGTGGGGAGATGCAGCTGCATGGGTTGGCATCGGTGCGATTCTCCTGTTCGTCCACCTCGGGTATTCGGACCTGTTGACCTGGCTAGCGCGACGAAGGGGGTATCCGGTGAAGCCGCTGTTCGATCGGCCCTGGAAGAGCAAGTCCCTGGCCGAATTCTGGTCACGTCGATGGAACGTCGCGTTCGTGGAAATGGACCGGATCCTCTTCCTACCATTGCTCCGCACCTGGCTAGACCGCCGAGTCTCCTCGTTCAGCGTGTTTCTCATTTCTGGCCTGCTGCATGAGATGGCGATCAGCTACCCAGCAGGATCCGGATTCGGCTTGCCGATGGTCTACTTCGCAATCCACGCCGTCGCCGTCTACGCCGAGCGGGCTGTACTAAAGGTGAGGGTTTGGCCTGCGGCCGCCGCCCGAACTTGGACTCTTGCGGTGGTGTTATTGCCTCTTCCCCTGCTGTTCCATGAGGGCTTCAGAGCGACGCTCGTACTCCCCCTCCTCCGAGCCATCGGCAGGGCGCTGACATGACCGTCGACGCATGGCTCGATGTCGGATTGTGGATCGCAGCCGGCACCAATGCAGCACTGCTCGGTGCAGGGCTCCAAGTACCAGTGCGGTACAGATGGCGCCTGCAGATGCGGTGCCTCGACCGCTTCACCGCCAGGGTCTTCTGGAGTTATGCCGGCTTCGTGGCCATGACTCTTGTCGCATTCTCCGTCATCACCGCTCTCCTTCACAACGCCATGCTCGCTGGCGAGCGATCAGCAATGGTCATCGCCGCATTCATGGCACTGTGGTGGACAGCTCGACTCGTAATCGACATCCTCTCCCTTGGGCACCGAAACTGGCCTGAGGGGACACGGTTCGTCCTGGCTCATGCCCTACTGATCGGCGGCTTCACCGGTCTCGCGGTCGTCTACTGGATCGTGGTGATCCGAGCGATCTAGCTGCGCCGCCCCTTTCCCACAGAATCCACGCTGCGGATGTACCGCAGATGTAAGGGGCGAAGCTCACTCGTCATCGGGCTGATAGCGGTTAGCGATAAGCCATTCGAAGATCTCGTGGCGAAGGAAGGTGAACTTGCGCCCACCGGGCTTTCGATGTGCTGGGATGATCCCCTCCCGGACCCAGGCTCGGATGATCTGCTCGTTCGTGTGTAGGAGATCGGCGAGCTGGCGCGTGTCCATCACCGCCGGCACCTCCGGATACCAGCGGTCATAGTCGATACTCCCGTCAGCCATTCCCATCCTGACGGGTGTCGCCCTCGCTCTCCTCTCCCGCCCGCTGCAGGGTGGCGATCACCTCATCGCGGAAGAAGCGGAACTGCTGACCCCAGCGCATGGCCTTCAGCTCCTTCCGGTGCACCTTGTCCCGAACGTCCCCAATGGTGCAGTGCATCATCTCTGCCACGTGGGCGGTCGTGAGGATCGGCGGATAGAGCTTCCGAAGCTCGTCGGCGGGGTCCACTTCAGCCATTTCATCAAAGGATACTTTACGTTGTATCGCAACGGAATATTGCTGTCCCGTCGACCAAGCCGCAAAGATCCTGGCGCGCCTAGCGCCACCGAGGAGGCTCGTCGTCTTTGGCCCACTCGGGAGACGACGGCTCCCTCCTCGTGTCAACCCAACCGTCGGTGTTTTTCGCAGGAAACTCATGCGGAGGTGCTGGACCGTCGTACTGCCACATCTCGTCGATGTTGGAGGTGCCTCCCACTCCAAAGTGCCAGCCGCACGGTGTTCTCTTCCATGCGCGCCACGCTTGCTTGTCCTTTCGGACAATCAGGTGGACCCCGTGATCGTTGGGGAGGTTTCTGACGGAGAGATCCACAGGTAGATCCGGCCAGTACTCAGATCGCTTGTTCCTGTATTGACCCATCTGTAGGTAGTAGAGGTTCCTGAGGGACTCCTTCGTCGCATGAAACTCGCGTCGGTCAAGCTGTAAGCCATCCTCGTCGAGGCCGTCGATGCCAGTCATCTCCTCAATGCGCCGGTCGTGCTCTTGGACATGGCGTTCGTGTTGCCGCACCGCCTCCCGGAAATCCCTCATGACCGTGTTGGCATCTCGGAAGCCCGTCGTCCGCGCAAGTTGACCGCGCCAGTTGCCAGTGAAAGCCGAGGCGAACCTTGTGCTGAAGTGAAGGCCCCAAACACAGGCGAGCCGTACCCGGACCAGTGGCGTCTCACGGTTGTTGAAGAACGGGAGCATCGTCAGGATTGTCTCCGCGTGAATGATGAACGCGAAGATGTACACAAATGGGATCGATGCCACCGGAAGCAGCACCGATACACCCAGCTCGCCGAGCGCGTCGAAGGCGATATCCGACCTCCAAGTGCCGACAATGACTCTGGTGGTGTGAACAATGAGAGCAATCCCAACAATGCCGAGGAGGACGCCTGCCATACGCCCACCTGGGCTTCGCTCTGCCTGGCCGAAGCCGACCAGCAACGACAGGACGAGGATGACTGGCTGGAGAACGAGTTCGACTGGCAGGGACAGCGGGGCGAGTCCGATGTAGAACACAAGAAGGGCGGTGATGCCCACGACGTCGCGAACGACATCGCCGACCAGTTTGGAGCCTTTCCCGACATCGCTCGCTGACATCACAAGTGGCAGCCCCACGAACATGGCGACGATCAGCGTGTCCAAAAGCAGACCGGAGCTCCACAGACCCCCGCGCCACGCGACGTGCGCGACCGCCGCGACATATGCGAAGTAGGCGAGAAGTGGAAGCCAGACCTTCCAGTTTCGGAAGGCCTGGAACAGTCCTAGGACGGATGGCCAGATTGCAGATCGCCATCTGGGGATGAGCGAGACAGTGCCAACCAGGATGGCGAACCAGACAACGCCAGCGAGTTCACGATTGTTCAGCTCCAGGACAACCCTCCTCCCGGCCACGGTACAAACCAGGTCCGACGGAAACTGCCCTAGTCAGCCCAGGACGCGCATAGGACGCGATTGGACGCGAATCCGCGCGAAACGCTGGAAGTCAACGAGAAGCACAAGCCCAGGTCACACGGCATTTCTGGACCTGACGCGAAACGCTGCGAACCTTCAGCATCACACTGAAAAACCGGAGGTCGACGGATCGACGCCGTCCCTGACCACCATCCAACTAGCTGCGTATTCGCCCGAATAGCCTTGTGGCAGTTGGGTTTACTGGGAGCCTGCTCACCTTCCCCTGGTTTCGTGACTTTTCGCGATCTTTCACGTCGCTTTGCGGACTATCCGCGGACTATCCGCGGACTCCTCCGCGGGTCTCGGCCCCTCGGGGACCACCCTGACGCCCCGGGGCAGGATCAGTCTCAAGATGAGTCGTAAAGGACGCGGAGCACCAAAGAGCCGATGCGATCTGTGCTCTGCATGCCTGTGGTTTAGGTGGCTCCGCAGGCTTCCCGCTCGTCCATTGAAACTTCGCTCGGAAACGATGCTGTCTCGCATACCCACAGAACGAAGGTCAGTTCCTGGTCAGCGAAGCTTCCAGTGACCCGCCAACAGCCCTCCTCGGAAAAGAGCAGCCCCGATGGGGTGAACCCGGAGTCGCCGTAGCCCTGGGGAACGATTCCCTCGACCTTCTCGGTGGATCCAACAAGGTCGGCCTCGACCGATAGTTGTCCGGGGACGATCCGCCACCAGGGGAACTTGGTGTCTAGGACCTGGGTCTTGCTGAGATGCAAGTGAGGGCAGAACTCCGTTCGGAGGCAACGAGACCCACAGCGCCGAGTTCCCGTACCAGCCTGAGTCCGCTTCAACCCACGGGACGGGGCGTTGAAAGTCAACAACGTCATCGGGGACAGGTCCCAGCGGGAAAGTGATTGGACCCTCGGAGAATGGGGTGGAGGTCGAGGTAGTGCAGGACGTGAGAGCGACTGCCAGAACGGCCAATAGCAATGTCGATCTTCTCACGTCATGCCCAATCTAGGGAGCCAAACCGTCAGACAGAACGGCACCCAGGCGCCGGAACATGCACGATTCCCTATGTCGGCGGCGGGTGTTCGGGCTCACGGACTCCTGGACGTCGGGAGGCCATGACATCGCTTGTACTTAAGGCCTGATCCGCAGGGGCATGGCTCGTTCCGCCCCACCCCCACAACGGTGCGCGCTCCGGATGGTGACATTGTTCTCCGCTGAAGCCGAGCCTCACGAGATCTCAACAGACCCTCGACTCTACATAGCTGCGCGGCCCGGTAGTCCAGTTCACGCTCGTGCGCGTCGAGTCGGCTGGCCCGCTCTTTTGATGCCCGTTGGAGGTCGAACACACTCTTGGGCACGTCATCAACGACGGTGGCGAGCTCGTGGCTAAGGAGGCCGGCGACAGCCTGCCCCATAGTCAGTCCGAGGGCATCGCAGTAGCGGCGCCAGGTCGACCAGACCGCATCCGACACTGGCACCTTCACCACTTGCACGCCGTCAGAATGATCCAGCTCGGTGAACACTCGCCGATCGATCTTCGCCAGAGTGCCACGATCCAACGCCATCACTCACACCAGCCGGTTGACCAGTAGACCGCCGCAACGCTGTTGCAGGTGCGTGTGCAGTTGGAGGGGGTAGAGCGCGATTCGCGTGAGATGTCTGGTTCCTGCGGCATCGCGGTTGGAGCCGAACTGTGAGTGTCGACGTGCTGCGTCGACTGGCTGGGGCTGTTGACCTCGCCTTCGAGGTTCGCCCTCAGGAATGGGCGTCGACGTCTGACTCTGGGCGTCCACGGCAACCGCGTGCCACGGCGGTCGCATGAATCTTCCGGCCCTGCCACCTTGGTGATCGTGGCGGATCTGCACCGCATCACCTCCTGCGAATCCGCGTCTGCTTCGTGTACCCATGGCGGGTCGATAGCGCTGCACCCTGTCGTGCGAGTGTCAGGGACCCTCCAATTCGACGGTCAGTCACCGTGTCCTCGCCACAGATGGCAAGTTGGATTCTGGTGACAGGGTCCGTCGCCACAGTGGCTTCATGGGGCATGTGCGCCGCGCCAAGGGCGGGAATTGGCAGGCCCGGTACCGGGATCCGACGGGAAGGGAGCGGGCTCGGACTTTTCCGAGGAAGATCGACGCCGAGCGGTTCCTGGCTTTGGTCGAAGTCGAGAAGGTCCGCGGAGAGTGGGTCGATCCCGAAGCCGGGAAGGTCACCGTCGCCGAGTTCTTGGAGCGCTGGTACGCAGCCACAGTAACCCTGAAGCCGAAGACCAGGGCGGGCTACCGCTCCCTGCTCGACTCGAGAATCCTCCCCTACCTCGGGCAGCTCCAACTCCGACGAGTCGATCCGCTGCTCGTCCGAGAGTGGATCGCCGATCTCCAGGAAGACGGTATCTCCGCCTCGCGCATCCGGCAGGCCCGCAACGTCATCCACGCCGTCTTCGGGCTTGCCCAACAAGCCTCCGTGATTGCTCGCAACCCAGTCGAGGGAATCAAGACTCCGCCGCTGCCGGTCACGAACCGTCGGTTCCTCACGCCGGAGCAGGTACGACTGCTCGCCGCCACCATGCCCGACCGTTACCAGGTCCTCGCCTACGTGCTCGCATACACCGGGATTCGATTCGGTGAAGCGGCCGCACTGCGACGCGCACGATGCGACGTTGCGGCATCTCGTCTCGATATCGCCGAGTCCCTCGCTGAAGTGGCGGGCGACCTTCACTTCGGATCGACCAAGACTCATCGACGACGAACCGTGGCCATTCCGGCCACCGTCCGGGACCTCCTGATGAGTCACCTCGAAACCGTCAAGCAGGCACCGGAGGCCCTCGTCTTCACCTCTCCGACAGGCCAGCCCCTGCGCTACTCCAACTTCCGCAACCGTGTCTGGATCCCCGGGACCGAAGCGGCCGGACTCCCCGGCCTCGACATCCACGAGCTGCGCCACACCGCGGCGTCGCTGATGATCAGAGCCGGCGCCGACCCCAAGCTCATCCAGACCCAGCTCGGCCACGCCTCGATCGCCATCACCTACGACGTGTACGGCCATCTCTTCCCCGACCGCCTCGACGAGCTGGCATACAAGCTCGACGAGCTGATCCGCAATGGCAGACTGGAACGAGATCAGGATCGGAGCACCGGCAGAACGCTCTGAGTCATCTGCCTACTATTCTTGGCAGATGACTAGTGGCGTTGGCAACTGTCCACTATACTTGGCACCATGAATCTCGGGCATCCCCTCTCATCCCTGATAACCACCCTATCGGGTCAGGTCCTCGAGGTGTTGGTCAACACCTCCTATCCCCTGTCAGGCCGGCACGTGATGCGGCTGTTGCGTCGAGAAGCCAGCCAGCAAGGCGTCCAGAACGCCCTCGACGAATTGGCAGCCCACGGACTCGTCGAGCGGGTCTCCGCCGGGGGATCGATCCTCAACACCCTCAACCGGGACCACATCCTGGCCCCCTACGTCATCGGCATCGTCAATCTGAGGAACGAGCTGATCGGCCGAATCGCGTCCATCGTTGCCGAGGAAGCTCCCGGAGTGAGGCGAGCGATCCTGTTCGGCTCTCTGGCACGTGGCAGCGCCGACGAGGAAAGCGACATCGATATCGCCCTGGTCTGGCCAGACGAGGAATCACAGGAAAACACTGATGAGAACATCGCCGTTCGGGTAGGCGATCTGACCGGGAACGCCTGCAACCTCCTCCACTACACCGCGGAGGAATTCGACACCCTCCCGGGGAGAGCCCCAGAGCTATACGCCGCCCTCGAATCCGAGGGAATCGACCTCATTGGAGCTCTGGCTCGCTGATGGCCACGAAGTCGTCAAGAACTCGGCCCTGCGGGCCTTACGACGCAGCACAGCGGAACGATCAAGCCAAAGCCTTCGCCGAACTTGCCGAATTGGATCCCGGATCCGACGACGGACCGACACGGTCGGCGGCGGTCAGCAACGCAGTGCTGGCCGGCATCGCAGCCGCCGATTCGATCTGCTGCCGACGTCTCGGCCGCCATGCCGCCGGGGATGACCACCAGCAGGCAATCGCGCTCGTCGAGGAGGCAGGAGACGTAGGCCAGGAGGCGGGGCGCCATCTGGAGACACTGTTGTCGATCAAACACAAGGCACAGTACGAACAGGCCGACCCAACGGTCCCGGAGGCGAAAAGGGCGATCCGCGCCATGCGCTCCATCCTCGAGCTCGCCGCTCGAGCCTGAGCCCTGCGGACTCCAAGCGGACTCTCCGACCCAACGCCCCAGGTCAGACCGCCGAAACCGCCGGTCTGAAAAACCGGAGGTCGACGGATCGACGCCGTCCCTGACCACCATCCACCTAGCTGCGTATTCGCCCGAATAGCCTTGTGGCAGTTGGGTTTACTGGGAGCCTGCTCACCTTCCCCTGGTTTCGTGACTTTTCGCGACTCTTCGCGTCGTTTTGCGGACTCTCGCGGACTATCCGCGAACTCCTCGGCGGGTCGGAGCGCCGCGAGGAGCATCTTGGGGCCACGGGATCGGGCCACGCGCATGCGCTGGTTGCGGACCGGCCTAGGACTGGCGGCAAGCGTGCGGTCACCCCGGTCTTGAACCACCTGGCCTTGCAACCTGGCCTAGCTTTCCGAATTGGACGAGCTGAGCCTGGCCTTGCGCCAAGTCGTGGATCACATTTCTGCTTACAGAGACAACCTGAAAAACTCCCGCGTTGGGCCTCGTGCCACCAGAGCGGAGATCCGGGCGGGCATGGTGGGACCTGTCCCTGAGGATGGCGCGACCACGAGGGAGATTGTCGCCGAGCTGATCGAGCGGACGGGGCCGGGTCTCATGGCGTCGGCTGGACCGCGCTATTTCGGTTTCGTGGTTGGAGGCTCCTTGGATGCCGCGTTGGCGGCAGACATGCTTACCAGTGGGTGGGATCAGGCTGCGTTCAACGAAGCTCTTTCTCCTGCTGCGCTGGCTTTCGAAGATGTTGCCGGCGGGTGGTTGAAGGACCTGCTGCGCATCCCTTCCTCGAGTTCGGTGGGGTTCGTCACCGGAGCCCCAAGCGGCTAACACAGTTGGATTGGCTGCGGGCCGGTGGAAGGTGCTGCGAGACCATGGATGGGACGTGGGCGTCGATGGTCTGTTCGGCGCACCCCGCCTCAGGGTCGTCGTGGGAGAGGAACGTCACGCCACCATCGACCGATCACTTCGCCTGCTTGGAGTCGGGGAGAAAGCGATTGCGGTCGTACCCTCCCGCCCCGACGGCTCGATGGACGCTTCCGTGTTGTCGGACATCCTCGATTCCGAGACTGCGGCCCCAACCATCGTCGTAGCCCAGTCTGGCAACGTGAACACGGGAGCATTCGACGACTTGGAGAAGATCTCAGATGAGGTTCACCGGAGGGGCTCCTGGCTTCACGTTGACGGAGCCTCCGGATTGTGGGCAGCAACGAGCCCAGCGATGACACATCTGGTGGATGGCCTCGAAGGCGCCGACTCTTGGGGATGCGACGGACACAAGTGGCTCAACGTTCCATACGACTCCGGTTATGCATTCTGCGCCCACCCCGATGTCCATGCCACTGCCATGGCCTACACGGCCGAGTACCTGACCGGTCAGGTCGCAGGAAGGGAATTCGGAGGTGGCGACTACGTTCCCGAGTCATCACGTCGGGCGCGAGGCTTCGCTACCTGGGCAGCCATCCGTTCTCTGGGACGGTCGGGGGTGGTCGAGCTCGTCGAAAAATGCTGTCGGCTCGCCAGACAGCTCGCCGATGGCGTGGCCGAGATCCCACACGTGGGGATCGCAAACGACGTCGTCCTGAACCAGGTCCTTATCCGCGTTGGCGACACCCCATTCACAAACATCGTCGAAGAGCTCATCCAGAACGACGGAACCGTCTGGCTGGGTGGAACAACCTGGAGGGGAGAAAGGCTGCTGCGGGTCTCGGTGTCCAACTGGTCGACAAGCGAGGAGGACATCGACCGCACCGTTGAGACCATCGCTCGAGCCGTCAACGACGCGGCCCAAGTTGCATAGCTGCGCCGGCGGCGAGGAACCAGATCCTCCGGTCACAACGCAACCACAGCGTGGGGAGAAGCCGTCTCAATCTCAGCCAATTTCGCGATTTTCAGTCGTCTAGCGGCCACATGGAAGACGCCAGTGGCAAGGCCACGTGAGACATCCCGGCACTAGAGAGGCACCCTGAGGACGGCAAACTGGTACCAGAAGTCGTCGCCATCGTCGCTCCACCTCTCGTA
>Ga0302046_10002925_pt1 | contig 15709 bp, 13 predicted proteins | sample RVTome_11_FD_200261 | JGI IMG/M metagenome (GOLD analysis project Ga0302046, IMG submission 200261) | Soil microbial communities from uranium-contaminated site in the Upper Colorado River Basin, Wyoming, United States - RVT147D111 (version 2) ...
CCCTCGGGGCGCTATGCGGCGATGTACAAGCCATACCATCTGATCGGGCTCGAGCTCGGCATCTCGGTGGCAAGCGCGGCGCTGCGCGGCGAGCCGACGGGCGCCGCGGTCGGCTGGCGCGGCGACGTCGCCGCGGTCGCGAAGCGCGACCTGGCGCCGGGCGAAGTGCTCGACGGCGAAGGCGGCTACATGGTGTGGGGCAGGCTGATGCCCGCCGCGCGGTCGCAGGAATTGGGCGCCCTGCCGATCGGTCTCGCGCATGGTTGCCGGCTGACGCGGCCCGTTAAGGCCGGCGTCTGCGTGCGCGCCGCCGACGTCCAGCTCGATCCGGCGCAGGAGATCGTCCGAATTCGGCGCGAGATGGAGGCGCGATTCGGCCAGGCAGCGGGCGCCGCGGCGGTCGCCGAATAAGCATCCGCGTCCCGGTTTTCCGGGGCACTGCCGGCGATGCTTGCAAAACGCATTTGCTTCAACGCACAATGCCGGCGTTCGAGGGGTGCAACAAGAAACTGAATGTGGGGGCTCCGCATGGCGTGTCCGTGGCGCATCGCCGTCTTCCTGCTCGCGCTCGCAATTCTGACGCCCGCCGGCGCGGCGCCGGTTTCGGCGGCGGACCGGGCCGGCTTCTACACCGGGCTGCGCCTTATCGGCTCTGTCGCCGAGCTGGACGGCATCCAAACCAGTGGGTTCACCGGCAGCTACACGGAGCAGAATGGCGACGATCTGGTCGCCGGCGGCGGTGGCGTCGTCGGCTATCGCTGGGGCCGGTGGCCGTTCCGCACCGAGGTGGAGATCGCGCACCGCGTGCGCTTCGACTGGGACTACCGCGACAGCGGGCCGCCGGCCGTGGGCTACAGCAACAACCTCGACAGCACCAACCTGCTGTTCAACCTGCTGTTCGAATACCGCAACATGAGCCAGTTCACGCCCTTCGTCGGGGCGACGGTCGGCTGGGCGCGCAATCACAGCGTCGTCGAGCGCACCAACATCGCCACATCCGTCACGACCGAGCAGACCGCGTCGGAGAACAACATTGCGTGGGGCGCCATGCTGGGGGTCGACTGGGCCTTCGCGCAAAAATGGAGCGCAGAGCTTGCCTACCGCTACATCAACCTGGGCGACGTGAGCAGCGGCGTCTTCCCGACCGGGGAAAGCATCACGGCGGACGACTATACGTCGCATGACCTGCTGCTTTCCGTCATGTACAATTGGTGACCGGCGGGCCGGCCGGGCCCGCCTGATTTCTTAACCCTGCCTCGCTACAATCGTGTCGGACAGCCGAGCAACCGATCCGAAAGCCATGGTCGACGGCCCTTTGTTTGCCTATCGCGCGCTGCGGCGGGCGGGCGATCTGCAGCACGATCCGATGCAGGAGCTCGCCGCCGAGAAGCTGCAGAGCCTGCACAAGGCCCTCAGGGGATACGAGCCCGCCAAGGGCCTGCAGGGCTGGGCGGCGCGCCTCGGCTTCGTCCGCCGTCAAGAGGAGCCGCCGCTGGGCCTATACATTTACGGTCCCGTCGGGCGCGGCAAGTCGATGCTCATGGACCTGTTCTTCGAGCAGGTCGAGGTTGCGAAGAAGCGCCGCGTCCATTTCCATGAAATCATGATCGAAGTGCATGACGCGATGCATGCCTGGCGGCAGGATGCGAACCGGAAGAGCGACCGCGATCCCCTGCCGCAGATCGCCGAGAAGATCGCCGCCGACACCTGGCTGCTGTGTTTTGACGAGTTCCACGTCACCAACATCGCCGATGCCATGATCCTCGGGCGCCTGTTCACCGCCCTGTTCGAGAATGGCGTGGTCGTCGTGGCCACCTCGAATTTCGCGCCGGACGAACTGTACAAGGACGGCCTGCAGCGCGCGCGCTTCGTCCCCTTCATCGAGCTGCTCAAGCAGCGGCTGGACTGCCTCGAGCTGGCGTCGCCGACCGACTACCGACTGGCGCGGCTCAAGGCGATGCGGGTCTTTCACGCGCCGCTCGGCCCGGCGGCGGCCCGGATGCTGCAGCAGGTCTTCGCCGATCTGACGGCGGGCGCCGAGGCGACCTCCGAAGAGATCGCGGTGAAGGGGCGCATCGTCCCGGTGCCGCGCACGGCGCGTGGCGTCGCCTGGTTCTCCTTCACCGCATTGTGCGGGCAGCCGCTCGGTGCTGAGGATTACATCGCCATCGCGCGGCGCTATCATACGATCGTGCTGGAAGGCGTGCTGCGGCTGACCGAGGACCGGCGCAACGAGGCGAAGCGGTTCATGACTCTGATCGACACGCTCTACGAACACAAGGTCAAGCTTGTGATGTCGGCCGACACCGCGCCGCACGACCTTTACACTGGCCCGACGCATGCCTTCGAGTTCGAGCGCACGATCAGCCGCCTGATGGAAATGCAGTCGAACGACTACCTGTCATCGGATCATCGCGAAGCTGCGGAATGAGCCTGTTCCGCGTAAAGCCGGGTGATCCGGACGTGATCCGGCCGTCCCTGGCGCATAACGGCTTCCTCGCGCTCGGCTGCCTGATCCTCGGCGTCGCCCTCTTTCGCGCGGAAGGCGCGAAGATTGAGGGAGCGCTCTTCATGGGCATCTTCCTCCTGCTCAGCGCGGGCGTGATCATGATCGCCCATCTGCCGGGCTGCACCGGCGTCTGGCTCGACGACGGGGGCTTCCTGGTCCGCGACATGTACAAGAGCGAGCGCTACCGCTGGTCGGAGGTCGGGCCGTTCATGGTCCGACGGCGCCTGTTTGGCACCGGCGTCGAGTTTGCCTATACGCCGCCGGGCGAGACGGCGCCGCAGGCGCGGTCCCTGCCGCGCGGCCTCGGCCGTTCGGGCTGGCGGATCGTGCAATTGATGAACCAGCGGCGCGAGCGCGCACTTGGCGCCGAAGGCTGAGCGCCGCGCTTGCTCTAAGGCGCAATACGCTGTAGGAAACCGCAAATCTCGCGTCGGATAACATGATCGCGACGGCAGCGAAACGGATACGGGGAATACCATGGCACGCAACAAGATTGCATTGGTCGGCGCCGGCAATATCGGCGGCACGCTGGCGTTACTCGCCGGGCTGAAGAATCTCGGCGACGTGGTCCTGATCGACATCGTGAAGGGCGTCCCGCAGGGCAAGGGCCTGGACATCGCCCAGGCGTCGCCGATCGAGCGCTTCGACGCGAACGTGACCGGCTCGCAGGAGTATACCGCGTTGCGCGGCGCCGACGTCGTCATCGTCACCGCCGGCATCGCGCGCAAGCCCGGCATGAGCCGCGACGACCTGCTCGGCATCAACATGAAAGTCATGAAAGCGGTCGGCGACGGCATCAAGAAGAACTGCCCGAAAGCTTTCGTCATCTGCATCACCAACCCGCTGGACGTCATGGTCCACGTGCTGCGCAACGCCTGCGGCCTGCCGCATAACCAGGTGGTGGGCATGGCGGGCGTGCTCGACTCCGCGCGCTTCCGGCTTTTCCTGGCCCAGGAATTCAAGGTCTCGGTCGAGGACGTGACGGCCTTCGTGCTCGGCGGCCATGGCGACACCATGGTGCCGCTGGTGCGCTACTCGACCGTCGCCGGCATCCCGGTGCCGGACCTGATCAAGATGGGCTGGTCGACCAAGCAGCGGATCGACGACATCGTCAAACGCACGGCGAACGGCGGCGGCGAGATCGTCGCCCTGCTCGGCAGCGGCTCCGCCTTCTATGCGCCGGCGTCCTCGGCCATCTCCATGGCGGAGTCCTATCTGCTCGACAAGAAGCGGGTCCTGCCCTGCGCCGCCTATGTGAAGGGCGCCTATGGCCTGAACGGGCTTTATGTCGGGGTGCCTGTGGTCATCGGCGAAAAGGGCGTCGAGCGGATCGTCGAGATCAGCCTGAACGCGGCGGAAAAGAAGAAGCTCCAACATTCGGTGGACGCCGTCCGCACCCTCATCAAGGAATGCGAGCGCCTGGAGAAGGCAGACACCAAGAAAAGCGCCGGCGGGAAACGTGCCAAAGCCAAATAAATTATTTGGTAACAAATAGATAACGCTTTTCTGTTAGCTCTGGCCCCGCGGCGGTGGTTGCACGGGACTTGCATGATGCTAAATACCTTTCCGGACCGCTCCCGGCGGTTTGGACATATGCATATTCTTTTGGACGCAGATCGGGCATTCTCGCGAAATATTGACGTCGCGATTGTGCTGTCGAAAGCGGGTACTGATGAATATTCATGAATACCAGGCAAAAAGCCTGTTGAAGGGATTCGGCGTCGCCGTGCCGCGCGGCGGCGTGGTCTTTTCGGCCAAAGAGGCGGACAAGGTCGCCAAGGACCTCGGCGGGCCGGTCTGGGTGGTGAAATCCCAGATCCATGCCGGCGGCCGCGGGGCCGGGCGCTTCAAGGACGACCCGAAGGGCAAGGGCGGCGTCCGGCTCGCGAAATCGCTGAACGAAGTCAAGGATCACGTCGCCGCCATGCTGGGCCATGTGCTGGTGACGAAGCAGACGGGGCCTGCGGGCAAGGAAGTTCGCCGCCTCTATGTCGAAGAGGGCTGCGATATTGCCCGCGAGCTTTATCTCGCCATGTTGCTCGACCGCGCGACGGGCCGCATCACCATCGTCGCCTCGACCGAGGGCGGTATGGAGATCGAGGAAGTCGCCGCGCATACGCCGGAGAAGATCGTCCGCGTGGCGATCGACCCGATCACCGGCATTTCCGGCTTCCATGCGCGCAAGATTGCCTTCGGCCTCGGCCTCGAAGGCAAGCAGGTCTCCGCTGCCGTCAAGCTGATGACCGGGATCTATCGCGCCTTCACCGACCTGGACGCCAGCCTGATCGAGGTCAATCCGCTGGTCGTGACCGGCGGCGGCGACGTCATCGCGCTCGACGCGAAGATGAACTTCGACGACAACGCGCTGTTCCGCCATCCCCAGATTGCCGAGCTGCGCGACGAGTCCGAAGAGGATCCGGCCGAGCTCGAAGCGTCTCAGCACGAGCTCAACTACATCAAGCTCGACGGCAGTATCGGCTGCATGGTGAACGGCGCCGGGTTGGCCATGGCGACGATGGACATCATCAAGCTCTACGGCGGCGAGCCGGCGAACTTCCTCGACGTCGGCGGCAACGCGAACAAAGAGCGCGTGACGGCAGCGTTCAAGATCATTCTGTCGGATGCCAATGTCAAAGGCATCCTGGTGAACATCTTCGGCGGCATCATGCGCTGCGACATCATCGCCGAAGGCGTGGTCGCCGCGGCGAAAGAGCTGAGCCTTTCGGTGCCGCTGGTCGTGCGCCTCGAAGGCACCAATGTCGATCTCGGCAAGAAAATCATGGCGGGCTCCGGTCTGCCGATCATTTCCGCCGACAATCTGGCGGATGCCGCGGAAAAGATCGTCAAAGCCGTGAAGGAGGCGGGCTGATGGCAGTGCTCGTCGACAGGAACACCAAGGTCATCTGCCAGGGCTTCACCGGCGCGCAGGGCACCTTCCATTCCGAGCAGGCGATCGCCTACGGCACTAAGATGGTCGGCGGCGTGACGCCGGGCAAAGGCGGGACGACGCATCTCGACCTCCCCGTGTTCGACACGGTCGAAGAGGCGGTGGCGAAGACCGGCGCCACGGCGACGGCGATCTACGTGCCGCCGCCCTTCGCGGCCGATGCGATCCTGGAAGCGCTCGACGCGAAGCTACCGCTCATCGTCTGCATCACCGAGGGCATTCCGGTGCTCGACATGGTCAAGGTGAAGCGGGCGCTGCAGACATCGAAATCGCGGCTGATCGGTCCCAACTGTCCCGGCGTGATCACGCCGGACGAGTGCAAGATCGGCATCATGCCGGGCCACATTCACAAGCGTGGCGTGATCGGCGTGGTGTCGCGCTCCGGCACGCTGACTTACGAGGCGGTGGCGCAGACGACGGTGACCGGCCTCGGTCAGACCTCCTGCATCGGCATCGGCGGCGATCCGGTCAACGGCACGAACTTCGTCGACTGCCTTGAGATGTTCGTGGCGGACGAGGAGACGAAGGGCATCATCATGATCGGCGAGATCGGCGGCGACGCCGAGGTCCAGGGCGCGGCGTTTCTCAAGGCGTCCGGAACCAAGAAGCCGATCGTTGGATTTATTGCCGGCAAGACGGCGCCTCCCGGCCGGCGTATGGGCCATGCCGGTGCGGTCATATCCGGCGGCAAGGACACGGCGGACCACAAGATCGAGGCGCTGCGCAGCGCCGGCATCCATGTCGCAGACAGCCCGGCGGAGCTGGGCACCACCATGCTGCGGGCAATGAAAGGGTAAGGCGCCGGACGCCCTTTTTCGGGAGGGGCGCAGGATTTCTGGCGAGGACAAAGATGGCATCGTACAGCGGTGAAAGTTCCTTTTTCTTCGGGGTGAACGAGACGTATCTCGCGGAGCTCTACGCCCGTTACCTCGAGGATCCCGGCTCGGTCGACCAGAGCTGGGCCGAGATATTCGAGTCGCTCGGCGATGATCGGAAGGCCCTGTTCGGCGAGCTGCGCGGCGCGAGCTGGGCGCCGCGTCAGAGCATGGTGATCGGAACCAACGGCCAGCACCCGACGATGTCGGATGCGACGGCGGGCGTGAAGACGCCGCCTTCGGCGCCGGCGGCCTATCACGCGGCGCGCATCGCGACGGCCGAGGACATCCGCACGGCCACGCTGGACTCGGTTCGTGCCGTGATGCTGATCCGCGCCTTCCGCATCCGCGGCCATCTCGAAGCGAATCTCGATCCCTTGCGGCTGCATAAGCCGGAGCCGCATCCGGAGCTCGATCCCAAGAGCTATGGCTTCACCGACCGCGATTGGGATCGCCCGATCTTTATCAATTACGTGCTGGGTCTGGAATCCGCGACCTTGCGCGAGATCATGTCGATTCTCCGCAGCACTTACTGCGGCACGATCGGCGTTGAGTTCATGCACAAGCAGGAGCCTGACGAGAAGACCTGGATCCAGGAGCGGATCGAGAGCATCCGCAACCGCACGGAATTCACCGACCTCGGCAAGAAGACCATCCTCGAGCGGCTGACACACTCGGAGGTCTTCGAGCAGTACATGGATCGGAAGTATACCGGCACCAAGCGCTTTGGCCTCGACGGCGGCGAGTCGACGATCCCGGCGATCGAGCAGATTCTCAAGCGCGGCGCGCAGCTTGGCATCGACGAGGTGGTGGTCGGCATGCCGCACCGCGGCCGGCTCAACATTCTCGCCAATATCCTGCACAAGCCCTATCGGGCGATCTTCTCCGAGTTCCACGGCAATCCTGCCAACCCGGAGGATGTGCAGGGCTCGGGCGACGTCAAATACCATCTCGGCACCTCCGCCGACCGCGAGTTCGACGGCAATGTCGTCCATCTGTCGCTGAGCCCCAACCCGAGCCATCTCGAGGCGGTCAATACGGTCGTGCTCGGCCGGGTGCGCGCCAAGCAGCGCCAGCGCGGTGATACCGACCGCGAGAAGGTGATGGGCCTGCTGCTGCACGGCGATGCGGCCTTCGCCGGCCAGGGTATCGTGCCGGAGACGCTCGACCTGTCGCAGCTGCGCGGCTACCGCACGGGCGGCACCATCCATCTCATCGTCAACAACCAGATCGGTTTCACGACGATGCCGTCCTACTCGCGCTCGTCGCCCTATTGCTCGGACGTGGCGAAGATGGTCGGTGCGCCGATCCTGCATGTGAACGGCGACGATCCGGAAGCCTGCGTGCACGCGTCGCGGATCGCCGTCGAATACCGCCAGAAGTTCAAGAAGGACGTGGTCATCGACCTCATGTGCTATCGCCGGCACGGCCACAATGAGGGCGACGAGCCCGCCTTCACCCAACCGCTGATGTACAACAAGATCCGCGAGCAACCGACCACGCGCACGATCTATGCGAAGAAGCTGGAAGACGAGAAGCTGATCGAGCGCGGCGAGGGCGACCGCATGGTCGAAGAGTTCCGCGCCTATCTCGACCAGGAATTCGAGGCCGCTGTTTCCTACAAGCCGAACAAGGCCGACTGGCTGGAAGGCAAATGGGCCGGCCTGCAGGTCGCGTCCGGCGACGACCGGCGCGGCGATACGCATGTCGAGTTCGACCTGCTGAAGGAGGTCGGCTACGCCATCTCGCAGGTCCCGCCCAACGTCAACGTCCATCCGCGTCTTGTCCGTCTGCTCAAGGCGAAGCGCAAGATGATCGAGACCGGCGAGGACATCGACTGGGCGACGGCGGAAGCGCTCGCGCTCGGTACGCTGTTGTGCGAGGCGACCCCGGTGCGCTTCTCGGGCGAGGATACGCTCCGCGGCACCTTCAGCCAGCGCCACGCGGCGCTGATCGACCAGAAGACGGAGGAGCGCTACATCCCGCTTGCGCATATCCGCTATGGCCAGGCGCCGTTCGAGATCATCGACAGCCCATTGTCGGAGTTCGGCGTGCTCGGCTTCGAATACGGCTACAGCCTGGCCGAGCCGCACGCGCTCGTCGTCTGGGAGGCCCAGTTCGGCGACTTCGCGAACGGCGCCCAGGTTATCATCGACCAGTTCATCTCCTCGGGCGAATCGAAGTGGCTGCGCATGAGCGGCCTCGTCATGTTGCTGCCGCACGGCTTCGAGGGGCAGGGGCCGGAGCACAGCTCGGCGCGGCTCGAGCGCTACCTCCAGCTCTGTGCGGAGGACAACATGCAGGTCGTCAACTGCACGCGGCCGTCCAATTTTTTCCATGTGCTGCGCCGCCAGATCCGGCGGAATTTCCGCAAGCCGCTGATCATCATGACGCCGAAGTCGCTGCTGCGGCACAAGCGCTGCGTATCGCGGCTCGAGGAGTTCGGCCCGGGGACCAGCTTCCACCGCGTCCTGCCGGACGATGCCGAAGGAAGCTCGGCGCTGCTCGCCGACGACGGTATCAAGCGGGTCGTGCTCTGCTCGGGCAAGGTCTACTACGATCTGCTCGAAGCGCGCGAGAAGATGGGCGTGAACAATGTTTACCTGATGCGCCAGGAGCAGCTCTATCCGTTCCCGCCGAAAACGCTGGGCGAGCATCTCAAGCGCTTCCCGCAGGCGGAGCTGGTGTGGTGCCAGGAAGAGCCGAAGAACATGGGCGCGTGGACATTCGTCAATCCGCGCCTCGAGGAAGTCATGGAAACCGTCGGTATGCGCGCCGGACGCCCGGTCTATGTCGGGCGGCCGGAGGCGGCGTCGCCGGCGACCGGTCTCGCGCGCAATCACCGGCGCGAGCAGGAGGCGCTCGTTACCCAGGCCCTCACGGTCGAGCCCGCGGCGGCGCAGGCGCGCCCTACCAGCCGCAAGGCCGGCTGACGCGGCAGTATCGACGGCATCGCCCGTTCACGGAGGCAAGCAAAGCATGACGGTGCAAATTACGGTCCCTACGCTCGGCGAGTCGGTCACCGAGGCGACAGTCGCCAAATGGCTGAAGAAGGTCGGCGATACGGTCGAGGTCGACGAGCCGGTCGTCGAGCTGGAAACGGACAAGGTCTCGCTCGAGATACCGGCGCCGTCCGCCGGCGTGCTGAGCGAGATCCTGGTCCAAGACGGCGCCGATGTCGCTGTCGGTGCGGTGCTCGGCAGCGTGGACGAAAGCGGCGCGGCTGCGAAGCCTGCAGTTATGGAGAAGCCTGAGCCGAAGCAGGCGGAAGCCAGGAAGCCCGAGCCTCAGAAGGCCGAACCAAAGAAAGCCGAAGCGGCAAAGCCGGCGCCGGCGGTTGCCGGCAACGGCGCCGGCGGCGCGGTCGAGATCGTCGTGCCCGCGGTCGGCGAGTCGGTGACCGAAGGCACGATCGCGAAGTGGCTGAAGCAGGTCGGCGACACCGTTGCGGTCGACGAACCGCTGGTCGAGCTGGAAACGGACAAGGCGACGGTCGAGATCCCGTCGACCGTCGCGGGCACGCTGTCCGAGATCCGCGTCGAGGCAGGCTCGGACGTCGAGGTCGGCACCGTCATCGCCGTGGTCAGCGCAGGCGCCGGCGCGCCGGCCAAACCGGCTGCCGCGAAGCCGGCCGCCGCGGCGAAGGCGCCCGAGACGAAGACGGCGGAGCCCACGGGCGATGCGCTGTCGCCGGCGGTGCGCAAGCTCGTCGACGACAACAAGCTCGATGCGTCGCAGATTCCGGCGACCGGGCCGAAGGGGCAGCTCACCAAGGGCGACGTGCTGAGCTATCTCGAGAAGGGTGCGAAGCCGGCGGCGAAGGCGCCTGCCAGCGTCCCCGCAAGCGCGCCCCGGCCGAGCGTGCCGGCAGCGCCCGCGATCGTGCCGGCCGGCGAGCTGCCGCCGCGGCCGCAGGACCCGCGCGGCGAAGAGCGCGTGCGCATGTCGCGGCTGCGCCAGCGTATCGCGCAGCGCCTCAAGGAGGCGCAGAACGCCGCCGCCATGCTCACGACCTACAACGAAGTGCGCATGGATGCGCTGATGAAGCTGCGCACCGACTACCGCGACATGTTCGAAAAGAAATACGGCGTCCGGCTCGGCTTCCTCTCCTTCTTCATCAAAGCGGCGATTGCCGCGCTGAAGGAGATCCCCGCCGTCAACGGCGAGATCTACGGCGACGAGATCATCTACAAGAATTTCTACGATATCGGCGTGGCGGTCGGGACACCGCAGGGACTGGTCGTGCCGGTCCTGCGCAATGCCGACAAGCTCAACTTCGCCGAGATCGAGACCGTGATCGCGGATTTCGGACGCCGCGCCCGCGACGGCAAGCTGACGGTGCAGGAGATGACGGGCGGCACGTTCACCATCTCGAACGGCGGCGTCTACGGCTCGCTCATGTCCATGCCGATCCTCAACCCGCCGCAGTCGGGCATTCTCGGCATGCACAAGATCCAGAAGCGGCCGATCGTCGACGGCGACGCGATCGTTGCCGCCAACATGATGTATCTCGCGCTCACCTACGACCATCGCATCATCGACGGCCGAGAGGCGGTGACCTTCCTGGTCCGCATGAAGGAAATGCTGGAAGAGCCAAACCGGCTGCTGATCGACGTCTAAGCGATCGCCCGGCCCGACAACGACAAGGTCAGGAAGCACTGAATGAGCGACGGATACGATCTTGTAGTCATCGGCGGCGGCCCGGGCGGGTATGTCGCGGCGATCCGCGCGGCGCAGCTCGGCCTGCGCACCGCCTGCGTCGAGAAGCGCGGCGCCCTCGGCGGCACCTGCCTGAACGTCGGCTGCATTCCGTCCAAGGCGATGCTGCAGAGTTCGGAGAAGTACCAGGAAGCGATGCACGAGCTGAAGGCGCACGGCGTCGAGCTCGGCTCGGTCAAGCTTGACCTCAAGACCATGCTGGCGCGCAAGGACAAGGTCGTGGCCGACCTGACCAAGGGCGTCGAGTTCCTGTTCAAGAAGAACAAGGTCGACTACATCAAGGGCGCGGGCCGCATCGCCAAGCCGGGCGCCGTCGCGGTCGCGCTCGCCGAGGGCGGCGAGCGGACGATCGAGACCAGGAACATCCTTATCGCCACGGGCTCGGAGAGCACGCCCGTTCCCGGCGTCGAGATCGACGAAAAACGGATCGTCACTTCGACCGGCGCGCTTGATATTTCCAAGGTGCCCGAGCATTTCGTCGTGATCGGCGGCGGCTACATTGGCCTCGAGATGGGCTCGGTCTGGCGCCGCCTCGGCGCGAAGGTGACGGTGATCGAATTCCTCGACCGCATCACGCCCGGCATGGACGGCGAGATCTCGAAGAACTTCCAGCGTATTCTCGGCAAGCAGGGTTTTGCGTTCAGGCTCAAGACCAAGGTCACCGGCGCCAAGGCGTCGAAGAATGGGGTCACGCTGACGGTGGCGCCCGCGGATGGCGGCGCGTCGGAAGAGATCGCCTGCGACGTGGTGCTGGTGTCGGTCGGGCGGCGGCCCTACACCGAAGGCCTCGGCCTTGCTGCGGTCGGCGTGAAGACGGACAATCGCGGCTTCATCGAGATCGACGACCATTTCGCCACCACGGTGCCCGGGATCTATGCGATCGGCGACTGCGTGCGCGGTCCGATGCTGGCGCACAAGGCAGAGGACGAAGGCGCCGTCTGCGCCGAGATCCTGGCCGGGCAATCCGGCCACATCAATTACGACGCGATTCCGGGCATCGTCTACACCTGGCCCGAGGTCGCGGCGGTCGGCAAGACCGAAGAGCAGCTGAAGCAGGCCGGCGTCGACTATCGCGTCGGCAAGTTTCCCTTTTCCGCGAACAGCCGCGCGCGCTGCAATGCGACGACCGAAGGCTTCGTCAAGATCCTGGCCGATGCGAAGACCGACCGGGTGCTGGGCGCGCACATCATCGGCGCCGACGCCGGTACGCTGATCCACGAGATCGTCTCGGTCATCGAGTTCGGCGGGTCGTCCGAAGACGTGGCCCGCACCTGCCACGGCCATCCGACTCTGAACGAAGCCGTCAAGGAAGCGGCGCTCGCGGTGGACGGGAGGGCGGTGCACATCTGACCGCTGCCTCCTTGGACAATCTGCCCTCGCGACTGCCCGACGAAGACACGCTCCCCGCCCGCCGCCGCCCCCGTTGGAAGCGGCTGCTGATCCTCATCGTCGGCTGGTTTTTCATCTTCCTCGGAATCCTCGGACTCTTCCTGCCGATCCTGCAGGGTATCCTCTTCCTTGCGATCGGCTCCTATATGCTGTCGCTCGAATCGGCATGGGTGCGGCGGAAGATGCTGCACATGCAGCGGCGCTATCCGAAGCTGGGCGCGACGCTCGACGAGGCGCGCGACCGGGCGGCGCACTATGCGCGCAAGATTCTCGGTAGGAAATATTGATCGCCGTCGGCCCCGCCGGGCTGATAGCCGCGATGTTCGCCGCGCAGGTGCTGGGGATGGCGAGCTTCGTCACCTTCCCGGGACTGCTGCCGCTGTTTCAGCGCGACTGGATGCTGACGAATGCGGAAGCCGGCTGGATCAGCGGCGTGTTCTTCGCCGGCTTCGTCGCCGCGGCGCCGCTGCTGACGGCGGCGACCGACCGCATCGATCCAAGGCGCATCTTCCTCGCCGGGATCGCCTTGAGCGCCCTCTCCAACATCGGCTTCGCGGCGCTTGCCGACGGCTTCTGGAGCGGCAGCCTGTGGCGCTGCCTGCAGGGGATCGGCTTCGCGGGCACCTACATGCCAGGCCTGCGGGCGGTGAGCGATGCGGTGCCGGAGCACATGCGCAACCGCGGCGTCGCTTTTTTCACGGCGACCTTTGCCGTCGGCGCGAGCTTTTCCTTCCTCGTGTCCGGTATCGCCGCCGACAGTTTTTCGTGGCGCGGTGTCTTCTACGCGCTGTCGATCGGGCCGTTGGCGGGCCTGGTCATCGGCGGGCTCTTCCTGCCGCGACGCACGGCCGTTCCTGCGGCGGGCGGCCGCTTTGCCGGGCTCGCCACCCAGATCCGGAAGCCCGCGCTGCTGCGCTACTTCGTCGGATATTTCCTGCACAATGCGGAATCCTCGACGATGCGGGCCTTCGTCATCGCCTATCTTGCCTTCGCGGCGGCACAGCAGCCGGCCGGCGCGGCGGAGGCGGGACTCTCGCCGACCATGATCGCCGCGGTCGCCAACCTGCTCGGCCTGCCGGGCATCCTGCTGGCGAACGAGGCGACGCGCTTCGTCCGCCGCGACCGGCTGATCGCCGCGGTCATGCTGCTGTCGGCGGGGACGGGCTTGCTGCTCGGCGTCCTTGCCGGCGCGCCTCTGGTCGTCGTCGTGGCGCTGCTGCTTCTCTATGGTTTCCTGGTGCCGGCCGACGTGGGCGCGATCAATGCCGGCGTCGTCGAAAACGCCGATCTCGGCCATCGCGGCGCCGCGCTTGCGCTCCATTCGGTGTGCGGCTTCACCGGGGCGTTTCTCGGGCCGGTGATCTTCGGCGCCGCGCTCGACTGGTCGGGCGGCGAGTCGGCGCCGCAAGCGTGGATCGCCGCATTCGCAATGCTGGCGGCGCTAATTGCGCTCTGGCCGCTTATGCTCGTCCTTTCGCGCCGACGACCGGGCGCTTAGCGGGCGCGCGGATGCGTCGCTCGGTATTCCTCGACCAGGCGGCCCGCGTCGACTTCGGTGTAGCGCTGCGTCGTCGACAGCGACACATGGCCCAGCAGCTCCTGGATCGAGCGCAGGTCGCCGCCCATCGCCAAAAGATGAGTCGCAAAGCTATGGCGCAGCGCATGCGGCGTCGCGGTTTCCGGCAGGCCGAGCAGTGGGCGCATGGTCTGCATCTGGCGCTGGACGATGCGGGCGCGCAAGGGACCGCCGCGTGAGCCGACGAACAATGGATCGTCGGACGCCATCCGCCACGGGCAGGCATTGAGATAGGCGTCGACAGCGTCGCCCACGATGGGGAGGATCGGCACCATGCGCTGCTTGTTGCCCTTGCCGGTGACGGTCAGCGTGGCGCCGAAGGGCGCATCGCCCCGCGTCAGCGACAGCGCCTCGGCGATACGCAGGCCGCAGCCGTAGAGCAGCGTCAGGATGGCGATGTCGCGCAGGCCGATCCAGTCGTCGGCGGCCAGCGTGCCCACGGTGTCGACCGCCTCCTGCGCCTCGTCGATGCTCAACGCCTTCGGCACCGCGTGCGGAACCTTCGGCGTTCGCAGCGCGCGGATCGCATGGTTGGCGCCGAGTCCGTTGCGCTCCAGCCAGCCGAAGAAGCCGCGCAGGACGGAGAGCGCGCGCGCCGTGGAGGTGCGCTTGTGGCCGCTACCGGCAAGGCGCGCGAGCCAAGCGCGAAAGTCGGCCAGCTTCAGCGCTTCGAGATCGCGCAGGCCGAGCGTGCCGCCGAGATGTTCGACAAGGAATCGGAGAAATCCGTCGAGGTCCCGCGCGTAGGCGTCGCAGGTATGCGACGAGCAACGCCGCTCGTCGGCGAGCCAGCGCTGCCAGTCGGCGACCGCCTTCGCCATGCCCCGGTCGAGCAGAGCGTCCAACAGAGCCTCACGGCTCAATCGGGCAGGTGCAGCCATATTCGGATTACGTGCTCCAACACGCGCCCCAGGAAGTCGATCAGCTCGGTCGCCTGGCCGGTCTCGAAACGGCGCGGATCGCGCGAGCCGAAGGCCAGCAGCACGGGTGGTGTCGCCGGCGAGATCGACAGCCGGACGAGGGCGTCCGAGCGCACGAGCGTCGAGCCGCCCGCGAACAGTTCCGGGTCGCCGGCGATGTCGCCCCGCAGCGTGAGGCGGCGGTCTGCGCCGAGGATGGCGTCAATCGTCCCGGGCGTGAGGATCATCAGGCCGCGCGTGCGGATCGGCAGCGATGTCACGGTTTCCGCCTCGATGCACAGCGTGACGATGTCCAAGTCGAGGATGACCATGAAGTCCGTCGTCACGGTCTGGATCAGTTGTTCGAAGGACGTTGCGCCGAGCAGCGAGAGAACGCATTCGTGGATGCGCGACTGCGTCTGCATGTTGGCGCGCGTCGTCGACAGCAGCTCGTGCTGATTGCCGTTGAGCTTCTCGATCTCGCCGCGTAGGCGGTCGATCATCGCCTGCTGCAGGTCGGACACGCCGTTGCCGAGCGCGCGCGCAGGCGCCTGGATGGTCTTCAGCGCGTCGGGGTTCTTGACGAAGAAATCCGGGTTCTGGCGCAAATAATCGGTCACCCGATCCGCGGAAAGGGTGGCGGGATCGGGTTTCGCGCCTCTGAGTTTTTGCGTCATCCCGAGGCCTAGAGGATCGACTGTCCGGTTTTTTGCCAGTCGGCAACAAACGCCGCGAGCCCCTTGTCGGTCAGCGGGTGTTGAACCATCTGGCGCAGCACGGACGGCGGCACGGTCG
>Ga0302046_10002926_pt1 | contig 15708 bp, 10 predicted proteins | sample RVTome_11_FD_200261 | JGI IMG/M metagenome (GOLD analysis project Ga0302046, IMG submission 200261) | Soil microbial communities from uranium-contaminated site in the Upper Colorado River Basin, Wyoming, United States - RVT147D111 (version 2) ...
GACGAAGCCGAGCAGCCCTCCTTCGGCGCCGCGGTCGCGGGAACCACCGTCGCAGCGAGCAAAAGGATCGCGCCCAGTACCATGCCAAGCCGCTTCATGACCATGCCCTCCCATGCGCACGCCGGGCCGGCCGATGCGTCCGCGGGTGCTGCTCGATGGAGGCTGCGCCTTCGGGTGACCGGTGTCAACGCACGGCGGGACGGGACGGGACGATGTGGTGCGCAGGCGCACCGGGGCGGGTCGAGGCGACTACCCTCAATCGGTGGGCAGCTTGCGACCGCTCGCGACGCGGCTGGGCGGCGACCTGGGCCGGAACTACTGGAAGCTGTGGAGCGCGTCGGCCGTGTCGAACCTGGCCGACGGCGTGTTCTGGATCGCCTTTCCGCTCTTCGCCATCCGACTGACCGACTCGCCGGTCCTCGTGGCCGGGATCCTCGTCGTGGGCCGGTTGCCCTGGCTCGTGTTCGTCCTGTTCGCCGGTGCGCTCGCCGACCGGCTCGACCGGCGGCGCACGATGGTCCGGGTCGCGCTGCTCCGCGCCGCCGTCGCCGGCGCGCTCGCGGCAGGAATTGCGGCGGACCTCGTCGAGCTGCCGATCCTCTACGTCGCGGCGTTCGTGCTCGGGGTCGGCGAGACGCTGTTCGACACGGCGGCCCAGTCGATCATGCCGAACATCGTCGATCGCGATCGGCTGAGCCGCGCGAACGGCCGGCTATACGCCGTCGAGCTGATGATGAACCAGTTCGTCGGCCCACCCCTGGGCGGGTTCCTGGCAGCGGTCGCGATCGGCCTCGCGTTCGCCGGCTCATCGGCCGCCTTCGTCGTCGGTGCGATCGCCCTGGCCAGTCTGAGCGGCTCGTTCCGGCCCGTCGCCGCCGCGCGCGACACGAGCGTCCTGACCGACATCCGCGAAGGGCTGCGCTACCTGTTCGGCCACCCCCTGCTGCGCACCTTCGCCGTCATGGTCGGAGTGATGAACCTCGCCTCGTCGGCCACCTTCGCGGTGTTCGTGCTGTACGCGGTATCGCCCGGGCCGATGGGGCTCAACGAGACGGGCTTCGGCGTGCTCATGACCACGCTCGCGGCCGGCAGCCTCGTCGGGTCGGTCGTCGTGGAGCGGGTCGAGCGTCGCCTCGGTCGCGCCCGCCTCCTGTTCGTCGCCGTGCTCATGAGCGGCCTCACGCTCGTCACGCCGGGCGTGACGGCGAACCCATACGTCGTCGGCGCGGCATTCGCGCTGTCCGGCATCGGCGTCGTGATGTGGAACGTGGTGACGGTTTCACTCCGCCAGCGGATCGTGCCGGACCGGCTGCTCGGCCGGCTCAACGCGAGCTACCGGCTCCTCGCCTGGGGCGGCCAGCCGGTCGGAGCCCTGCTCGGCGGTGCGGTCGGCGAGCTGTTCGGCCTGCCCGCCGTGTTCATCGTCGCCGGCCTGGGCACGACGCTCCTGCTCGTTGCATTCCGGAGCGTCACCGACCGGGCGATCGAGGCGGCCGAAGCCGGGTCGGCCCCGGCGCCCGGCAGCCAGCCCGCCTGAGCGGGCCCGTCACGCCCGTTCGGAGCGGTCCTCGATCTCCCAGGCGTGGTCGAGGGCGTGCCAGGCGATGCGGTGGGCGGCGTAGCGGGCAGTCCACTTCCGGTCGGCGAGGGGGGAGCCGTCCGACCGCTGCCGGAGCACGTCGAGCATCGCGGATCGCAGGGTGGCGACCGCTTCGTCATCGGCCGGCGGCCGGACGCGGAGGCCGATCACGCGGGCGTAGGCCTGGTCCGCCTCGACGACGTGGGTGACGATCTTCGCCGTGTCGCGGCCGCCGCCGCGCGGGCCCTTGCGCAGTTCGGCCGGCGCGGTCGCCGCGGTTCGGTCGAACCGATCCCACGCCGCGCGGACCAGGCGCGCCAGCCGGTCGGCGTCGGCAGCGGAGGTGGGCCGGCGATCCGCGTCGGTCACCCGGCTCGGGACGCCGAACTCGGTGCCGCTCCCGCCTGCCGCGGTCTCGACCACCTCGGCGGCGAGGTCCGTCGGGAGCGCCTCTCCCGCCGCCTCGGCGACCGGGCGGTACCGGGCGGCGTAGGCGACGAGCGCCTCGAGGGCGAGCTCCGCGGACTTGCCGGACCGTGACCAGCCGGGCCAGTCGACCGCGGTCGCGAACGTCTTCTTCCGGGTGGTCTCGAGGGCGACGGCGATCCGCTCGGTCACGCGCCTCAGGGTAGCGCGGTCGCCGCGGCCAGGTCGCGCACGAGCGCCGCCATCGCGTCGACGTCACGCCCGTCCGGGCCGAGCGCGTCGACGAGCGCCGACGCGACGATGACCCCGCCGGCCCCGGCCTCGACGATCGCCCGGACGTGGGCCGGCAGGCTCACCCCGAACCCGACGGCGACCGGCACCGGCGACACCGCCGTCACGTCCCGGACGAGCCGCCCCACCGAGCGCGGCAGCGCGGCCCGCGCCCCGGTCACCCCGACGAGCGACACGCAGTAGAGAAACCCGCCCGTTCGCGCCGCGACGAGGGCACGCCGCTCCGGGGGCGTCGTCGGGGCGACGAGGTAGACGACCGCGAGCCCCACGGCCGACGCGACGGCCTCGAACGGGCCGCCCTCGTCCGGGGTGAGGTCGGCCACGATGACGCCGGCCGCACCCGCCCCGGCGAGCCGGCCCGCGACCTCCGCGCCGTCGCCACCGCCGATGACCTGGTTCGCGTACGCCATCGGGACGAGGGGCAGGCCCGGGCGCGCGGCGGCGATCCGGCCGACCAGTTCGACCGACCGGTCGAAGGTCGCACCGGCACGCAGCGCGGCGGCCGACGCGCGTTGGAGGGTGGCGCCGTCCGCGAGCGGGTCGGAATACGGCAGGCCGACCTCGAGCAGGTCCGCCCCGGCGTCGGCCGCCGCGAGGGCGATCGCGAGGCTCGACTCCGCGTCCGGGTAGCCGGCCACGACGTACGGGATGAGCGCCGCCCGGCCCGCGGCGCGCGCCCGCCCGAACGCGGCCGCGATCCGCCGGGCGCCGGGCGTGTGGTTCGTGCCGCCGGGCGCGTCCACGACGGCGGGCGCGACCGCCGCGCCCGTCATTCGGCCGCCTCCGGGTGCGCATCTCGCCAACGGCCGAACGACGCGAGGTCCTTGTCGCCGCGCCCGGACAGGCCGACGAGGACGACCGTCTCGGCCGGGAGCGGCGCGCCGGAGTCCTCGACCCCGGCCAGAAACCGCGGCAGGACGGCGAACGCGTGTGCCGTCTCGAGGGCCGGCAGGATCCCCTCCGCCCGGGTCACCGCCTGCATCGCCGCGAACGCGTCCGCATCGGTCGCGGCGGCGATCTCGAGCCGGCCGGCGGCGTAGAGCGCGGAGATCTGCGGCCCGACGCCCGGGTAGTCGAGCCCGGCCGATGCCGAGTGCGCCTCGAGCACCTGGCCGTCGCGGTCCTGGAGCATGAGCGAGCGGGCGCCGTGGAGGATTCCCGGGCTGCCACCGGCCAGCGCCGCGGCGTGACGGCCCGTCGGGATCCCGTCGCCGGCGGCCTCGGCCACGGCGATCCGAACCGACGGCTCGCCGATGAACCGGTCGAGCAGGCCGATGGCGTTCGAGCCGCCGCCGACGCAGGCGAGGACGAGGTCCGGCAGGCGCCCCTCGTCGGCCTGGACCTGGACCGCCGTCTCGTCGCCGATCCGGCGCTGGAGGTCGCGGACGATGGTCGGGTACGGATGCGGGCCCATCGCCGAGCCGAGCACGTAGTGGGTCGTCTCGACGTTCGTAACCCAGTCGCGCATCGCGTTGTTGATGGCGTCTTTGAGCGTGGCCGTCCCACTCGTCACGGACCGGACCTCCGCGCCGAGGGCGCGCATGCGCAGGACGTTCGGCTGCTGGCGCTCGATGTCCTCGGCGCCCATGTACACGACGCACGGCAGGCCGAGCAGCGCGCACGCGGTGGCCGTCGCGACGCCGTGCTGGCCGGCGCCGGTCTCGGCGATGACCCGCGTCTTGCCGAGGCGGCGGGTGAGGAGCGCCTGGCCAAGCGCGTTGTTGATCTTGTGGGCGCCGGTGTGGGCGAGGTCTTCGCGCTTGAGGTAGAGGCGGAGTCGGGACGGGACGGCGTCGCCGCGGCCGGCCGCCGTGGCGAGGTCGCGGGCGTCGGCGAGCGCCCGCTCGGCGATGTTGTCGGCGCGGTAGAGCGGGGTGGGCCGCCCGGCATAGCGTTCGAGGAGCATCCGGAGCTCCGCCCAGAAGCGCGGGTCGTGCCGGAGGTCCGCATACGCGCGCTCGAGCTGCTCGAGGGCGGCCATGAGCGTCTCCGGCACGTAACGGCCGCCGAACTCGCGCCCCGTCCCCCACCGGCCGCGGGCATCCGCCTCGAGGAGGCCGGGGTCGACGGGGGTGGGCCGAACGGCGAGGTTGGGCCGATCCGTCCGGGCGGCGCGGGCGCGTTTCGCGAACAGGGCGACCCGCAGAGGATCCTTGCGCGGACGTTCGCCGTCCTTCCGCGGGCCGAGCCGCTCGACGCCCGACGCGACGTCGACACCGACGGCCGCGACCTCGCGGAGGGCCGGGCCGACGGTTGCCGGGGTGAGGCCGCCCGCGAGCACGACCGGCACCTCGCGGGCGACTGCGGCGGCGAGGCCGGCGGCGGCGCGGACGCCCGTCCCGCCGGGATGGCGGCCGGCGGCGGTGTCGAGGAGGACCCGCTCGGCGCCGGCGCCGAGCCAGGCGCGCGCCCGGGCGACGAGGTCTGCGGCGGCGGTCGCTCCCGCCTCGTCCGTCCCCTCGGCCGGGAGGTGGAGAACCTTCCAGGCCGGCCGTTCCAGGCCCTCGAGGACGGAGAGCGCCTCGTTCCCGGACAGCTGGACCGCATCGGCCACGATGGCTCGGGCGAGGGCGTTCAGGTCGTCGGTCGTGCGGTCGACGGTGATGAGCACGATCCGCGGCCGGCGGCCGGCCGGCGCGATCTCACGGACGAGACGGGCCAGCGCCGTCGCCTCCTCGGACGACAGCGCGCGCGGCGTCCCCGGGACGAGGTTGAGCCCGATCGCATCGGCGCCCGCCCGAACCGCCGCGGCCGCCCCATCGGCGTCGACGATGCCGCAGATCTTTACGAGCGCCTCGTTCGCGCCGTTGGCGAGATCGCCCGGGTGCGCGCCGGCGGCGACGAGTGAGCGCGCGGCCGCCGCCGGGTCCGGAGCGCGGACGAGCGTCTCCCCGACGAGCGCGGCGTCGAAGCCGGCGGCGCGCCAGGCGGCGATCGTGGCGGCGTCGCGAACGCCGGACTCGGCGACCACGAGGCGATCGTCCGGGACGAGCGGCCGAAGGCGGACGGCGCGCTCGGTATCGACCTCGAGCGACCGGAGGTCCCGGTTGTTGAGTCCGATGAGGCGCGCGTCCGTGGCGATGGTTGCCCGAAGCTCCCGCTCGTCGTGGGCCTCGACGAGCGGCTCGAGACCGATCCGCAGCGCCTGCTCGACGAGCCGCCCCAGCTCCTTCGGCCGGTGGAGGGCCGCGAGCAGGAGCACGACGTCCGCCCCGGCGGCGCGCAGGAGCGGCAGCTGGAGCGCCTCGACGACGAACTCCTTGGCCAGCACCGGGACGGCGACGGCCGCCCGCACGGCGCGCAGGTCGTCGATCGAACCGCCGAACCAGTGCGGCTCGACGAGGACGGAGATCGCCGCCGCGCCACCGGCCTCGTACGCGCGCGCCCGGGCGACGAGGTCGTCCCCGTCGATCGCGATCGCGCCGGCCGACGGCGAGCGCCGCTTCAGCTCCGCGATGAGGTGGAGACCGGGTGCGGCGAGCAGCTCGACGATCGGGCGCGGTGGCGGTGTCGCCGCGATCGCCTCGACGGCGGCGCCGATCGTCGCCGACAGCGACACGGCGAGCGACCGCACGTCGGCTCGCCGGCGCGCCGCGATCTCCTCGAGCACGTTGCGTCCCCGCCCCTGAGTCCGGCGGGTGCGCTCGTCGACGGTCATGCCGGGGCCTCCGCCGCCTTCGCGGCATCGCTGGTCCGCCGCTCCTCGCGGAGCCGCTCGAGGAGGGCGGACGCCTCGCCGGCATCGATGACCAGGGCCGCCCGCTCGATCCCCTCCTCCATCCGCTCGACGGCGCCGGCCACGAGGAGTGCCGCCGCCGCGTTGAGGAGCACGACATCGCGGCGGGCACCCGGCTCGCCGCGCAGGACTGCCTCGCTCAGGCCGGCGTTCTCGTCCGCCGTGCCGCCCGAAAGCCGCGCCGTGGCGGCCCGCTTGAAGCCGAGAGCCGTGGCGTCGATGACGTGGCGCTCGATCCCGTCACCGGCAACGAGGTAGGCGACGCCGCTTCCGTCGAGCGGCAGCTCGTCGACGCCGTCGCCGTGGATCACGAACGTCCGGTCCGTGCCGAGACGGCGGACGACCTCCGCCATCCGCGCCGCGGCCGCCGGGTCGGCGACGCCGAGCAGCTGCCGGCGTGTTCCGGCCGGGTTCGTCAGCGGTCCGAGCAGGTTGAACGCCGTGCGGACGCCGATCTCGCGACGGGTGGGGCCGGCGTGGCGCATCGCGGGGTGGAAGTTCGGGGCGAAGAGAAAGGCGAAGCCGTGTTCGCGGAGCGCCGCACCCGCGGAGGCCGCGTCATGGTCGATCCGCACGCCGAGCGCATCGAGCACGTCGGCCGAGCCGGCCTTCGAGGTGATCGCTCGGTTGCCGTGCTTGGCCACCGGCACCCCGGCCGCCGCGGCCACGAGCGCGGCCGTCGTCGAGATGTTGAACGTGCCGCTCCCGTCGCCGCCGGTGCCGACCACGTCGATCGCCCCGTCCGGCGCCTCGACCCGGACGACCCGCTCGCGCATCGCGGCGGCGAAGCCGGCCAGCTCGTCGACCGTCTCGCCGCGCATCCGGAGGCCCATGAGGAGGGCGGCCAGCTGCGACGGGGTCGCTCCGCCGTCCATGACCGCGCCCATCGCGCCGCGCGCCTCGTCCATCGTGAGCGTCGCGCCCTCGACGAGCCTGGCCAGCGCGGCCCGCACGAGCTCGCTCATCGGGCGGCCTCCGCCCCGGCCGGCGCTCCATCTGGCGCTGCGTCCGGCTCCGCGCCGGCTGGCTCCGCATCCGGCTCCGCCATGCCGGCGGTCGCAAACGAGCCGGTCAGCGCATCGAGCCGGCTCGCCTCCCCCTCGCCGGCGAGGCGGAGGAAGTTGGCGAGCAGGTGCGGGCCGTCCGGCGTGAGCACGGACTCCGGGTGGAACTGGACACCTTCCAGGGGAAGTGTCGCGTGGCGGATACCCATCACGACACGATCGTCCTCGCTCATCGCGGTGACCCGCAGCTCCGGGGGCAGCGTTGCGGCATCCACGGCGAGCGAGTGATACCGGGCGGCCATGAACGACGGCGGCATGCCCGCCAGGAGGCCGGCGCCGTCGTGGGTCACCTCGGTCGCCTCGCCGTGGACGAGCGTCGGCGCCCGCACGATCGCCGCCCCGTAGGCGGCCGCCATCGACTGCATCCCGAGACACACCCCGAGGAGCGGGATCTGCCGCTCCGCCGCGACCTTGATCGTGTCGACCGACACGCCGGCGTCGTCCGGGTCGCCCGGTCCCGGCGAGATGACGATCCCGCGCAAGTGCGCCTCGGGATCGGCCGCCAGGGCTTCGACCCCGGCTCGGTCGATCGCGTCGTTGCGCACGACCCGGACGTCCGCGCCGGCTGCCTGGAGTGCCTGCACGAGGTTGAACGTGAACGAGTCGTAGTTGTCGACGACGAGGATCACGGTCGGGCCTCCGCGGCCGCGGGAACGTCGGCGTCGGGCGCGGGCGCGCCGGTCGGTCGGGCAGCGTCGGTCATGCCGGCGGCGAGCTCGATCGCCCGGCGGAGGGCGGCGCCCTTGTGCTCGGTCTCCTCGAACTCCGATTCCGGCACGCTGCCGGCCACGATTCCGGCCCCCGTGTGAATGTGCGCCTGGCCGGCCCGCAGGACGGCACTCCGGATCGTGATCGCCGTGTCGAGATTGCCGTCGTAGCCGAGGTAGCCGACCGCGCCGCCGTACAGCCCGCGCCGCTCCCCTTCGGCGGCGGCGATGAGCTGCATCGCCCGGACCTTCGGCGCGCCGGACAGCGTGCCCGCCGGGAACACGGCCCGCAGTGCGTCGAGCGCGTCAAGTCCCGGTGCCAGCCGGCCCTCCACGTGGGACACGAGGTGGAGGACGTGGCTGTAGCGCTCGACGTCCATGTACTTGCTGACGGTCACCGTCCCGGGTCGCGACACGCGGCCGATGTCGTTGCGTCCGAGATCGACGAGCATGACGTGCTCGGCGCGCTCCTTCGGGTCGCGCTGGAGCTGCTCGGCGAGGAGCGCGTCCTCGCGGGCATCGGCGCCGCGCGGCCGCGTCCCGGCGATCGGGTGGGTGGTCAGCCGATCGCCCTCGACCTGGAGGAGGAGCTCCGGGCTCGCCCCGACGACCTCGAACGCCGGCGTCCGGACGAAGAACAGGTACGGGCTGGGGTTGACCCGCCGCAGCGCCCGGTAGAGGGCGATCCCGTCGAGCGGCGCGCCGGTCGCCGGATCGGTCGGCAGGTCGAGCGTCTGGCGACGGGCGAGGACGACCTGGATCGCCTCGCCGGCGGCGATGGCGTCCTTCGCGACCTCGACCGCACGGATGTACTCGTCGCGCCCGAGGCTCGTCTCGACCCGGTCGTCGAGCGTGCCGGCCGGTCCCGGCTTCGGCCGCGCCGTCGCCCCGGCCAGCTCCGCCGCGGACGGCCGGGCCGTCTGCTCGAGCGCCTCGAAGACCGCCCGCTCGGCGATCGCGTAGCGGCCCTCGAGGTCCGGGGTCTCCGTGTGGAGGGAGGCGAGCGCACTGAGCGTGTGGGTCAGGTGGTCGAACACGAGGACGAGATCCGTCTCGATGAACGCGGCCGTCGGGACGCCGACGGGATCTCGCGCCGGCAACGGGACGGTGGGCTCGAAGATCGACACCGCGTCATACGCGAGGGCGCCGACGGCCCCGCCGGTGAAGCGTGGGTTGCCCTCGGCGGGCACGACCCGGCGACGCGGCACGAACCGGCGGATCGCCGCCAGCGGGTCCGGCGCCTCGTCGACGACGACCGGCAGGTCCGGGACGTACTCGCTGACCGTCACCGGTCGCGTCTGGGTCCGGGCGATCCCGTCGCGCACTTCGAGCAGCCGGCGCGGCCCGGTTCCGAGGAACGAATAGCGACCGAGCCGCTCCCCTCCCTCGACGGACTCGAGCAGGTAGGCGGGATGGCCGTCATCGAGGCGGATGAACGCACCGATCGGCGTCTCCAGGTCCGCCGAACGGGTGGCGCGCAGAAGGATCGTGTCGGCGTTGGCGGCGAGGCGTTTCGCCTCGGTCAGGCTGAGCGGATCGGCTGTCGACATCGGGTTTGGCCTCCGGGAGGTCCACGATCGGGCGGGACCGCCCGAGAAATCAAGAACGACCTTCGTCTCCCGGGACGAAAGGTCGTGCCTTCCGCGGTGCCACCCTCATTCGGCGATGCCGCACTCGTTCGTGACCGACGGGCCGCGTCTCCGCTGCCGATCGGCGCTGCCCGCTAACGCTGGCGCTCTGCGCCGGAGCCTACTGGGACGGTGCGGCAGTCCGCGGCGCCCGTTCGGTCCGGAGGCTCCCGGGTCCATTCGCCGCCGCCGTCGCTCCCGTTTCCACCAGCCACGGGATCTCTCTGCCGACGCTCGACGGGTACTCGTCCCGTTCACAGCCCGCTGTTCGTGATGTGGGGCGGAGTATGGGTTGGACGATGCGGGGCCGTCAAGCGCGGATCAGGAGGTCGATCCGGCCTCGCGCCTGGTCCGGCGTCGGACACCGATGCCCGCCAGCCAGCGGCGGACAAACGGGAGCCAGGCCAGGCCGCCGGCGACCTGCGCGGCCACGGCGAGAACGAGCAGCAGGCCGGGCACGGTCAGGACGAGGGCGGGGACCGCCCATTCCATGACCACGCCGAAGCCACCGAACGAGGCCTCGAACAGTCCGTCGATCGTGCCGATCTCGATCGGTTCGACGTCGAACGTGTCGGCACCCGGCGCGATCGGCGGCGGTCCGACCGGGCCGGCCGCGACCGGCGGCTCGGTCCGGTCGGGCTCGTCCGAGCGGCCCGGCTCCGCGGTTGGTTCCGGCTCCGGGTCCGGGCGCGGTGCGTCGGTCTCACCCGGGTCCGGACTGGCATCGGGCGTGGCGGACGGGGCAGCCGTCCGTGACGGCGCCGGTGAGGGGGTCGGACCGGGACTGGCCGACGGCGAAGCGGTCGGGACCGGAGTCGGCGCGGCCGATGGAGCCGGGGTCGGGGTCGGGGTTGGCGCCGGTGTCGGGGTCGGGGTCGGAGTCGGAGTCGGCGCGGGGGCGACGACGACGAGGGTGACGAGCGCCGGCGGCGACCAGTCCTCGCCGTCCCAGACACGGTACGAGAAGGCGTCGGCGCCGGAGTAGCCGGGCGTCGGTGTGTACGTGAACGAGCCGTTCCCCGCGAGGCTCACGGTTCCGTGCGTCGGCGACGTGAGCAGCGCGGCCGCCAGCGGATCACCGTCGAGATCGACGTCGTTGGCGAGGACGCCTGGCGCGGCGACGGTCCGGGTCCCGCCGGTCACCGTGTACGCGTCGTCCAGCGCGATCGGCGGCGTGTTCACGACCAGCAGCGCCACGGTCGCGACGGAACTGGCGTCGATCCCGTCGGTGACGTAGTAGGTGAACGCGTCGACGCCGACGAAGCCCGGGCTCGGCGCGTACGTCCAGCCTCCGTCCGACGCGAGCGCGAGCACACCGCCCGACGGGCCGGCATCGAGGATCGGCGTCAGCGGGTCGAGGTCCGCGTCGACGTCGTTGGCGAGCACGCCCGGTGCCGGCACGACGAGCAGGACGTTCTTCAATGCGGTTGCGGCGTCATCGACGGCAATCGGTGGAGCGTTCGGGGTCGGCCCGACATCGATCGTGACGCTGGCGACGTTCGACAGGCTGCTCCCGTCGAAGGCCTGGTACGTGAAGCCGTCGGTTCCGGTGAAGCCGACCCCGGGAACGTAGGTCACCCCACCGTCGGGCGCGAGCATCAGGCTCCCGTCGGTCACCCCGGTGACGAGGATCGCGGACAGCGGGTCGCCGTCGGCGTCCGTGTCGTTGGCGAGGATCCCGGGTGCGGCGACCGACAGCGGCACGTTCTGAGTCGTGGCGAGCGCGTCTCCCGTTGCGACGGGCGCGGAGTTCGGCGCAGCCTCGACGACCAGCGTGACCGTCGCCGGGGTCGAGGTCAGCGTCCCGTCCGACACGACGTAGGTGAACTGGTCCGTGCCGAGGAAGCCCGGGTCCGGCGCGTAGCTGAACGACCCGTCTGCCGCGAGGGCGAGCACGCCGTTCGCCGGCGGCGTGTCGACGGCGGCGGTGATCGGGTCGTCGTTGGGGTCGACATCGTTGCCGAGCACGCCGGGTGCCGCCACGACGAGCGTCGTGTCCGCGGTCACCGAGTAGGCGTCGTCCGCGGCGACCGCTGGGGCAGCTGGGTCGACGACCGTGAGCGTCACGCTCACCGAGCCGGCGAACGAAGCTTGGCAGTCCGTCCCGGTGTAGGCTGACGCGGTCCACACGGCCAATCCGGCCTGCATACCGGTCACGACGACGTCGAATGACGCGGTCTCCGGCTGGATGCCCCCGATGATCCGGTCGCCGAGGCCGGCCGCCTGCAGGGTCAGGGTCCCCGCGTCGATCGAAGCCACCCACGCCTTGCCGTTCGAGGCACCCACGACCGTGACCGAGTCCACCCGCGTTTCGACCGGGACCGGCACGATCGAACAGCCGAGCGGACCCCCGCCGCCGCCGTTGGTCGAGGTGTTCGTCACGTCCAGCCGGATCGTCGTGGCCACGCCCAGATCGAGCAGTCGCGGTGCGGCCTCGAAGGTCCACGACTGAGTCGCGAGCACCGCAGCCGGCACCATCGCGCCGAGCCAGACCAGGATCGCGAGTGCGGTCCCGGTCCGGCGCAGCGTGGCCCGCTGGCTGATCACCGTGGCGCGCCGATCAAGCGACCCGACGGCGCGGCGTCCAGATCGTTGCGCTCGGCGCGTCCGCCCCGGGCAGCGGCGGATCGGCCGCCGTCTCGATACCGTCGACGAACGCCCGGACGAGCGTCCCGTCGAGCTGGCTCTCGGCGGCATCCTCGAGCCGCTTCAGGGCCTCGCGCACGTCGAGCGCCTTGCGGTACGGGCGGGTCGTCGTCATCGCCGAGAAGGCGTCGCCGACGGCGAGGATCCGGGCGATGAGCGGGATCTCCTCGCCCTCGAGACGATCGAGGTAGCCCGCGCCATCCCAGCGTTCGTGGTGATGGCGGATGCCGGCCCGGACGACATCGATGTCCGGCACGTCGCGCACGATCATGTCCCCGAGTGCGACGTGCTGCTTGACGACCTCGTACTCGTCGGGGGTGAGCCGGCCGGGTTTGCGCAGGATCGGATCCGGGATGCCGATCTTGCCGACGTCGTGGAGGAGCCCGGCGAGATGGATCGAGCGAACGGCCTCCGGGTCGAGACCGACGCGCTCGGCGAGGAAGACCGCATAGCGTGCGACGTCCTCGGAGTGGCGCTTCGTGTACCGGTCCTTCGTGTCGACGGCGAAGACGAGGCCCTGGAGGACGTCGAAGCTCGAGGCCGTGCGGGCATCCTCCTCGTCCGCTCGCGCACCGGCGACGACGACCCGATCCCCGCCGCTGGCCTTGGCCTCCTCGAGCGTCCGCGCGGTCGCCGCGAGCAGGACCGTCACGGATGAGCCGTGCTCGGGGTACGTGCAGATGCCGCCACTCACGGTCACCGGCAGGCGCTCGGTGGACTCGAACTGGAGGCTGAGGTCGACGAGCGCCGTCCGCAGGTGATCCACCGCCGGCTCGAGCTCGACGACGCCGTCCGCCGGGGCGATGAGGAGGAACTCGTCGGGACCGTACCGCCCAAGAACGATCGAGTCCGGGAGTTCCAGCTGGAGGACGTCGACGACGGCGATGAGCGCGTCGTCGCCCGCGCGATGGCCGTGGTTGTCGTTGAGCAAGCGGAAGTTGTCGATGTCGATGAGGGCGACGCCGAGGGTCGTGCCGTCACCACGCGCACGTTCCATCTCGACCGCGAGGTGGGCGACGAGCGCGCCGTGGTTGAGCGTGCCGGTCAGTGGATCGAGGCGCGTCGATTCCACGAGCGCCGTCGTCTGGCGCGTCAGACGAGCCTGCGCGGAGCGGAACACGAGGAAGAGCAGGGCCGCGGCGAGGAGGCTCGCCGTCACCGTGAGCAGGACAACGTCCCGTCGGACCTCGTCGAGGCTGGCGAGGACGGGCTCGCCGTCGCGCCAGATCGCGACCACCGCGCGGACCTCACCATCCGCGATGACGGGCAGGAACTCCCTGAGCAGGCTCGACGTACCGAGATCCGCCGACCCCGCGAGATCGGCCCGCGCGTCGAGAAATCCCGCCTGCGCTTCTCCGGCGACGGCCGTCGCGAAGGCCGCGTCGGTCGGCATCGGCGCTGTCGCGCGACCGAGGTCGCCCGTCGCGAGGACGGTTCCGTCCGGCAGGCGCACCTCGACCCGCAGGATCTCGTCCGGCCGGACGAGCGTCAGCAGCTGCGATTCGAGTCGCGCCAGTTCCTCGTCGGTGGCTCCGTCCGGCTCGAAGAAGCGAAGCGCCACGTTCGCATTGATGAACCCGCGGATCGTGGCGGAGTCGCTGCCCACGATCGCATTGAGCGTCGACGTCGAGAAGTGTGCGGAGACCATGACCGCCTGCGCGGTCGCGGTAATGCCAACGAGCGCGATGAACACGCCATACACGAGGATGAGCAGGATCGGTCGACGGACGCCGGGCTGTGATCCGAACACGCCGGAACTGGCCTCTCGGGTGCGGGCTCAGGTGACGCGAGGAAGCGTATGGTCCGGAGCGGTGCGGTCCTACCGGACGATGGTCAGGGAGGCGGTGGCCCGAACGGGTGGTGCGTCCGGTCGCTGCTATCCTGTCGCCGGCCGCGGAGAGGTGGCCGAGTGGTTGAAGGCGGCGGTCTTGAAAACCGTTGAGTCGCGAGGCTCCGTGGGTTCGAATCCCACCCTCTCCGCCAGGTCTGCTACCGAATCTGCTACCGAAATGCCGTACGGCGCGCGCCGTTAACCGGCCGCCGAAACTCCGATCCGCTCAACGCCCAGGTACGGGCGGAGCACATCCGGGACGACCACGGTTCCGTCCGCCTGCTGGTACGTCTCGAGCAGGGCGGCGACGACGCGCGCGAGGGCCAGGCCGGACCCGTTGAGCGTGTGGACGAGCTCCGGGCGGGCCCCGGGTTCCGGGCGGAACCGGATCGCCATCCGGCGCGCCTGGTAGTCGCGGAAGTTCGAGCACGAGCTGACCTCGAGCCAGCGCTCCACGCCTGGCGCCCACGCCTCGAGGTCGTACTTCTTGGCCTGGACGAAGCCCATTTCGCGCGTGCTCATGAGGACGACCCGGTAGGCCAGCCCGAGCCGCTGGAGCAGCACTTCGGCGCGTCCCGTCATCCACTCGAGCGCGTCGTCCGAAGCCTCCGGCCGCTCGAACAGGACCATCTCGACCTTGTCGAACTGGTGGACGCGGAGAATGCCCCGGGTGTCCTTGCCGGCGGCCCCGGCCTCGCGCCGGAAGCACGGCGTGTAGGCCGCGTAGCGGATGGGCAGGTCGCCGGCCTCGAGGATCTCGTCGCGGTGGAGGTTCGTGACCGGCACCTCGGCAGTCGGGACCAGGTACAGCTCGTCGCGGGTCACGACGTACATCTGGTCTTCCTTGTCCGGGATCTGCCCGGTCCCACGGGCGGACGCGGTGTTGACGACCGCCGGCGGCCAGATCTCGGTCATGCCGTGCTCGCGGGCATGGACGTCGAGGAACCAGCTGATGAGTGACCGCTGGAGCGTGGATCCGAGTCCCCGGTAGACCGGGAAGCCGGAGCCGGTGATCTTCGCCCCGCGCGCGTTGTCGATGATCCCGAGCGCCTCGGCGACGTCCCAGTGCGGCCGGCGCTCCCAAGGGGTGTCCCCGTCGCCGGCCTGGCGCGGGAGCGGGTCGCCCCAGGTGCGAATCGTGACGTTCGCCTCCTCGCCCCCGACCGGGACGTCCGGATCGGCCGGATTCGGAATGCGCAGGAGCAGCTCCTCGAGCTGCGATTCGATCGTCTCGAGGCGAGCCTGGCGATCGGCGATCCGGGCGCCAAGGTCACGGGCCTCCGCGCGCAGCGCCTTCGTGTCGCCACCGGCCCTCAGAGACGATGCCACCTCGGCGCTCTTGCGCTTGAGATCCGCCCGGAGCGAGTCCGCACCCGCCTGGACCCGCCGCCGTTCGGCGTCCATCTTCAGCGCGCTGTCGACGAGCGACGGGTCCTCGCCCTTGTCGATGGCGCCCTGGCGGATGACGTCCGGCTCGTCGCGCAGCCGCTGCATTCCAACGCTCACGCCGCACCTCCGCTGGCCGCCGCGGCCGCCTCGCGCAACCGGCCGATGACGAACTCCGGCTGGTATGGCGCGAGGATCCAGCCGGCGCGCGGTCCATTGTCGCGCCCCAGGAACGCCCGGTAGAGGGCGGTGAACGCCCGCCTCGCGTCGACCTCCGTCGACTTCGCCGTGTCGAAGATGGTCGCCTGCCAGGCGTCGCCGGTGGCCGGCCAATGCTCGGCGAGACGGTCCGCCAGGGCGGCCGCGAACCGGCGCTGGTCCGGGTCGAGCGCGCGCGCCTCATCGGGCACCCCG
>Ga0302046_10002927_pt1 | contig 15706 bp, 13 predicted proteins | sample RVTome_11_FD_200261 | JGI IMG/M metagenome (GOLD analysis project Ga0302046, IMG submission 200261) | Soil microbial communities from uranium-contaminated site in the Upper Colorado River Basin, Wyoming, United States - RVT147D111 (version 2) ...
GACAATTTGCACGACGTACGGCCGAGAACACCCCAAACCGCCCCCTTGAGGGGGCTGTCGCGCAGCGACTGGGGGTGTTACCTATGGGTTGTACACCCTCCGGCCCTGCGGGCCACCTCCCTCAAGGGAGGCGTGTAGGGGGCAACACATGAACCGGTGCACTTTGTCGTACACCCATCCGGTAGAGGTGATCGAAAAAGTCAAAGCCTGCCTGTCCGGCGGGTGCGTGGCGGCTCCGCCCGGCAGGCTGGCCGCCCCGAAAAAGCACATCCTCATCGCCGACGATTACGTGCTCTATCGTAAAGACCTATCTCGCCGCTGCCTGAGGTCGACTTTGGGTGGCGGATTTCGGATTTTGGCATCTGTCCATGTCCCTCCGGCGCACCGTGGTTGATGGGTGCGCCCGGTTGCAGGGGCACCCTCTGCCATCTTATCATCCTCACCCGGTATGGCGCGTCAGCGTATCGCAGTCATCGGGGGCGTGGCCTCCGGGCCGGCCGCGGCGGCCCAGGCCAAACGCATCGACCCGGAAGCCGACGTCGTGCTCTTCGAGCAGGGCGCCGACATTTCGTACGGGGCCTGCGAGATGCCGTACTACGTCGGCGGCCAGATCGACGACGTCGATACGCTCGTCGTGCTGACGCCCGAGGAGTTCGAAAAGACGCGGAAGGCCGAGGTGCGGGTCGGGCAGCAGGTCCTGGCCATCCATCCCAACCGCCGCCGCCTCGACGTCAAAGCCGTCGCCACCGGCCACGTCACCGAAGCGCGGTTCGACAAGTTCATCCTGGCCGTCGGTGCCCACGCGCGCCTGCCGGCGGTTGACGGCATCGACGCGCCGAACGTCTTCGCCATGCGCCGCCTGGGCGACGCCCGGGCGGTCCACGGCTATCTGGACGCCGGGCGCGTGCAGCACGCGGTAGTGCTCGGTGGGGGATACGTCGGCGTGGAGATGGCCGAGGCCCTGCGCCGGCGCGGTGTGCGCGTCACCGTCCTGGAGCCGCACGGTCGCCTGTTGCACGGCTATCTCGATGACGACCTCTGCGCCCTCGTGCAAGCGGTGGCCCATCGGCACGGCGTCCTCGTCCGACAAGAACGGGCGGACGGGTTCGACCTGGACGCCGAAGGCCGGGTGCGGGCCGTGCGGACCGACCGGGGCGAGAAGATCGGTTGCCAGATGGTGATCGCGGCCATCGGCATCGTGCCGAACACGGCCCTGGCTACGGCGGCAGGCATCACCCTGGGCGCGTCCGGCGCCTGCGCCGTCGATGCCCAGATGCGGACGAACCTGCCCAACGTGTGGGCCTGCGGAGATTGCGTCGAGGTCGAGCGTGTGATAGACGGCAAAAAGATCTACCTGCCGCTGGCGCCCGTTGCGTTTCGGACGGCCCGCGTGGCGGCGACGAACGCCGCCCGGCGGGGGCACGGCGCCCCGGTACGTTTCCCCGGCGTCGTCGGCGCATCGGCCGTCAAGGTGTTCGAACTGGAGACGGCGTCGGTAGGGTTGCAACTCCGGGAGGCCCGCGAGGCCGGCTTCGATGCGTTTGCCACGCACATCAAGCACTGGTCGCGCGTATCGTTCTACCCGGGGGCAAAACCGCTGCACGTTCGTCTCGTCGTCGAGCGCAGGCAGGGCCGCCTGCTGGGCGCCCAACTCGCCGGTGAAGAAGGCGCCGTGTTGCGGGCCGATGTCCTCGTCCCCTGCATCCGGGACGGCTGGACCGTTCACCGGATCAAAGACCTCGACCTGATCTACACCCCGCCTTTTGCACCGTCGCTGGATCCGTTGCTCGTGGCCGCCAACGAAGCCGCGAAACAGGTCCGGCGGTAGGCGGTTGACGGGGGCGGGCAGCATCCTCACATACGGCCAGGCAGGGAGGCGGCATGGGCAAGAAAAAACGCAAGAAGGCGATGCTGCGACGCGCCGGGCCCGGGCAGGAAAGACGCCCGGTGCCGGCTGTGACGGGTGGCGTGCAGTTGTACAGCTACGACATCAGCTACGACCCCATAGACGACGGGGTGAGCCTGCCGCCGGCACTCGAAGCGCAGGCGGAAGCGCTGTATGCGCTGATTCACGAGCACACCGAAGAAGCGATTCCGAAGCTGGAGGCCCTCTGGGCGGCCTATCCCGATGTGCCGATGCTGGGCAACTGGCTCTCAAGCGCCTATGTGAAGGCGGGTGATGACGAGAAGGCACGCGCCCTGGCGGTGGAGAACTACGAGAAAAATCCCGAGTACCTCTTCGCCCGGCTCAATTATGCAGAGATGTGTCTTCAAAGCGCCGACTATGCGGAGATCCCCCGCATCTTCAATCGGAAGTATGATCTGAAGCTGCTTTATCCGGACAGGCAGGTTTTTCACATCAGCGAGGTAGTCGGCTTCATGGGTATCCTCGGGGCCTACTTTGCAGATACCGAGGCCTACGAGACGGCAGCGCAGTACCATAAGATTCTCGGCGAGATCGAGCCGGACCACCCGCAAACCCGTCGGCTCGGCCTGAAGCTGTTGCCGTATCGCATCAAAAAGATGTTCCGGGGCGGGCGGTTTTAGGGTTGCTCCAAGAAGTCGCCTTTGTAGTTCGAAGGGTCCTGCTTCGGGTACTGGATCAGTGTTTGGATGTTCGAGTGTTTGGGTAGGGTCGTTATTGTACACGAGAACACCAAAAAACGAGAACACTCGAACATCGCAGTGCTCATGCGCCATCCCCCTCCAGAACCCAGCGCCCGTGCAGTAGCCGTAGAGCACCTCGACCGGATCGACGTGGGCGGGGCGTATGTGAGCCTCGTGGGTGAGGACGCGTCCGGCGCTGTCGATGCGCGTGCGGAGCGGCAGGTGACCGAGTATGTGGCCGGCGTCACGCGGTGGCGGCGCTGGCTCGACTTCCTGATTCGGCATTTCTACCGGGGGGCCTTCAACAAGATGGAGCCGACGCTGAAGCAGATTCTCCGCGTCGCGCTCTACGACCTGCTGATGCTGAACACGCCGCCTCATGCCGCCGTCCACGAAGCCGTCGACCTCGCGCGGGCGCGCATCCGGCCCGGCGCAGGCGACCTGGTCAACGGCCTGTTGCGCACCGTCCTCCGCAACCAGGACCGCCTCCCCGTTCCCGACACCGGCGATGCGGCCGACGACCTCGCGCTGCGTCACTCGCATCCGACGTGGCTCGTCCGCCGCTGGCTGGATCGCTTCGGCCTCGAAGAGACCGAGGCCTTGCTCCGGTGGAACAACGAGCGCCCGGTCTATGGGCTCCGCATCAACACGCGTACCGGCGCGATCCCGGATTTTACGGCGTCGTTGGATGACCAGGGCATAGCCTGGGAGCCGTCCGCGTATCTCGAAGACTTCGTTCGGGTGCGGCAGTTGCAGCCCGTGTTGCGGGCCGGCTGGATCGGAGCAGGGCGGTGCGTCGTGCAGGATGAGAGCGGGGGTCTCGCGGTGCGATTGCTCGATCCCCGGCCGGGTGAGGTGCTCATCGACCCATGCGCGGCGCCGGGGGGCAAGGCGCTCTATGCCGCGCAACGGATGGGCAACCAGGGGCGCGTGCTCGCCTACGACGTGCACGAAGGCCGGCTTCGCCTGGTCGAGGCCGGAGCCCGTGAGCAAGGTCTTACCATCCTGCACACCGAAGCCGCCGACCTGCGCGAACTGGCGCGCCGCGCCGAGGTACCGGCCGCCGACCGCGTCTTGCTCGACGCGCCGTGCTCGGGCCTCGGCGTCCTCGCCAAACGCGCCGACCTGCGGTGGCATCGATCGCTCGATGCCCTGGGGCTGCTGACGAAGCTGCAAGACGACCTGCTCGACGCGGCTGCCGGGCTCGTGCGCTCCGGCGGACTGCTCGTCTACAGCACCTGCACCATCGAGCCGGAAGAAAACGAAGAACGGGTCGACGCTTTCCTGCGGCGGCACCCGGCCTTCACGGTCGAATCGGCGCAGGGATTCCTGCCCGAGGCCGTCGTGACGCCGGAAGGCTATCTGGCTACGCTTCCGCATCGCCATCACGTGGACGGTGCCTTCGGCGTGCGGCTGAGAAAAAGAGATTGAGTAGCTTCTTTCGTCATACCGGCGGTGACCGTTGTACTTCATAGAGACATACTTAACAGGGAAAATGGCGGGGACGATCTAGCAAGGGGCAAAAGTTGTCCACGCCGGAACGACCGTCCCGGTCTGTCTGTTGGAGCAGCCACCGTGTAGAAAGGCTTGCGCAAATCCATTGAGAAGAGGGTCCAGGATCGAGTTGCCTATGGAGAGGGTGCTACAATGTTTGTACCTGTGATGTCCCATTTGTCTACCGGAGAACGATCCATGCATGCATCTCACGGCAGCCGTTTGATGATCCTCGGCCTCCTGCTCGTCGTATGGGCCGGAGGGGCGCTCGGCCCGGCACAGGCCCAGCGGGTGGCCAAATACGGAGCCGACTTCCTGTCAGGCGGGGTAGGGGCTCGGGCGTTGGGCATGGGAGGCGCCTATGTGGCCCTGGCCCGGGACGTCAACGCCGGGTACTGGAACCCGGCGGGCCTGAGCGGTCTCTCGTATCCGGAAGTCGCCTACATGCACGCCGAACGTTTTGCCGGCATCGTCTCGTTCGACTACGGCAGCGCCGCTTTTCCCATCAACGCCCGCTCGACCGTCGGCATCTCCTTCTTCCGCAGCGGCGTCAACGACATTAAGAACACCCTCAACGCCTGGGACGTCGAGCGCGACCAGCCTAAAGCCCGCCCGGAGACCTACTTCGAGAGCTTCTCGGCGGCGGACATGGCCTTCTTCGTCAGCTACGCGCGGGTGCTGCGCGAACGCCTCGCCCTCGGGGTGACGGGTAAGATCATCCGCCGTACCATCGGCGACTTTGCCGATGCCTGGGGCTACAGCTTCGACATCGGTGTGCAGTACAGCACGCGCCGGTTCGTCTTCGGCGTCAACATCCAGGATGCCTCGACGATGCTGCAGAGCTGGAGCATCAACACATCCGCTTTTGCCATCGACGACATCAACCCCGCGACCGGGCAGGCCTATACCTTCGAGGAGGTCTTTGAACAGGAACTGCCCGAGGGCGGTACGTTCCTGGTGCTGCCGGTCGCGCGCCTCGGCTCGGGCATCATCCTGCCGGCCGGTACCGGCAACACCGTCACCCTCGGCTTCGACCTCGACCTCGCCTTCGACGGCCAGCAGGCCAACGCCTTCAACGCCGGCGCCGTCTCGTTTCATCCGCGCCTGGGCGGCGAGTTCAACCTCAAGAACGTCGTCGCCTTGCGGGCCGGCGTCAACCGTATCACCAACGGCGACCAGTACGGGTTCGACTTCGTGCCGTCGGTCGGGGCCGGCCTGCGGCTCCGGCAGATCGCCGTCGACTACGGCTTCGGCGACTTCGGCGGGCTCTCGTCGGACCTCGGCTACTCGCACCGCATCTCGGTGCAGTTGACCCTGGAGCGCCCGGGCAAGGGGCGCGCCGAGGCGGCTGAGCCGGAATAACAGGCCCCGCCGCCGACACGCCTCTACCTGTGATGGACGTCATGTTGGGCAACCTCAGCATGACGTTCTTTTTTGGCTATATTGGACCCCTGAAAACCGTCCAACCAACGCGATACGGGTGCGTAAGGCGCTATGCTCTGGAAGATCCTCTCGGCCTGTCAACTCGGCATCACACGGGCGAGCCTGGGCCTGGGGTGGGTCGGCCGAGCCGATGGTGGCCCGGTTGATTCTTTTCCGGGTCGCCTACCCCGATGCTTGCCTCGGAAAGCAACCGCTTCCTGAGACGGATACCGCGGAGCGTGCTCCCAGGAGGGTCATCGAGCCGCCCCGTTTTTTCCCGAGACCGTGACGCTGGACGTCTTGATGCGCCGCTTTCAGGAGCAGCATATCCGGTGCTCCTCGAACGGCTGGATCCTGAAAACGCCGCGCCGGACGAGGACGGCCCTCTGGAGGATGCCCGGCCGCCGGTGGGATCGGATCCGGCGTCGGCGTACCGTTGAACCACGAACGCTTATGATTCCGCCCCTTCACTGGAACGACGAAGCCGGCCGCGTAGACCTGCTGGACCAGACGCGCCTGCCGGTCGAGGAAGTCTGGCTCCCTATCGAGACGCCCGAGCAGATGGCCGAGGCCATCCGCATGCTGCGCGTTCGGGGAGCGCCTGCCATAGGCATCGCGGCAGCCTACGGCGTCGTGCTGGCGTTGCGCGAGGCCCCGGCCGAGCCGCACCGCGCTGTGCAGGACGTCATCGCCATGCTGGCGGAGACGCGGCCAACGGCCGTCAACTTGTTTTACGCGCTCGACCGCATGCGTCGTGTGGTAGCGGAGCACGCCGGGGTCCCGGTAGACACGCTGCGGACACGGCTGCTCGGCGAAGCGAAGGGTATTAACCGGGAAGACCTGGCAGCCGGGCAGCGGCTCGGCGAGCACGGGCTTTCGCTCTTCCGGGACGGCATGACGGTGTTGACCCACTGCCACGCCGGCGGGGTGGCGACGTCCGGCTACGGCACAGCGCTGGCGCCGCTCTTGCTGTCCCGTGAGCGCGGGGTAGCCCTGCATGCCTTCGTCGACGAAACGCGTCCGTTATTGCAAGGCAGCCGCATCACCGCCTGGGAACTGACCCGCGCCGGCGTGCCCGCAACGCTCATCACCGACTCGATGGCCGGCCACGTGATGCAGCAGGGGCGCGTCGATGCCGTCATCGTCGGGGCGGACCGGATCGCCGCCAACGGCGACGTCGCCAACAAGATCGGCACGTATTCGCTGGCTGTACTGGCTCAGGCCCACGGCCTCCCGTTTTACGTGTCGGCACCGCTTTCGACCATCGACTTCGGCACGCCGACGGGCCGGGACATCGTCATCGAAGAGCGGGACCGCCACGAGGTGACGCACGGCTTCGGCCGGCAGACGGCCCCCGACGCCGTGACCGTCTACAACCCGGCCTTCGACGTGACGCCGGCGTCGCTCGTCTCGGCGATCATCACCGAACACGGCGTGGTCCGGCCACCCTACGAGGCGGCCCTGCGCGCCCTTCGGCCACCGGCTCCGGAGCCGGTACGGGAGCAATAGCGGTGCTCCGTCGTTTGTTGTACGTCACGGTGCGTAACGCACGCCTGCCGGGCGACCGTTGATGCTGAGCGGAATACTGAGCCATTGACCTTTGCCTCGTGGTGGGCACCAACGGACCACGAACAACGGACCACGAACCACCGTCATGAAAAAGAACGACTGGTACGGGATGGGCACCAGCCTGCTGCTTCACTTGCTGCTGCTGGTCGTCTTTAGCCTCATGAATCTGGCGGCGTCCGAGCCGGAGCCCCTGGGGTATATCGAGATCGATTTCGGGCCGGTCGCGCAGGGAAGGCCGGTACAGCGGGCCGTCGAAAACCGCCCGGAGACGAAGTCGGAGCCCGAGCCGAAGCCGGAGAAGCAGGTGCAGGAGGAGGCGGCGCCTCCCGAGGAGGCCAAGCCCGTCAGACTGGCGAAGACGCCCCAGGTCGTCGACGAAGAAAAAGTTCAGGAGCCGGAGGTGGAGAAGATCTCGCCGGTCGAGCAGAACGAACCCGCCCGGGTCGAAGAGCCGGAACCCAAACCGGAGGTCAAGCCCACCGTTCAGCCTCTCGGGGGGGGCGCTACGAGCGGCACGACGGGTGCCACGGAAGGGGCGCCCGGCCCCGGGCAAGAGGAGGAGAAGACGGCGCCGTTCCAGATTGAAGGCCTCAACCGCAACCCGATCTATACGCCCAAACCCGAATTTCCCGAGAAGGTGAATGCGGATATCAAGGTACGCATCACCGTGAATCCGCAGGGCCGCGTCGTCCAGACGTTTCCTGTGCAAAAAGGCAATCCCTCCCTCGAACGCGCCGTCCGGGATGCGTTGCTGAATTGGCGTTTCAACGCCCTGCCATCCAATGCGCCCCAGGTCAACCAGGCCGGCATTGTCACCGTACGTTTCCGCGTTGAATAATCCTTGTTGAACGGCAGGTGTTCACTTTGGCTTCCGAGAGTAATCCGCATCATATCGGTTCCTCGCCCGACCTGGACCTGCACTTCCCGCCGTTGCCGAAGACACTGGATCAGGTGTTGACGTTGATCCAGGAAGATCAGGATACGCCGGATACGCAACGCCTGGCAAAGATTGTGCAGCGCGACCCGATCATCGCTGCGCTGCTCCTGCGGCGCGTCAACTCGGTGTTTCATGGCGTTCGCCGTCCTGTCGACGACGTGCGGCAGGCCGTGATTCTGCTCGGTTTTCAGCAGGTCTGCAACCTGGTGTCCTCTGCAGCCATGATGGAGTTGGGGGCTGTGTTGACCCGAGGCAATCGCATGGCGATTTTTCAAGACATCATGCGCGTCAGCATCGGCGCGGCACATTTTGCGCAGGAGCTGAGCCGGGAGCTCAAGCTATCCTTACAAGCCAAGGCTTTTATCGCGGGGTTGCAGCAGGGTATCGGGCGCCTCGTCTTGCTTTACAACCGGCCCGGGGTCTACGAGGAACTCTGGGCAGGTACCTGGGACGATTTCGGTCCGCGTGCCGCCGACGAGCGCAAGGTTTTCGGAGCCGATCATCATGACTTGGGCGCCAGGGCGTTGAAATGGTGGAATTTTCCGGAGCCGATTATTGATGTCATCCGCAATGTTGCTCGGCCGGGTGCCATCAAAGATCACGAATGGCGCAGCCTGGCCCTCACGCTCTCGGTGTCCGTATCCGCATCCGAACAATTATGCATGGCGATGATGGGCAGGAAAACTCGGCCGTTTTTTAGCCCGACGCCGGCCACGCACGCGCTGGCGCGTATGACGAAAAACAAATCCGGCTATCTCAGCGAGCAGGTGCAATCCCAGCGCGCCCCGGCCCAGGACTTCATCTCGCTCATGGTTCCGCGCTGACCGGTGGCCCCGGCCTCACGGGTTGCGACGGCTCCGGTTGAAGAACACCTGCATCCGTACGTCGAACATCATATGCGTAATCGCCCCCGCCGGGTGGGTCCGATACGCCGTGTTGCCCAGGTTGCGCAGGGATAGATTGAGCTGGAAATGATCGCGCCAGAATCGTTTCTGTACCGAGAAATCGAGCAGCCAGGCGCCCGGTAGGGCGGCCTCGTACCGTCCGCCTGCATCGCGGGCCGCTTCGAGGAAGCCGGCCCATAGCGTTTCGGAATGGTAGCCGAGGCGGGCATAGAGACTCAGGCGTGCGAGCGGTACGTAGCGTACGGTATAACTGAAACGATGCCACGGTTGGCGGCGCCACGCCTGGAAGAAGAGGTCGTCGGACGTGGGATAGCGCAGGTAGGCGTAGTAGATCCGCTGATCGAGGGAAGGGGCGGCCCGGATCTGCACTTCGGCGCCGAACTGCATCACCCGGCCGAAGACGTTGTTCCGCACAACGGTTTCCGTCATAAAGCCGGTGGTCGCCGGGTCGAAGTGAAACGTATAGGCTGCCAGCGTCTGGTCGTCGAAGCGGCGCACGGCGCCGGAGAGTGTCAGGCCGAGCCGGTCGGACGGCTGAAAGGCCCAGGCAAGGTCGGCGGTATAGGTGGTGGCGGCCTGGTAGCCGGTGGGGCGCGTCACATCGAGGGGGCGGCGTACGCGGAGCGCATAGCCCTGGTCCATCCAGTACCAGAGGCTGTTTTTTTCCGGGTAGGGTTGCCGGGTGAGAGAGCCCGTCAGCGTGACCGTCTGGTTCGGAGCCGGGGTGACGGAAACCGTCGCCAGCACCCCGTAGCCGGGCTGGCCCTTGACGCGGGTGAGATACGCCGTGAGATGCGCCTGTGCCCGTTCGCTGAGCCGATAGCCGGCCCGGCCGTAGGCGCGTGGGATGCGGAGGGATGCGTCTTGCAGCGCTACACCGGCCCCGCTCTCGATAAGATCTACGCTGAGGCCGAGGGCTCCCTGCAAGGTTTCCGTGGCGGTGCGGACTTCGTACTGCCCGCGTAGCGTGTTCTGGCGCCAGTCGAAGTTGACGCCGCCCTTGTTGTTGCGAGGGGCGAGCCGGGAATGGGTATAGGAGAGGCGGTAGCTGATGCCGGTAGGCTGCCCCGGGTCGGAGTCTCCCTGCACGCCGAGGTGGTTGAAGAAATGGTCCGTCGGGGTCTCCAGGCCGGCCGGTTCGAAGAAGGGCAGATCCTGGAACCGGGAAAAACCGCCGAAGACGGTGTGGCGGCCCAGGCGGCCCGTCGTGCCCGCATCGAAGCCGACGGAAGCCAGGAGCAGGCGAGGTTCTTTCAGGCCCTGGTAGAAAGTCCGGACGCGCTCGCGGATGCGCGCGTCGGTGGCGTGGTGCTCGTCGCTCCTGGCATGGACGCGGGCATACCATCCCGATCCCGCTGCCGAGGCTGCGCCTTGAAACGTGGGGCCGATCCGGTCGATGTTGGGCGAGGTAAAGGCGGTGTAGCGGAACGGTCCGGGATCGCCGACCTCGTTGCCGGCGGCGAAGCCCCCCCGGAGCGAGGCGCCGGCGTCGGGCTTCCGGGTATGCAGGTGCAACACGCCCGCCTGCGCAAAAACCCCGTGGACGAACGTGGGGGTGTTGTGTACTTCGACGTACGCAACCTCGGTGAGAGGGAGGGGGAGGGTGTTGAGGTTCTGGGCGTCGAGGATGCGAAGGTCGACGGGGTTGCCGTCCACCAGCACGACCCAGGCCGCTTCCTGGGCGGCGGCCAGGCCGTTGGCGGAGACATCCCACGCATAGCCTTCCACCGACGTAGCGTACCAGGCATCGAGGAGGGTAAACAGGTCGCTCAGGCGTGCCAGGCCGGCCTGTTCGATCTCTTCGGCCGTAAGGATGCGAACCCCCGGCGGAGGGTTTGCCGGTTGCGCCCGGGCCGCGTGCATGGTGAGCCAGCAGGGGAGCAGGAGCAGGATGCCTGAGGCGGGCAGGGCGTAGGGACGCCGCGTCGGTAGCTGCAGCCGCGTCGGCAGGGTGTCGATCCGGCACCTCATCGCAGCACCTCTTGCAACCAGCCCGGCGAACGCAAGCGGACGCTCAACCCGGCCGAGGCGTACCACAGCTTGAGCCGCACAAACGTGTAGGCCTGGAGGTAACTCCCGGCGGCAAAAAACGAGACGGGGCCCACCGGGCGGAGGCTGAGACGGGCCTGCGCCATCAGCGCCAGTTCGCTTTCCGTCCTGACCCCGGCAAAGGTGTTGTCGTCGAACGTCATCCGGTAGTTGCCGACGCGGACGCTGCCTTCGACGCGCACCTGCCTGACGACGTCGGCGCCGAGGCCCCACCCGGCGTAGAGCAACAGGGCATCGAAGTCGGGCACGTCGCCGTCTGCCCGATACCGATGCAAGGCGCCGCCCACCTCGACGAAGCCCAGGTAGAAAGGCGTCGAAAAGCGGCCTTCCGCCCCGGTGCCGGGCTTCCAGAAGGTATGTAGAAAGTTGCGATTCAGGTTCTGCGTACCCGCTACGGAGAGGGTGATGGTGCTGAAGGGTTCGGGGCGTTGTTGCGCCTGTGCCGGATAAACCTCCGTGCCCAGGAGCAGCAGACCGGTCAGCCAGAGGTAGGCAGGGAGGGATCGGTGGCGGAAGGGGCGAGGGAAGCCGTCAAACCGATCCAGCCATCCTTCCGGCAGAAAGCGATGCATGGCGCGCGTTGCGTTGTGGCTAGAGGAAAGAGAGGCGGAAGGCGCGGTTCAACACCAACCGCAATCCTACTTCCAGCAGGCCCACGAAGCGGGTCTCATCCTGCCCCGCGACGTGATCGACGTCGGACATCACGTTGAGGCCGCCGTCGAGGCGAATCCACCACCAGGGTGTGGGTTGAAAAGAGACCTGCACCGCCGGGCGGATCGTCCGCGCTACGGTGCCGTCAAGCAGGTTGTCGAGGACTTCGCCCTGGACCGGAAAGGGTTGCCGGATGTCGCGTTCTCCCTGGGCCAGCAGGTGGAGGCGCGGCGTGAGGCGGAGGCCGGGTGCCAGGGCATCCAGGTAGAGGTCTGCGAAGAGGCTGACGTGCACGTAGTCGCTGAACTGGGTCGCCAGGCCGCGCAGCAGGTAGAGGTACTTGCCCTCCGGCTGGGGCGTGTTGTAGGCCCGCGCCGAGACTACATCGAGCTGCGCACCCACATCGAACGACGAGGCCGCATAGACCACCGAGCCGACGAGCGCAAACGTGAGGCTCTCGTCGCTTTCCCCACGGGCGTCGAAGTCGTCGATCATGAACTGGCCGTGTACGGTGAGGCGCCGGTGCTGGGCCCACAGCATGGCGGCGACGAGTCCGTTGTTCTCGTCGTTCTTCGGCCGGTTGTCTACGACGAAGGTGAAGGCGTGGAGCGGGTTGAGGTACTTGAGCGATAAGCCCGTGTTGTGGCCTGAATAGATGACCGACTCGATGCCGGTGAGCGCGAAGCGACGCGAAGGGCGCCAGTCCCAGCGATGCGCAGCCAGGAAGCGGCGCCGGTTGCCGACGCGCACCGAGTCGTCGGCGACGCGGCCGGTGAAGCGCCCGTCTTCCGTGACGCTGTCGAGCTCGCCCAGGAGGCCGGTGACCGAGAAGCGCTGACCGCCGATGCGCAGGGCCACCTGGTCCTGGCTGCGCGGGTTGTTGCTGATGACGGTGGCCGGCTCGCCGGCTACCCCCCAGTGATTGCTCCACCGGCCCGCGTAGGCCGAGAACAGGCGACCGTGGTAGCCGACGTACGTGTTTTCGCTGCGTATCAGCAGGCGCAGGGCCGTATCCAGGCCGTCCGGGTCGACGTCGTAGTATTTGTCCTGCCACCATCCGATGGCCGCGACGAAGGGGCCTGCGTCGGCATAGAGCTGAAACGGCGTGCCGTACAAGAAAAGGTTCAACGTGTCCCCCAGGGGGCGCACTACGTCGAGCCGGTCGCTGTTGATCGTCCGTGCGCCGGCCTGAAACTGATAGGTGAAGACGATCTCGTCCTCTTCTTGCCCGCCCCCTTCGGCCGCAACGGGTTGGAGGGCCTCGTCCAGCAGGTCGACCCAGTGCTGCTCGGTGCGATTGAGCCGGGTGCGGTCGATCCGGTTCAGGGCGGCCACGACCTCGCCGTGCCGGTAGGGCGGGGCCGTGGGGCTCAGGTCGAGCAAATGCCCCCGGCGTTGCAGGCGCGTGATGTACGCATACGTCCAGTCCTCTACCGCCAGCAGGCGGTTCTGCTGACCCCGCGCTTCGGCGGCGAGGCTCATCACGGTCATCATCACGAGGACGCAGCGGCGGAGGGGCATGGGCGCGTGGTAAAGGGGCAGGATGAACGCAAGGACGATCTCGGGCAATACCCGCGTCTGTCGATACGTTCACACCTACGTACCGGGGGTACAACAGGCTCTAAAAGTAGAATGCGGCGTGCTGGCTTGTTTCGAAAAAATGGTATAGATATGTTTACATCGCGTAACAAAAGGCAGGGCAGGTAGCTTGAGACACACAAGATAGCGTTACTTCCCGGAAGGTTTTCGCGTTTAGCAACGTAGGGCTTGTTCCTGCGTTACACATCGGCCCCTTAAACCAGCATGGCTCTTCCGTGTCTCGCAAAGCCGAATTCATAACGCTACTCATAACAGATGCGCTTGCCTTCGGCCTGGCTTTTACCATCCAGTACCTGGAGCGAAACGTCTGGTTGTGGTTTGAACTGCCCGTGCAGGACCTGCCGAGGGATTACGCGGCGCCGATGGGGGTCATCATCCTGTTCTGGCTGCTGCTCTTCACCTTCTTCGGCATGTACCAGGAACGCTATGCCGCCAGCCGCTTCGATGAACTGGTTTCGCTGGCCAAAGTCATCACCGTCGGCGAGCTGATTCTGGTCTTCGCCATCTTCATAGAGTCGGTGCAACCGGGTGCCGGGCGTGGCGTCATCATGTTCAGGTTGGTTACCAACGTGCTGTGTGTGGCGACCGGCCGCATCCTCGTCCGCTCGATACAGAAGGCGCTCATTCTGCGGGGCTACGGCACCCACAAAGCGCTGGTCGTCGGCTGGAGCGATCAGGTGGAGCGGCTCTATGAGGACGTAGCCCGCTATCCGGCGGCCGGCTTGCAGATCGTCGGGGCCATCCGGCTGGGCCAGAACGGTGTGGCGCGGGGCCCCGTCGAAGAAGACGTCTATCCGGGGTCCGTGGGGGATGGGGCCGAGGTGCTCACGCCGGACGTCCGCGCCGTCGATGTCCATGCCATCGAGGCGCTCCCCCGCCTGATCGATGAACTGGCGGTGCAGGACGTGCTCATCGCCCTTGGCTCCCAGGATCACCGGGAGCTTGCCGAGGTGTTGCGCCTGTGCGACGGCAAGGCCGTGTCGCTGAAGCTCATCCCCGATTTTTACTCCGTCATCGGCGGGATGGCGCGTACGGAGCACATCTACGGCCTGCCCCTCATCGAAGTGTTGCCGGTGCCGATGCCGGCCTGGGAACAGAGCACCAAGCGGTTGATCGACCTGTCGGTAGCCCTCGGGGTGCTCGTGGTGGGTCTGCCGATCTGGGGCGTGCTCGGCCTGTTCGTCCGGCTCACGTCGCCCGGCCCGGCGATCTATCGGCAGCGACGCGTGGGGCAGCACGGGCGGGTCTTTACCATGTACAAGTTTCGCACGATGCACCAGCATGCGGAGGCCCAGACCGGCCCCGTATGGGCTACCGAAGACGACCCGCGCTATACGCCGCTCGGCCGGTGGTTGCGCAAGACGCGCCTCGACGAGGTGCCGCAGCTCTGGAACGTGCTCAAAGGGAACATGAGCCTGGTCGGCCCGCGCCCGGAACGCCCGTATTTTGTAGAGAAGCTGGCTGCAGAGATCCCGCTCTACAACCGTCGCCACCGCGTCAAGCCCGGCATCACGGGCTGGGCGCAGGTCAAGTGGCATTACGACGCGTCGCTCGAAGATGTGCAGCAAAAGGTGAAGTACGACCTGTTCTACATCGAAAACATGAGCCTGCGGATGGATTTCAAGATCCTCTTTCAGACGATCCGCACGGCCTTCTCCGGGCAAGGGCAGTAGGGGGCCGTGCCTTTGAGGGAGCCCCCAAGCAGCCGCGAGAAAACCATGCATGAGGCTAAAAAAGTGGCGCTGGTCGCCCACGACAATCGCAAGAAAGATCTGACCGAGTGGGTCGAGTGGAATTATCAGATCCTGCTGCGTCACCAGTTGATTTGTACGGGCACGACGGGGTTGATGGTCGAAAAGGTGTTGATGCGGATGCTGGCCGAGGAAGGGTTGCCGGGTGAAGCCCTGGTCATCACCAAGCTGCGCTCCGGACCCCTGGGCGGGGATCAGCAACTCGGCGCGTTGATCACCGAAGGCGGCATCGACGTGCTGATCTTTTTCTGGGATCCGATGGAACCCCAGCCGCACGACGTCGACGTAAAAGCGCTCTTGCGGATCGCGGTCGTCTATAACATACCCATCGCCTGTAACCGGTCCACGGCCGATTTCATCATCTCGTCTCCGCTGATCAACGAACCGTACGAACCCCGGCTGAAGGACTATTCGGACTATTTGAAACGAAAGATCTGATGGTTCTGCGGGACGACGCAGCGAGCGCAGCGTCGCCTGCTCGGATGCGCACGTTACCGGACCGAGCGGATGACGTGCGTGACGATGCCCCAGACGGCGAAGTCCATCTCTTCGGTGATCTCGATGGGGGGAAAGCCCTCGTTGGCGGCCACGAGCGCCAGGGTCGGGCCGCGCCGCTCGACGTGCTTGACGGTCAGTTCGCCGTTGAGGTAGGCAATCACGATGTCGCCGGGCCGAGCCTCCAGCGAGCGGTCCACCAGGAGGAGATCACCGTCGCAGATGCC
>Ga0302046_10002928_pt1 | contig 15705 bp, 7 predicted proteins | sample RVTome_11_FD_200261 | JGI IMG/M metagenome (GOLD analysis project Ga0302046, IMG submission 200261) | Soil microbial communities from uranium-contaminated site in the Upper Colorado River Basin, Wyoming, United States - RVT147D111 (version 2) ...
CTCGTCGAGCACGTAGACGCGGGTATTGGCGATCGGGCGGCCGATGGGGACCGTGGTCCCCACGGACTCCGCGTCCTCCATGCGGTGGCAGCAGGTAATGACGGTACCCTCGGTCGGCCCGTAGGCGTTGAGGAGCGGGCAGCCGGGCAGACCCCGCAGGAAGCGCCGGGCGTGGTCGGGCGAGAGGACGTCGCCGCCGGTGAGCAGCCGGCGCAGGCCCGCGAGCCCCTCCAGGTTCTCGTCGACCATCTGGTGGAAGAGCGGCGTGGTGAGCAGGGCGACGGTGACGCCGTGTCGCAGGATGGCCTCGCCGAGTGCCGGGAAGGAGAGCTCCCCCTGCGGGAAAACGACGAGGCGCGCGCCGTGGAGCAGGGCCGCCCAGATCTCGAAGGTCGAGGCGTCGAAGGCCAACGGGCCGACCTGGAGGACGGCGTCGCCGGGGCCGATCGTGACGTAGTCGGTGTCGCAGACGAGCCGCACGACGGCGCGGTGGGGGACCTCGACACCCTTGGGCGCGCCGGTCGAGCCCGAGGTGTACATCACGTAGGCGACGTCTCCGGCGGCCACGGCGACCTCCAGGGGCGCGGCGGAGAGGGCGTCGAGGGCCGCCCTCTCCTCGTCGAGCGCGAGCGGGCGGACGCGCAGGCCGGCCAGGCGGCGGGCGAGGTCGCGCCGGGTGAGGATCCACTCGAGCCCGGCGTCGGCCACCGTCCATTCGAGCCGCTTGCGCGGCCAGTCGGGATCGACGGGGAGGTAGGCGGCGCCGGCCTTGAGGACGGCGAGCTGGGCGAGGACGGCATCGCTGGAGCGCTCGAGGCAGAGGCCGACGAGGGAGCCGGGGCCGACTCCCAGGGCGTGCAGGCGGCGGGCCAGCCGGTTGGCGCGCTCGTCGAGCTCGCGGTAGGAGAGCCCCTCGTCGCGACAGCGCAGGGCCTCGGCCGCCGGGGCCTCACGGACGCGGCGCTCGAAGAGGCCGTGGAGGGTCGCGTCGCGGGGATAGTCGGTGACCGTGCCGTTCCAGTCGACGAGGAGCGTCCGGATCTCCTCCTCCTCGAGGAGCTCCAGACGCGAGAGGGGGAGATCGGGGTCGGCGACGACGGCCGCGAGCAGACGGCGGTAGCGGCGCGCCAGTCGCTCCACGGTCGCCGCCTCGAACAGGTCGCTGGCGTAGAGGAGGTGCCCGGTGAGACGCCCGTCCCGTGTCCACAGATGACACTCGAGATCGAAGCGGACCGTCGTCTCCTCGAGCTCGAGCGGCTCGACCTCGAGGCCGGGGAGCGCGAGCGCGGGCGTGGGCACGTCCTGGAGGGCGAAGGCGACCTGGAAGAGCGGATGGCGGCTCGCTTCTCGTCCCGGCCGCAGCTCCTCGACGAGCCGCTCGAAGGGCAGCTCCTGGTGCTCGTAGGCGCCGAGACAGACCTCGCGCGCGCGTCCCAGCAGCTGGCGGAAGGTCGGGTCCCCCGCGAGATCCACGCGCAGCGCCAGGGCGTTGACGAAGAAGCCGATGAGCTCCTCCATCTCGCGGCGCAGGCGGTGGGCGATCGGCGCTCCCACCACCAGATCGTCGGCCCCGGTCTGTCGATGGAGGAGGGCGAAGAAGGCGGCGAGGACGGTCATGAAGAGAGTCGCGCCCTCGCCGCGACCGAGGGCATCGAGGGCCGCGGTGAGGTCGCGCGAGAGCTCGAGCGGCATGCGGGCGCCGCGGAAGGAGGGGAGGGCCGGAGCCTCCCGGTCGAGCGGCAGGCGCAGCTCGGGGGCGCCCTCGAGGCGGCCCCGCCAGTAGTCGAGCTGCTCACGGAGTCGCTCGCCGCGGAGTCGCTCGCGCTCCCAGACGGCGACGTCGGGCAGCTGGATGTCGAGCGGCTCGAGCGCCGCCGGCTCGCCGCTGAGGCTCGCCGCGTAGAGGGCGGCGAGGTCGCGGAAGAGCACTCCCATCGACCAGCCGTCGCAAATCACGTGGTGGAGGCTGAGCAGCAGGACGTGGCGACGCTCCGCCAGCCGCACGAGGCGCGCGCGGAAGAGCGGTCCCGCCGCCAGGTCGAACGGCCGCTCGACGGCGTCGCGCGCCGACCGCCCCACCTCCGCCTCGTGCTCGGCCGCGGGCCGCGCCGCGAGGTCGACCACCTCGAGGTCGACCGACCCCTGGGCGGCCACCACCTGCATCGGCTCGCCGTCGACCTCGCGGAAGGTCGTGCGCAGGGACTCGTGCCGGGCGAGGAGGGCGTCGAGCGCCCGGCGCAGGGCGTCGACGTCGAGCCGTCCCCGCAGCCGGAAGGCGCCGGCGTGGGCGATGGTGTAGGCCGAGCCGGAGCCCAGCCGGTCGAGGAACCAGAGCCGCCGCTGCGCGAACGAGGCCGGGAAAACGAAGACCTCGTCCTCCCCGACGGCCGGGCCGGGCAGCGGCTCGCCGGTGCGGTCGAGGGGATGCGTCATCGTGCGGTCTGCCGCCCTGCGGGCGGCAGCTCGTCGCTGCGCAGGCGGTAGAGCGAGCGGTCGAGACGCGCCAGCCGTGGCTCCGGGCGCTCCACCGCCGGGAGGGCCGGCAGCACCAGGCTGAGCATCCGGTCGCCCTCGCGGAAGAGGAGGTCGTGGTCGGCGAGCCGGGCGACCTGGCGTTCGAGGTCACGGTCGGACGGCGCCTCCAGGCGCCGGGCCAGCCGCTCGAGGTCGCGAGGCGCTCCCAGCGCGTCGAGGATCCGCCGTCCGGCGGCGCCGACGTCGATGCGCTCCTCACGGCCGCTGCGGCTGTCGAGGAGGCCTCCCCCCTCCGTGGGGTCGAGGAAGCGGAGGACCGGCGGGGCGTCGACGGCCCACCGCCGCTGCCAGCGCTCGACGGCCTCCCGCAGGGGATCCATCCAACGCAGGATGGTCGTCAGGTACTCGGCATCGAGCGCGTGGTCCATGAAGTAGTAGGCGAGATTCGCCAGCGCCTCGCGTGGGAAGGGGAAGAGGAGCTCGTAGAAGTCGTAGGGGCGCAGCTCGAGGCCGTAGGACTCGGCGCGGGCATGGTACGGGCTGAAGCGGTCGAAGCGGACCGTGTAGACCCCCGTCGGCGGCGGCAGGTGGACGAGCCGGTCGGCATCGACCACCGCCCGCCGGTAGACCTCCTCCTCCTCGCCGGGGAAGCCGACGAGCAGGTTCCACACCGCCTCGACGCCGAAGCGCAGGCAGCTCATGAGGAAGGAGACGTTCTGGAAGCTCGTCGTTCCCTTCCGCATCAGCTCGAGGGTGCTGGTGGCGAGCGACTCGATGCCCGCCTGCATGCGGCGCACGCCGGCGCGGGCGAGCATCTCCACCTGCTCGGGGGTCAGGCTGGCCTTCACCTCGTAGAAGATCCTGGCGCCCTCCGGCGGGCGCAGATGCGGGAAGACGTCGCGCAGGTAGCCGTGTGGCATCAGGTTGTCGACGCACTCGAAGTAGTCGCAGCGCGGCCGGTAGCGGAAGAGGGCCTCGAACTGGGCCAGCGCCCGTTCCGGGCTCATGGCGCGGTGGGCCATCGTCGAGCCGTTCAAGCCGCAGAACGTGCAGTGCGCCTTGGCGCCCCACCAGCAGCCGCGGGAGGTCTCGAAGAGCAGGTGGGGGCGCAAGCCCTCGCCTGGAAACGCCCCGTCGAGGTCGGCGAGGAAGGAGTCGTAGTCGAGCGCCACGTCGGCGTCGAGCGGCAGCTCCTCCCCCAGGGGAGCGGGGGGCTGACCGCCCGCCAGGTTGCGCCGTGAGAAGACCCCGGGGATCCCGTGGCACGCTTCCTCTTCGCCGGCAAGAAGGCACCGCACGAGCCGCGGGAAGGCGACCAGACTCGGTCCCGAGACCACGAAGTCCAGGCAGTCGGCGTGGCGGGCGAGCTCCTCGCCCATCGGGCTCTCGCAGTTGGCGCCGCCCAACACGGTGACGAGTTGCGGCGAGAGCTCCTTGAGCCGCCGCGCCAGGGCGATGGAGGCCGTGGTCTGGAAGAACATGGAGCTCATGCCGACCACCTGGGCGCGGTCGAGCTGTCGCTCCTCGACCAGCTCGCGGAGCCTCTCCTCGAGGCGCTCGCGCAGGGCGAGCGCCGACTCGCGGAAGGCCGCCATGCCGTCCCGGCGCGCCGAGAAGTAGCGCTGGAAGTACTCCTCGTCGGTGTCGGCGGCATCGGGGAAGGCGGCGCGCCGGAAGATCCACTCGCCCAGGCCGGCGCTCTGCCCCTCGCCGGCAATGGCGTAGAGCTCGTAGAGCTCCCGGCCCATGAGCCGGGCGATCTCGAGGTTCAGGTAGTGGATCTCGACCCGGACGCGCCCGCCGAGCTCCCGTTCGAGAACCGAGCGCAGCTGGGTCAGCGCCAGGGACGGGGTCTGGACGGCCGCGAAGGGCGGGTTGAGGAGGCAGACGCGAAGCACGGCGTCAGCTCTCCCCGGCCCGTCGGGGCGAAGCGGCGGCCGCACGGCGCGGCTGCCGGGCGATGGGGGGACCGGCGGCCCGGTCGGCCTCTGCGCTGCGGTCGATCGCGGCGGCCAGCTCGGCCAGGGTGGAGGCCTCGAACACGGCGCGCAGCGGCAGGCGCACGCCCAGGCGTTCCTCGATGCGGGCGGCCACCTGCATGGCGAGCAGGGAGTGACCGCCGAGGTCGAAGAAGGCGTCGCCAGTGCCGATCCCGCCGCGACCGAGCACGCTTTCGCACACCTCGACCAGGACGCGCTCGGTCTCGTTGCGCGGCATGGTCACCGCGCGCGTGCCCTCTCTCGCCGCCTCCGGCGGCGGCAGGGATGCATAGTCGATCTTGCCTCCGGACGTCATCGGCAGGTGATCGAGGAACGTGAATCCCGAAGGGATCATGTAGCCTGGCAATCGGCTCGCCAGCGCCGCTCGCAGGGCTGCGCCGAGGACCTCCCCGTCGGCGACGACGAAGGCGTGAAGGCGGCGACCGCAGGCCGGATCCTCGGGCGTGGTCACCGCCACCTGCCGGATGTCGGGCAGGGAGGCGATCACGGTCTCGAGCTCGGCCGGCTCGACGCGGTAGCCCCGCACCTTGACCTGGCGATCGATCCGGCCGAGGAATTCGAGCTGGCCGTCGGCGCGCCACCTGACGCGATCGCCGGTCCGGTACAGCCGGCCCCCTCGGTCGCTCCATGGATCGGGCAGGAACCGCTGGGCCGTCAGATCGGGCGCGTTCACGTATCCGTGCGCGACGCCGTCGCCGCCGATGAACAGCTCTCCCGGCACGCCGATCGGAGCCGGCTCGAGCCGGTCGTCGAGCACGTAGGCCGTCGTGTTGGAGATCGGGCGGCCGATCGGGATCGACCCTTCGGAGACCGGTCCGGGCGGCACGACGTAGCAGCAGGAGAACGTCGTCGCTTCCGTGGGCCCGTAGCCGTTGACGATCCGCAGATCGGGATACGCCCGTCGCACACGCGCAACGTCGTCCGGCTGCAGCACGTCTCCGCCCGCCAGCAGTTGGCGGAGGCCGGCGAGCGCCTGGAGGCTGGTGCGCACGACGGCGTGCAGCAGGCTCGCCGTCAGCCACAGCGTCGTGACGTGATGCTGCTCGACCACCCTCCGCAGCGCGCCGAGATCGATCTCGCGGTCCGGCCAGAGCACGAGCGTCGCGCCGTTCGACAACGCGCCCCAGATTTCGAACGTCGACGCGTCGAAGGTCAGCGGCGCCATCTGGAGCAGGACCTCCCCGGGGCGGAGCGTCGCGTAGTCCGTCCCGCGCACGAGCCGAACGACGTTGCGATGAGTGACGACGACGCCCTTGGGAGGGCCGGTGGAACCTGACGTGAACATCACGTAGGCGGCATCCGGAAAACGGGGGGTTGGACCCGGCCCGTCGGGTAGGGCTTCACACCCGGTTTCTCCATGCACGAGGTCGAGCGACGCTTCGCGCACGAGCAGCGCATGCCGGTCGGGCGGATCGCTCGGATCGAGGGGAACGTAGGCGGCGCCGGCCTTGAGCGTGCCGAGGATGGCCGCGATGGTATCCGGTGAACGCTCGAGACAGAGACCGACGCGCGCTCCGGCCCCGACCCCGTGTTCCGCCAGGTACGCCGCGAACTCGTCCGCCCGCCGGTCCAACTCACGATAGGTGATCACCCGATCGCCTGCGACGAGCGCGGGATGCTCCGGCGTCCGCTGCGCGACGCCCTCGAACAGCTCGTGGAGCGCCGCGTCGCGCGGGAACTCCGTCGCCGTCCGGTTCCACGCGACGAGCACCTGTTCGCGCTCGGCCGGCGACATCAGCGGTAGCGCATGGATTGGTCGCGAGGGCTCTTCGAGCGCCGCGTCCAGCAGCGTGACGAACCAGGCGGTCCAGCGTTCGATCGTCTCGCGCTCGAACAGGTCCGTGCTGTATTCCCAGATCATCTCGATCGAGCGCGACGGGCGGGACGTCGAGGCGCCGGCCGGCCCGCCCGGCGGCGTGGTCGGCACGGCCGCGACGATCACGTTGAGATCGAACTTGGCCGATCCGTTGTTGAGACCGAAACACGGCTCGACGCGAACGTCGCGCCGCTGGAGCTCCGGCAGCGGCCCGTCGTACGAGCTGAAGAAGACCTGACACAGAGGCGACCGGTCGGGCGATCGCTCGGGATCGACGGCCGCGACGACGCGATCGAACGGGACACCTTGGTGGTCGAGCGCCGCGACCGCCGTGTCGCGCACCCGCGACAGCAGCGTCTCCAGATCGGGCGCACCCGACAGGTCCGCCGGCAGGGCGACGTTGTTCAGCACCATCCCCACCACCGACTCGAGCGCCGGCGTGTGGCGATTCGCGACGCCGCAACCGACGACGAACCGCTCGAGGCCCGTGAGCCGGTGCACCAGCGCCTCGAAGATCGCCCGCAGGGCCATGTGCGGCGTCACCCGGCGCCGGCGGCTGAACGCTTCGATGCGCGCGCACAGCTCGTCGTCGAGCCGAATCCGCACGGCGTCGCCGCGGAAGCGCTCGACGGCGGGTCTCGGTCGATCGGCCGGGAGCTCGAGCACCTTGGGAACCCCGGTGAGCGTCCTGGTCCAGAACGCCAGCTGCCGCTGCGCGGCGTCGGTCTCGATCCACTGCCGTTCGAGTAGCGCGACGTCCGACGGATGCCATCGCGCGGGGGGCAGCGGACTCGGCTCTCCCGACGCGAACGCGTCGTAGAGGATCAGGAGCTCGCGCAGCAGCAGCGCGAACGACCAGCCGTCGTGCAGCAGGTGGTGCTCGATGTGGACGAGCAGATGTCGCCTCGGCTCGAGGCGGAAGAGCCGCCACCGGACCAGAGGAAGCGTGTCGAGGTCGAACGGGCGTTCAGACTCCGTCCGGATCCAGGCTTCCGCCTCGGCCGCCGAAGCATCCTCCGCGGAGAGCTCCACCGGCCACGCGGCATGCACCCGTTGCCGCGGGCTCCCGTCGACGCTCGCGAAGGTCGTCCTCAACACCTCGTGACGGCACACCAGCTCGGCGAGCGAGCGCGCCAGGGCGTCGACGTCCACCTCTCCGTGCAGGGTCAGCGTCGCGACGAAGTGGTACGCGACGGACTCCGGATGCAGCTGCTGGACGAACCATGCGCGTTCCTGCGCGAGCGTCAGGGGCGCCGGCCCTTCGGATCGAGCCGGCGGCGACTCGTACGCGGCCCGACCCCGGGCCGCCGCGATCGAGCCGCCGGACCGCTCGACCGCGTCGGCGAGCGAGGCGACGGTCGCGCACTGGAACGCCGTGCAAAGCGGCAGCGAAACGCCGAACCGATCCTGTACCCGGAGCATCATCTGCACGGCCGACAGCGAGTTGCCTCCGAGCTCGAAGAACTGATCGGCGGCGCCGATCCGGCCGACCCCGAGCACCTCCGACCAGATGAGCGCGATCTCGGCCTCGACGGGCGTCGACGGCGGCACGAGCTCGCCCTCACCGCCGGGACGCTCGTCGCCCGGGGCCGGAAGCGCTCGCCGATCGAGCTTTCCGTTCGGTGTGCGCGGCAGCTCGGCGAGCGTCAGGATCCGCGCCGGGACCATGTGCTCGGGCAGGCGCGCGGCCAGTCGCCGGCGGAGGTCGGCTTCGACTGGACTCGCGCCTGGGGCAGCGACGACGTAGGCGACGAGCCGTCGCTCGCCGGCGTGCTCGACCGCGACGACGGCGGCCTGGTGGATGCCGGCCTCCGCGAGCAGCGCGGCCTCCACCTCGCCCGGCTCGATGCGGAAGCCGCGGATCTTGAGCTGCGAGTCCGCGCGGCCGAGGTAGTCGAGCTCGCCGTCGGGCAGGACGCGCGCCAGATCGCCGGAGCGGTAGAAGCGCTCGCGCGGCCGATCGGCGAGGGTGACGAATCTCTCGGCATCGAGCTCGGGGCGACGGAGGTAGCCGCGGGCGACGCCGACTCCGCCGACGTAGATCTCGCCCGCGAGCCCGGGCGGCACGGGATGGCCGTCCGGATCGCGGAGCGTCACGATCCAGCCGGGCAGCGGACGGCCGATCGGGCTGCGCCCGCGGGCCCGCTCGCCGTCGCGTCGCGTCATCCGGCGGAAGGTGACGTGGACCGTCGTCTCGGTGATGCCGAACATGTTGACGAGCATCGGGTCGGCGTCGCCATGACGATCGATCCAGGACGACAGCGCTTCGGGCCTGAGCGCTTCGCCGCCGAAGACGACGTAGCGCAGCGACAGCGGCAGCGGCGAAGACATGTGCGCTTCCCACTCGCTCAACGTCGAGAAAGCCGACGGCGTCTGACTGAGCACCGTGATCCGCTCGTCGTGGAGCAACTGGTAGAACGCCTCCGGTGACCGGGTCGTGGCGTGCGGCGCCACGACGAGGCGCCCACCGAACGTCAGAGCGCCGAAGATCTCCCACACGGAGAAGTCGAAGGCGGCCGAGTGGAACATCGTCCACACGTCGCGGTCGGAGAAACGAAACGTCTGCGCGGCCGCGTCGAGAAGGGCCGTCAGGTTCCCGTGGGTCACGACGACGCCTTTCGGCGTCCCCGTCGAGCCCGAGGTGTAGATCACGTACGCGGCATCCTCGGGATCGAGGTCGAGCTCCGGCGCGAGGGCCGGCTGGGCGTTGATCGCCTTTCGTTCGTCGTCGACACATACGACGGAACAGCCGTCACCGGCCGACCGAGCGCCTGCGAGCGCTCTCGTCGTCACCAGCAGCGGCGCCCGGCTGTCGCGCAGCATCAGCGCCAGCCGCTCGCGCGGATTCGCCGGATCGAGCGGCAGGTACGCGGCGCCGGTCTTGAGAACGGCGAGGATGGTGACGATCAGCTCGGGCGATCGGTCGAGGGCGATGGCGACGACCACGCCGCGCCCGGCGCCGCGCTCCAGGAGGTGGTGGGCGAGCCGGTTCGACCGCGCATCGAGGTCGCCGTACGAGATCCGCGATCCGGCGCACGAAACGGCGATGGTGTCCGCGTGTCGTGCCCCGTGCGCGGCGATCGCGGAGAGGTGATCGACGGGTTCCCGGGGCCCCGCGTCCGCCGTCACCGGCTCGACCGTCGTCGCTTCACCCGGCAGCAGCAGGTCCAGCTCGTCGAGGCGAGACGCGCCAGCCATCACTTGACGGATGAGCTGCACGAAGCGGGGGAGGAACCGCAGACCCGGGAATCGGTCGGCTGGGAAGTCCAGCGTCAGCCGCAGACCGTCGGGCGTCAGCGACGGCGCCAGGTGCATCTCGTCGTCGCCGTATCCGTCGTACGTGTGCAGCTGGCGCCGTCGACCGAGCAGATCGACCGACTCGAACAGATAGAAATTGAAGAAGCACTTGAGCGATTCAGGGGGAAGCAGGCGGCCTAGGGCGAGCATGGAGATGTTGCGGCAGGGCTCGGCGTGTCGCCTGTGCGCGGCCATCGCGGCGATCAGATCGTCGATCGACGCGTCCCCACGGCTTCGCTCGGCCGCGACGAGGATCGGCAGCGTCTGGAAGAAGCAGCCGATCGTGCGCCGGAACCCCGGCGGCCGAGCGTCGAGGACGTCGAGCAGAGCCAGGTCCCCGGTCGACGCCGTGAACCGCCGGATGAGCAGCGCGTAGACGGCTCGCAAGAAGGTGACGAACGGCCAGCCGCGACCCCCGCAGAACTTCCGGATCTCGTTCACCTCGGCCGCGGCGATCGACAGCTCCTCCCGCCCGCGTCCCGTTCCCCGACAGCTTCCGGCGAGCGCGAACGGCTCGACGCGGGCGAGCGTCTCCGACCAGAAGCGCTGGATCTCGGCGGTATCGAACTCGGGGACGGCGCCGGCCGCGTAGTCCAGAAACGACATCGCGGGCGGCGATTCGACGGCGCCGGTTCCACCACGGCAGAGCCGCTCGTACTCGCGCCCGATCCGTTCGAGGAGGAGCTTGTGCCCCCAGCCGTCAGCGACGATGTGCGGCGCGAGCAGAGCTGCGACCCAGGTGCCGTCGCGGTCGCGCACCAGAGTGCCGCGCCACAACGGCAGCCGGAGCAGATCGAATGGCTGCTGCCGATCGCGCTCGATGGAATCCTCTGCCGACGCGACATCGGACGGCTCGGTCGTGAGATCGACCACGCGACAGACCGGCGTCGCTGCGGACTCGTCGACCTGCTGACACACCTCGCCGTCGACGACGACGAGCCGCGTCCGTGTCAGCGGCTCTTGCGAGAGGACGGTGTCGACGGCCTGCAGCCACAGGTCGGTCCGGAGATCGGCATCGAGCCGGCACGAATCGCCGATCAGATGCTGCGTGCTGGCCGGATGCTGAACATGATGCAGATACAGGTCGCGCTGCGTCGGCGTCAGGGGCGCCGATCGCGGCTTCCGGCGCACGGGGTGCCGGGCGTCAGGCGACGTACTCGACGAACCGTGTCCCGAGTTGATCCGCATCGCAGAACCCGACCAGACCCACCAAAGAGAGGACGACCCCCTTTTGGCGTCTTGATCGAGGCGGGGAGTCTACAACCCAGCCTCCGGTACTCCTGCTACAGTTCGCGGAGGAGACGGAATCCGCTATCTTCGATCGTAACGCCGATGATCACGCGCCGGGAGGAGGGCACCGGGGGGGCCGTCGAGAGCGAAGGAGGGCTCGTGCAGCACGTTGAGCTGACGATCCAAGAGCCGAGGACCGCAGAGGAGACGGTCCGCGCCCTGATCAGGGAGCTGCTCGAACGGCGCGGGGCCGCCGGGGTCGAGATCACCCCCGAGTCGAAGCTCTCCGCTCAGCTCGGGCTCGACTCGCTCGAGCTCGCGGAGCTGTCGGCGGCGCTCGAGGACGATCTCGGCCGCGATCCGTACACCGCGGGACTGGTCCCGGAGACCGTCGGCGAGCTGGTCGCGTTTTACCAGTGACGACGTGCTGATCGGCCTCCTGCGGCGGGCGGCGGGGCAGGCCCCGGAGCGGCCGGTGATCATCTCCGCAGGGGAGCCGCTCTCCTACGCCGAATGCGTCGCCCGGGCCGAGGCGGTCGCCGGCGGGCTCGCCGCTCGCGGCATCGATCGCTTCGCTGTCGCCGTCGATGACCCGGCCGACGCCCTCGTCGCCGTCGCCGCATCGACCGTGATCGGGGCAGAGGCCTGTCTCTATCCCCGCGACGTCGACCGCGGGCGGACGCACGCGCTCGCGACCGGGTTCGGCCACGAGGTGATCGTGACCGACGGCCGCGGCTTACCGGCCGCGCTCGCGACACACACCCTCGACGAGCTGGCCGCCGCCGGATCGGCCGCGACCGTGGCCGAGCCGGGCAGCTACCCGGTTCTGATCCTGACCACCGGGACCACCGGGACCCGGAAGGGAGCCCGGCACGACTGGGCTCGGCTCGCCGGCAGGGTGCGGGTGCCGGCGGACGCGAGTGCCGCCCGCTGGCTCCTCATCCACGACCTCAATCAGTTCGCGGGCATTCAGGTCCTGCTGCAGGTCCTCGCCGGCGGAGCGACGCTCGTCGCCCCGGCGACGAAGCAGCCCCGGGAGGCGATGGCCGAGATCCGCCGACATCGAGTCACTCACGTCAGCGCGACGCCCACGTTCTGGCGTCTGCTCGCGGGCTCGATCGACGCGGAGACCGTCGCCCAGCTGCCGATCGTCCAGGTCACGCTCGGCGGCGAAGCGGCGCCCGAGAGCCTGCTCGGGCGCCTGCGCGACCTGTTTCCCGAGGCGCGGATCTCCCACGTTTATGCCGGGACCGAGTTCGGCTCCGTCGTCTCGGTCCGCGACGGCCAGGCGGGCCTCCCGGCGTCGGTGCTGGAGCGCCCGGACGACGCCGATGCGCAGTTTCGGATCCTCGACGGCGAGCTCGAAGTCCGGTCCCGGGTCGGGATGCTCGGCTATCACCGCGAGTCCGACCGCGACCAGGGCTGGCAGCGAACGGGCGACCTGGTCGAGCTTCGCGATGGCCGCATCCACTTCGTCGGCCGGAGGACCGAGATCATCAACGTCGGCGGCGCCAAGGTGCATCCGCTGCCGCTCGAGGAGCTGGTGGCGTCCGTCGAAGGAGTCGCGCTCGCGGCGGCGTACGGGCGGGCCAACCCGATCACCGGTCAGATCGTCGCCCTTGACGTCGTCACCGCTCCGGGCGCCGAGCCCGCCGCGGTCGAGGCCGCGATCCGGGCGGCGTGTGAGACGCTGCCGCGGCCGGGCCGGCCGCGGCGGATTCGCTTCGTCGACGCGCTCGAGATTCGGGGCAACAAGCTGATCCGGCGCGAGGAGGGAGCGCCCACGTGAGCGGCCCACGCTCGGTCCTCGTGACCGGCGGCAGCCGCGGCCTCGGCGCGGCGATCGTCGACGCGTTCCTCGGGCTCGGCGACCGGGTGGCGACGTGCAGTCGCTCGGCGACCGCTCAGACCGAGGCCTGGGGGGGCAACCCCGAGCTCGCCGACCGGTTCCACTACGAGGCAGTCGACCTCGGCGAGATCGGCGCGGTCGAGTCATTGGTTGCGGACGTTCACGCGCGCTTCGGCGGCATCGACGTCCTCGTCAACAATGCCGGGATCGCTCGCGAGGGCGTCATCGCCCTCGTCCAGCCCGGCGATGTCGACCTGGTGATCGACCTCAACCTGAAGGCGACGATCGCGGTCACCCGCGCCGTCGTCCGCCGGATGCTGCGCAAGCGCTCCGGCCGGATCATCAACATCTCCTCGATCGTCGGCCTCGCCGGCTACAGCGGGCTCGCGGTCTACTCGGCGACAAAGGCCGGGCTCGACGGGCTCACGCGGGCGCTCGCGCGCGAGCTCGGCTCGCGGGAGATCACGGTCAACTCGGTCGCCCCCGGATACTTGCGGACGGAGATGTCGCACGGCCTCGACGAGGCCCAGCTCGCGCAGATCGTGCGGAGGACGCCGCTCGGCCGCCTGGGCGACGCGGCCGACGTCGCCGCTGCCGTCACCTTTCTCGCCTCCGAGGACGCCAGGTTCATCACCGGGCAGGTGCTCGTCGTCGACGGGGGGCTGACCGCCTGAGCAGGCCCTCAGACCGACTTCAGCGCTGCGATCAGCCCGTATCCGAGCGTGCCGTCGTCCCAGAAGCCTTCGAGAACGTCGCATGCGGCGGCGAACCTTTGCGGTCCCGCGGCGCCGAGTAGCTCGGTGACCTCGTCGTGGTATCGCGTGGCGTTCCGGCGCCAGTGCTCGAAGGTCGGCCGTGTCGCCTCGGTCAGGTCGGTCTCATGCTCGACCTCGAGCCCGCTTGCTCGCGCCAGCCGCGCGTACTCGGCCAGCGGCTCCATGCGCGCATCGCCGAACACCTCTCGCAGGAGGGCCAGCGGCTCTCGCAGTCGCCGAACCTCGGTGAGCTCCAACCGTCGCTCGAGGACGATGTCGCAGAGCACGAGCCGGCCGCCGGGGCGCAGGACGCGGGCGCACTCACTGATGAGCCGGTCGCGGTCGCGCATCAGATGCGATGACTCGAGCGCCCAGGTGCGGTCGAAGGAAGCGTCCGGGAAGCCGTTGGCCATCCCGTCGCGGAGCTCGAACCTCGTCCGGTCGGAGAGCCCGGCGCCCGCGGCGCGCTCGCGCGCTGCCGCGAGTCCCACGGGACTGGTCGTGATTCCCGTCACCCAGGCCCCGGTCTCGGCGGCGATCCGACACGTGGGGGCGCCGGTCCCGCAGCCGATGTCGAGGATCTCGGAGCCGGCCTCGATCCGCGCCGCCTCGAGCATCAGCTCGGTCAGCCGTCCGGTCGCGAGCGCGAGCTCCTCGCGCGGGTCGTCGAAGACGCCGTAGTGGAGCTCCTCGCCGAGGAGGAGGGTCCAGGCGGCGGTGACCCTGTCGTAGTGCGCGGCCGGCTGGTAGCTCACCTGGATGACGACGAACGTCCGTTGCGCCCCCGTCGCGCCGGAAGCGGGAGCGTAGCACGCGGCGTGCGGCCCTGCCTGTATCCTGCGCTCCGGGCCAGGGCGGCCCGATCGACGATGGCGGGCGTTGCTGCAGATTCGCCGTTCTCCCTCGCCTCCGGGGACGTGCTCGTGCGCTGGGCACCTGTCGGGAAGGCGCCGCCGGCCGCCGAGCGGGAGGCGCTGACGGCCCTGCTCTCGGCCTCCGAGCGCGCCCGCCTCGAGCGCTTCGCCTTCGACGCGGACGCCTGGCACTATGTCGTCGCCCACGCTCTCCTGCGCCGCACCCTGGCGCGGTGCGCTGCCGTCGCCCCCGGGGCGTGGTCGTTCCGGGCCGCCCCCGGCGGCCGCCCCGAGATCGAGGCCCCGGAGAGCGCCCGGCGGCTGCGTTTCAGCCTCTCCCACACGCGCGGCCTCGTCGCCTGTGCGATCTGTCTCGACCACGACGTCGGGGTCGACGCCGAGGCCGTCGACGAGGCCCTGATGACCGCGGAGCTCGCCGAGCGGTTCCTGTCGCCGGCCGAGGCCGAGTCCCTCGAGCGACTCCCGACCGAGCGGAGGCTCCACCGGCTCTTCGAGCTGTGGACTCTCAAGGAGGCCTGTCTCAAGGCCCGGGGAGACGGGCTGGCGGTGGCGCCGGAAGATCTCTCCTTCCGGCTGCGATCCGGCCGCCCCCCTGCCGTCTCCTTCGCCGGAGCCCTGTCCGGGGCCCCCCGCGCCTGGCGTTTCGCCGTCGAGTCGGTCGCCTCCGGCCACCTGGTGGCCGCGGCCGTCCGCTGCGGGGCGAGCCTCGGGGTGCGGTTCCTGTCTGGGGCCGAGGGCGGCTGAGGTGGCGCGCTCCGCAGGTCCGGAAGGTCGGCGTATCATCACGCGATGCGTCGCCAGCGGGCCCCCGGCGTGCTCTGTCTGCTCGGGATGATCCAGCTCCCGGCCGGGGGCGTGCCGGACACCGGCCCACAGGCGGAGCCGAGCGGCCGGACCTTCTTCGTGCGCCAGAGCGTCGGGGACGACCGGAGCGACGGCCTGTCACCGGCCACCGCCTGGCGATCCCTGGGCAAGCTCTCCGCGGCCCTGCGCGCCGGTGACACGGCGTACGTCGGTCCCGGGCTCTACCGGGAGCAGCTCGTGCTGGCCAACGGCGGCACCCCGGGCCGCCGCATCACCTTGATCGCCGACGGCGGCGGCCGGATGACGGGTGATGCCTCCGGCGTGGTGGTGGTGAGCGGCGCCGACCCCGTAGACGAGGGAGCCCTCACCCCGACCCGATGGGCCGGAGTCTACTCGGCCCGACTGCGGGGAGAGCCCGTGCACGGCGTCGTCGAGATGGACGGAACACAGTTCCCGTTCGTGGACGCGGCCGAGACCCGGGAGCACACGGTCGACGGAATGGAGCCGCGGGCCGTCGTGGGTCGCCTGCGATCCAGCTTCTTCTACGACCCGGCCTCCTCGACGCTCTACCTCCACACCAGCGGCGACGGTCCCCCCGGCGAGC
>Ga0302046_10002931_pt1 | contig 15696 bp, 13 predicted proteins | sample RVTome_11_FD_200261 | JGI IMG/M metagenome (GOLD analysis project Ga0302046, IMG submission 200261) | Soil microbial communities from uranium-contaminated site in the Upper Colorado River Basin, Wyoming, United States - RVT147D111 (version 2) ...
GCTCATTGCGGTCGGGTGCGCGAACGACGGCACGCTCGGCGTTCGGGACGATGCGTTTCGCGTCGACCGTACGGTCGAGGCGGGCCAGATCTTTACGATCGAGGTCGGCGAGGTCGTCCTCGTCGATGGGACGCACGTCATCGTCTTCTTCGAGGGGGTCCTCGAGGACTCGCGCTGCCCGACCGGAGTCGAGTGTCCGTGGGAGGGGAACGCGGCCGTGCGTTTCGAGGTGTCACTGGACAACGCGGAGCTCGCGCCGCAACCGATCGTTCTCAACACCGCCCTCGAGCCGCGGCAGACAGATAAGTTCGGGGTGACCATCCGCCTGGAAGGCCTGGATCCCTATCCGGCTGATTCGGAGCCGACGATCGATCCGGCGAGCTACGTGGCCGAGCTCGCCGTAAGCCCGACCGAGTAGGGACATGCCCGGCGGAGTGCGGGCACGACCGTCTACTCGAGGACCTTCTCCTTCAGGAACATCACGGTCGCATAGAACTGGAAGTCCTGGTTCGGCTTGCGGGCGAACCCGTGGCCCTCGTCCCGGGCCATCAGATACCAGACCTCGGTGCCATTGTCGCGGATCTCGGCCACCATCTGCTCGGCCTCGCTGACGGGGACGCGGGGGTCGTTCCCTCCCTGCACCACCAGCATCGGTACCGTGATCGCGTCCGCCATCGCGAGCGGTGCGATTCGCTCCAGGAAGGCGCGGGTTTCGGGGCTCCGCTCATCGCCGTACTCCGCGCGCCGCAAGTCGCGGCGGTAGTCCTGCGTGTTCTCGAGGAAGGTGACCAGGCTCGACATCCCGACGACCGGGATCGCGGCGCGGATACGGTCGCTGTACCGTGCCGCCACCGCGAAGGTCATGTGACCGCCGTACGAGCCGCCGGTCACGACCACCCGACCGGCATCGAGGTCGGGCCGCAAAGCGATCCAGTCGAACAGGGTCTCGATGTCGCCGTAGGCGTCCTCCCGCAGGACCCCGTTGTCGAGCTGGAGAAAGCTCTTCCCGTAGCCGGCTGATCCCCGCACGTTGGGGTACAGGATCGCGAAGCCGAGCTCCTGGGCGAAGTAGGCCTCGCGGCCCAGGAACCCGGGCCGGGCCTGTGACTCCGGGCCGCCGTGGATGTGGACGATGACCGGTCGCCGACCATAGAAGCGCTCAGGCGGCGCGTAGAGGAAGCCCGACAGCGTCCGGCCGTCGAACGTCTCCCAGTGAACGAGCTCGGGGGAGGCGAACCCGGACGTGGGGAGCCCGCCCGTTTCGCTGAACGTCCAGCGATCCACGCGCCCCGATTCGACGTCCAGCGAGTACACGTCGGAGGGGCTCTGTGCCGTGGAGATCGAGAATCCGAGCCAGTCCCCCGATGGATGCCATTCGATCCCGGAGATCACGCCGGTCGGCAGCTCCGGGACGGACAGTTCTCGGCCGGACGAGGCCTCCGCCAGGCGCAGGACCGAGATCCCGTCCTCGTTGGTCACGAAGGCGATCGTACCACCATCCGGGGAGAGCTCGAATTCCTCCACGTCCCAGTCGATCTGCGGGGTCAGCGTCCGGTGCTCGCCGGTCACCAGGTTCAGGTAGACGAGCCGCCTGAACTCCGAGGCCCGGTCGGTCGTCACGTAAAGCCCGCGGCCGTCGGAGGAGAAGCGCACATTGGCGTAGGCGATCCTCTCGGGCCCTCCCTTCGGCGTGACCAGGGTCCGCTCGCCGCTCGCCACGTCGACCAGCCACACGTAGCTCTCGTTGATCGACAGATACTCGAGCACGGCCAGAGCGGTGTCTTCCGACGACCAGTCGGAGACCGACCAGCCACCGCCTTCGAGCTGGACGACCATCCGATCCGTGGAGGCGTCGCTCGGGTCGACGACCCACAGATCTACGTCGCGGCCGGTCCGACGGGTCGAGCCGTAGGCGATCCAGCGCCCGCCGTTCGACCATTCCGGGCCGGTGTTCCGCGAGACGCCGTCCGTGAGCAGCGTCTCCTCGCCGGTCGCCAGGTCGTAGCGATAGAGCTGGTAGAATTCGTCACCTCCCACGTCTCGGCTGAACACGAAGGCGTCGCCGTCCGGGGGCTGGAACTCGCCGCCCAGCGCCGGCTCGTCGCCGAACGTGAGCTGGCGGCGGGCACCTCCCGGCTGGGTGACGAGGTGGATCTGCACGGTCTCGCTGAAACGCGTCCCGATCAGGACGTGCTGCCGGAGCGGATGCCATCCACGGAGGGTGGCCGAGCGGAACTCGGTGTAGCGGTCGACGCGGTCGGCGAGCGAGTCGGGAATGGCCGGAACGCCCTCCACGACGAGGTTGTCGCTGGGCGTGACCACGTCCCCGGCTTCCTGGCCCGACGCGGCGCGCCCCCCGGCCGAAAGCGGGATCAGAAACAGGATCATTCGGATGGCGAACCTCGGCATGCGGGCCTCCTCGCGGCTCCCAAGGTCTTGCGCCGGACGAGGGTCGTCAAATCGCGTTCCGGGGTCGGTCTTTTCTCGTCAAGGCGGTCGGGATGGGAGCGCGTCGTATATTGGCGGGCGTGAACCGGCCCGCGACCCCCACCGGCGACGGCGTCCCCGAGACCTTCCGCGTCCGCTTCGAGACGTCACGGGGGGAGTTCGTCGTCGAGCCCCGCCGGTCGTGGGCGCCCCATGGCGTCGACCGCTTCCATGCGCTCGTGGCCGGCGGTTTCTTCGAAGGGTGTCGTTTCTTCCGCGTGCTGGACGGGTTCGTCGCCCAGTTCGGGATCAGCGGGGATCCGGTGGCGAGCGCGGCCTGGCGCCGGCGGATGATCCCCGACGACCCGGTCGTCGAGTCGAACCGGCGCGGCCGTGTCACCTTCGCCATGGCCGGGCCCGGAAGCCGCACGACCCAGCTCTTCATCAACATCGGGGACAACGCCGGCCTCGACGCGATGGGCTTCGCCCCGATCGCCGAGGTCGTCGAGGGGATGGAGCGCGTGGACGAGCTGTACGCGGCGTACGGAGAGGGAGCGCCGCGCGGAGGCGGCCCCGACCAGGGGCGGATCCAGCGCGAGGGGGAGGCCTACCTGGCGCGGGAGTTCCCGCGCCTGGACGCCATCCGGCGGACCGCGGTCGTTCCGCCCGGCTGAAACGAGGTCCGAGACCGGGATGTCCGCACGTCGTGTCCTCATGGTGGACCCGCTCGGCTTCCGGTCGAACCCCGAGACCGTCGAAGACAACGCCTTCCAGGCGGCTCGCGTCGAGCCCGACCCGGCACGCGTGGAGGAGGCCGCCCGGGCCGAGTTTCTGGCGCTCAAGGACGCCCTCCTCGCGATCGGCGTCCAGGTCGACGTCCACGTTCCACCCAACGCCGCCACCCCCGACGCCGTTTTTCCCAACAACTGGTTCACGACCTCGCCGGACGGGACGCTCGTCCTGTATCCGATGCGGGCGCACAGCCGGCGCGGCGAACGGTGGCCGGCCCTCGTGACGTGGCTGGGCGAGCGCTACCCGACCGTCGTCGACCTAACGGCAACCGAGACAGGAGGAGCGTTTCTCGAGGGGACGGGCAGCCTCGTCATTGACGAACCGTCGCGGAACGTTTATGCAAGTGTGTCCTCCCGGACCGATTCGCGGCTCGTGGCGGAGTGGGCGGAGCGGTTCCGGTACGCGCCGCATGTCTTCCGCGCCGCCGACCGCGACGGCCGTGAGGTCTACCATACGAACGTGGTGTTGGGGCTCGGAGACGGGTGGGCGGTCGTGTGCGGCGAGGCGATCCGAGCGCCGGAGGAGCGCGGCCGCGTTCAGAAGTCGCTGGAGAAGACGGGCCACGATGTCGTCCAGATCACGCTCGACCAGATGCACGATTTCTGCGGCAACGTCCTCGAGCTCGAGAACCCGAAGGGGGAGAGGTTCGTCGTGATGTCCGAGCGGGCGCGCCGATCGTTCCGACCCGACCAGCTGGCCGCCTTGTCGCGGCACGCAGAACCGCTGCACGTCGACCTGACCACGATCGAGACCTACGGCGGTGGGAGTGCCCGCTGCATGCTCGCCGAACTCCACTAGGGAGAAGGGATGGAGACTTTCGAGAGAGTCGTCGAGTTCCTGGACGGGATCGTCTGGCAGAGCGGCTTCACGATCCAGGGCGAGATCCTTCCGTTCGTCGTCATCGCCCTCATCGGAACCGGCCTCTACCTGACCTTCTATCTCGGCTTCATCCAGCTCCGGCGTCTCCCGCACGGCTTCGCCGTGACGAGCGGCAAGTACGACGACCCCGACGAGCCGGGCGACGTCTCTCACTTCCAGGCCCTGACCACGGCGCTCAGCGCGACCGTCGGGATCGGCAACATCGCCGGGGTCGCGATCGCGATCCACTTCGGCGGCCCCGGAGCGCTCTTCTGGATGTGGGTCACCGCCTTCCTCGGGATGGCCACCAAGTATACCGAGGTGACCCTGGCCCAGCACTACCGGTCGGTCACCGGACCCGACTACGACGCCGACAAGTGGGAGGGCACGGTCGCCGGCGGGCCCATGTACTACATCGAGCGCGGTCTGGGCTCGAAATGGAAGCCACTGGCGGTGTTCTTCGCGATCATGCTCGGCACGACCGCGTTCATGACCGGGAACGCGATCCAGGCCAACACCGTGGCCGACTCGATGGAGGCGACGTTCGGTGTGCCGGTCTGGATCACCGGTCTCGTCACCGCGTCCATCGTGTTCCTAGTCGTGGTCGGGGGGATCTCGCGGATCGGCAAGGTGACCGGCATCCTGGCGCCCGCGATGGCGGCGATCTACGTGACCGGCGCGCTGTTCATCCTGGCCGTGAACTATCAGAACCTGCTGCCGTCGATCGGCCTCATCTTCACGGAGGCCTTCCGGCCATCGGCGGGGATCGCCGGCGGTGGCATCGGCGTCTTCCTGGTGACGATGATGTGGGGGGTCCGGCGGGGGCTCTTCTCCAACGAGGCGGGACAGGGATCGGCCCCGATCGCCCACGCCGCCGCGAAGACCGACGAGCCCGTGTCGGAGGGGGTGGTGGCGCTTCTCGAGCCCTTCATCGACACGATCGTGATCTGCACCATGACCGCGCTGGTCATCATCACGACCGGCGTCTGGAACGACACGATCACGACCCAGATCACGCTGGCCGGCGGCGACGTATCGTACGTCACCACGACCGAGGAGGGGGGATTCCGCCGTCTGGAGGTCTTGCCCACGGGCGAGATCAGGTTCGACGGCGGCCGGCCGACCCGCACCGCACCGGGGGACCCGCGCCTCGCGTGGCACGAGGTGGCGATCGAGGAGCTGTTCCTGGACAGCGAGCTCACGCGGCCCTTCACGGGGACGATCGATCCCGTGCGGGGTGTCGCCTCGTCGACCGCGGGCGAGACGACCACGGCGCTGTGGGGGCCGGCGGTCGAGAGCGGGGCACCGCTGACCGCGCTCGGCTTCCAGCACGGCCTCCCCGGGACGTGGGGCAACCTGGTGGTCCTGATCAGCGTGCTGCTGTTCGCGGTCTCGACCGCGATCTCGTGGTCGTATTACGGCGACCGCTGTGCCTATTATCTGATGGGGAAGCGGGCCGTCATGCCGTACAAGGTGGTCTACGTCATCATGCACTTCATCGGGGCGGTCGTTCCGCTCGCGTCCATCTGGGCGCTCGGCGACATCTTCCTCGGGATCGTGATCCTGCCCAATCTCCTGGCTCTCATCCTCCTCTCGCCGAGGGTGAAGGACCTCACGCGTTCCTACTTCAAGCGCGAGCCGTGGCGCGAGAACTACGAGGTCCACAAGCGCACCGTGGAGTCCAGGCGGGCGGGGAAGCGCCCCTCATGACGCGGCTCGCGACCCGGAGCGGGTCCGCCTCGTCCCGCCGCGCCGGGCTCCGCGTCGTCGTGGTGGCCCTAGTCGCGCTCGCCGCGGGGGCCGCCGGCTGCCCGTTCCGGCAATCCGACCGGGAGCCGAGCAGCGGGGAGACGCCGCTGGAGGAGGTCCGCCTGCGGGTCGGGGAGAGCGCCCAGGTGGCGGGCGGGGCGCTCGAGGTCTCGCTTCAGGCGCTGGACTACGGGAACCGGATCGCCGACCTGACCCTTCGCCTGACCGGCTCCGACGGACGGTCGATCGAGGAGACGATCGAGGCGATCCGGAACGCGCGTCTCTCGGAGGCGGTGCGTCTGGAGCCGTACGCGGTCAGGGTGGTGGGGTTCCCCGGCGTCGACTCCGCGCTCCTCCAGGTGACGCGGGAGGAACCGGCGGAGGACGGTGGAGGCTAGGCAAGCCGGGATCGGCCGGCGCGGAGGTGGACGATCCCATCCATACACGGTAGATTAGTTTATTCCAGCGCGCCCCCTCTGGGGGCGCTTCTCTTTTCTCCGTGCCCTGTCCCTGAGAGTTCGAGATGACGACGCCCGATCGCATCCGTAACCTGGCGATCATCGCCCACATCGATCACGGCAAGACCACGCTGATCGACTCGATCTTCCGGGCCGCGCACGTCTTCCGGGAGAATGAGGACGTGGCCGAGCGGGTCATGGACTCGCTGGACCTCGAGCGGGAGCGGGGGATCACGATCCGCTCCAAGCACTGCACGGTCGAGTGGGAGGGCTTCCGCATCAACATCGTGGACACGCCCGGTCATGCCGACTTCTCGGGTGAGGTCGAGCGGGTCCTCTCCATGGTCGACGGCGTCCTGCTCCTGGTGGACGCGAACGAGGGCCCCATGCCTCAGACCCGCTACGTGCTCATGCGGGCGCTCCGGCTCGGGCTGCGTCCGATCGTCGTCCTCAACAAGGTGGATCGGCCGAGCGCGCGGCCTGACGAGGCGCTGCACGACACGTTCGACCTCTTCCTGGCGCTCGGGGCCAGCGACGATCAGGCTGACTTCCCGGTCCTCTACGGGTCGGGGCTCGATGGCTGGTTCGTGCGCGACCTCCAGGATGACGAGCGGCGCGGCATGGCCCCCCTGTTCGAGACGATCGTCGGGCGGGTCCCGTCGCCGTCGGTCATCCACGACGCCCCGTTCCGCATGCAGGTCTCGACGCTCGCCTGGAGCGACTACCTGGGCCGGATCGGGTGCGGGCGCGTCCTGGAGGGAAGCCACCGGGTGGGAGATCCTCTTGCCCGGACGACCGCGGAGTGGGAAGGTCCGGACCGGTCCTCCTTCCGGGTCACTGGCCGTGAGACCGGCCGATCTTCACGGCTGTGGGTTACGCGCGGGGTCGAGCGCGAGGAGGTGGAGGAGGTGTCCGCCGGGGACATCGTCTGGGTCGCCGGCTTCGAAGAACTGGGCGTGGGCGATACGCTGGGTCATCCCGATCTCGAGGCGCCGGCGCTGCCGCCCCTGGAGATCGAGGAGCCGACGGTCTCGATGCTCTTCCTCGTCAACTCGGGCCCGCTGGCCGGCAGCGAGGGGAAGGCGGTCACGCTGCGCCAGATCCGGGACCGGCTCGAGCGGGAGGCGCGCGTCAACGTGGCGCTCAGGGTCGAGGACGTCGGGCGCGCGGACGGGCTCAAGGTCTCGGGCCGCGGCGAGCTCCACCTGGCGATCCTGATCGAGGAGATGCGGCGCGAGGGGATCGAGCTCTGCGTGTCGCGCCCGGAGGTGATCACCCGCGAGTCCCCGGACGGCAACCTGCTGGAGCCGATCGAGGACCTGGTCGTCGAGATCCCCGACGCGCACCAGGGATCGGTCTACGAGAAGCTGGCCCGCAGGCGCGCCGAGCTCGTCGGCGTCCACAACGGCGGCACGGGCCTCGTCCGCCTGTCCTTCACGATCCCCACCCGTGGCCTCATCGGCTACCGTTCGGAGTTCCTGACCGACACCCGAGGGCTGGGGATCCTGACCAGCCGCTTCCGGGCCTTTGAGCCGTGGCGGGGGGATGTCGAGCATCGGGACCGCGGCGCCATGGTCTCGCTGGACGCGGGTGCCGCGACGTCGTTCGCGCTGGAGAACCTCCAGCCGCGGGGGACCCTGTTCGTGAAGCCGATGGATAAGGTGTACGCCGGGATGATCGTCGGCGAGAGCGCGCGGCCGGGCGACCTGCCGTGCAACCCCACCAAGCGCAAGCACGTCACCAACCACCGCTCCTCGACGCGCGAGGTGGATACCGGCCTCAAGGCCCCGCGCGAGCAGTCGCTCGACCAGGCCCTCGAATGGATCGCCGCCGACGAGCTGGTGGAAGTCACGCCGCAATCGATCCGCGTCCGGAAGACGGTCCTCGACGCCACCGAGCGCAGACGGGCCGAGAGGCGGTTCGAGGCGGCTTCGAGCTCGATTCGCGCCCGGGGCTAGTCTTCGAGCGGCTCCCGCCGGTCGTCCTGCGGCTTCAGACCTCGCCGCGGCCGTTCCGCCGTCCTAGTTTGTCCCGGGTCGCGACCGACAACCCCGTTCCCCGGAGACCCGCCCAGAGCGCATGAACGACACCACCTCGATCGCCGCCCTCGACGTCCCGGAGATCGTGGTTCCGGTGGACCTCAACCTCGAGCGGGCGCAGCACCTGGACCTGTACTGGTTCATGCTGCTCAACCGCCGTCTCGAGGAGCGGCTGGTCAATCTCTACCGCCAGGGGAAGGTCGTGGGCGGTGTCTACCGGTCGCTGGGCCAGGAGGCGGAGTCGGTCGGCACCGCGTACGCGCTGGAGAAGCGCGACCTGGTCAGCCCCCTCATCCGGAACCTCGGCTCGATCCTCGTAAAGGGCGCCGAGCCGGTCGACATTCTGAAGCAGTACATGGCCAAGGCCACCGGCCCCTCGCGGGGGCGGGATCTCAACATCCACTTCGGCGACCTGGAGAAGGGGTTCGTCGGCCCGGTGTCGATGCTCGGCGACATGATCCCGGTGATGGCCGGGGTCGCGCTCGCCGCGAAGATGAAGGGCGAGGACCGGGTATGCCTGGTCTACATCGGGGATGGAGGGTTTTCGACCGGCGCCTCCCACGAGGGTTGGAACTTCATCTGCGCCCGGCGGCTTCCCGTCGTTCTGGTGGCCGAAGACAACTGTTACGCGTATTCGACCCCGACATCGAAGCAGATGGGGAACCGCGACATGGTAGACCGCGCCGAGGGCTACGGTTGCGTGGGGGAGCAGGTCGACGGGAACGACGTCCTCCAGTCCTACGCGGCCGCGCGGCGCGCGGTCGACCGGGCGCGTTGCGGGGATGGCCCGACGTTGATCGAGGTGAAGACCTACCGCCGGAAGGGGCACGCCGAGCACGACGACCAGCGCTACGTGCCGCGCGAGGAGCTCGAGGCCTGGGAAGCCCGGGATCCGGTCGACCGGTACCGGCGATTCCTGACGCGGGAAGCCGTCCTGACCGAGGAGCAACTCGAGCGGATCGACGCCCGGATCAAGGAGAAGCTGGACGGCGCCGTTGCCGAGGCCGAGGCCGCGCCGATGCCCGACCCGAAAGCGGTCCTCGAAGGCGTCTGGGCGACCCCCCGCTGGACGGCGGCGCACCCGAACTTCCACGACTTCGAGGCGGAGATCGTCGGATGAGCCGGGCCTGGATCGTGTTGGCCGCCCTGGTCGCGGCGGGGTGCAGCGCGACCGTCAGCCGGGACGGAATCGCCAACGTTCCCGGCGAGGAGGTTTGGAAGACGGAGGTCGAGCTCGAGCTCGGCGAGCAGGCCCTCGTCGACGGCGGCGCGCTCGAGCTGACGCTGGTCGCGTCCGGGATCGAACACGCGACCGTGCTTGTCCAGAGCGGCGGTGGAAGGCGGCGGGAGGAGCTCCGCACGGGGCAGGGCGGGAGCCTGAAACATCCGCCCTACGAGATCCGCCTCCTCTCGACCGGGATCGACGGCTCGGCCCGGCTCCAGGTCCGCCGACAGTGGGGGCAGCAAGGGTGAGCGGGCCCGGTCGCGGCGGCGAGACCACTTACCTCGAGGCCATCCGCCAGGGGATCTGGGAGGAGATGGAGGCCGACGATCGGGTCTTCGTCCTGGGCGAGGACGTCGGCGTCTACGGCGGGGCGTTCAAGGTGACCGAAGGCCTGGTCGACCGGTTCGGTGAGGATCGTGTTCTCGATACCCCGCTCAGCGAGGCCGCGATCGTGGGTGCCTCCGTCGGCGCGGCGCTCATGGGCCTGAGGCCGGTCGCCGAGATGCAGTTCATCGACTTCATCTCGTGCGCGTTCGATCAGCTGACCAACGTGGCTGCCAAGAACCGCTATCGCTGGGGGGTCGGCGTCCCGATCGTCGTTCGCGGCCCGGCCGGCGGAGGCGTCCACGGCGGGCCCTTCCACTCGCTCCAGGCGGAATCGTACTTCGTCCATACGGCCGGCCTGAAAGTGGTCTGCCCGGCAACGCCCTACGACGCCAAGGGTCTGATCAAGGCGGCGATCCGCGACGACGACCCCGTCATCTTCCAGGAGCACAAGTTCCTGTACCGTCGTATCAAGGAGGAGCTGCCCGCCGAAGAGTTCGTCGTGCCGCTGGGCAAGGCGAAGGTAGCCAGACAAGGAAGCGATTTGTCTATCATAACTTACGCCGCCATGGTTCATGTTGCGCTGGAAGCCGCGGAGGCGCTCGCCGGCGAGGGCGTCCAGGTGGAGGTCGTGGACCTCCGGACGCTCGTCCCGCTCGACGAGGAGGCGATCCTGACGTCGGTGGCGAAGACGGGGAAGGCGCTCGTGCTCCACGAGGCCCCCCGGACGGGTGGTTTTGGCGGCGAGATCGCGGCCACGATCGCCGAGAAGGCGTTCGAGTACCTGGAGGCCCCGGTCGTCCGAGTCACCGCGCCCGACACCCCGGTCCCTTACAGCCCGCCTCTCGAGGAGGCGTACCTGCCCGGCCGCGAGGATGTGCTCGCGGCGGCCCGGAAGCTCCTCGCCTACTGAGCTCCGCCGAGGGGGAGGACCTCCAGACGGACGACGTGCGCGCCGACTTCGTCCTCGACCCGTAGGCCGACCCGGCCGTCGTTGCCTGTCAAGAGGGCCGCGGCCGCCGGACCCGGTGGAGCCGGGCCGACGATCCCCTTATAATGGCGGCGGCCCCGGCGAACTTCGGCCACCACGACCGCTCAACCGGAAGGAGAACCTCGCCGATGGAGACCGCGACCGGCACGCCGCGCGACACCTGGGGATCGAAGCTCGCGTTCGTGCTGGCCGCGTCCGGCAGCGCCGTCGGGCTCGGCAACATCTGGGGATTCCCTACGGTAGCCGCCGCCAACGGTGGGGGCGCCTTTCTGGTCGTCTATCTGCTCGCCGTCGTTCTTGTCGGCGCCCCGGTGATGCTCGCCGAGCTGACGATCGGTCGACGGACGCAGCGCAATCCCGTCGGAGCGTTCCGCTCTATCCGGCCCGGCTCGCCATGGGTGCTGGTCGGCATCCTCGGCGTGCTGACGGGGCTCATGATCTTGTCCTTCTACTCCGTCGTCGCCGGCTGGACCATCGCGTACATCGTCAAGATCGCCTCCGGGGCAATCCGGCCCGGGGCCGACACGGCGGCCATTTTCGCGGACGTAGCGGGGAGCCCTGTCTCCTCGATCGGCTGGCATCTGGCCTTCATGGTTATCACGATTCTCGTCGTAGTGGGTGGAGTTCGTGGCGGGATCGAGCGCTGGACTAAGGTCCTCATGCCGGCGCTGGCCGCTTTACTACTCCTGCTCGTTGTCCGGGCCGTGACGCTGACGGGAGCGGGCGCCGGGCTCGAGTTCTACCTGCGTCCCGACTTCAGTCGCCTCGATGGCGGAGTCGTCCTGGCCGCGATCGGACAGGCCTTCTTCTCCCTGTCCCTCGGCATGGGGGCGATGATCACCTACGGATCTTACGTGGCCAAGAACGACGATCTCGAGACCTCGGCCCTATACGTGACGGGGTTCGATACCGCAGTCGCCTTTCTCGCGGGCCTGCTCATCTTCCCCACGCTCTTCCACGCAGGGATGGACCCGGGCGCCGGCGGCCCGGGCATGGTGTTCGTCGTTCTGGCTTCGCTGCTCGGCACCATCCCGCCGCAACCCTGGGGAGGGACCCTCTTCGGCATCGCCTTCTTCGTGCTGCTCGGAATCGCGGCGCTCACGTCCAGCATCTCGCTGCTCGAAGTCGTCGTCTCGTGGCTGGTGGACGAGCGTGGCTGGCCCCGCAGGAAGGCGGCGTGGGCCCTCGGGGGTCTCGCGTTCGTAATTGGGATCCCGAGCGCCCTCGCGAACGGCGCTGTCGGCTGGCTGACAGCGCTGCCAGGCGTGGGGATGGACTTCCTGACGTTTCTGTTTACGATCTTCGGACAGTACGCACTCGTCGTCGGCGCGCTCTTCATCAGTCTGTTCGCGGGATGGGTCTGGGGGGCAAGGGCAGCCGCGGAGGAGGTCCGCTCGAACGACGGAAAGTTCTCGCTGGAGAGGACCTGGTCCTTTCTGATCAGGTTCCTGTGCCCGGCGGCGATCGCGGCGCTGCTCGTCTATCTGATGTGGACGCAGCTCGGGTCATGATGAGGGTAAACTCATGATCCGGCCAGCCTGATCGGGAAGGACCTACCCTCGACCTGCATCCCAAGGCCAGGACCGCCGCCATCGCCAGAGCCATTGTGAAGTCTCTCATCGCATCCTCCTCTCGTCGGGCATCAAAGTGATCGTACACGACATCGAGGCGACCTCAAATCCGGACCACCGGACGGGCCTGTGTGCCGGCTGCCTCCGGCTCGCCAAAGTCGGGCCGTCCGGCTACCCTTGAGCGGGCCGTCGGCCGCCGACATCGCCAGCCCGTAGCCGGTCGCCATAGCCGCCGAAGGAGACGTGATGCCCATAGACGTCATCATGCCCCAGATGGGGGAGTCGATCGCCGAGGGGACGCTGACGGTCTGGCTCAAGAAGGAGGGCGACCGGGTCGAGCGGGACGAGAACCTGTTCGAGATCTCGACCGACAAGGTCGATGCCGAGATCCCCTCACCGGCCGCCGGGACCCTTGGGAAGATCCTGGTCCAGGAGGGGGAGACCGTGGAGGTCGGGACGGTCGTGGCCCACATCCTGGGGGAGGGGGAGGTGGCGGGGACGGCTGCGGCGGCAGAAGCCGAGCCGGAGCCCGCCGCGCCCGGGCCGCCCGAGCCGAGGCCCGCCGCGGCCGAGCCGGCGCCCGCCGAAGCCCACGAGCCGGTGCCGCCACCCGCCCCGCCCCCCGAGCCCGCACGCGCCGCCGCGGCGGAGAAGACGGCCGGGGACGGCGACGGCCGGATCCCGAGCAAGGCCGAGCTCCGTGGCCAGCGGTCCTCTCCGCTCGTCCGGAACATCGCCACCGAGCATGGGATCGAGCTGGAGAGCGTAGAGGGGACCGGTCTCTCCGGTCGTGTCACCAAGCGGGACATCCTGGCCCACGTGGCCGAGCTCGAGCGGGCCCCCTCCACCCCCGGGGTCGGGCGGCGGGAAGAGAAGCCGCGCCAGGAGATGGCTCCGGCCGCCCCCGCTCAGGCCCAGCCAGGCGCCCCGGCGAAGCCGACGTCGCCCGCGGCGCAGGCCGGCGCGACGCCGCCCTTTGCGGAGGGGGACCAGGTCGAGGTCGTCCCCATGTCGGTCATGCGCCAGCGGATCGCCGAGCACATGACCGCCTCACGGAGGACCTCGGCCCACGTCACCTCGTTCTTCGAGGTCGACATGAGCCGGGTCGCCGGTCTCAGGGAGCGCAACAAGACACGCTTCCAGGAGGATTCGGGAGTCAAGCTGACCTACATGCCGTTCATCATCGGCGCGCTCGTGGCCGGGGTGAAGGAATGGCCGATCCTGAACGCGTCGGTGTGGGACGACAAGATCGTCTTCAAGCGTGACATCAACGTCGGGATCGCGGTCGCGATCCCGCAGGAGCGCGGGTTCGGTTTGATCGTTCCGGTCATCCGCCAGGCCGACGGGCTCTCGCTGGTGGGCCTCGCGCGGGCCACGAACGATCTGGCGGAGCGGGCCCGCACCAAGAAGCTGAGCCCCGAAGAGGTTCACGGAGGCACGATCACGATCACCAATCCAGGCGTGTTCGGCTCCCTCGCTGGGACGCCCATCATCAACCAGCCGCAAGTGGCGATCCTGGGTGTGGGCGCGATCGAGAAGCGAGTCAAGGTGGTCGGGCCCGGCGACGCGATTGGCGTTCGTACGTGCGCCTACTTCTCGATCTCGTACGACCATCGAGTGGTGGACGGCGCGACCGCCGACCACTTCATGGGCGTCATCAAGGACAAGCTGGAGAACTTTACCGATCCCTCGCTGAAGGCCTGAGCGCGAGCGGGGCAAGAAAAAAAGGGGAGGGGCGCCGGAGCGCCCCTCCCCTCGAGTGGCCTTCCTGCCCAGACCCCCTACTCGATGTCCTGGGCCTCGCCTATCGAGAGCTCGCCGCAGGCGACCATGATGCCCGTCTCGTCATTGACGGCGACATGATGGCCGTGATCGCTCGGGGTCAGGACCGACGGATCGATGGTGGACGTGCTGCCCGCCTCCATCCCCGAAGCCACGACGGGCTCGAGCGCGACCAACGGGCCCTCGCTCTGGGCGCAGGACCCGTTCTGGATCTCCGGCCTGTATGTGTCGCCGGCCGTGAGCCCGCTCAGCTCGACCTCGACGCGGGTCGAGGCTCCGCTCGAGCGAAAGTCGGCGTCGCCGGAGACGCTGCTGCCCGAGACGGGCGAGAGCGTGACGGTCACCTCGTCGTCGATCGCGTTCTCCGCTCGATCGGCGACGTCCTGGGCCCCTTCTCCAATCGCGCCGACGGCCTCGCCGGTCTCCTCGACGATGCCCCCCTCGGTGTCCGCCGCGTCTCCGGTCTCTCTCTCCTCTGTGCTGGAGCAGGCGACGGCGACCGAGAGCACCGCCACGAGCGGGATCCATGTGAATTGGTCGATCTTCATCGTTACCTCCATACAAGGTTCGTCTCTGCACGTCCCGGAGGCGGTGCGTCCGGGACAGCCCGGGCTCACCGCAGGGTGCATATCAAGGATACGGCGTCCTGAAGCGGCCCGTTGTAGGCTGTCTAACGTCGACGCCGATGAGAGTCGGCCGCTGGCGCGGTCCTTGCACTCCGCCCGGCGCATGTTCGGACCCTCTGCCGAGAAAGGGCACCCCGCCGTCGTCGTCATGGGGGACGGCCGGCGATTCGCCGGCCTGGCGAGCAACTTCCACCCGGGCGGGGCCAGCCTCCGGCTGAGGGAGGTGGACCGGGGCGGGAGCATGGTCGAGATCCACGACCTCGACATGTACGAGGTCCACGCGATCTTCTTCGTGCGAGAGCTCGGGCTCACGCGGAGCCACCGGAAGGCCGATCCCGAAGAGCCGCCTCGACCGGATGGTCCCGTGGTGCAGGTCCAGTTCGTGTGGGGGGAGATGATGCAGGGCGTGCTGGACGGTCCGCTCGGCACGCGCCCGGGATTCTTTCTGAAGCCCCTGGCCCGGACCGGCAACCTGATCTCGGTCTACGTGTCGAGGCAGGCGGTCGTCCGGATCGAAGCCGCCGGCGCGGTGCGGGCGCGCTAGCCCTTCTTCGCCTTGGCGGGCTTCGGCTCGCCCAACCCGAGATCCTTCTCGACCGGCTCGAGGAAGCGGATCACCGTCTGGATGTGCTTGTCGAAGGGGACGCCGAGATCCTTTGCCCCCCGCTCGAGCTCCCCGCGATCCACCGGCGCGCAGAAGCTCTTGTCCTTGAGCTTCTTCTTGACCGACGGCACCGACAGGTCGCTGAAGGACCGGCTCGGCCGCACCATCGCGCAGGCTACGAGGAAGCCGCACAGCTCGTCTACCGCGTACAGCGCCTTCTCCAGCCGTGACTCGCGTGGAACGCCCGTGT
>Ga0302046_10002933_pt1 | contig 15689 bp, 7 predicted proteins | sample RVTome_11_FD_200261 | JGI IMG/M metagenome (GOLD analysis project Ga0302046, IMG submission 200261) | Soil microbial communities from uranium-contaminated site in the Upper Colorado River Basin, Wyoming, United States - RVT147D111 (version 2) ...
ACCAGACCGTCGGCAACCGCGAGGCCGTGTCCGTTGTCGCCACGGCGCAAGGGCAGCCCGGAGAAATCGAGGACCGAGGCGAACACCGGCTGCTGCGGGTCGACGCTGAAGATCGGCACGGCGTTAGCGAAGAAGTAGTCGGCGGCGAACACGAAGCGACCGTCCACCGCCACCTCGTTCAGGCCGAAGGCGTTGTCGCTCGCACCGACGACCACCGGGGTCGAGGGCACGCTGACGTCGATTACCTTGAGCCCGCCGAGGGTCCGCGCGCCGTCGGCGACGTACACGGTACTCTCTCGCAGCAGCACTGCGGAAGCCTCGGAGGTGCCGTTCGCACGGGTGGCCGTCGTCCCAACGAGGAAGGGATCGGACGGATCGGAGACGTCGATGACGTGCACCCCGGCCGCCTCGGCCGCCACGACTGCCAGACCGCCGCTCGCGTCCACCCCGCGCGGCCGGCCCGGCAAGGGTAGCGCGCCCACCTCGAAGGGTGCCGCCGGATCGGAGACATCGAAGACGCGCAGGCCGAGCCCGTCGACGACGAGGGCCGTATCGTCCACGATCGCCAAGTCGAGAGCAGCACCGGGGGTCGGCGCGGCGCCGAGCAGAACCGGCGCCGAGGGGGTCGTGACGTCGATCACCTGGAGGCCGCCGGCACCGGCGGCGACATAGGCCACGGTGCCGACCACCGTGACTTCGAAGGCCGCGCCCGGGATCGGCAGCGAACCGACCCGTTGCGGTGCCTCCGGGCTGCTGACGTCGACGACGTGGAGGCCGGCCGAGCCGCAGGCGACATAGGCGTAGGCCTCCGACAACGCCACAGCGTTCGGAGAGCCCGGTAGGTGGACGAAGGAGACTGCTCGCGGCGAGAAGGTCTCCACCTGAACGAGCGACTCGACGGAGAACGCACCATTCATGATCGTGATTGTCGCTGTCCCGGCCTGGCCCGCGAACACCCGGCCGGGTTCCGCGCCGAAGTTGGCCACGGTCAGGTCGCTCGAGCTGTACGAGGTTCCGTAGCGGGCCGCACTCGCGTCGAGGACCGTTCCGTCGATCAAGGTCGCCGTGACGCTCAGGAGGCGCGATGCCTCGCCGTATAGCGTGTTGAACACCAGGGTGAAGCTCTCCGGCGCCACCGACAGGGCGGCAAGGATCGGCGCCAGATTGACGCTTTCAGGGTCAAGCGGGTTGCTCCCCGCCTGCAGCTCAAGACCGTCTGAGACGCCGTCACCGTCGGTGTCGAAGAGCAACGGCTCCGTGCCGGCCTCGCCGATCTCGAAACCATCCTCCAGTCCGTCGCCGTCGGTGTCCGGATCCTGGGGATCGGTGCCGTGGTCGAGCAGCTCCTCGCGACTGGTCAGGCCGTCGCCGTCGGGATCGGCGTCGGCGTCAAATGGATTGTTGGGGTCGAGGCCGCCTGCCAGCTCCAGGTCGTCAGGGATGCCGTCGCCGTCAGAGTCGCCGCTCAGGATCACCGCCAATCGGACCATCGCCAACGCGCCTTCGTTGAGGGCGCTTACGAGGACCAGGCCGCTGGTATGCGCCGTCACCAGGCCGTCTCCATCGACGGTGGCGACCGCTGCACTGCTGGTTCGATAGTTCGTCCCGCTCGCGGCCGCCGTCAGGTCCGCCGTCGCGCCGCCCAGGTAGGTCGCAATGGCCTGAAGCTGAACAGTCTCCCCGACGGTGTTCAGCTCTGCCAGCGGCGCGAACAGCTCCAAGCGCTCGGGGATCGGAACAGGGTTCTCGAACTCGATCTCCGGCACCGCTAAGACATTCCCGGGCGGGATGAGCACCAGCTCGGACTGACCCGAGCGCACGGTGCCGTTGTCGACGCAGGTCGCCCGCACGCGGACTGCACCCGAGTTCGTTGGGACGTTGGGGAGCACCCATGTCCCATCAGCTTCCACGCGGGCCGTGCGGTTGAGCGCGCTCACGTAGCACGTGTCGTCGAGCTGCGCCAGAACAGCGGCGGGTGACAGGCCGAGACCGAGTATCATCGCCACTCCAGAGAGGAGCGTGCGCGATCTGGTGCACCGAGGGCTAGTCGAGTTCATCATCCTGTTCACCCTGTTCCCGAGATCGCTCCGAGTCCGACGTCTCCACAACCCTCTCGATTCGCTCTCTCCACTCGTGCGCGATCGGCGTCGCTTCCTGTCGCAGGAGGGAGCTCAAGACATGCTGAGCCACGTCGGCGAGATCGGGGTCGTCACTCTTTGCCGCCGTGAGGAGTGGCGTAATGGCCTCCGTTGTGCCGAGTCTCCCGAGTCTCCCGAGAGCTGCGGCGGCCATGCCCTGCGCGGTGTAGTTGCAACCCAACAGTTCCTCCAGGAACGGCACGACCACCGGATCGTCGATCGTGCTGAGTACCTGTGCAGCGTCATACGCCGCCCCGAGGTCCCGGCTCTGGCAAGCCCCTTCTGCCAGCTCCCGGGCGACCTCCCGCAGCCGGTGTGGATTGCGAGGCAGGACCCGCAGAGGCAGGATGAAGAGCCTCTCTACCTCAACCTCGGCGCCTGTTTCTCTGGTTATCGAGCCAGTAAACTCGATCACAACTTCATACTCTCCTGGTGCTCCAAATGCGAACCACTGGCCCAGGACCACGTCGGATCGGTATTCCTCATCCGGTCGCAACCTTATCTTTCCCCCCGTGTGCCATGTCGTAGGGCCGAACTGCGGAGCGAATCTCTCGACGGTCCCTCCGTCTCGGCCTTGGACCTCGATGTCCAGAGCCTCAATCTCTGCGACACCGAGATCAATCTGGATCGGCTCAGAGCTCGGATTCTCTATTGCCAACTCAACCACAACCGGCTCGTGAAGGGTTACCTCGTCCAGCGTCAATCTCATGGAGAGCCGAGGCTCCTTCGGTGAACCGGTGCAGCCCGCAGGCGCCCACACCAGCGCCAAAGCCAGTAGACAGCAAGCGCTCCAGGAGCGTTTTCCCATTGCTAAGCGTCTCCGCTTCTGGTTCGCATCGGTCATTCTAGGGCAACGGATTGATGCTCGAAGAGGCTCCAGACTTCGAAACTGTGTACTTGAAGGTACCGTCCGGATTACGCATCACGCTGCGTTCTATACTGAGGGGACCGACATCGCGGCTGCCGTTCCCCCGTCGTCTGCATACAGCTCCTGGGCGATGACGTCGTAGGTCCACCGGACAGTTCTCAAACCAAATGCTTCGCCCGAAACGTGCAGATAGCGCGAATCCGCCGACCAACACTCCGAGAACGACATTCCTGATCCGGGGTCCATCTCAACGATAGCTGCGACGAACACCGCCGACTCCTGCTCCGGCCGAGTCACGAATAGGTTGTGGAGGCCGTTGTCCCCCGAGCGCCAGTAGGACATCCACCGGAAGTCCGGCGACAGCGACGCACCGTGTGCCGAACGGTGCCGTGCGCGCACAACACCGCCGAAATCCATCACGATGAGGTCTCCCTCGTCTGGCACGTCGAAGAGCTCCTCCATCACCGTCAGCTTGATATCGCTGTCCGACCACCGCGCCTCGCCGATCACCACCAAGGGCTCGTGGCCGGCCACCAAGTTCACCCCGTAGACCGGCGAGCTGAGCCCCGCGGGAAGCGGCAACTGCTGAACGGACCCGGACTCGGTCACAAAAACGAGCTCCTTCTGATCGGAAGTCCTGCCCTCGTCTGCGATCATCGCCACTCCTCCGGTCCCAGGCACCCAATCGACGGCGGTTACTCTTCTCCCCTCTTCCACTTGGATGATCTCCGGCCGGGGGACATGGCCATACGGACATACCCGAAAGGGAACATCCGCCGGGGCATCGGCGAAACGATTTGCGGATTCGCTACGCATTCCCCCTCCGCACGCGAGGGATAGAGCAACCAGCGCGGCCACAACGCCAAACCGCACGCACAGGAGTGGCGCCCACCGTCCCCATCGCGGAGGGCTATCAATCGAGCTGTGACGCAAGGGCTCGCACCTCCTAACTACTCGTATGGACTGTTCCACCTACGACGACCGCTTTTTAAGTACTGCGATTCGATCGCTGAACGCGTCGGGGTGGGCGGCGAAGTAGGCGCGGAGCTGCTCAGCGGATGCATTCAAGTGCGCAAGCTCCTCTTGGTCGAACTCAGAGACCTCACCCGGAACGAGACCGAGGCGGATGTCTCGAACGACATCGGCGTTACGCAGAAGCCAGAAGCTAAGCTCCTGGCTTGTCTCGTTGAAAGACAGCATTGAAAAACCCCACGCATCCTCTCCTTCGATCGGCGCTAATGAGAGTATTCGGTGGTCACCAACTGTCGTCAAGGAGGCGCTCCTTGTAAAAGAACCGCTCTCGTCCGTCACCACGATTCTCAACGATCCATCGGCGTTTTCGTCGAATGTGACTCCCCCGGCTTGGTTGTCCGAACTCAGTCCCGCTACTTCCGCGAAATCCCAGGCTCCAAGAAGGTACTCCGGGATCGGTTCGCTATCCGCGAGTTCAACGAGGGGGTGGCTGGAAGACACCACGCAGCCAGACGTGGCGAATAAGGCCACGACCTGGAGAAGCAGCAGAGTTTGTCGCGTCCGAGCGGGCGCTTTCGCCATGACTCCTCCTCACTCCTACGGAGTAACTACAAAAGTCGGACAGCCAACCTTCGTCACCGGATTCATCCAGCGAAGTCGACCGTCGTTGAGCGCCTGGGTGACGAGATCCGCGCACTGGTCCTCGTCTCCAGTCGACACTTGTATTCCAATCTCGTTGTTGTGCAGATCCATCGTGGAATGCGTACAGGGGTTGTCGATCCAATCCTCGTGGACCTCCGAGAGCTCCCTGGCTAAGAGGCGGCCGCATCGGCTAGCTGACACACAGGCGCAGTACGCATGCTGCCACGCGTTGGGCTTCGTGCCGTCCAACGGCTTGCCCATACCATTATTCTCCGGCGCCTTGTCGCAGTGAAACCTCAAGAGTGCATTCCAGAACGCGCATTTCTTGTTCCTCCAAGCCCAGGCTTTCTCGCCTTTTGTCGCTCCTCCTTCCGGCTTTGGGTCCGGCACAGGAACGAAGACATTCTGGCCGCGAGTATCCGAGCATGCTGAGCCGTCCGGCATGCCCGATGCCTTGACGGCGACGGCGCCTTCGGGCGCATCTTCCGCGATTGACAACAAGCCCGAGCTATCGATCGTCGCTGTTCCTCCCATGCCTCCGAAGAGCTCGCGCACGCTCCAGTAGACAGTGCGTCCCGACGGATTGGTCGTTGCCGTGTACTGGACCTGACAGCCCGGGCACACGTGCTCGACGTCCGGATCGGCGTCCGTGATCTGGACGTCGGGGCACTTGACCGTCACCGTGACCTGTTCGGTCATCGAGTCACAGGTCTCGCAGTTGACTTCGAGACTCACGCTGTAGGTGCCTGGTGTGTCGTAAGCGTGGGATGTCGATTCCCCACCGGCCGTCGTCCCATCACCCAGATCCCATAGGTATGTCAGGGTTTCGCAGTGCCGCTCCTCAACCTCCGCCGTGAACTGCACTGTGTCGCCGATGAAGATCTCGGGGTCGCTAGGCCCCTGAGCTTCGGGCGTCACCGAGAGGATCTCCTTGCGCTCTCCAGGTGCGCAGGAGCCGCCACCACCGCACTGATCGTCCACCGTGCAGGAGTCGCCGTCGTCGCAGGGACAGTCCCCCGCACCAGCAAAGACCGTTCGGTAGGCCTCCGATGACGAGACCAGGTTCGACGAGAGCGAGCAGCCCGGGACGCAGGCGCTTCCATTGCAGAAGGTGCACGGCGGACAGTCATGGGTGGCGCCCGTCGAGGACGGATTGCCCCCGCAGTGCCACCCCGCCTTGACGATGCCCACTCCGGGATCGGCGACGATCCTGGTCGCGTCATCCGATACCGTGGCGGGTCCGATGGAGACGAAGTGCCCGAGGTCATGGTCGAAGGAGTACATTTCGGTGACCTCGCCGGCGGCGAGGCCCTCGACGTTCGGCAGCGTCAGCCGAGCCGGCGGCTCGAAGCGGGCGCCCGCCGGTTGGATGGTGACGATCATCCGTGGCTGCTGGCCGAAGTTCGGGACCATCGGGACCTTGTCGTTGTGGACCACCGTGACGCTCACCTGACCGCTTCGGCCGCCGCCAGGGAAGGTCACCGAACCGGGCGCGATCTCCAGCGCGAAGCTCGGGTAGTCGGGCAAGCTCAGGGTGCCGCCGTGTGTTTCGTCGATGAAAAGGCCACTCCCGAGGTCGAGGGGCAGCAGGAAGATCGGCATATTGACCGTGTTGTCGCGGCCCGGGACGGTCACCAGATCGTATTCGAGGTCGGGCCACGAACCGGGTCGATCGACGGTGCTGCCGTCGACGATCAGCTTCACGGCACCCACGGGTGCGCCGTCGATGCGAAACTGCCCGTCCTCGTCTGTCTCAGCGGTCAGGAGCGTCTGCTTGACCCGCAGCGTCGCACCGGCGATCGGCCGGTTGGTGTTATCGAGGACAACCCCCGAGATCGACGTATCCTCCGGCGCACCGGCGGCCCTTCCTGAGGCGACGAACGTGGCGACCGGCCCCTCGTCGAGCCCGTCGACCCTCGCCACGACGACGTTGTTGCCGATCCCCTCCTCGGCATCGAGAGTGAAGGTCACGATCGCCCGACCGTCGCTGTCGGTGGCAACCACCTTCTCCTGTGAGCCGTCCGGGAAGTGCCCTGCGCCCTTCACCACCTGGAAGCGCACCGCCACGCCCTCCGACCGATTGTGGCCGCTGTCGATCACGGCCGCGATCAGCGGCCGGGGCACGCTTCGTCCCGCGATCCCCACCTGCAATCCCCCCGAATCCACGACGATCGAATCGGGCGACGCGGGCAACGCGCTGGCGGTGAAGACCGCCGGTCCCGCGAATCCGGTCGCGGACGCCTCGACCACCTGGTTGGCGACCCCGGCGCGGCCTCCGAGCGTGAAGTGCGATTCGGCCCGTCCTGCAGCGTCGGTGACTGCCACTACCCACCGGCGGCCGTCCTCGAGAACGCCGTTGTTTCCCCGCAGGGAGAACACGACCGGCTGGCCGACCACCGGTTGGCCGCCAGCGTCAAGCACTTCGACTACCAGGGGATCGGGGAGTGTCGTACCGATCGCCGCGGTCTGATGATTGCCGAAGATCACCCGCAGCCGCGGCCCGGCGGGCGGCTCCAAGCGCACCGTGACCTCGACATCGGCGGTATTGCCCGATTCGTCCACTGCCACGGCTTGGATCGTGTTCTCGCCTGGCAGCAGAGCCACCTCGGGCACGAAGAAGGAGCGGTTGGAGACCTGGGCAGGAACCCCGTTGACCGTCACGGTCGCCTCGGTGGCGTTGACGGTGCCGGGAACAATGTCGTTGACCAGGCCGGAGACCGCGACCGTCGGTTCATGCACCACGCGGCCGGCCGCCGGCCGGTAGATCTCCACCCTCGGCGGCGTCAGGTCGCGCACCACGTGGATCGTCGCGGTCGCCACTCGCCCGAGGGGACCCGTCGCCGTGGCGGTCACGGTGTTGCCGCCTTCGATCAGCGGCACCCCTACTGCCTGGAACGTCGTGCCCTCGAGACTCGCGGGCACACCGTTGACCACGACCGACGCCACTCCTTCACTTACCGTGCCTGCTACCGACACGGTCGTAGCAGCGATGAACGCCAGGTCCTGCGGCGATGTGATCGCGACCTCCGGCAGACTGAAACGGGTGACCTCGGTCGTCGCTTCGCGGGTGTTTCCGGCCGAGTCCGCGGCGACCACCGTCAGCAGGTTCGATCCCTCAACGAGGGAAACCTCGGCAACGAAACGACCGTCGGCCAGGGCGGCATCCTCGTTGTTCACTCGCACCGAGGCGACCCCCCGCGCGTCCAGAACCCTGCCCGCTACGCGTACGACACCGCCGTTGACGACCTGACCGGGCGGTGGTGTTTCGAGCTCGATCTGCGGGGGCACCGTATCCAGAATGGCCCCGCGGGAAGCGATGCCCTGGTTGCCCGCGAGGTCGGTCGCCACGGCCAGGAGGCGGTTGAACCCCTCCTCCAGGGCTACGGTGGCGGTGAACTGTTCTCCCGCCTGCATGGCCTCGACGCCGTTGACCGACACCGAGGCCAGCGAGCCGTTGTCGGTAGCGGTGCCGTTCACGGCGACGGCCGGAGTGTTGATGGCCACACCATCCTCGGGTGTGGTGATGCCGACGACTGGTGCCTCCGTGTCGAGCACCAGCTCGAACGTCTTGCTCGCCACCTGCTCGTTGCCCGCCCGGTCTCGGATCTGAGCGCTCACCGTGTGTGCTCCATTCTGGAGCGGCGGCGTCGTGCAGCTCGCGCTCACGTCACCGATGGCGCAGAAGGCCCTCATATCCACGCCGTCTACGCGAAGATCGAGGCTCACCAGATTCAATCCCGAGACGAGGTCGTCGTACACAAGGAGAACGGCCGGCGTGGCGCTGCCGATGATCACAGCCTCCGTCGGCTCCGCCACCTCGAGTGAGGGCGCTGTCAGATCGACGGTGAAGGTCCACGTGACCGCCGCCGGATTGCCGACGATGTCTGCGAGGGTCACCTCCACCACGTGCGGCCCTTCGACCAAGGGCTCCGCAGGCTCCCACGCGATACCTTCCGCCGAGACCGTGGCCTCCAAGGTCACGTCGGCGCCGTCCACGATGATCCGCGCGCTGGCTGAGTCGACTCCCGATTGCTCGTCGGAGAAGCTGGCGGAGACATCCGGCCTGGAGATCGGGACGAACCCATCAGGTCCCGGCGTCACGGGCGTGATCACCGGCGGCGTCGTATCCCCACCGCCTGCCGTCTCGAAGACCACCACAACGCCCGGCTGCTCCTCGGGCACGCCCTCCCGCGACACGAATTCGATCCGCCCGCTCTGCCCCTCGGCGGACTTCTTGAGCAGCCAGCCCTCGTGGGCGGCCCCCTCCGCCATCGCCGAGATCTCGGCGGTAACGTCGAAATCGACCGATCCCGCGAGCCCATTGGTGACCAGGAGGCTGGCGGTCGGCTCGGCGTCGAAGCTGCCGCCGCTCCACTCGGGGTTGCAGTCGGGCTGGTGGTTCGACGGTTCGGAGTCGTCGGCGCAGTTCCAGGTCGCGCCCAGCTCGGACCAGAGCGCCGTCAGCCGATGGAGGTCGACGGTCCGACCTGCGACGCCCCAGTTGTTTCCGTTGTCCGCGATGAACAGCTCCAGCCGGGCGGAGTGCACGGTGGCGCCGGCAAGCAGAGAAGCGACCTCGGCCGGGTCGAGACGCAGGAGGCTCCGGTTCTTGCCGCTCTGCCGTACCCGGAGGATGGTCTCGTCACCCTGGTTCTGGTTCGGCGTGCCCTGCTTCAGGTAGGTGTCGGCCGCGATGGGGAGGCGCAGCGTGTGAAGCCCTGGCCCCGTAAGCAGCTCGAAGGCGAGCGTCGCGCTGGCGAGATTGCCGGCCTGGTCGAGGAGCGACACCTCGACGGTGTGGGGGCCTGAGCCGAGGATGCCCGGGGCGCAGGTCGCCTGGGCCGCCCCGACGTTGCAGGTGGCGGTGACGTCCTGCTGATCGAGGAGAACGGACAGAGTTCCGGGATCGACGCCCGACCCACCGTCGGAGTACTCGACAGCGATCGTCGGCGACGGATGGTTGACCACCACCGGGTCCTCGGGCGAGGTGATGGCGAGCCGCGGCGGCGTCTCGTCGTGCTCTGCGCTTTCGACGACCAGCACCAACCGCGGCCCGTTGCCGGCACCAGCCTCCCCGGAGGCGTACTCCACGCGGCCGTTCTGACCTTCCTCGGTCTTCTTGACCAGCCAGCCGTGATGGGCGCCGCCGCCGAGGAAGGCGGCGACGTCCGCCGTCACCTCGAAGGAGATCCAGTCGGTGAGCTCGCCCGTGTGAAGGACGTTATCCGAAGGCTCTTCCTCGAACGCGCCGCCGTTCCACTGCGCCGGGCAGTCAGGCGAGCCGTTGGCCGGGTTGGCGTCCACCGGGCAGTTCCACGTCGCCCCGGACTCGCTCCACGGCTCGATCAGCCGGTGGGCGTCGACGGTTCGGCCCTCCGGACCCCAGTTGCCGGGGTTCGAGGCGATGAACAGCTCGAGGTGCGCCGAGACCAGCGATCCCGATTCCACGGCCGCGGTGATCGCCGACGGGTCGAACTGGACCAGCGCCCGGTTGTGGCCGCTCGACTGGACTCGCAGGATGGTTTCGTTGCCCTGGCTCTGGTTCGGGGAGCCGCTCTTGAGGTAGGTGTCGCCGCTCGCTGCGAGTACCGCGGTTTGAGCCCTGGCTGCCGGGGCTCCGAGGGCAACGAGCGATAGCGCGCCGAAGACGAGCCAAGGGAGAGTGACCGGCGGAGTGCCCGAGCGCGACCGCTCCTTCGCAGCGCCCACCAGCCTAGGCCGACTGTCTTCGTTTCTGTCCACCGCGTCCCTCCCCAAAGCCGCTGTGCGCATCGCCTCAGAGACGCCTGGGTGTCAATGCCACCGAGGCTTACTTCTGTGCTTACATATTCCGCGTCATGCTGAAACGAATCGTAGAGATCTGCTCCTCTCTTGTCAACCCCTACTCGCTTAGACCCTGAGCGAACCAGGACGTCTCCCGGCATCCGGCCGATACGTCTGCACGAGATTGACTCCGAGCCCCGTGGTCGGCCCGTTGGCGCGTGCCTCTTCGGCCGGAAACCAGAGGACTGGACGGAGAGATGGGGTGTGGGCCGGGTCGCTCCGCGGCCGGCCCGACGGGGCAGACCGATGGAGGCCATTTCATGAGCGCTAGAGTGTCGCCAGCTCGCGGTTGGTGAACGCACCCGGGTGGAGGCGGCGCGCCGCGACCTTGGCCTCGATGGCGTCGACGATCGCGCCGATGAACTCGGTGCCGGTGGTCTTCTGGGCGCTGTAGAGACCGCCGGGGCTGAACACGTTGACCTCGAGCAGCTTGTCGCCGACCAGGTCGAGGCCGACCAGGAACATGCCGTCGCGGATCAGCCGCGGCCGCACCAGCTCGGCGGCGGCGAGCTGACCGTCGGTGACCTCGGCCGCCACCGCTTCGCCGCCGGCGTGCATGTTGCTCCGCAGGTCGCCGTTCGAGCCGACCCGGCGGAACGCGGCGAGCTTGCCCCGCACCCGGAGCGGCCGTCCGTCGAGCAGGAACATCCGCACGTCCCCCTCGGCCGCCGCCGGCAGGTACTCCTGCGCCACCATGTAGCCGTGGCGCGCCACCGCCTCGATCATCTGGTTGAGGTTGGCCGCCTCGTCCTCGCGCACCAGGAAGACGCTCTTGCCGCCCGAGCCCTGGAGCGGCTTGAGCACCACCTTGTGCCGCCGCTCGGCGACGAACTCCCGCACCTCGTCGGGGTCGCGGGTGATCAGGGTGGTCGGCCGCACCTGCTCGGGAAAGAGCTGGAAGTAGGACTTGTCGAGCGCCTGGGCCAGCCCGTCGGGGTCGTTGAGCACCAGCACGCCGCGGCGCGCCGCCTCCTTGCCGAACGAGACGCCGACGGTCTGCGCCCACGGCCGGTCGGCGGCGTCGGCGGCGGGGTCGTTACGCAGCATCAGCACGTCGAGCTGCTCGACCGGCAGCTCGCACTGCTTCGCTTTGCTCCCCTGCACCGCCTGGAGGTAATCGCGGAAGGTGCGGTGGTTGCGCCCGGGGGCGCCGCGGGCGTGTAGCACCAGCCCGCCATCGGGGCGGAAGCAGAAGCCCTCGACCCCGACCCAGTAGACCTCGTGCCCGCGTTTGCGCGCCTCGTTGGCGAGCAGGTTGGTGGTGTAGCGCGGGTCCTCGGTGGCGAGGTCGTTGACCAGCAGGCCGATCTTCACGGGCTGTTCCTCCGCTCCGGAGTTCATGCCTCGCCCGCGGTCTCGCCGGCGGGCGCCGCCTCGACCGTTTCGATCAGGTCGAGCGGCGTCAGCCCCGCGGCGAGCCGCTCCAGCCGCGCCCGGGCCGGTTCACGGTCGAGCCAGCGCGGCCGCACCGCCATCGGCTCGACCAGCCCGCGCCGGCCCAGCTCTTCGACCACCGGCAGGTGGCGGATCGCGATCTTGCCGACGAACAGCGGCTCGAGGTCGCCGCCGGCGCCGAGGTGGTCGAGCACCCGCACCAGCCCGCGCAGGTAGCAGGCGTCCTTGGTCATGCCGCCGCCGCGGTGGACCCGCACCGCGACGTCGAACGCCTCGCGCGGCGGATAGCCGCAGTCGTCGACCAGCTCGCGGAAGGTGTCGACGAACCCGGCGCCCGCGCACACCGCGTGGCAGGCGACCACCCGCGCCGCCAGCAGCCGCAGCCGCGGCCGCGAGAGACCCCCGGCGAGGAACTCGGCGAGCACCGCCAGCCCCTCCTGGAGCGTCTCGTAGCCGGAGAGGCCGGCGGCGAACAGGCGCAGCCGCTGCGCCCGGCCGTTGCACAGGGTCAGCAGATGGGTGCCGACCTCGTGCTGGAGCAGGGCATCGACCCGCGAGCGGGCGAAGCGGGCGTCGCGGTGCACCAGGAGCTTGCCGCCGGAGACCAGCAGCCCCGAGGCGATGTCGTCGCACAGCTCGACCCCGGTCGGGAACTCGGGGTAGACCTCGGCGTAGGCGGCGGTCTCGGCGCGCGCCGCAGCGGCCATCTCGGCGGCCGGAAGGTAGCCGCGGCGGTCGTCCTCGCGGCGGTGCGCCGGCAGGCGGTAGAGGAGCTTCCTGGCGAGGCCGGCCAGCGGCTCCTCGACGTCGCCGTAGAGCTGCAGGCTGCCGTAGAAGAAGTCGCGGCCGCCGCGGTCGCGGAGCATCGTGATCTGGCGGTCCAGCTCCTCCTGCTTCTCGCGGAACAGGCGGCCGAGGGTGGGGTCCTCGATCTCCTCGATCGGCAGGTTGAACAGCGTCCGCTTGATCGCCTCGGGGTCGATCGGCAGCGGCGGGTAGGCGAAGTCCGGCGGCCGCTCGCAGCGGGCGCGGCGGAACTCCTCCCAGGCGGCCTCGAGGTCGGCCGGGTTGCACAGGCGCAGGAACTCATAGGAGCCGGCGACCTCGGCCAGCCGGCGGTCGGCGGTCCAGGCGGCGCGCACCACCGCGCGGCGGCCGAGCGAATGGAAGTGGGGCGGCGCCAGTGTGGTGTGGCGGCGGCTGAACTCGTCGAAGACGCGGGAGAGCGCCGGTGCCAGCTCGTGGGCGAGCCGCAGCAGCACCACCGGGTAGAGCGCGCCGCCGGCCGAGCGGTAGGCGGGCGCCACCCCGAGGCCGATCCAGGCGTGCCGGGGGTCGTCGCCGTCGCCCTCGTTCTCTTCGCCGTCTTCGCCGGCCGGCGGGCCGAGAGGTCCGCCGGCTCCGAAAGGCGGGAGCTGGCCGCGGTCGAGCCGGAACACCCTCGGCGGCCGGCAGCCCGGCACGCGCAGCGCCTCCAGCTCGCGCTCGAGGAGGTCGAGAGTGGGGGCGAACGCGTCGGAGCGATCGGCGGCGACCGCGAAGCCGAGGCGCGGCAGCTCGCTCGGGCCCGGGCCGGCCGCGTCCGCGGGTGGGTGCTCCGACGGCTTGGACAGCTCGAAGAACTCGAGGGCGAGGAAGCCGCCGAAGCGCTCGACCGCGGCGCCGGCGACCGCGTCGACCAACTCGCGCAGGTCGCCCTCGGGCGACCCGTCGGCGGCGGCCATCAGGTAGGCGGGTTGGGTCAGCACCAGCCGCTCCGCACCCAGCGCGGCGTCCCCACGCCCGGTCGTTCCCGCCCGCCGCCGGCCGACGCACAGGAAGGGGAGCGGCCGGTCGATGTGCAGGCGGCCCCCGGCGGGCAGCTCGCGGCGCACCCGCCGGCCTTCCGCCAGCCGTCCGGCGACCTCGGCGGCGCAGCCCGACGGGCAGGCGGCGGTCTCGACGTCGGTGGCGGGCATCGCGGTGTCCGGCGGCTGCAAATGGTGTGCCCTGGCGGCCCGCCGGCGGCACACCGCTTGCACCTGACCCATGCCGTGCCCGGCGCCGCCAGGTCCGCGGAGCCGTGGCCATGACTGTCGTGAAGTGACTGACTCGAACCGACGGCTGACCAACGACAAGAAGGAGCGATGCCATGAATTGGGACCGCATCGAAGGAAACTGGAAGCAGGTGAAGGGCCGCGCGAAAGCCCAGTGGGGCAAGCTCACCGACGACGACCTCGACGTCATCGAGGGCCGCCGCGAGCAGCTCGTGGGCAAGCTCCAGGAGCGCTACGGCATCGCCCGCGACGACGCGGAGCGCCGGGCCGACTCCTGGATCCAGGCGATCTGAACCCGGGTCCCTTCACGGGTGGGCGGCGCGTGCGGCCGCCCACCCGTTCCCTGCACCTCGCCGCGACGCCCAGGCGCGAATCTACAAACCGGCGCGATCGAATCGACCGGCGCCCTGGCCGCGGGCGACGTGGCCCGTAGCACGAGGCGGTGTAAGGTCGGAGCGTGAGCCGCCGCGACGGGCCGCCGGGAGGGGACGCGGCTGCCGGCCTCGGCGCCCTGATCGGCGGCCTGTCCCGTCCCGCCGCCTACCCCCACCCCGCCGATCCGGTCGAGGTCGTCCAGACCCACATCTCGGTGGTCTTCCTCGCCGGCGACCGCGCCTACAAGATCAAGAAGCCAGTCGACCTCGGCTTCCTCGACTTCACCACCCTCGACAAGCGCCGCGCCGTCTGCGAGGCCGAGGTGCGGCTCAACCGGCGGCTGGCGCCCGCGGTCTACCTCGGCGTCGAGCCGGTCACCCGCGCCGAGGACGGTGGCCTGCGGCTGGGCGGCGACGGCGAGCCGGTCGAGTGGGCAGTGGCGATGCAGCGTCTGCCCGCCGACCGCACCTTCGAGGCGCTGCTCGAGCGCGGCGAGCTGGAGGCGGAGCTGCTCGCCGACGCCGCCCGTCGCCTCGCCGACTTCCACGCCGGCGCCGCCGCGGGACCCGAGATCGACCGCTGGGGGCGCTTCGAGGTGGTCGCCGGCAACGCGCGCGAGAACTTCGAGCAGACCGAGCGTTTCACCGGCGCCACCGTCTCCGAACCGGTGTGGCGGCGGCTCGCCGAGCTGACCGAGCGCGAGCTGGCGGCCCGGCGCGGGCTGATCGAGGAGCGCGCCGCCGGCCGCGTCACCCGCGACACGCACGGCGACCTCCACCTCGACCACGTCTACTGGCTGCCCGGCCGCGAGCCGCCGGACGACCTGCCGATCGTCGACTGCATCGAGTTCAACGAGCGCTTCCGCTACGCCGATCCGGTCTCCGACGCCGCGTTCCTGGCCATGGACCTCGCCTTCCACGGCCGCGACGACCTCGCCGAGGCGTTCACCGGGGCCTACTTCGCGGCCTCCGGCGACGAGTCGGGCCGCAGTCTCATGCCCCACTACACCGCCTACCGCGCGGTCACCCGCGGCAAGGTCGAGAGCATGACGCTGGCCGAGGAGGAGGTGCCGGCCGGCCAGCGCTGGCGCGAGCTGCAGCGCGCCCGCGCCCACTTCCTGCTCGCCCTGCGCCTGCTCGCCCCGCACGCCGGGCGCCCCTGCCTGGCGCTCGCCGCGGGCCCGCCGGCGAGCGGCAAGAGCCGGCTCGCCGAAGGGCTGGCCGGCGCCGCCCGCTTCACCGTCCTGGCCAGCGACGCGGTGCGCAAGGAGCTGGCCGGGATCGACCCTTACGAGTCGGCGCGGGCGCTGGTCGACCGCGGCATCTACACCGCGGAGTGGACCGAGCGCACCTATGCGGTCTGCCGCGAGCGCGCCGAGCGGCACCTGTTCGAGGGCGGCCGGGTGGTCGTCGACGCCACCTTCTGGCGCGAGGCCGAGCG
>Ga0302046_10002934_pt1 | contig 15684 bp, 15 predicted proteins | sample RVTome_11_FD_200261 | JGI IMG/M metagenome (GOLD analysis project Ga0302046, IMG submission 200261) | Soil microbial communities from uranium-contaminated site in the Upper Colorado River Basin, Wyoming, United States - RVT147D111 (version 2) ...
AAGGACGCCCCGAAGGTTCCGTCGCCCGGCTGCTCGCGCTCCTCGAACGTCATCTGCGCGTCACACTCGATGCAAAGGAACTTCACGAGAGTGTTTCCACGAAACGGGTAACCAAATCAGTGTGGGCGGTGTTTCGCTCGTCGAATACCGGGCCGGCCGGTGATAACGGGATGGTCCCGAGCAGCGGGGCACCAAGCTGGTGCGAGAGCTGTTCGCCCGCGTTCCCGGGGAACAGGGGATGGACCATCGCGCAATCCGGGCAGCGGAACCCGGACATGTTCTCGACAATGCCCAGAAGGGGGATATCGGCCCGTTTCGCTGCTGTCCCGGCCCGCAACACGGACTGCTTCGACTCGTCACTGGGGATGGTAACGGCGACGGCTCCACGAAGATTGGGAACGAGGGCCTGGAGGTCGCTGACGCCATCCGAACCTGGCGGCAGATCGACGAGGAGCAACTCGAGCTGACCCCACATGACATCGGCCAGAAACTCCCTCAACGCATTCGTTTCGAGTGAACCTCGCCAGACAAACGCTTCCGATCCCGGTTCGCGCCAGGAAAGCGGCTGCCCCTCGCCCAGCAACAGGTGTGTCGAGACCACCCGAATACCATCATGCGTCACAGCTGGTTCTACGCCATCGCCTGTCACACGCAACGGGCCGGACGCGCCCAACGACCGCGCAACCGTCGGACTGCGGAGATCCGCGTCGACCACACCGATCTTCCCACCCAACCTCTCCCTGAGACCGACCGCAAGGAGCGAGGTGATGTAACTCTTGCCGACGCCACCCTTGCCACTCATCACGGCTACGATGTGACGCACGGACGCGAGTCGGTCCGTAACGCGCTGACGAAGCGTGGTGACCTGTCCGAGGAGATCGGAGCGATCCTGACCCGTCAGTTCACTGTAACCGCGGAATTTCAAAGGTCCCAACCAGCTCGTGCCAGGAAAACAAGATTCACCACCACCACGACCATCGCCATGATATAGAACGATGGCGGCATTCTCGTGTCGGCGCCCGCAAAGAAAGCCCCGCGAATGAGCGCGGGCAATCGAAGGCCGTGCAGCAACCAGACCGCCCTCGCAAACCACTCGTTCTGCCAGTACAACAGGGCCGTCGTCACGACGAGACCCACAACCCCACCCGCCACCAGCCAGAGCCACGGAGACCCGAAGCGATCGGGCAGGAATCCCTCGGTAACCATGACAAACGCCGCCGATTCATAGAGCACGGTGACGTGCAGGTACGCAAACGCCGCGTGTTTGAATTTTCGCCGGCGTTCCTCTGGCCAGTCAGCCGCCATGTCGATTCACCCGTTCTCCGGAGATGCATCGGTAACCGACATGGTTTCTCGACCTATCTGCGGCTCCTGACCGCGACGCCGGACGAGGATCCGGTCATCAACGACACGGACATCGAAGGCTTCGACACCCACGCGGGGTGGACCGGAGAGACGTCGTCCATCAGCGAGAGCGAACGTTCCTTCGTGCCACGGACAAGTCAACACGCAGGTGTTCGGGTCAATGGAACCCTCGCTGAGCGACGCACGCCCATGCGGACAGCGGTCATTCACCGCGTACACTGTTCCACTCACGTTGAACAAAGCGACGGCATCCGCGTCGAGGTAGACGCGCTTGCTTGTTCCCTCAGGCACTTCGTCCAGCGTCCCAACTTCAATGAAGCGGTCGCCAGCCCCATGCTCCGAGGCTCTCCCCTTGTTGGCTCGACTGCCACCCAACGAGTCGAGTGCGTCCCAGATCGACATCTGAATGCACGTAAAAACCGGCGTATCCCGTTCCGTGTACGCGGAGGCCGCGCTTCCACGCAGTTCCATCACCAGGTCAAGAAAGTCGTCCGGCGATTCGCTTTCGAAGGTGACAACAAACTCCTGGTCATCAAGGCCGAAGGAATACGTTGTATTGACCCGGACCCCGGTATACTGGCGTCCAATGCGGACGTGTTCGGCCATCATGTCCTGACGCGTTTCCTGAGGCAGGCGGTACCATTCGCGGGTCTTTATAAACGGATAGACGAACAGGTATTTGCAGTCCGCCGGCTTTATTGAGAGTCGTTGGCCCGTCTCGGGATCGTCAGGGAAATCGTAGACGGATCGCTTCGTCATCGAGAGATAGCTGGCCGTCGTCTCCAAATAACTCCCCAGTCTGGTGGAAAACACGGCGGTCTCAAACGCCTGCAGGGTCTCGATGCTTGGCGCAGCCTGCCAGAAGAGCAGGTCTGAGTCGCCGCGCGTTCCCATCAAGCTGTACGTACGCAGCAGCAGCCGCGCCCGAAACTCCCGAACCGTCCGCGCGAACTCGGCCTTGTGCTTGATCTGCAACTCAGCCGGCAGTCGACGCCACTCCGGATGGAGCTTCAGAAAGAGAAACCGTACTGCCTGGCGCTGCTCAACCTCCATGAAACCTCCGGCACCTCGGGGGCGTCGTCACGCGGGAACGTTTCCATTTGCCGCGGTGGTGAATCGTTGCCCTCCCAAATAACTTGCCAATGGAATGTTACGCCACCCTCTCAGAAACACACACGGACGGCTGCAGGATAGCTGTGGCGGTGCCGCCGAGAAAGTGCTTTACGGCATCCTCGCCGTCTTCGTTCTCATCCTCACCGCACTCGTGGCAGCGGTGTTGGTGCGACCTGATGCTCCCGAGTTCGCGCCCACGCCAATCCAACCCAGACCGATCGAGGGCGTCTTGAGCAGCGATACCGTCACGATCGATGCCGCCGATGGCGAACGGTGGCAGTTCTTCGACTTCGACCGCCAGTCCGTCATCGCACTTCCCGACACCAGCGGATGGGATCTGGCGTTTCGACGTTTCAACGTGATTGCAGCGGGCGGGGTTCGAAATCTCGGCGTGGTGGATTTCGCGGCCGTGGAGGCACCACCAACCGGCAACTATGTATCAAATACGCTGGGTCGGGATACGACCAACGCTGCCATTGCGCGTTGGTATACGTACGGCATGGTCTCGCATATGTTGCGGCCCAGGGAAAACGTGTTCGTCGTCCGCAACCCGAACGGAACCTACGCCAAGCTAAAGTTCCTGGGTTACTATTGCCCTGGCCTGCTTGCCGGGTGCGTGACGTTTCAGTACGTATACCGTGCTGATGGCGCGCCCAGCTTTGATTGAACCTGTCAGGCCGTGGGGCCCGCCGGGTGCTCCTCTCCATGTGCGTCAACCGTTTCACCCAGTGGGTGTTCCTGCAATTCTACGCGAATGTGAGGGTGGGCGTTCCATAAGTACCATCCCATGCCCCCGGCCGCGATGAGGTTTCCGAACGCGATGTTAGGCCAGGTGAGGGCTCCGAGGAGTGGTCGGGCCACTATCAGCATCACCACGTAGAAACCCACCTCGAAGACGGCAAAGAACACGATGACGAGAAAAAGTGTAGTGGGAAACCGGTCCACGATGGCCGCGAGAGCAGCCGCGCCGATTCCGATGGCCACGAAGAGGAGGAAGTGCAGAAACGAATATCCCGCAACATTCTCAACCGTGATTTGCACAAGTGCCGGGTCACGGAGACCGTGGAACGTGGCGGCACCTAACATCGATGGCGTGAAAAACGGTCGACCGGCAATCGCATCGACAATGAGGAACCACACGGCCACAGCAAGCGCTCCGATGACCCCGGATACGATGCCCTCCTGAATGATCCGCAACAACACCGGACGGCGTCTTTCGGCCGTACCAGGGATCGCCTGTTGGGATTTGCGTCTTTCGACCCCCGACCATTCGGTCATACGGCAACCCTCCGTGTAGAAGTCCAAGCAGGGCACGGGAAGTTAGTTCCCCGCTGCAACCCTACGGGAAAAAAAACGCGCTGTCAAATCGTGCACGCCACCCATCGACTCCGGATCACCCCCCCACCCGCCCCTTCCCCAGCTCAGCACTCAACCCCCGGGCCTCCGCAAGGCGGCCGGTCAACCCGACCCTCGACCACCAGTTGGCCGCGACGTGAAGTCGGGGAGGGAAGGCCATCCCGTCGAGTGCCCGCCACGAAACATCCCATGCGGGGATCGTTGCGCGACCCACAGTCATCGCCCGGGCATCGCTACCGGTACAGAGACGGAACTCATCGATCGCGAGCTGCTCGAGGTCCCGGTCGTTCATCGTCGCAACGTCAGGGTGGAACGCCCCACCGAGGTACGCCGTGTACAGGTCTTTGCGACCGAAGAGACTGTCATTGAACGTCACGCCGCGGAGAGCAAGGCCACCCTCCGAAAAGGCAACCTGAAACCCCATCCCCCGCAATGAAGTCTCGGCGCAGAGGTGAACGACCACCACCGTATTGTACGTCAAGCGTTCGATGGCTGCGGCGATCTCGGGGGCCCCGTCACGCACCAGGTCCGCCGTTGTCCGGGCCGGGGTCGTCAGGACCACGGCATCGGCCTCGACGGTTTGGGAGTCGAGGTCAACGCGCCACGACTGCCCGGCCTGATGTACACGACGGGCGGGCGTGCCCAAACGGAGATTGTCACCAAGCTGGGTAGCAATCGCGTCCGTGAGAACCTGCATGCCACCACGAAACGAGCATGCCAGGGGGAGTGGCTGACGACGATTCCTGACCCATGCGAGTGTCAGGCTTCGCCCGATGTCGAACGCCTTCAACACATGGATCAATGAGTGGCCGACCAGCATGTCCGCCGGGTCGGAGGCGTACAAGCCACCGTACAGGGGGCCCACGACCGACTCGTATAACCCTCGGCCAAGTTTTCTGGTGAAGAAATCAGCCACGCGCTCCGACGGGTCGGGCCCACGGGTGAACGGTTCGGCGACAATACGCATCTTTTCGCGCAGCCCTACAACGTCGGATCGTAGCAACGATGGCAGTGACGTCGGTACGACCCGCAACGCACCGGCCTTATAAATGAAAAGCGGTAGATCCGGAGGTGCCAGGAGGAGCTGATCAGTGAGGCCAACATCGTGTACCAACTCCCGCATGCCTTTTGTGAGACGTGCACGTTGCGGGCCCCAATCAACCACATGGCCGTTGACTTCGGCACTCTTGATGACACCGCCGGGGCGCCGTTCGGACTCGAGAACAACGTACTCGATACCGCGGCGCTGCAGTTCCAACGCCAGGACCAGACCCGTGATGCCGCCGCCGACGATGACGATCACGTCATTTCATTCACGAAACAAAGTAGGGACTGGGAGGAAGGTCCCGATCACCGTTGGTGCACCACACCCCGGGTGCGCTATTGCAACGGCATCGGGCAAGTCCGCGCGGCGCGCCACTGTTTGTCCCAACGAGTTGCCCCACGAGCTGAGCCAGAAACCGGGTGAAGCGCGGATCGTCATGTGGCACCGGAACGCGGTGAAACGACTTGCCGAGTCCCTCTGCAAATCTTCGCAGATCGATATCGAGTTCCACCAATGTTTCAGATTGCTCATGCATGAACGAGATGGGCACCACCACCAGCCGCGTTGCATCCATGCGCCGGATCTCATCTTCGTTGTCCGGTTGCGTCCACGGAATGCCACGTGCCGAGTGATTCTGGAACCCGACGGCGTACTGTTCCGCCCGGAGCATTCGGCTTACTTCCTGGCAGTGTTCGGCGACATATCGATCGTATCGGTTCCCTGCCTGGAGATACTTCGTGGGTGTGCCGTGCGCTGAAAAGTAGAGCAACGTGTCCGGGTCGTTGAGGTCCAAATGCTGGCGGGTGAGAAGATCCTCGATCTGGTCGGCCCAGAGTCGGACGTATTCCGGGGAAAAGTGCCAGCCCGTAATGCCCGTGAATCGAGGGTTCCATGCCATCTGCACCATGGCCTCCCTCACACCGTTCACTGCGGAAACACTCGTCGAGTGACCGCAGAGCGGAAAGACGGGCAGGGCTACGAGCGTCGCAACCTCATCGGCCCTCGCTCGGGTTACCATCTCTGAAATCGAGGGCGCCGTGAACTGGAAAGCGGAGTAGACATTTACGTCCCAGCCCGCGCCTCGTAAGGTCGCCTGCAGTCCTTCAGCCTGCGCGTCGGCCTGTGCGTTGAGCGGCGATCCACCGATATCCCGGTACTCGCGAAGCAGATCTGGCGCCCTCCGTTTCGCCAGGTCCCGCGCGCGCGCCTTGGGGTCTGCGGCGCCGTCCTCGAGACTGGCGTTCTGCAGAAAAATGCGTTCGAGGTAAGATTCCACGTTTGCCGCCGTGGGGTCTTCGGGCTCGCCGAAGTTGATCATGACGATGCCGACGCGTTCGGCTGGGACATTGGCCATCATTCAGTCACGCGGCAGACGTTCACAAGCCGAGGCGTTCGGACGTCTCGTGTACACGATCGACGAGGAATGCGACCTGATCCGGGTCCGTGTCCTGATGAATTCCATGGCCCAGATTGAAGATGTGACCGGCGGCACCCGCGCCGCTTTCGAGCACCCGATCGATCGCTGCCCCCAAGTCGCCTCGCGGCGCAAAGAGATAAGCGGGATCGAGATTCCCCTGCACCACAGTGCGAGGGCCAAGCTGTCTGACTGCATCGGACAAGGGCAGATTCCAGTCGACGCCTACGACGTCAACGTCCAGATTGGTGATGGCCTCCAGCAGCGCAGCACCACCCCTGGCAAAATAGATAATGGGTTGCCGCGCTTGAGATCGAAACGTGCTGACGACACGCTGGAGCACGGGAAGAATGAATCGCCGGTACTCAGCTGGGCCTAACAAACCAATCCACGAGTCAAACAGCATGACGGCATCCGCCCCGGCCCGAGCCTGCGCCACCAGGTAGCTGCTCATGGACTGTCCGAGCAGGGTGAGGAGATCCCCGGCGGCCACCGGCTCCCTGAGTAAAAAACTCCTCGCTTGCATGAAATCCTTCGAGCCGCGACCTTCGACCAGATAACAGAAAAGTGTGAACGGCGCCCCGGCAAATCCAATCAGTGCTCTATGCGTTTCGAGTTCCGAACGGACCAAGCGGATTGTCTCGAGGACGAACGGCACGCGTTCCTCGGCGTGCAGCTCACGTAGTGCCTTCACCTGTCTGTGAGAGCGAATTGGTACGTCGACGATCGGACCGGGGGTGAAGCGCACCGGCACACCCATACTCTCCAAGGGCGTCATGATATCACTGAACAGAATAGCCGCGTCCAGCCGAAACCGGCGCATCGGCAGCATCGTAATTTGCGCAGCCAGCTCCGGTGTCCTGGTTGCTGTCAGGAAATCCGCACTCTTCCGGAGTTCCCGATAGTCGGGCAGGTATCTGCCCGCCTGCCGCATGATCCATACGGGGACGCGTGGTCCCCGTTCGCCGCGGCATACCCTCTCGAGAATCGTTTGGCGCTCAGAGACGGAAGGCGTCTGCAACACCGAGCACCTCCCCGACCTTGTCTACTGTTTCGCGCACGTCCTCGACGGTGTGCGCCGCCGACCAGAACCACGCCTCGAACGGACTCGGCGGAAGATGAACGCCCCGTTCCAACATCCCATGAAAGAGGGCACGATAGCGATCGGCGGACGCCGCCGACGCCGTCGACCAGTCAGTCACGGGTCGTTCAGAGAAGAAGAGCGAACCCATAGCTCCTACCCGATTCCACTGCATCGGCACACCGGTTCGCGCGCCGAGTTCCGCAAAGCCATCGTCGAGCTGTTTCCCCAACGATTCGAGCGTTTCGTAGATCTCCGGCCCATCGCGCAGGCATCGGAGTGTCGCCAGGCCGGCGGCGACTACGAGCGGGTTCCCGGACAACGTACCGGCCTGGTACACAGGTCCGTCCGGCGCAACACATCGCATGAGATCCTCCCGCCCGCCGTATGCGCCGACCGGAAGTCCACCTCCTATCACTTTGCCCAACGTCGTGAGATCCGGCGTGATCCCGTAGTACTGTTGTGCGCCACCTGGGGCGACTCGGAACCCGGTCATCACTTCATCGAAGATGAGCAGTGCACCATCGTGTTTGCAGAGTTCCGCCAGACCGGAGAGGAAACCTTCCCTTGGCGCGATGCAACCCATATTGCCAGATACTGGTTCCACAATCACCGCGGCTATTTGGCCGGCGTGCGCCGCAAAGAGCCGGGCAACCGAATCCAGATCGTTGTACTCAGCGACGAGCGAGTTTGCGGCCGTCTCCGGTGGCACACCGGGGCTCGACGGGACGCCCAACGTCGCGGCACCGGAACCGGCTTCAACCAAAAATGCATCAGCGTGACCGTGATACCCGCCGCGGAACTTGATGACGTACCCGCGGCCGGTGACACCCCGTGCCACACGAAGTGCGCTCATCGTGGCCTCGGTCCCGGAATTGACCATTCGGACCACCTCGATGCCCGGCACCATGGACACGAGGGTCTCCGCAAACTCGACCTCACCCTCTGTCGGAACACCAAAGGAGGTTCCATGGGCCAGCGCGTCAGTTATCGCCTGGTGTACAGCAGCGTGACCATGTCCGAGTAACATCACGCCCCAGGATCCGATGTAATCGAGAAGCGGCTGACCATCTACATCGTACAGAAAGGCGCCTCGAGCTGAACCGACAAACCGCGGCGTTCCACCTACACCCCTGAATGCCCGGACCGGACTGTTTACGCCACCGGGCATTACGCGTTGTGCGCGGGTCATCAGATCGTTGCTAGTTGAAACGGCGGTGTTTCCAGTGCGCGCCATGAATCAGTTCCCGTTCCGTGTGAGTGAAACACACGCTTCAATGAGTCCCTCGAGGCTGGCGTGTGGTGCTGTCTTCACCCAACCAACACCCGTTTTTCGCAGTGCCTCGGATGTAGTCGAACCGATTGCGGCAACCGCGACGTTTCGCAAAGCCGACGGCCATTCGCCGCCGAGGCCGTCCGCCAACGACACCACCGCCGAAGGACTGGCGAATGTCACGACATCTACTCCACGAGCGAGATCGGCCCGAACCTGGTCAGGGTCCGGTGGGCACGGGATTGTGCGGTAGACATTGACGCGATGCACGTCCGCACCCGCTCCAATGAGTGCGCGCTGGACGGCAGGGCCCGCCAGCTCCGACGCCGGAAAGAGAACCTTTGTGCCCTTCCACTCGTAACCGGCAACCAGCGTGTCGGCCAGGACGGTTGAACCCTCGCTACCGACCACCGTGACGTGTCCACCGTTTTCCTCGACCGCAGTGGTCGTCGCTCTGCCAACAGCCGCAATGTGCAGGTCACGGAACGGCACGCCGGCACTTGCCAGTTCCGTGACCGCTCTTGGACTCGTAAACACAATCCAGTCGTACGACGAAACCGTCGACAGGATGTCCACGCTTGCTTCCGTCGAGGCGAACGTCAGTGTCGGCCAGGCACAGACGCGCGCCCCTTCCGAGCGGAGACCCGACGTCAGGGGATCATCCGGAGAACCGTCGCGCGTCGTTACCACCACACGGTTGATCAATCGCATCGCTAGGCACTGCCCGCGCGCGGTGGTACAGGGCTCCAGCTCACGTTCTGTAGCGATGGAAGGCGCAACGCTTCGAGTAGCCGATTGGCGGCTTCGCGGCCGACACTCGCGGGTTCGGCCGACGATCCTGACGTCACCACGCGTTCGATCCCGTGGGGACCGACCACCGCAGCCTCGAGTGTCAGGCTCGACCCCTGGATCCGGCCCAGGACTCCAACCGGCGCCTGACATCCGGCCTGCAAACCGCGCATGCACGCTCGCTCGGCCAGGACGGCCGCGCGGGTTTCCTTGTGGTCCAGCGGAGCAACGGCCTCGCTGGTTTGTGCGTCATCCGTGCGTGTTTGGATGGCGAGGGCGCCCTGGGACGCCGCCGGCAGAATGAGATCCGTGCTCAGTGTCTCGGTAATGCGTCCCGACAAGCCCAATCTGTTCAGTCCGGCTGCGGCCAGAATCGTGGCATCGAACTCGCCCATGTCGACCGCGTCAATCCTCGTTGGCACGTTCCCCCGCTGCGCCCGAAAAGTAAGGTGAGGAAACACGGCGGCGAGAAATCCCTGTCGCCGTGGGCTGGATGTCCCTACTTGCCCATTTTCCGGGAGTTCACTGAGCGAGCCACGAGCACTCACGACGGCGTCTCGGGGATCCTCGCGCTGCGGGATGGCCGCCAGCTTCAGACCATCGGGAAGTTGAGTTGCCAGATCCTTGCAGGAATGCACGGCGAGGTCGACACGGGCCTCGAGCAGCGCCTCTTCGATTTCCTTTGTGAAAAAGGACTGGCCCATCTCCGGACCAAGCACGGCGTGGGGATGTCGATCCCCCGACGTGGAGATCTCGACCAACTGGACGGATATGTGCGGGAAGGACTCCCGGATCTTCATTACAACCCATTCCGATTGAGTCCGCGCGAGCCGCGAGCGACGCGTCCCGAGTCTGAGGCGCATCAGTCCGATTCTGAGGTGTCAATGCCCCCAGGCGTGACACCGAAGAGGGCGTGCGCACTATCAATCAATGCCCGGCCTTCAGGAGTCGATGGGTCCGCCACGCGTAGCGCGACCGTCGACGGATGCAGGAGCGACCGGGCCACGGACCGTGCCACGCGACGCAGTTCCCTTTTCTCCACCGCGTTCCTTCCACGACCGTGTCGCTCCGCCTCAGATTCAGCCAGCTTCAGGGCGTGTTCGCGAACGGCACGCAGGGTCGGCACGGAATCGCGGGACCGAAGCCACCGATCAAACCGTTGTATCTCCTCGTCGACGATTGCTTCTGCCAGTGGAACCTGTGCCGCACGATTCTGCCGTGCAGCATCAACGGCTCCGAATACGTGCTCGAGATCGAATACGCGGGCGTCCCGTCGTCTGGTGAGTTCCGGATCGAAGTTTCGAGGATGGGCGAGATCGAGAAAATATCTCGCGTTCACGTTAGGCGGCAGTCCGATCTTGTCGACGTTATCGGATCCGACGATATGGGGGCTCGAGGCCAGTGTGCCCACGACGATGTCAGCTTGCCTCAACAACTCGACCAGCTCACTGAGTGACGCCGTTTCAGCCCCGACCAACCCTGCAACCTGGCGACCCCGCTCCTCCGTGCGGTTGGCGACGATCAGTCGACCAACGCGGTTCTTTCTCAACAGACGTGCAACAAGGGCCCCGGTCTCCCCGGCACCCAATATCACCGCCGTAAGCGACTCGAGGGGTCCAACCTCCCGTCCCAGCATGGACACGGCTGCGCTCGCCACCGAGGCAGCACCTCTCCCTATCTCCGTTTCCGATCGGACCCGTTTCCCCGTAAACAACGCGCTCTGAAAGAGACGATGCAGGTACGTACCGGATGTACCGACTCCTGATGCGACCTGATACGCTTCCCTGACCTGGCCGAGAATCTGCGACTCACCGTATACCACCGAGTCGAGACCCGCAGCGACACGACACAGGTGACGCGCCGCGTCAATTCCCGTGTAGACATAAGAGTGCGATGTCAGCGCCTCGGGCGACATGCCGGCCTTGCGCGCCATGAGTCGACGAAGCAGGTGCAGCTCCCGTTCCGGATGATCCGCGACTCCATACATCTCGAACCGTCCACACGTCGACAGTGGAACTGCTTCTTCCAACCCGCCGCGGTCAAGCAGGCGTCCGATGGCCGCAAACAGCTCATTGGCATCCACATGCATGCGCTCCCGGACCGGGCCCGCAGCAACCCAATGGCTCGTACCGAGAACGAAGAGATTCGAACGGCTCATAGCAGAAAAAGGATAACCTCCACTGACGTGTCTCGCTCAGCCTTGGAGTCGATTGACCCCATGGCGGCGTATATCATGCCTCCGATAACCATTGTGCCGCGTCCAGCGCGTGATAGGTGACGATCAGGTCCGCCCCCGCCCGTCGGAAGCCCAGCAGCGTTTCCAGAACCACCGCGCGTTCGTCGATCCATCCTCGTTCGCTCGCCGCCTTCACCATGCTGTATTCGCCGCTCACGTTGTACACGGCCAGCGGATGATGGGGGCAAGCATCCCGGGAACTTCGCAAGACGTCGAGGTACGGCAACCCGGGCTTCACCATGAGGATGTCCGCTCCTTCCTCGATGTCGACCGCATGCTCCCGGAGTCCCTCGCGAACGTTCGCGGGATCCATCTGGTGACTCCTTCTGTCGCCAAACCTCGGTGCACCGTCCGCCGCATCACGAAACGGCCCGTAAAACGCCGATGCATATTTTGCCGAGTACGAGAGGATGGCGGTGTCCGGGAACCCATTCCGATCCAGTACAGATCGGATGGCGGCGACCTGTCCGTCCATCATGGCCGACGGCGCGACGATATCGGCTCCCGCCCGGGCGTGTGAGATGGCCGTTTCCGCTAATCGCTGCAACGTCTGATCGTTCTGGATCGTTCCGTCATCGTCGACCAGTCCGCAGTGCCCATGATCCGTATACTCGCAGAGACAAACATCCGTCATCACGACTCCATCGAACCCCGAGGTGCGCAGCTTCCGAACAGCGCGTTGGACAACCCCGTCCTGCGTGGAAGCACCCGTGCCCCGTGCATCCTTGGACGCCGGGATGCCGAACAGTAGCACAGCCCCCAGCCCCTTCCGCACAACCTCCCCGACAACCTCTGACAGCGCGTCGACGGGCCATCGGTACGTCCCGGGCATCGAGGGAACCTCGGTGCGTTCGGCGTCGATGTCCGAGACGAAAATCGGAAGGATCAAGTGTCGGGCTTCGATCGAATGTTCGCGCACCAGTGCGCGCAGGGCCTCATTGCGACGAAGCCTTCGCAGACGCCCGCGGACGTTCGGCGGGGGGAACTCTATGTCAGTCATGGTGCCTAGAAACATCCCGAGGACTCCGGCTGTCCGCAATGCCGAAGAGCCACCAGCCCCGGGGAGCCCCCGGAGAGGGGTTCGGTTGTGACACTCTGAGCGTTGGTATCCGCGGCGTGCACCGTTCCAGAAACGGACATGCCCATTCCTTATATACATACGTGTATGCCCCATGCGTCGCACTCGGACGCTCCAGTCTGACGACAACGGTCCAGATCGACGCAAAAGGTACGTTCCAGTTCTTCATGTATCCTATGGGACCGGAACACCTAACAGTAGCCTGTCGCCACTCCCACGACTCACAAGAAACAGGTCCAGGAGGCCGTCTCCATTGAAATCAGCGGCCTCGACATCGAAGCCTTGCCCCACAGCGGACATCGGCAGTAGCGCTTCCGTGGCGTCTTCGAAAAAACCACCCCCGTCGTTGGTATAGACGCGGTAGGCGGCTGACACTACGCCCATGTTTCCAGTCACGATATCCAGATCTCCATCAGCGTCGACGTCGATGAAGTCCACTTCAAACGAAAGGTCCTGATTTTCGGGGAGCCGGTCCTCAGTCTCGTCCGTGAAGAGGCCGGTCCCATCATTCACGAGCAACCTGTTCTGCCGATCGGCTTGTGGAATGGAGAAGCGCGTGTTCGCAAACACGATGTCCAGGTCCCCGTCCCCATCGATATCACCAAAGTCGGCTTCCCGCGTTTCCTCTGCCGAAACGCGATATGGGATCCTGCCTCCGGACTCATCCGTGAACGACCCTGTCCCATCGTTTATCAACAACCGATTGCCGATTTCATTGCCAACCAGGAGATCCAGGTCGCCGTCACCGTCGACGTCTCCAAGCTCGATATCCTGTGTGGTGTCTATGATGTCGGGAAGTCGCAGATCGGTCTCGTCGAAAAAGGTACCAGTCCCGTCATTGATCAGGACGACGTTCTGGCCGTTGTTCCCAACGAGGACATCGAGGTCCCCATCGTTGTCGACATCGATTACGGCCACGCTATTTGAGATACCCGTCACGGGAATCCGGTCACCCTCATCGATGAATTCCGTACCTGTGTTGAAATAGAGTTCGTTGATCTGATCGTCTTCGCTGACTACGATGATGTCGAGATCTCCATCCGTGTCGAAGTCTGCAATACCGATGTCCTCGCTGTCATGTGAGGCGGATGGCAACAGGTCGCTCGCATCGCTGAAGGACCCGCTTCCGTCATTGAGCAACAGGATATTCGAGCCAAACTCGTTGGCGATCACGATATCCAGGTCGCCATCTCCATCGAGATCCGCCACTTCGGCGTCCATCGACAACCCGCCCAGGATCCCAATCGGAAGGTTGGTGTCCGTCACATCATCGAAGATGTTCTGATCCAATCCGTCCCCTCCAACCCCAGGCGTCGAGCCGAGCGGATTGGCATTACACGCCAGCGACACGGCCAGGATCACAGGCACGAGGTTGCGATATGTCTCATCACGGCGGTCCTTCATGTGAGACCTCCTGTCTCTGTCAGACCTAACAGGGTGCTGAAGAAGGGCTCCCTCCGCGCGCCGCGGTTCGCCGCCCCCTACGACACCACCCCATCATCCATGGGCCGCGACCCAAGGCGCGCCTCCGGGAACCCTTCTTCAGCACCCTGCTAAACGTCCGGCCCCACTCCGCTTGAGGCTATGTCCTGCGTCACACAGAAGGATTCGTAGCCGCCTCGCGCCCCTTGCGACGGCCCGCCGTTGGCCATTTCTTCTCTCGGCGATCAACCCGGAGCCAGTATGTTCGGTCGATTTGTTTCATCCGTGGCCGGCCTCGTCATGGCCTTTCTTCCGGCCAATCCGGTCACCGCCCAGTACGACGTACTGATTCGAAACGGTCGCGTGTTGGATGGTACCGGGAATCCCTGGCGACTCGCCGATGTAGCGATCAGCGATGGTCGTATTGCCAGGATCGGTAACCTCGAAGCCGCAACGGCCACACGAGAAATCGATGCATCCGGCCAGTACGTGACCCCGGGATTCATCGATCCGCATTCTCACGCTGGCCCCGGGCTGACCAGCAATGAGCTGAGTCACGCTCGACCACTCATTGCGCAGGGCATCACGACGATATTCGTGAACCCCGATGGTGGAGGCGACGTCGATCTCCAGCAGCAACGGCTCGAACTGATGCATGACGGCCTCGGCACAAACGTCGCGTTACTGGTTCCGCACGGTTCCGTCCGGCGCGAAGTACTCGGCATGGATGATCGCGCACCTACCCCGACGGAACTGGAGCAGATGCGGAGCATTGTTCGCCGGGGAATGACACACGGGGCGTTCGGTCTGTCGAGCGGACTGTACTACGCCCCGGGCAGTTATGCAGAAACCGATGAAATCATCGAGCTCGCAAGAGTCGCCGCTGAATATGGCGGCATCTATACGAGCCACATTCGCGATGAAGCTGACTACAACATTGGAGTTGTGGCGGCGGTGGATGAAGTCATCGCGATCGCGCGCGAGGCAAACACTACCGGAATCGTCTCCCACATCAAGGTGCTGGGTCCACGGGTCTGGGGGTACTCTCAGGCATTGATCCACCGAATCCAGCGTGCGCGCGACGAGGGTGTGCAAGTTTTCGCCGATCAGTATCCCTATCAAGCTTCCGGGACGAGCATCGGTGGCGCACTGCTCCCTCGATGGGCTCAGGTTGGTGGCGGTGACTCGCTCATGGCACGGCTCGCCGATCCGATCCAGCGAGGACGGATTCGGTCTGATATCCTCGAGAACCTCGACCGTCGTGGTGGCGCCGGGCGTCTACAATTTCAAACCCATTCGGCAGACACGTCCATCGAGGGCCGCACGATGCAGGAGGTCGCGGATGCACGCGGCCTTCATCCTGCCGACCTGGCCATTGATCTGACACTGGCCGGGGGGGCCGGCCTCGTCTCCTTCAACATGCTCGAGTCTGACATCGAAGCCCTGATGGCTCAACAGTGGACGATGACTTCTTCCGATGGCGGGCTCACGTCCCTGGGGCGAGGGGTTCCG
>Ga0302046_10002936_pt1 | contig 15666 bp, 14 predicted proteins | sample RVTome_11_FD_200261 | JGI IMG/M metagenome (GOLD analysis project Ga0302046, IMG submission 200261) | Soil microbial communities from uranium-contaminated site in the Upper Colorado River Basin, Wyoming, United States - RVT147D111 (version 2) ...
GACGTCCTCGTTCCCACCGCCTCGCTTCGGGACGTTGCACGCTCCAAGGAGGCCGCCGGCCGGGCGAAGGACCTCCGGACCCTCCCCGCCATCCGAGCCCATCTCGACCGGATGGGACGCTAGGCCTGGTTCACGATCGGGGCGACCTTGGTACCCAGCAACTCGATGGTCCTGAGCACCTGGTCATGGGGAATGGTCCCGACCGAGGGGTGCAGCTCGAAACGATTGACCCCGAGTATCTCCTTCCAGTGGAGAATCTTCGACGCGACGGTTTCGACATCTCCAATCACCAGCGAGCCCTCGGGTGAGCGCATCCAGTCGAACTGCTGCTTGGTCATCGGGCCCCATCCCCTCTCCCGGCCGATGCGAGTCATCGCCGCCGCGTAGGGGGGATAGAAGATCTCGGCCGCCTCCTCTGCGGAGTCGGCCACGAACCCGTGACCGTGTACCGCCAGCGGCACCTCCCCGGGATCGAAACCGTTCGCCATGAGGGTCTTGCGGTGCAGATCGGCGAGAACCTCGAACCGCTCCGGACTGCCCCCGATGATGGCCAGAGCCACCGGCAGGCCACGCTCGGCCGCCCTCACTATCGACTGCGGAGTCCCCCCGACGGCCACCCGGATCGGCAACGGCCTCTCGGCACGCGGGTAGACCCCCTGGCCCTCGATCGGGGACCGGAACTCTCCGGTCCACTCGATCGGGCCCTCAGTGTCACGAATCTTGATCAGGAGGTCCAGCTTCTCGGCGAACAACTCGTTGTAGTCCTCGAGGTCGAAACCAAACAGTGGGAAGGACTCGATGAAGGAGCCCCGGCCGACCAACAGCTCCGCCCTGCCGTGACTGACGGCGTCGAGCGTCGCGTATTGCTGATACACCCTGACCGGGTCATCGGTGCTGAGGATCGACACCGCCGGAAATAGACGGATTCGATCGGTCTTGCCGGCCGCCGCGGCGAGGACGACAGCGGGCGAAGATGAGGCGAAATCGGGACGGTGATGCTCGCCGAGGCCGTATACGTCGAGACCAGCCTGCTCGGCGACGACAACCTCCTCGACGATCTGACGAAGACGCTCCGCGTACGTGAAGGCGCGACCCCCATGGGCGTCGATGGTCTCGGCGAAGCTGGTGATTCCTAGTTCCATATAGACGACACAACACGATCGAGCGTTGCCGCCTTCCCCGAGACGTTGAAGGCTCGTTCAACGGCATCAAGTCGGGCGGGCTATTCGAGTTCCCCGCTCGCCATGTCGAACACCCGGCCACCGACCCACACCGTGCCGGCGTCGTCCGTCGAGATGCTCACCTCGCCATCCCGGCCCACTCTGGCGCCTTGACCTACCAGGTATGGGGCTTCGACCCGGCCCTCTCCTATCAGCCACTGGGCGATGGAGGCGTTGAGGCTGCCGGTCACCGGGTCCTCCACCATCTCACCGCGCTGGTTGGAAAAGAACGCCCGCACCTCATAGCGTCGGTCGGAGCCATCAGGATGAAAGCCAGCTACGCCAATGTCGAGACGTCCGTGAGCCAGCGAGAAGTCGGGCTCGAGGCCGAGCACGGTCTGGGCATCCTCGAGAAGGATCCCCACCCAACCCGGACCATTGTCGACCCAGCGCGCCGCCTCGATATCTGATAGGTCGACACCGAGCACTTTGGCGAATCTCGCCAGGTCGTCGTGTTCCACCGGCCCGTCCCTTATCAGTGCCGGGGCCTCGAAGGAGATCACATCTCCAGACCTGTGAAGCCGAACCAACCCAGCACCGCACTCCTGGACGACTTCGGCGGCATCGCTGCCGGTTATCGACTGCCACACGTGACAGGTCCCCAGTGTGGGATGTCCGGCAAAGGGAAGCTCGCCAGCGAGGGTGAATATGCGGACCCGGTAGTCGGCTTCATCGGACTCCGGGGGCACGAGGAATGTCGTCTCCGAGAAGTTCAGCCAGCGGGTGATCTCGAGCATGTCCCTGCCTTCGAGACCTCGAGCATCGATCACCACGGGAAGTGGATTTCCTGCCAGGCGACGACTGCCGAACACGTCGACCAATGAGAAGCGTCGTGCCACGACGACGGACTCAGCCGCTGACCGCGGGGATCACCGTCTCGCCATAGGCGCGCAGGGTTCCCTCCTGGTCGTCGTGCATCAGGTAGATGCCGAAGTGGTCCACGCCCATGTCGCGGAGTTGGGTGAGCTTGGCAACGTGGTCCTGGGCCGTTCCCAGCACGCAGAATCGGTCGACGATCTCATCTGGCACGAAGTCGGTCGACGGATTGCCCGCCTTGCCGTGGTGGTCGTAGTCGTAACCCTCCCTCGCCTTGATGTAGTCCGATAAGACTTGTGGCACCTTGGACTCGTCGGCGCCGTATCGCTTCACCACGTCGGCCACATGGTTGCCAACCATGCCGCCGAACCATCGGAGCTGCTCGCGCTGATGAGCGATGTCGTCTCCAACATATGCGGGGGCCACGACACATATCGTCACGTCATCGGGATCCCGGCCTGCTTCGGCGGCCGCGGTCCGCACCGCGGCCATGGTCCACTCCAGGACCTGGGGATCGGCGAGCTGGAGGATGAACCCGTCGGCGTGTGTGCCGATCGTCGCCAGCGCCTTGGGGCCATAGCCGGCCACCCACATTGGCAAGTCCCAGCCACGGCCCAGCCAGGGGATGGAGAGCTGCTTCCCGTTGTAGTCGACCTCCTCCCCTGCCACCAGCGCCTTGATGACAGCCATCGACTCGACCATGGTGGCCAGCGTCGTGGGCGTGCGACCGATGTACCGCAATGCAGAGTCGCCCCTCCCCATCCCACAGATGGTCCGGGGCCCGTACATCTCGTTGAGCGTGGCAAATAGCGAGGCTATCACCGTCCAGTCGCGGGTCCCCGGGTTGGTGACCATCGGGCCGACGGTCATGGTCTCGGTCTCCGCGAGCATTCTCGAATAGATCACAAATGGCTCTTGCCAGAGGACGTGGCTGTCGAACGTCCAACCGTGGCTGAACCCGAGGCTCTCAGCCATCTTCACTAGCTCGATCACCCGGCTCGCCGGTGGATCTGTCTGCAGTACGACCCCGAAGTCCATTGGCCCAAACTAGCGGACACCTCGCCCGAGCTACGGTCGCGGGGTGACCAGCTTCCGTCGCCTCTGGCGTCCTCCCGGCCGCTTCGAGGACCGTGACCCGGATCGAAGCGTGACGTTCCTGGAGCTGTTCTTCGACCTCGTCTTCGTGGCCGTGATCGCGCAACTGGCCCACCGGCTCGCCGAGCATCCCGACTGGTCGGGGGTGGGCTGGTTCGTCTTCCTCTTCTATGCAGTCTGGTCCTCATGGATCAACGGCACCTACTACCACGATCTCCACACGACGAATGACTTGAGCATCAGGCTCTTCACGTTCGCCCAGATGCTCGCTGTGGCTCTGATGGCCGTCCATGCCGGACAGGTGCCTGGAGATGGCACTATCGGGTTCGCGATTGGCTATACCGCCAACACCTTCCTTTTGGTCGTGCTCTGGTTCCGGACCGGGGTGCATGATCCGAGCCATCGTCCTGCCTCGGTCCCATATTCCATCGCCTATCTGATCTCGGCCATCCTGTTTGGGCTGAGCATCGGCGTCGAGGCCCCGCTCACCTACTGGATGTGGGCGCTGGCACTCCTCTCCGAGGGCATCGGCTACTACATCGCCCTCAACCGATGGACGCCTCCCGAGAGCCAGCCGGGTGACGCGGTCATCGCGGCGAGCGCTTCTCTCATAGAGCGCATGGGTCTGTTCGTCATCATCGTCCTGGGCGAGGTGGTGGTTGGCTCGGTAAACGGGATGGCAGAGCTGATTCCCCTCGATCCGGACGAAATGGTGATCGGGCTCAGCGGCATGCTCGTGGCCATCGGCCTCTGGTGGCTCTATTTCGACCTGGTCTCCCATCGTCGGCCGGTGTCACGTTTCACCCAGGCATGGCTGTTCCTCCATTTCCCCCTGGTGGTGGCGATCGCCGCTGGAGGGGCCGGGGTGCTCACCACCATCGAGCACATCTCGTCGCCGTTGCCGGACTCGGTGCGCTGGCTCCTCGTGGGATCGCTGTCGCTGGCGGTCCTTGCCATCGTCGCCCTCACATTGGTCCTCGACATCCGCACCCAGGGTGGCGATGCCCGCACCGTCTACGAGGTGGCCGACCGCGCCGCGTTGGCCAGCGTCGTGCTGATAGTCGGAGTGGGTCTCACTGGCTGGGGGGCCAAGGGATCGCTCGTGACCATGGTGGCCCTGCTCTTGCTGCCTGTCTTCTCCGGAATGCGGGTCTGGGCGAGGTTGGGGGCCCCCGGAGGCGACGGCTAGGGGACACGTCTCATTCTCAGGGCGCCACACTTCGCTTGGCGACGTCTGGAACCCTGGGTTCGGGTGGTTACCCGGGACAGGCTAGTTCTGGTACTGGCTCGTCCCTCTGATGAGATATTCGCCGTCGCCGGGTGAGCCGTGATAGGCGTCACCGGCGATGATCACCTTCCCCTTGGAGAGGACCGTCTCGACCTTCCCCTGGACTTCCCAACCTTCGTACGCCGAGTAATCGACGTCCATGTGATGGGTGTCCACGGAGATCGTGGTGGTGGTATCGGGGTCGAAGACCACGATGTCGGCATCCGATCCCACGGCGATGGTCCCCTTCTTCGGGTACATGCCGAACATCCTCGCCGGAGTCGTCGCGGTGATCTCGACGAATCGGTTGAGACCGATGCGTCCCTCGGCCACACCTCCGTGATAGATCAGGTTCATCCTCGGCTCCACACCCGGCATGCCGTTGGGGATCTTGGAGAAGTCACCCTGACCCAGTTGCTTCTGGGTCCCGAACCTGTGGTGGTCTCCCATACAGAACGGGCAGTGATCCGTCGAGACGATCTGAAGATCGTTGGTGCGCAGCCCCTGCCACAAACGATCCTGGTGGCCCTCGTCCTCGTCCCGAAGGGGAGGCGAGCAAACGTACTTGGCGCCATCGAAGCCGTTGCCGAGATTGGCCAGCGACAAGAAGAGGTACTGCGGACAGGTCTCGGCGAACACCTGAAGACCCTCGTCACGGGCGATGATGACCTCGTCGAGTGCCTCCTGGGCCGAGAGATGGACGACGTAGAGCTGGGCACCGGTGAGCTCGGCGAGCCTGATGGCCCGATGGGTGGCCTCGCCCTCCAGGATCGACTTACGCACGATGCCATGATGAATGGGGTCGGTCTCGCCGCGCTCCAGGGCCTGTTCCACCAGGACATCGATGGCGATGCCGTTCTCGGCATGCATGCAGATAGTCGACCCGTCCTCGGCGGCCTTCTGCATAGCCCTCAGGATCTGACCGTCGTCGGAGTAGAAGACGCCCGGGTAGGCCATGAACATCTTGAAGCTGGTGACGCCCTCCCGGCTGAGCAGCTCCATCTCCTTCAATGTCTGGTCGTTGATGTCACCGGTGATCATGTGAAACCCGTAATCGATGGCGCAGTTGCCCCGCGCTTTGCCCATCCACGCCTCCCAACCATCCATTGCCGACTGCCCCACGGTCTGGACGGCGAAGTCGATGATGGTGGTGGTGCCACCCCATGCCGCCGCCCGCGTTCCCGTCTCGAAGGTGTCGGCGGCGAAGGTGCCCCCGAACGGCAACTCCATGTGGGTGTGCACATCGATCCCGCCCGGGATCACCAGCTTGCCGACGGCGTCGACCACCGTCTCAGCGGCGAGTTCCATCGTCCCGGGTTGAAGCAGAGCTACCACCTTGTCTCCATCGATGAGAACGTCTGCATCCATCTGATCGATGGCGGTGACGACGGTTCCGCCCTTGATGAGTGTCTTGGTCATGACTTCTTCTCCAGATCTCCTCAGCGAAAAATAGTGATCTCTTCTTCACGTCGAAGCGGCGCAGCGTCGCGAATCCCGAGACGCGGTGCAGGCTCGATGCGAGACATCTACACGGACCGTGCCCGGTTGATGGCGTTCTTCAGCTTCTCCAGCCCCTCGTCCGCCTCCTCCTCGGTGATCGACAGTGCCGGCGCCACCCGGAGGGTGTTCCCGTACAGACCACCCTTCCCGATGAGCAGGCCCTCGTTCTTGGCGGCCTCCATCACCCGACCGGTGAGTGCCGGATCCGGGGACCCGTCGGCCATTCCGAACTCCACCCCGATCATCAGACCCTTACCCCTGACCTCGACGATCTCGGGGGTGCCGTCGGCGATGTTGTGTATGCCGTTCTTGAGCCGGTTGCCCACCTTGAGGGCGTTCGTCTGCAGGTCGTTGTCCAACACATAGGAGAGATTGGCGAGCGCACCGGCCGTGGCCAGAGGGTTGCCTCCAAATGTCGAGATGGAGTTTGCCTGGAGACAATCCATGACGTTGGGGCGGGCGACCACGCCTGCGATCGCCAGCCCGTTGCCGACACCCTTGGCGAAAGTGAGCAAGTCGGGGGTGATCCCGTGAGCCTGATAGCCCCAGAAGTGCTCGCCCGTGCGCCCCCATCCGGTCTGAACCTCGTCGGTTATGAAGAGGATCCCGTGCTCGTCGAGCACCTCTTTCATCGCGCCGAAGAAGCCATCAGGCGGTGTGGCGAACCCGCCGACCCCCTGTATCGGCTCGGCGATCATCGCCGCCACATCACCGGCGGTGGCGATATCGAGGAGATCTCTCAGATCATCGACACACGCCGTCACGAACTCGTCGTCGGCCAGGTGGCCGAACGGGCTGCGCAGCTTGTACCCACCATGGACGTAGGTGACATTGAAAGGTGAATAGCTGGTGGCCGACCAGGCCCTCTGCCCGGTGACTCCAACCGCCGAGTGCGACTTCCCGTGATAGCTCCCTCGAATGGCCAGCACTTGATTCGACTTTCGGTATTGCGTGGCGAGCATGAGGGCGGCGTCATTGGCCTCGGTGCCAGAGTTGGTGAAGAAGACCTTTGCTCCGGGAATCCCAGAGAGGCCGGCGATCTTCTCGGCTAGATCGATCTGTTGCTCGATCAGGTACAGCGTCGATGTGTGCAGCATCTTCTCCGCCTGGGCCTTGATCGCATCGACCACCTCGGGCACGCGGTAACCCGACATCGTGGTCAAGATCCCACCGAAGAAGTCGAGGTACTCGTTGCCCTCGGCGTCGGTCACCCGTCGTCCTTCCCCGTCGACCAGCGAGATCGGCTGGTCGTAGTAGAGCGCCATCCAGGAGGGCAAGACCTCTTTGTGACGGGCGTGGAGATCGGAGTGCTTCCCCATCTACGGGGCGACCAGGCTGTCGTAGGCGTCGGGTCGCCGGTCGCGATAGAACGCCCAGACCTTGCGCACCTCATCGATCAGGTCGAGGTCGAGGTCGCGGACGATGACCTCCTCGTCGGTGTCCGAAGCAGGATCGCCGACCAACTGGCCACGCGGGTCGACGAAGTACGAGGATCCATAGAAATCGTTGTCGCCGAACTCTTCCTTGCCAACCCGGTTGATCGCCCCGATGAAGTACTCGTTGGCCACCGCCGCCGCCGGCTGCTCGAGGTTCCACAGATACATCGAGAGGCCGCGGCTGGTGGCCGACGGGTTGAAGACGATCTTGGCGCCGGCCAGGCCGAGAGCGCGCCATCCCTCCGGGAAGTGGCGGTCGTAGCAGATGTACACACCGACGCGGCCCACCGCAGTGTCGAAGACCGGGTAGCCGGTGTTGCCCGGCCGAAAATAGAACTTCTCCCAGAACCCATTCACGTGGGGGATGTGGGTCTTGCGATACTTGCCGAGATAGCTGCCGTCGGCATCGATCACGGCCGCGGTGTTGTAGAGGAGCCCGTCGTCCTCCTTCTCGTAGATCGGCACCACGAGGACCATCCCGGTGTCCTTTGCCACCTCTTTCATCCGCTGCACGGTGGGGCCGTCGGGGACGGCCTCGGCGGTGTCCTTGTGCTCGTCGTCCTGGACCTGGCAGAAGTACGGAGCATTGAACAGCTCCTGGAAACACATGACCTGAGCCCCCTGCGCGGCGGCGTCGTAGGCGTACTTGACGTTCTTCTCGACCATCGACTCCTTGTCTCCGGTCCAGGCCGTCTGAACGAGCGCCGCACGCACCATGTTGACCATTCATTCCTCCTGATGTGACTTCGCCCCAACCTACTCGTCGACACGGTGGGACGGACAGCCGGCCCTGATGTGGCCACTGTGATTTTGTGTCGATTCTGGGCGGCACGAGCCTGAATCCGCCGGTAATTTTCCAACCACACTGTCTAGTTCCTGGGAGGAAGTGATGAGCGCAGCCCCCACGCAGGTCGATTTGAACTACGGCCTCGAGGACGTACCCAAGCCATTCGCCCGGGCTCTCGGGCTGGGGCTCCAGCACGTGCTCACGATGTTCGGAGCCACGATCCTGGTGCCGCTGATCCTGGGCCCCCCGATGGAGATGGACACGGCCGAGATCGCCATCCTGGTGAGCTCGGTGTTCATCTGCTCGGGGATCGCCACGTTCCTGCAGGTGACGGTCGGTTCGCGTCTCCCCATCATCCAGGGTGTCTCCTTCGCCTTCCTGGTGCCCTTCTTCGCGATCATCGCCGCCCACCCCGGCCCCGACGCAATGCGCTATATCGCCGGGCTGATCCTGGTCGGCGCTCTCGTGGAGATAACGATCGGCTTCGGCGGGCTCTTCGGGTACCTGCGACGCTTCGTGACACCCATCACCATCGCCCCGGTCATCGCTCTGATCGGTCTGTCCCTGTTCGCCCCGGCGGCACAGACGTCGGCACAGCATTGGCCACTGGCTCTGTTGATGCTCGCCCTCGTCTTCGTGTACTCCTTGGTGCTGGCACCCAAGTACCGGTTCTTCTCCCTGTTCCCGATCCTGCTGGCCATCGTCACCTCGTACGTCATTGCGTGGATCCTCACCGGGGTCGGTGTCTTCGAGGACGGCAGCCCGGCCGCTGTCAGCTTTGCCGGTGTCGGCGACGCCGACTGGATCCGTGGGGTCGTCGTCGGCGAAGGCGGCATCCTGTTCCCTTGGGGCACTCCCCTGTTCGACTGGACTCTGCTGATCGGCATCCTCGCCGCCTACATGGCATCGATGATCGAGTCGTTCGGTGACTACCACGCGGTTTCCCGGATCGCCACCGGCCGTGACCCCGACTCGCGGACGATCAATCGCGGGATCGGCTCTGAGGGGCTGGGGTGCTTTGCCACCGGTCTCTTCGGGGGTTTCGCCTCGACCTCTTACTCGGAGAACATCGGATTGGTCGGTCTCACCAGGGTCGCCAGCCGATATGTCGTGGTCCTTGGAGCCGGCGCCCTTGTGGTGCTGGGGCTCTTCGCCAAGTTCGGGGCGGTGGTGGCCACCATCCCCGGACCGATCGTCGGCGGCGCGTATCTCGCCCTGTTCGGTCTCATCGCAGCCATCGGTCTCTCCCTGCTACGACGCGCCGACATGGACTCCCAGAGGAACCTGATGATCGTCGGATTCGTGCTCTTCGCCGGTTTCGTGTTCCCCAGCTACTTCGGCTCCGTTGAGGACTTCAGCTTCTTCGGCGTCGATTGGCTGACCGACATCGTCGTCTCGATCGGCTCATCCGGGATCGCCACGGCTGCCGTGCTCGGCCTGCTTCTGGACAACATCATCCCGGGCACCCCCGAAGAGCGGGGGATGTCGGCCGGTTACGAAGAGGTCTCCACTACCGGGGACGTGTAGACAATCAACCACTCACGTGCGATGAACACCCCATAGCGGTGTTCATCGCACGTCGGACGGTAAAGGGCGATTACCCGTGGGTGGGAAAGCCGAGATCGACGCCGCGGTGGAGGGGATCCGCCCAGCGTGAGATGACGACCTTCTGACGGGAGTAGAAGTGCACACCTTCGGGGCCGTAGATGGCGTGTGAGCCGAAGATGGAGTCCTTCCATCCGCCGAAGCTGTAGAACGACAGGGGCACGGGGATCGGCACGTTGATGCCGACCATCCCAACCTGGATCTCCTGTTGGAACTTGCGGGCGGCGCCGCCATCGTTGGTGAAAATCGCTGTGCCGTTCCCATATGGATTGTCATTGATCAGCCGGATCGCGTCCTCGTAGTGCGCCATGCGCACGGTGGAGAGCACCGGGCCGAAGATCTCGTCGGTGTAGATCGACATGCCGGGATCGACCCGGTCGAACAGGGTCGGGCCGAGGAAGAAGCCGTCCTCGTAACCGTCGACCACGAAGTTCCTCCCATCGGCGACCAGGAGGGCGCCATCCCTCTCGCCGGCGTCGACATAGCCACGTACCCGCTCGAGATGCTGCCGGGTGACCAATGGCCCCATCTCGACACCGGGCTGGTCGCCGGGACCGACGTTCAGCTTCTCGATACGTGCCTGGACCCCGTCGATGAGACGGTCACCGGCATCCCCGACGGCGACCACCGCCGAGATGGCCATGCACCGCTCCCCCGCCGATCCATACCCAGCGCTGACGGCGGCGTCCGCAGCCAGGTCGATGTCGGCATCGGGAAGCACGATCATGTGGTTCTTGGCGCCACCGAGCGCCTGGACCCGCTTGCCGTGTTGGGTTCCTGTCTCGTAGATGTAGCGAGCGATCGGAGTCGAGCCGACGAAAGAGACGGCCGACACATCGGGGTGGGTGATGAGGGCGTCGACCGCTTCCTTGTCACCGTGCACCACGTTGAACACACCATCGGGCAACCCTGCCTCGGCGAGCATCTCGGCCACGAGCAGAGAGGTGGATGGGTCCTTCTCAGAGGGCTTCAGGACGAAAGTGTTGCCACATGCGATCGCTATCGGGTACATCCACATGGGGACCATCGTCGGGAAGTTGAAAGGCGTGATGCCTGCCACGACCCCCAGCGGCTGTCGGATCGTGTAGGTGTCGACACCGGTCGACACCTGCTCGGAGTAGTCGCCTTTGAGCAGATGAGCGATATTGCAGGCGAACTCGATGACCTCGAGCCCGCGCTGGACTTCGCCGAGCGCGTCGTCGACCGTCTTGCCGTGCTCGGAGGTGAGGGTCTCGGCGAGCTCCCTGCGGCGGGCGGCGACAATCTCCCGAAACGAGAACATGACATTCTGGCGCTGGGTCAGTGACGAATACCGCCAGGACTCGAAGGCCTTCCTGGCTGCGCCAACCGCGGTGTCGACGTCGGCCGACGAAGCAAAGGCGACCTCGCCCGTTTGCTCGCCTGTGGCCGGGTTGAAGACGGGGCCGGTCCGTTCGGAGGAACCCGCGGTGAATTCACCGTCGACCCAATGGAGGATCTGTTTCACCTGTGGAACGGTAGTGAACGAATCCGGTGAATCGTCAGCGGTAGGTGATCTTGAGCGGAATGGGGACCCATGGGTCGACGCCCCCGCCCCAACTCGATTTGGCCGCCGCCTGCCAGGCGTGCTCGGAGCAGACGATGCCGTCGGGAGTCGAGTAGATGGCGGTTTGCCGGCACAGGTCGCATATGCGTCGCTCCTCCACCTCGCCGGCCCGCCCTCCATCTCGAGCGAGAAGCTCGCGTGTCGTGTAGAGCTGCACGGCCCGTTCCACGTATCGAACGCTCACATGACCGCAGATCTCACACACAGTTCGCGCCAAGCCGGCTGTGACCGTCGTCAATGTCTGGCCGTGTTGACAGCCTCCCATGATCCGCCTTTGTCTCAACCTGCCTCCCAACAGGAACTTCCTGGGTGAGAAACTAGCGAGCCTGTCAACACCTTGCACGAGACTTCGCGCCTGAATTGCTGGAGCACTTCTCGCCCTCGGATTGAGTCATTCGACTCATGGGAAGCCCGAGGTTCGGAAGCGAGAATCTGGTTGCAATTTCCAGGGAGGCAGTCAGATGTTCAACCGATCGGCCAGACCCGCATCGACCAGCTGCGAACACTCACACAGGATGACGGTTCGTGCTTCGGGTATCGAGCGGGCAGTCTGCGAGCTCTGCGGCCACGTGAGATTTCGGGCAGTCGAGGGGATGTCCGGGACGGTCGAGCGGAGTCAGTTCAGAAGGGCATCTCAACCTTCTGATCGGGTAACGGTCGGCTGAAGGTATCGACGGCCCGGGCTGGGGGATCCCGGGCCGCCGATGTCCCGCAAAACATGAGAAGACGGGCGATTCTCGCCCGTCTTCCGTCAATCAGGGTCCGAAGACTCGTCCTGAGGGTCTCGGTTGCGCTCGACCCAGGACCTGATCCACCAACCCTCGTCATCGACTGTGCCTGTGCCCGGGATGCGTTGGCCGGCGCCTGGTAAGTCGTCGAAGTCCCCGGACTCCATTGCCTCGCGGATCACGCGGTCGATGCTTGATTCGAACTCTGAGGGTGAGCCGGTAGGCATGGAGGAAGGATCCTACCGGCCACCCCCTCACGGCTGACCGCCTGGTGCAACTGGGTTAGCGGTCGGCCTTGGAAATCGTCAGTCGGTACTTGCCTACTGACAACGTCAAGTCTCGTCTTTGACTGGCGGCAACACGATGCTTGCTCGCCAGGCAGCGACGCTCCTGTTGAATGGCGACTGCAAGGTCATACATTGCGAAGCCGTCCTTTCTGTATCGTTCATATCAAGGGTTGCAGTAACAACCATCTTTGCTTACACTTATTACACTAGACCCTGAAGGGTAACAAGTCAAATGGATTTCTCTCATTACACTACCAAACCAGTCGAGCTGGCCGTTGCCCTGGTGAACACCGAGGGAATAACCAGAGACGACATGATGAACGCCGAGCAGATGACGGCGTTCCTCGATGATTTCAGACCGCTGTGGGAGGGCAACGCCAAGCCGGCCCGCAAGTCTGACCTGGCCGCTGTGCAGAGACTTCGCAGCTCGCTTCGCGAGGTTTTCGAGTCGGGCGACGAAGACCTGGCGGCAAAGCGAGTGAACTTCCTGCTCGACGAGTACGGGGCCAAGCCACGGCTCTCCACCCATAGTGGCACTCCACATCTGCACTTCGAGCCGCTCGATTCCTCGATGGTGTCCTGGCTAGGCGCCATCACCGGCATGGGTCTTGCCAGCGTGATCGTCGAGCATGGTGTCGACCGATTCGGGGTCTGCGACTCGGGGACCTGTCAGGACGTCTACATCGACGGTTCCCGCAACCGATCGAGACGTCATTGCTCCAACACCTGCTCGACACGAGAGGCAGTCGCCGCCTACCGGAAGCGTCAGAGCGACTGATCTAGCGTGGGCTCGTGTCCGAGCCCGACATCCTGGTTCGTGGCGGTACGGGACGAACCGCTACGACGATCGAGTTGTTCTTCGACCTGGTGTATGTGTTCGCCATCACACAGGTGGTCGGTGTCGTTCACTCAGACCCCAGCCCGGCCGGTCTCGCCAAAGGTGCCTTCATCCTCTTTCTCCTTTGGTGGACATGGACGACGTACACCTGGACCACCAACTGGTCCGGGACCGATTCGGCCCAGATCAAGTTGTTCCTGCTGACGACGATGGCCACCACCCTGGTCATGGCGCTGGCCGTCCCCGGCGCCTTCGACGAGACATCAGCTCTCTTCGGTTGGACATACTTCCTTGTGCGGCTGCTGGCGTCCGGTCTCTACTGGTTCGAGTCGAAAGACTTCCCCGCCCAGCGTGCCGCTTTCTGGACGTTCTTCCCCATCTCGTCTCTTGCGGCAGGCCTGGTGTTGGCGGGGAGCTTGACCGGCGGAGACGCTCTCGTATTGCTGTATCTCGCCGGAGGAATCCTCGACTTCTTCGCCGCACTGAATGCCGGACGAGGGACCTGGGCGGTCGACGCCCCACACTTCGCCGAGCGAAACGGGTTGTTCATCATCATCTCGCTGGGTGAATCGATCGTTGCGATCGGCTTGACCGCGGTCGATGTTGAATTGGACGCCGAGCACTTGGGGGCGATGGTGATCGCCTTCGCCGGGGTAGCGACGCTGTGGTGGGCCTACTTCGACCGGGCGGCGCGTTATGCCGAGCGCTACTTCACCACGTTGACGGGCAAGGCTCTTGGACGATTTGCCCGTGATGTCTATTCGTACATCCACTACCCGATCGTCGTCGGGATTGTCATGTTTGCCGTGGGCCTGGAAGAAGTCGTAGCGCATCCCGACCGCATCCTCGGGCTGGGCCACCGCCTGACACTCGCCGGAGGCACCGCCCTGGTATTCGCCGCGATAGTCGCCGGCACCTACCGGGCAATAAGACGAGTGACCGCCGAGCGCGTGGTAGCAGTGTTCGCCCTCATCGCGATCATGTGGGTCGGTCGGTCGTGGTCAGCTCTGGCCTTCGCTGGTTTCACGGTGGCCATCGCCGCCGTTTCGCTGATCGCCGAACGCACCCACCCCTGGCCCCAACCACAGGTCGCGGCCGGGTGGCGCTAAGTCAGGCTGGCCTCGATGGTGATTTCCACGTTGCCGGCCAATGCCTTGGACACCGGGCAACCGTTCTTCGCCGTCTCGGCTAGCTCTTTGAATTTCTCCTCGGAGATCCCGTCGACGACACCGACAACTTCAAGCTCGACGGTGGTGATCCCCTCCCCAGGGACGAACGTGACCGTGGCTTGGACATCGAGGCTGGTGGGTGGTGTCTCGTTCTTGGCGAGGGTGCTGGAGAACGCCATCGAATAGCACGAGGCATGTGCCGCGGCGATCAGCTCCTCGGGGCTCGTCGTCGATCCACGCTCCTCGGCTCGGGCCTTCCAGGTGACTTCCAGGGGGCCGGCGGCCCCACTGTCGAGGCTCGTGGTACCCGACCCCGTCAGCAGGTCGCCCTCCCAATGGGTCCGCCCGATGCTCTTCGTGGCCATGCTTCAACCTCTCTCGCGCAAAGACAGCAGATTCGGCCGCAACCCTAACCATCGTCATGACCCGCCCCGCTATACAGGGTGGGAGTGATCCGGATATCCGACGACCAAAGGCGGGCGCGACTGGGCAACCGCCACCTCCTCTCCGTCCCTGCAGGGAGCCCGGTCGAGACTGCCGACGCACTGGTGGGTCTCCATTCCTCCGACCCGGCGACGGTCTTCTTGTCATGTCAGGCGCGTGTCCCCGGATTCGATCCGACCATGTTGGAGCGCGCCTTGTACGACGACCGGGAGTTGGTCCGCATCTATGGCATGCGTCGCACCCTCTGGGTTGTCTCGCAGTCGGTCATGCCTCTCGTTGACAGCTCGGCAACTCGATCGATCGCCACTTCGAGTAGACGAAGGTTCACCAAGATCATCGAAGACCAGGGGGTGGCAGACGACGGTGACCGTTGGCTGACCGAAGTCACTCCCCGAATCCTCTCCGTACTGGCCGAGAAGGGCGACACTTTGGGGAGGGACCTCACCAGTCTGGTGCCTGAGCTCGACCGGGAGATGGTCTTCTACAACAAGGCCGGCAAGCTCATGGGGAGGACGAGGATGGTCACCAACACGATGGTGCAGCTCGCTCTGGAGGGACAGGTCACCAGGGGCCGCCCCATAGGGACCTGGGTGAGCAGCCAGTACCACTGGTCGGAGATGGAGTCATGGCTCGGCGCGCCCATCCAAGACCTTCCCACCAGGACAGCATCCCGAGATCTGATTCGCCGCTGGCTGCGCGCCTTCGGTCCCGGAACCGAGACCGACATCCGGTGGTGGACCGGGTGGACTGCCCGCCAGGCGAGAGAGGCACTCGCCGACGTGGGCGCGATCGAGGTCGACCTCGACGGTGGAATCGGGTACTTGCTTGCAGACGGTCTCGAGCCCGAAGAGGAGGCGGAGCCATGGGTGGCGCTGCTCCCATCGCTCGA
>Ga0302046_10002937_pt1 | contig 15658 bp, 17 predicted proteins | sample RVTome_11_FD_200261 | JGI IMG/M metagenome (GOLD analysis project Ga0302046, IMG submission 200261) | Soil microbial communities from uranium-contaminated site in the Upper Colorado River Basin, Wyoming, United States - RVT147D111 (version 2) ...
CGGCTCGTTCTGCATCGACCTCGAGGGCGACACCGGGATCCGCTTCCTGCTCGACCTCGAAGAGGTCGACATGCCCGCCCCCATCCAGCTCCTCTGCTACCAAGTGGCGCGCGAGGCACTCATGAACATCGTGAAGCACGCGCAGGCCTCCACCGTCAGCGTCGCGCTTCAGGCGACGGGCGACGGCGCGCGCGTCACTATCGTCGACGACGGCGTGGGGTTCGACGTCGACGCCGGCTCGCCCGAGGGCCACTTCGGGCTCACGATGATGCGCGAGCGGGCGCAGATATCCGGCGGCGCCCTCACGCTCGAGAGCACCCCGGGCGAGGGGAGCGTGGTCACGGCCGAGTTCAAGACCGCGGTCATGTCAGATCTCGAGGGGACGCAGGCGCTCGGGCTCGGCGGCGACCCGTCGTAGAGACGCCGAGATAGACGGCGGCGCCCGCGTACATCAGGAGGTCGCCGACGCTGACCGCCACGTCGAAGGGCCGGCCGATCGGGATCACGTCGCCGAGCGAAACGAGGAGGTCCTCCTCGGTCTCGAGGTGATGCCGGGCCCCGGGTGGCGCGTCGGCGAGCCGCCCTGGATCCTCCCCGAGCGCGCGGACGGCCTCGGCCGAGACCGGCATCCCCTGGTTGAGCCCGATCACGAGCAGGTTGAGGCCGACTCCGGCGATGATCAGGAAGAACCCGGGCGCGCGCCAGTTCGCGACGGAGACCACGAGCAGCACGACGAAGGAGAACAGGAACGCGAACACCGGACGCAGCGCCCCCACGCCCGAGTCGCCGGCCGAGATAGGCACGGCCTGAAGCGCGACCGCGATCGGGGCCAGCCACCAGAGCCGGATCCGTATCTGCGCGAGGTTCTGCGGTCGCCCGCCGAGGCCGACGCCCAGCATGAGCCCGATCGCGAGGAAGGCCCCGACGAGGAGCATGTCCTCAATCATAGGCGCCACCGCCGGCCGTTCCGCCGCGCGCCCGCGAACGAGCGCGCCATGCCCCTGGGTGCTCGGGGGCTATGCTGACCGTCCGTGGCCGGGCTTGGTGGAGCCGGGAGAGATGGGGGTGCGGGTGACAAGGGAGATCAGGGGTGCGAGGCGCCGCGCGAGGATCCTCGCCGCCGGCGCGGTCGTCGCTCTGCTGCTCGTGGGACTCGGCGCCAGGGTGCTCGCCGACTACCAGTGGGATCGCGTGGTCGAGTACGACACTCCCTACGCGTTCGAGCTGGAGCCGGGCGAGGAGACATCGCCGGTCGTCGATCAGGTGATCGTGTTCGTGGTGGACGGCCTCCGCCTGGACACCGCGCGGGAGCTGCCGACCTTCCGTGACCTCGGCGAGTCGGGCTCCTTCCTGGTCGCCCGCACCTCGGAGTCATCGCTCTCGTACCCGGGGTGGACGAGCCTTACGACGGGGTCGCCGCCCGAGATCAGCGGGGTCACGACGAACTGGTACGAGGGGCCGGTGCGGATCGACAGCCTGTTCGACGCCGCCTCGCGCGCCCGCGTTGGCACCGCGATCGCCGGGAGCGTCGGATGGCGCCAGCTCTACGGCGACGTGGTCGACACGATGTTCACCGTCGACGACGAGGAGACTGCGGTCGCCGACGCGCCGATCGGCGAGGCTGCGCTACGGATCCTCGCGGAGGAGGACCCGGGCCTGCTGCTGGTGCACCTGCCCGACACCGACCGTCGCGGGCACGAGTCGGGCGTGGGGCGCCGGTACCGCGCGGCGGCGCGAGACGCCGACGCGATCATCGCGCGGGTGGTGGAGGCGGCCGGCGACGACACGGCGTTCGTCCTGACCTCCGACCACGGCCACATCGACGCGGGCGGGCACGGCGGTCCCGAGGAGGAGGTCACGCGCGTCCCGCTCGTCCTCGCCGGCGACGGGCTGGTCCCGGGCGCGAGAGGCGAGGTCGCCCAGGCCGACGTGGCGCCGGCCGTGGCCGCGCTGCTCGGCATCGCGCGCCCGTCGCACGCGACCGGAGTGCTGCGGGAGGCGCTGCTCGACGCCTCGGATGAGAGACGTGCGGAGATCGTGGCGGTGCACGAGGAGGTCGCGTCGCGGCTCTACGCGCGAGCGAACATGGTGGTGGGCGGGAGCGGCGCCTCGGAGGCAGCCTTCGAGGGGGCACGCGAGGAGCGGTTGCAGCACGACATCCTGGCGCGGCTGCCGATCGCCCTCGCCGCGGTCGCCCTCGCCGCGGTCGCCGTGGTGCTGGCATCGCTGGGGCTCGACTCGCTCGCGGTTCTCGCGGGGACGAGCACCTTCTTCGCGGCGTGGGCCGGCCTGTTCTTCGGTCGCGGCCTCACCTTCTCGTTCTCGCACTTCAACACCGAGGATCAGGTGCCGGCTTTCCTCCTCGCCCGGCTGATCGATGTCGTGATCGCCGGGATCCTGGCGTCGGCGGTCGCGGGGCTGGTGGTGGGGTGGCGTCGGCGCCCACGCGGGTTCGGCGCGGGCGTGGGGGCGATCGCATGGGCGATGCTGGTGATCGGGTTCGCCGTCGCCGTCTACCTGACCATCTTCGGATGGGGCGTCACCTGGCGCCTGCCGCACCTGCCCAGCGGCTTCGCCCAGTTCCTCGCGCTGATCGCGCTCTTCGGGCTGGGCGTGACGGCGTGGCTCGGCGGTCTCGTCGCTCACGGGGTCGCGCGCCTCGTGGCGTCGCGCCGCAGATAGGTATCCTGTAGCCGATGCCTGATGAGCAAGAACCGCCCCAGCCCGCGGCGCAGATCATCGTCGCACAGGAAGCCTCGCAGGAGGACGACGGCGAGTTCGTCGAGCAACCGGGCAAGCTGCTGCGGATCGCCTCGATGATCCGGGAGCTCCTCGAGGAGGTTCGGCAGTCCTCACTCGACGAGGGTGGCCGCCGCCGCCTCCAGGAGATCTACGATCGCTCGCTGAGCGAGCTGAAGGACGTCCTGTCCGACGATCTCCAGCGAGAGCTCGAGGCGCTCGCGGTCCCCTTCGACGACCCGCCGAGCGAGTCCGAGATCCGGGTCGCGCAGGCGCAGCTCGTCGGCTGGCTCGAGGGCCTCTTTCACGGGATCCAGGCCGCGCTCTGGGCCCAGCACATGCAGGCACGGCAGCAGCTCGCGCAGATGCGCCAGCACAGCCTCCCGAGCGGGATCCCCGGCGGTCAGGATCCCTCCCAGCAGGGACCGCCCGGGCAGTACCTCTGAGCGTGCGCGCGGCACACGTCGTCGTCGGGTTCTCGATCGTGGGTGGCTTCGCGCTGCTGTGGCTCTGGGGGCTCGGGGCCTGGATCGCTCGCAGGGGGCCGGGGCGCCCGTTCTGGTGGCTGGTGGCGTCGCTCCAGGTCGCTCTCCTCGTCCAGCTCGTCGCGGGCGTCGTGCTCCTGATCGGAGGCGGCGATAGAGGGGTGCTGCACTACCTGTACGGGGTGGGCTTCCCGGCCCTCGTGCTCGGCGCCGCCCACTGGCTCGCCCGCGAGGCGTTCGCCGAGCGTCCATGGGTGCCGTTCGCGCTGGCCGGGTTCGTGGCGTTCGGGCTCACGCTGCGCGCGCTCATGACCGGCCTGGGCGTCGGGTAGCCACCCTCCCTGGTACCCTTTGACGATCGAACACGACCCACGAAAGGACCCATGGCACGACGCAAGGGAAGGAGACCGGCCCGGCGCCCGTCGTCGCGCAAGCGCGTGGAGACGCCCGCGGACCGGGCGAAGCGCATGGAGCGAGCGGGCCCGCAGAAGGACGACGCGCTCCAGGTCGAGGGCACCATCGTGGAGGCCCTCCCCAACGTGATGTTCCGCATCGATCTCGAGAACGGGCACAACATCCTCGGCCACATCTCCGGCAAGATGCGCAAGCACTACATCCGGATCCTCCCCGGCGACAAGGTCACGGTCGAGCTCTCGCCCTACGATCTGACCCGGGGGCGGATCGTGTACCGGCACCGGTAAGCGGCGCGATGCCTCGTCGCGCGGTCCTCGTGCTGGTCGCGCTCGCGGGAGTCGCGCTGCTCTGGTGGGCCTCGGGTCTCGGCCGGCCCTCGGTGGACCCCTCGCGGTACTTCGACCCCGAGCAGATCGCGCGCGCCAACGCCTACCGCCATCCTCGCTACTGGGCGATCGCCGCCGCGACGGTCCTCAACCTCGCGGTGCTCGCGATCCTCGCCTTCACCCCGCTTGGGGACCGGCTCGTGCGCGGCTCGTGGCCGTGGCCGCTCGCCGCGCTCGCCGCGGGGGTTCTGGTGCCGGTCGTGCTGGCGCTCGTGCGGCTGCCGATCTCGTTCTGGCTCGGGCACGTGCACGAGCAGGCGTGGGGGTTCTCTACGCAGTCGGCCTGGGGCTGGCTGGGCGACTGGGTGCGCTCGATCGGCATCGCCGCCGCGATCGGCGGAGGGCTGTACACGGGTCTTATCGCGCTGATCCGATGGCTCCCGCGGGGCTGGCCGCTCGCGGCCGGCGCGGGGATCGCGGGCGCCGTGGTGCTGTTCTCGTTCGTGTGGCCGGTCCTCGTCGAGCCGGTGTTCAACGACTTCCGCCCCATGGCCGACCGGGAGCAGCGGGCCGAGCTGCTCGCCCTCGCCGACGAGGCCGGGGCCCCCGTGTCCGAGGTCCTGGTCGCCGACCAGAGCCGCCGCACCACGAAGGAGAACGCCTACGTGTCGGGCTTCGGGAGCACGAAGCGGATCGTCGTGTGGGACACGCTGCTCGACCGCGCCTCGTTCGAGGAGGTCAAGCTCGTGGCGGCGCACGAGCTGGGGCATCGGCGCTTCGGGCACGTCGAGTGGGGGACCGCGATCGGGGCGGTCGCCTCGGCGCTGGGGGTGGGGGTGCTGTGGTGGCTCCTCCGGGCCCCGGGCGTTCTGGGGGCCGCCCGAGCGACATCGGTGGCCGACCCCCGGATCATCCCCCTGGTGATCCTCGCCGCCACAGTGATGACGCTGATCACCGCGCCGGTCGCCAACCGGATCTCGCGGGCCTTCGAGGCGCGCGCCGACCGGTTCGCGCTGGAGCTCACGGGCGATCGCGAGACCTACGTGGCCGCCCAGCGCGGCCTCGCGCTGCGGAACCTCGCCGATCTGGATCCCGGCCCGATCGCGTACCGGTTCGTCTACACGCACCCGCCGGCCGCCGAGCGGGTCAGCTACGCGGACTGAGCGGAGCCAGGAACCGCCCGACGAGCTCGCCGATCGAGCCGAGGTCGTAGCCGCCTTCCTGCACCACCACGGTGTGGAGCCCTAGCGACGCGGCCCGCTCGCCCATCCGAGAGAAGCACGCGTCGGTCAGGTCGAACCGGCCCATCGGGTCGCGCTGGGAAGCGTCGGTGCCGAGCGACACGACGAGCGCGGCCGGTCCCCAGGCGCCGACCGCCTCGACCGCCGCGTCGAGAGCCTCGAGATAGGCGGCGTCTCCGGAACCGGCGGGCAGGGGGAGGTTGCGCGTGGCCCCGGCGGCACCGGGGCCTCCCGTCTCGTCGCGGCGGCCCGTGTAGTAGGGGTACTCGGCGTCGGGATCTGCGTGTAGCGAGACGTAGAGCACGTCGGGATCGTCCCAGAAGATCTGCTGCGTGCCGTTGCCGTGGTGGTAGTCGAGGTCGAGGATCGCGATCCGGCCCCCGATCCGCGTCGCGGCGAGGGCCGCATTGTTCAGGTAGCAGTACCCGCCGCCGAACGCCCTGCCGGCGTGGTGCCCGGGCGGGCGGCACAGAGCGTAGGCGGCGCGCTCGCCACCCGCCACCGTGTCGGCGGCCGCGAGGGCGCACCCCGCCGCCGCGAGCGCCGCCTCCCACGTGCCCTCGAGGATCGGGGTGGAGGCGTCGAAGGTGTACCGGCCCATCCGGGCCTCCGCCGAGGCGGGCTCGGCCGCGGCTCCGAGCCCGGCGAGCAGGAAGGTGTCGGCCGAGAGCGCCCCGTCCCCGCCGGCGGCGATCCAGTCTCCCCACGCCGTCTCGAGGTGCGTGAGGTAGGCGGCCTCGTGCACCGAGCCGAGCGCCTCGCGGGCGGCGGGTGGGGGCGTCGCGCCGGGGTGGCTCCGGGAGACGGCGGAGAGGATCGCGTCGGCGCGCTCGGGGACCTCGAAGGCGGGCACCTGGCGGCCGAGCACGACCTCGGTCCGGGGGTGGTGGGCCCGGTGGGCGTCGGCGTGGAAGACCCGCACGAGAGGCAGTGTCGCCCGGTGGGGCTCACGCGGGCAAGCCGGGAGGGGGAAATGACGGAACCGCCGGAGTCCGAAGACTCCAGCGGTTCCAAAACCTTTATACCATCATCCCCCGCGCGAGCGCAACTCCTACATTTGGTTCCCGACGTGCTATCCAGGTACCCTGTCCTCCGATCGTCCTACAGAGTCTATCCTCCCTCGGAGCTGACACCGTCGGGCGATTGCGCCACCGGTCGCAACCTGGTTTCCTACGCACGGGATCCGCGTGTGCCGAAAGGAGGAGGGCCCGTGTCATCGATTCTGGGCGCTCCGGCGGTCGTCCCCGGCAGCATAGCCCAGGGCGCTGCCGACCTTCCCCCGGTGGTCTGGGTGCCGATCGCGGGCGCCATGGCGGCGCTGCTCGTGATGGGCGTTCTAAGGAACTGGATACGTCGCCGGCGAAGGGAGGTGGGCGGAGAGGTGGAGGAAGGCGGTCCCGACATCGATCTAGGGTCCGCGCGGATGCGCGAGCTCGCGGAGACGCTGGTCTCGGCTGATGAGGCATCGGTCGGCGTCCTTCGATGGCTCGTGCGGGAGACCGAGGCGACGTCCGCCGCCTACCTCGAGCTTGCCCCGGGAGCCGGCGAGCGGCTCTTCGTGGCGCCTCGTGGCCTGCCGACCGAGTCGGTGGTAGCCCTAGCGTCGCGGGCCCGAGAGGCGCTCACCACCCCTGCGCGGCGGGGCGAGCAGGGCTCCGAGGTGGTCCGGTGGCTCGGCGTGGGGGGTTCCAAGTGCATCGTCCTCGCCGGGCCGACCCGGTCCGACGACGAGGCGCTGCGATTCGCCCGGTACATGCTGGAGTGGTTGCGCTTGGTCGGGAGCCACGCCGGCTCCCCGTCCGAGAGCCTGGTCCGCGAGATCCCCGGCGTCGCATGGGCCGAGGAGAGCGGCGAGGAGCTTCGTGTGCTCCTGGACGAGGGCGCGGACCGCGACGAGGTCGCCCTGCACGCTCACCGGATGCTCGCCGGCTCCGGCCTGCGCCTGCGCTGGTTGGAGACGAAGGCGACGAGCCGCGCGCCCGGCCCCAGCCCGGAGGTCCGCGCGATCGTACCGGAGCCCGAGCGGCCCGCCACCGCGCTCGGGGACGCCGAGGCTCGCGTGAAGATCCTCGACGTGGCGCTCAGCGCCAACGGCCGGGTGACCGCCGACGTGCGCGTGACGTGGAACGAGCACGAGCTCCGCGGCCGCGGGCACGGAGGTGAGTCGGAGGGGGGCCGGCACTACGCGTCCGCGATGGCGGTCGCCGACGCCTTGCGCCCGCTGCTCGACTCCGACATCGAGATCCGCGGCCTCTACACCGCGCGCACCCAGGATCAGGTCGACGTGCTCATCGCCGAGGTCGAGCTGGAGGGACAGCGCCTGGTCGGCGCGGTGCTCCGCCGCCAGGACGACCCCGACCTCACCGGCGCCCGGGCGGTGCTCGACGCCGTGAACCGGCGGCTGACGCAGATCGCCGGGCGAAGCGGCCGGATCTGACGCTCAGCGGCGCCGGGCGCGGACGAGCGCCCAGGTGCCGGCGCCGAGGAGGAACGCCCCGCCCCCTATCGCCGCCACGAGCGGCCACGGTGCGCCGCCCTCCTCGGGGCGGCCCGGGGGCGGCTCGGCCTGCTGCGTGCCGGTGGGCTCGGGCGAGGGGGAACCCTGCAACGCGAGGGCCACGTCGATGGCGCGCTCGGCGATCACCGTCTCGGCCCCGGTGTCCAGGTCGCGCACCACCAGCCGGCCACCTCCCGAGACGAAGGCGAGGATCTCGCCCTGGGCGTCGAAGGCTCGCGCGCGCTCCACGAGCACGGTTCCGTCGAGCGTGCGGATCTGTCCCGCCCGCCCCCAGTCCTTCGCGACGAGAGCCAGCGGCCGGCCGTCGGGGCCGTAGGACGCGTCGAGGATCGGCCCGTCGAGCCCCTCGAGGAGCTGCTCTCCGCCCCCCGGCCCCTCGTACTCGTGGAGCGCCGTGTATCCCTCCGCGCCCAGGATCACGAGAAGCCGCTCGCCTTCCTCGTCCCAGTCCTTCGGGCTGAAGCCGCACTCGCAGAACCCCTCGACGGAATCGAAGATCGTCTCCGGGCCGGCCTCGTGGATCACGACCAGCTCGGGGACCTGGTAGCCGAAGTCGGGTCCCGCGCGCCACCCGGGGCCCAGGAGCTCGTCGATCGACTGCAAAGACTCGGCGAAGGCGACGGCGTCGTCGGGGCTGCCGAACTCGCCCACGGTGTACGAGGCGCCGAGCTCCTCCCAGTCGAGGAAGCACGCCGAGGCCCCGCAGCCGAACGACCCCTGGGTCCCGCGGACCTGCACCGGCGTGGCGTCGGGGGGCGGGGGGCGCGACGCGCGCGAGCCCGCCACGAACACGTTGATCTGCTCTGCATGCGCCAGCTCCTGCTCCGGGTCGTTCGTGAACAGCAGGTCGTAGGAGCGGCGCCGGCCCTCCGCCACCGTGCCCGTGGTCCCTCCCGGGCGATCGGGGGGAACGAGCACGGGGAAGATCGGGCGAGCCAGGCGGCCCAGCGTTCCCTCGAGGTGGGCGGGGATGGCCGTGTCGGCCTCGACGAAGCGCAGGAGCGCGACCTCGCCCGTCGAGGAGGCGGCCACGTCGGTGACGAAGCCCGAGGCCGCCACATCGAGGAGGGTGGCATCGCCGGTCTCGAGTGGTGAGCGCATGAGCTCGGGTGGCGCGTCTGCGCCTTCGTGGATCGCGTACGCCCACCCCGCGCCCGCGTCGGCGCGTGACACACCCTCCTCTATCAGCGTGACCGCGCCGCCTCCATCGATGTCGGCGGATCGAAGGGCCCCCGTGTACCCGTCGGGGCCGGGCACGACGAAGACCACCCGTGTGGTGTCGGGGCCCGCCCGCGCGGGCGCGATCGTGAGCACCACCGCCAGCGTGACCAGCGCGGTCCTACGCATGCCGTGCAGCCTACCGCGGCGGCTATCGGCGCAGGTCCGAGTCCTGGATCAGGACGAGCGAGTCGTCTTCATCGTCCCATAGATGGATCTCGACGCGGTCCTCGCTAGGGTCCCAGGTGCCCTCCCCCGGCCGGGTACGGGTAGAGAGGGGATCCCCCGAAGGGAGGCGTGCCTCGTCGCCGAGGTCACCAACCGCCGGAGGAGGGCTGCCATGGGAGCCCATGCGCTCCCCCCGAGCGAAGCGGGAGGAGCGCTCCGGAAGACGCGGAGCCCGGGGCGGCGCGTGGCCGCGCCCGGAGACGCGCCCGTGGTCGGGCGCCGGGGCCCCATGCCTGTCCATGCGCCCATGATGGGCCGGGTGGGTGTCGCTGGCTTGACGGCCGAATGACGATTCCGTGACGACGCCTGCTCAGCCTGGGGTGGGGGAGGGCCCGGCCCGCGGCTCCCCTTCGGTCAGCCCCTCGTAGTCCGCGCGGGTGACGGCCCGTTCGACGACCCGCTGGTCTCCGGCGATCACGGCGGAGGGGCGTCCCTCTATCGCGAAACGGGCCCCGATCACCTGGGGTGCTTCGGTGACCGTGTAGACGACCTGCGCGACGCGCAGGGCCAGCTCCTCGCCCGGGGCGCCTCGCTCGAACGCGTCGGAGAGGTTCACGATCGCGACCCGGCCTTCGAGCCGCACGGAGACCAGGCGGGTCTCCTCGGGGATCGCGGTGGTGGTGACCCCGCTTGGCCCCGCGAGGAGGCTCCGGATCAGCGCCTCGGGGAGCGATGCGGCGTCGGGGAGGCGTCGCTGCACGGAGACGAGCCGGCCGTCGCGGACGAACCACACCGGCCCGCGCTCGGGGAGCGGGGCGATCGGCCCCGGGCTCGGCCGCCCGTAGACGTCCTCGGGCAGCTGGGCCGCCGGGATCACCTGGAACGAGGGACGCCCGCAGGCGACGAGGAGGCACGCGAGGACGGCCACCCGGAGCCTCAACGAGCCGGCTCCTCCTCGCGGCGGGGGAGCCGGAAGACGAATCGCGCTCCCTCCGCGCGGCCGGTCTCGACCTCGATCTCGCCACCGTGCAGGCGGGCGTTGTCGCGGGCGATCGCGAGGCCGAGCCCGGAGCCGAAGCCGTCCTCGCGGGCCCGCGCGGGGTCGGCCTTGTAGAACCGCTCGAAGATCCGGGGCGCGGCCGCCGCGGGGATCCCCGGCCCCCGGTCCGCGACCTCGAGCACCAGCGCGTCGGGCTCCGCGGTCACCTCCACGCGCACGTCCTGCCCCCGGCCGTGGGTCAGCGCGTTGTCGATCAGGTTGCCGATCACGCGCTCGAGGCGCTGCTTGTCGCCGACCGTGACGAGCTCGGCGCCGGGGGCCTCGATCCGCAGTGCCACGCGCTTCCCGTTGCGGGTGCGGCGGGCCACGACCTCGCGCACCAGGTCCGCGAGGTTCAGCCGCTCGAGGGAGAGCTCCACCCGGCCGGCCTCCACGCGGGAGATGTCGAGGAGGTCGTTCACGAGCCGCTGGAGGTACAGCAGGTCGGCCGCGAGGAGCTCCGCCGCGCGCTGCGCCGAGGCGTCGTGGGTCTGCACCCGCTCCAGCAGATAGTCGGTCGAGGTGCGTAGGGTGGTGAGCGGGGTCCGGAGCTCGTGGGAGACGTCACCGACGAAGCGCCGCTCGTGCGCGATGCGCTCCTCGAGGGCCGCGGCCATCTCGTTGAACGAGTGCGCCAGCGTGCCCAGCTCATCGCGATCCTCCACGGGCAGCCGCGTCTCGAGGAGCCCCTCGGCCACGCGCCGGGCCGCCTCGCTCGCCTGGCGCACGGGGTGCAGGACGCGGCGGCTGATCCGCGTGCCGACCAGCGCGGCCAGCGCCGCCGCTCCGACCGTGAGCAGCAGGAGGGCGCCCCGCAACACGCTGAGCGCGTCGGTGATGTCCTGGGTGGAGTAGAAGAAGAAAGCGGTGAGGCCCGTCTCGGGGATCGGGCTCCCGAAGACGAGCCGGTGGTCTCCGACCAGCTCGTAGCCGACGTCGCCGCGGAGCACCCGGCGGCGGAGCCGCTCGGGCACCGAGAGCTTGCTGATCGAGACCGACGAGGGGAACCACTGCTCGTCCTTCAGGATGATCACCTCGAACGTGCCGCGAGCCTCGACGAGGGTCACCAGCTCGCCGAGCGATACGTCGGCCTCCAGGAGGTAGCGCCGGGCGAACCGGACGCTGCTGAACGACTGCTCAGTCGCGGACTCGATCCGCTGGTCGAAGAGGTAGCGGTCGGCGAGCGCGTACGTGCTGCCGGCCAGCAGCGCCGAGACCGCGAGCGCGCCGCCGAGGAAGACGATCGTGATGCGCCAACGCAGCCCGAGCCGGCGGCGTCTCACGGCACCACCTTGTAGCCGATGCCGCGCACGGTCTGGACGATCCTGGGTTCGTGCGGATCGTCCTCGATCTTCGCCCGCAGCCGCCGGATATGCACGTCGACGAGGCGCGAGTCGCCGAAGTAGTCGTACTCCCACACGCGGTCGAGCAGCACCTCGCGCGTGAACACCTGGTTCGGCCTCGCGGCCATCGTGGAGAGGAGGCGCAGCTCGGTCTTGGTCAGGTGGACCGGCTCCCCGCGCTTGGAGACCGAGGCCGCCTCGGGCAGGATCTCGATGTCGCCCACGACGATGGCCGCGTCGCTCTCCTTCGCCGGGCGGCCGCGCCTGAGCAGCGCCCGGATGCGAGCGACGAGCTCCTTCGTCACGAACGGCTTCGTCACGTAGTCGTCGGCGCCCGACTCGAGCCCCACGACAACGTCGACGGTATCGGTCTTGGCGGTGAGCATCAGGATCGGGATGCCGCTGGTCGTGCGGATCTCGCGGCAGAGCTCGAAGCCGTCGCGACCGGGCAGCATCACGTCGAGGATCAGCAGGTCGGGCACCTCGTCCTCGAGCAGGGCGGCGGCGCTCTCCGCGGAGCCGGCCGGCCGCACGCGGTAGCCCTCGCCCTCGAGCGCCATCCCCACGATCTCGCGGAGGCGTTCGTCGTCGTCGACCAGCATGATCAGCTCGCCCGGCACGTTCGCATCATGCCACCAGGGCGGCCGGGAGGTCAGTCCTGCAGCACGGGGTGGCCCGGGCTCTCGATGAACGCGGGCAGCAGCCGGCCCTTCACGGCGCCGTTCGGGCGCACGGCCACCTCCGCCACGGCGGTCGTGGAGCCGGCGGCGGAGAAGTTCGGCCAGACGAAGTTCCCGAGGCCCCAGGCGATCGGCCGCCCCTTGTAATGATCGAGGGGCTGGAGGCGGTGCGCGTGGTGGCCGAAGATGGCGTCGGCCCCCGCGTCGATCATCGCGTGGGCCCGCTCCACGTCGTCAGGCCGGGGGGTGGTGTCGAGCTCGGCGCCCCAGTGGATCGAGACGAACACGAGATCGGCGACGGCGTCGGCGGACCGGACGGCCTCGACCATCGAGGGGATGTCGTCGCCGTCGGCCATCCCGGGCGAGGAACGGCCCGCGATCCAGTCGGGTGAGGGGACCACGCCGCCGAATCCCAGCACCGCCACCGTCCAGCCCTTCACGTCGAAGATGGCCGGCTTGGCCGCCTGGCGAGAGTTCCGCCCCACGCCGACCGCCGCCATGCCGGCCTCGATCACCCGCCTCCGCGAATCGAGCACCGCCTCCGGGCCGAAGTCGCCGGAGTGGTTGTTCGCGAGGTTCGCGACATCCACGCCGGCCTCGCGCATCGCCGGCAGCGCCGCGGGGTCGCAGCGGAAGTTGAACTCCTTCTCGATCGGGGCCCCCAGATCGGAGACGGCGCACTCGAGGTTCACGACCGTGAGGTCGTCGCGGCGGAACAGGCCGTCCAGTCCGCTCCAGGCGTGCTCGTAGCCGCCCTCGGCCAGCGCGGGGATGTAGCCGGGGTCGAGGTTCACGTCGCCGGTGGCGTGGATCACGAGGCGCTCCTTCTCGGGCGGGGGCGAGGGCGCCGGCACGGGCGAGGGGCTCGGCGTCGTCGTCGCGGTAGGGCCGGGCGTGGGCGCGCCGGCCCCCAGGCCCACGAGGTCGAGCAGGTCGGCGCGATAGGTCAATCCGGCGTAGGCGGTGCCGCCCACGATCGCGAGCAGGAGCAGGACGCCCACGGACCGGGCTCCGCGTTCGGTTCGGTGTCGTCCCCGCATGCCGCCTCCTTGGGGGTCGCCGCATCCTACCGAAGAATCTGTAGGTTCCTGCTAACGCTCGGGGGATAGTGTGCCGATACAACACTCGTAAGCGTCCCCGGCCTCGGTTGGGGACTCAGCGCGAGTTGGCGGTCCGAGTCGGGTCCCCCGGGCCGCCATTCGCGCGTGCCTAGGGGTTGTAGGGGTTGTCGAATGCCTCGGCCTCCAGGTACGGCTGGAAGTGTTCGAGCCCCACCTCGACATAGATCGCCCTCGCCTCCACCGCCAGCGCGTCGCCGATGTGCCCGGTCATCCGCGTGTGGATCTTGCGACCCTCCACGTTCTCGAGCATGCCGTGCAGCTCGAGGGTGGCGCCCACCGGCACCGGCGCGCGGTAGTCGACCTCCAGGTGCCCGGTCACGGCTGGGTGTTGCAGGAGCCACAGCAGGTAGCCCATGCCCTCGTCCATCGCGGCCGCGATCACGCCGCCGTGCGCTAGCATCGGCGCCCCCTGGTGATGCTCGGTGACGGTGAAGCGGCCCCGGACCTCGTGCTCGCCGCCCTCCATCCGCAGGTGCAGCCCGGTGGGGTGCTCCCGGCCGCAGCCGAAGCAGCGATCGTAGTGCGAGGGCAGCTCGCGGAAGGAGGTCGTCACGGCGCGACCGTAGACTGGCTCCTCGGCATCGTCAAGCAGGTGCTAGATTCGAGCATATGGATGAGAAGCCCCCACGACAGCCCGACCAGGAGCCCTCGGCCACGCTGACCCGCGACGCATACGATCGGCTCTCGAACGAGCTCCAGCGCCTCGAGCACGAGGGACGCGCCGAGATGGCCGAGCGCCTCGAGCGTGCGCGCGAGCACGGCGACATCCGGGAGAACGCCGAGTACGACGCGGCGAAGAACGAGCAGGGCCTGATGGAGGCTCGGATCCGCGAGCTCGAGCAGCTACTCCGCGATCCCGACATCCTCGTGGGGCCGGCCTCGGCCGACCTCGCGGGCCCGGGTGTTCTGGTGACGGTGCGGCCGATGGACGAGGACGACGACGAGGAGGAGCGTTTCCTGCTCTCCGCCTCGAAGGAGGAGCGCACCGAGGGGGCGCGCACCGTCTCGGTGACCTCACCGCTCGGGAGGGCGCTGCTGGGCAAGGGCGTGGGGGCGCAGGTGTCCTACGACGCCCCGGGCGGGACCTTCACCTACGAGGTCGTCTCGATCGAGGCCCACACGGGCCCGTGACCGATGCGCTGCGGGTCGATCGCCGCGTGGTGATCCCCGCCGACGAGCTAAGCCTGCGATTCACGCCCTCAGGCGGTCCCGGCGGGCAGCACGCGAACCGATCCAGCACCCGGGTCGAGCTGTTCTGGGACCTCGAGACGTCCCGGGCGGTCGGCCCCAGACAGCGCGCCCGGCTCCGGCGGCGGCTCCGCGGACGCATCGACGCCGGTGGCCGCGTGCGCGTCGTGGCCGACGAGCGTCGCTCGCAAGCGCGCAACCGCGACGCGGCCCGGGAGCGGCTCGCGGCGCTGGTCCGCGAGGGACTTGCCGAGCCGAAGCCCCGGAAGCGCACGGGCCCCTCGCGCGCGGCCCGGGAGCGGCGCCTGAGTGAGAAGCGCCGTCGCGCCGAGCTGAAGCGCCGGCGACGGGCCCCGGCCGAGGAGTAGCGGTGTCGCTGCTGATCGGCGGCACCCTCGCCTACCTCTTCCTCCCCGCGCCGTGGTGGATCGTGGTCGTGATCCTGCTCGCCGGCTTCGAGCTCCTCGAGGTCTGGTTCTGGCTGTGGCTGCGCCGCCGCCGCCCGCGCGCGGGACATGAGGCGATGGTCGGCCTCCACGGAACGCTGGCCGAGGGCGGGCGGGTGAGGATCCGGGGGACCACCTATCCGGCCCGCGCGCTCGACGGCGGCCCGGGGGACGCGGTCGTGGTCGAGGCGATCGACGGCATGACCCTGGTCGTGCGCAGGGGTGAGAAGCGCTACGAGGGCTGACTCGACCGGCGGACCAGCTCGTCGAAGAGGCCCTGCTGCGTTGGGTCCCCCGCAGCCGTCCGCTCGGGGTGCCACTGCACCGCGACGGCCCAGCCCCCCTCGTGCTCCGCGGCCTCGAGCACCCCGTCGGCGCTCCAGCCCGTGGCCACCAACCCTTCGCCGAGCTTCTCGATCGCCTGGTGGTGGGTCGAGGCCACGTTGGCGCGCTCGGCGCCCATCGCCTCGGCGATCCGCGAGCCCGGCTCGATCCGGACATCGTGCAGCACGTGGTCCTGCCCCCGTGAGGAGTGCGCGAGGAGCTCCTCGCGGTCGGGCAGGTGCGGGTCGAGGGACCCCCCGAGTGCCACGTTGAGCACCTGCATCCCCCGGCAGATGGCGAGCAGCGGGACGCTCCGCTCGATCGCGGCGTGCACGATCGCGAGCTCGACGTCGTCGCGGCCCGGGTGGACCCCGTACATGTGCTCGTGCTGCTGGCCGCCGTAGCGCT
>Ga0302046_10002939_pt1 | contig 15652 bp, 12 predicted proteins | sample RVTome_11_FD_200261 | JGI IMG/M metagenome (GOLD analysis project Ga0302046, IMG submission 200261) | Soil microbial communities from uranium-contaminated site in the Upper Colorado River Basin, Wyoming, United States - RVT147D111 (version 2) ...
CAAGACGATCACGGCCGACAACGGAGCCGAGTTCCACTCGTACAAGAAGATCGAGCAAGCCACGGGGCTGAAGTTCTACTTCGCGACTCCGCACCACGCCTGGGAGCGAGCCACGAACGAGAACACCAACGGGCTGATCCGGCAGTACCGACCGAAACGCCGGAGCATGGCCCGCATCACCCAGCGGGACTGCAATCGCATCGCACACACGCTGAACACAAGACCGAGGAAGCGCTACGACTACGAGACCCCGGAGGAGCGACTCCAAGGCACCTAGCGTCTGTTGCACTTCAAATGTGAAGCTAAGCGGCGCGCTCACCGGCGAGCTGCCGAGAGAGTTCCTCTTCGACGAGTTCCTTGCAGCTCTCCAAGACTGGATGATTGTCCTCGAGCTTCTCGGACGACGAGATGACGCATTGGATGTAGACAGTAGAGCCAGCCTCGGCCCCGTCTGTCCCGACCGAGACGGCAAATGTGTGCGTCCAAGCTATGTGCAGTGCGTCGAGCTGGTCGCGTGTTGCGGTTGGTACACGTTCGGCGATTCGCTCGCGAAAGCGATCCGCTTCCAACGCGCTGGCAACACGCTGAGTGAGCTCGCTCTTCTGTTCGATGGACGTATCGCCTGGGACCGCCACAGAGATCTTGGACGAGTACGTGACATCGCAGGCGACCAAGGCGGCGACGATTGAAGCACCAAGGAGGGGGCGCGAGAGGAAACCGAACATCGCTTCGTCTCCGATTGGTGGGCAATCGGAGAGCCGTCGAACCAGCTTGAGTCCCGCGCCGCCTAACGTCACGGGCCTTCAGCCGCAAGCGACCGCGCTCACGGCGGTGGGAAGGAGCGGTTGCTTGTCGGCTGCAAGGCTTTGTTGGGCGGCGCACGCCCTAGAGGCCCGCCTCGCTGAGAATTGAGCGCGCTCTGACGGCGTCCGACTCGGAGACGAGGATGCGGACACCGCCTATGGCGATCGTGTACCAGGGTAGAACGGAGATGGTGTGGTTGTCTGCGACGAACGCTTCGATCGATTCCGCTTCGAGTGCCAAACGGGCGACCTCGGCAGACTCGGGAGTGTGAAAGCTCGCGATGTTCACCAAGGTGCCGTGCGGTCCACCGCCGCTCTCGGAAAGATGACGGACCGCGGCTTCGGCCAACTCGGTTGCGGGCGGTGTGCCGGCCGTGGGAGGGATTTCTTCACGGGGAACGAGCCCGGCGCCGCAGGTCGCGCACTGTCTAACACCGGGGCGGTACTCGCCTCTTACGCCGTGTCTGACGAGATCGGGGCACTGGGGGTTGGGGCAATACATCGCGCCGCCCAACGGATCGGCGTTCAGCTGCGAGCCACAGCGCCTCCGTGGCCCGCCCGAAGCGCCTGAGTGTCAACGGCCAGACTCTACCACCGGCCGGTTGGAACGCGCTGTGGCTCGTCTGATCTTGCCCCGAAAAGTGGACACCTAGAATAGGTCCGACGGGACCATCGAGATGCTCCATGCCGAGGAAGAAGCCCACCCGGGTGCGTCGGGCATTCACGCCCGAGTTCAAGCGGGATGCCGTCCGACTGGTGCAACAGGCAAGACACTCACCGCGGTCGCCCAGAACCCGGGGATCGCCCGCAGCCTGCTGCAGTACTGGAGGAAGCAGCTCGAGGACAAGAGCCAGGAGGCCTTCCCTGGAAAGGGGAACGTCAGTGGTGACGCTGCCCGGATCCGGGAGCTCGAGAAGCAGCTTCGCGATGTCCGCGAAGAGCGGGACATCCTGAGAAAAACACTGGCCTACTTCGCGGACGACCGGAAGTGAAGTTCCGGTTCGTCCACGAGCACCGGGAGACCTTCCGAGTAGGCATGATGTGCAGGGTTCTCAGGGTCTCGGTGCACCTCGGATCCACGCCGTCCTGCGGCACGAGGGGACCTGCACGCACGCTCTCGAGGCAACCGTCGCGGAGCCCGGCGCGGGAGGCGTCCCTCCGTCCGGCCAGGGAGCCGTCGCCCAGCCTATCACGGGAACGGGAGCCGTCGCTCAGCCCGACACGGGAACCGTGACTCCGACCGACAAGGGAAAGGCGGTCAGGTCGAAGGTTGCCCCCAGCACGGCCAGATGAGGGCCTGGTGGCGACTCATCGGCGCAGCACGAAGATCGGACGGGCGCCGCGAAGACCCTTGAGCTCGTGCTCGCCGCGCGAGTCCAACGCCACGCCCGATCCATCGAGCAGATCGCGGGTGGTGCCGGAGACCAGCACCTCTCCGGCACCGGCCAGCGAGGCCACCCGAGCCGCCGCGTGGACCGCCACGCCGCGCGCCTGTCCACCGCTGATCTCGACCTCTCCGGTGTGCACGCCGACCCGCACGCGGATCCCGAGATCCGCCATCGAGGGATCCATCAGCGCCCCGGCGCGCACCGCCTTCGCGGCGCCGTCGAAGAGCGCGACGAAGCCGTCGCCCGCCGACCCGAGCTCGCGCCCGCGGAAGCGATCGATCGCGGCCCGGATCCGCACGTTGTGCTGGAGGAGCAGCTCCGTCCACGCGCGGTCGCCGAGCTTCTCCACCCACGTCGTCGAGTCCACGACGTCGCTGAACAAGATCGTCGCGAGGATCCGCTCGCCCATCTCTTCGGGCGAGAGCCCGAACGCCTGCGCGCTGTTGAACTCGACCGCGTCGAATACGTCGTCGCCGAGCACCCGCACGTCGTGCCCGGGAGGGATCTCGTAGGCTTCGGCCGGCCCGATGACGAGCACCGTGCCATCGTCCATGCGGACCTCGATCGAGCCCGAGATCACATAGCCCACGTGGCGGAGGTCACAGGACCGCGTGCCCGCGATCGGCCCGACGTCCTTCGCCCAGTGCCAGCCCGGCTGCAAGACGAACCGCCCGACCGCGATCTCGTCCAGCCGGACGATCTCGATCCGCCCGTTCGCGAACTGCCGGACCTGGTCCGGCGTCGCGAAGCTCTTGCACTGCAGCCGCGGCATGCCACCGGCAATGGTGCCGCCCCGGCGCGAGCCGCCGCAAGCCCCCGCCCCTTCGCTGGGGGATTCAGAGCGGCAGACGTCGCCGCCGGAGGCGCAGCAGCCACGGGAGCAGGAGCGCGAGCTCGGGGCCCAGGCCGCAACCTTCGCTGTCGTCGGCGGGGCTCGCGCACTCGGGGTCCGCGGGGAAGTCGATGAGGCCGTCGTTGTCGTTGTGGACGCCGTCGCTGCACTGGGGCGACTCGTCGTGGCCGAAGGGCTGGGCGCAGCCGGGGTCGGCCAGGTCCACGTGGCCGTCGCCGTCGTTGTCGATGCCGTCGTTGCACTCGGGGCTCTCGGTCGTGCCGTTGGTGAGGGCACAGCCCGGGTCGGCGCCGAAGTCGGTGTGGCCGTCACCGTCGTCGTCCAGGCCGTTGGAGCAGGCGGGAAGCGAGGTGATGACGTCGGCCAGTGCCTGGCCGAGCAGGGCGTGGCCGGCGGCGTTCGGGTGGACGTCGCAGCTCGCGAAGTGAACGACCGGGTCGAGGAGCGTGTAGACGTCGGGCCCGCACACGACGCCAGGCGTGGTGAGGCAGATCGCGATGATCTGGTTGCGATAGCCCTCCAGGCGTCCGATCACGGCCGGGTCCGTGCCCGCGCAGCGCGGCGGCGGCGTCATCAGCACCACGTGGTCGGCGCCGCCGGCCCGGATCCCGGCGACGAGATCCGCGATGTGGGCGGCGTAGGTTTCCACGGGGATGGGCGCGGGCTCGAAGAAGCCCACGGCGTCGTTGGTGCCGAGCATGACCGTGGCGAATGCCGTGGGCAGGTTGGGAGCGACGCGCGCGTCGAAGAGATCACCCAGGAAGGCGTTGCAGACCGTCCCGCCGGTCTGGGGCCGCCAGTCGAACGAGCTGGATCCGCCGCAGCCCTGGTTCGAGACGGTGTAGCCGGCGCCCAGCTCCGCGGCGAGCACGTCCACGTAGGGCGTGCCGCTCCCGCCGCTCATAGCCCCTTCGGTGATGGAGTCGCCGATCGCCAGCACCTGCTGCTGCGCGGCCGCAGGGCCGGCGAGCACGAAGAGCGTCGACACCACGAGCGGAGCGAACGAGCGACGGACGTGGACGCGTGCCATGACGATCCCCCGGACACGCGGCGCGCCGCATGCGCGCCGCGTGCCCATTCTCGGGGCCGACCGTCCTCCGGTCAAGCAACCGTGCGACTACACCCGGAGGGGTGGCAGGCGCAGATCAATGGATGATCGAGCGCTTCTCGATTTCGCGCTTGCGATCGAGGTATTCCTCGCGGCTGATGCGGCCCCTCTCGAAGTCGCGATCGAGGTCTTCGAGCGCCTTGTGGTTCTGGTACTCGTAGCCCGCGCTGGCGCCACCGGCGCCCACGGCCGCGCCGCCGAGGAAGTGGCTGTCGCAGCCGACGAAGGCGCTCCCGAGCAGGATGGCGAGCAAGGTCTGCGTCGTTCGAGCACGCATGGTGGTTCCCTCCTATCCGGTGACGCCGCACGGCGCCACGCAGCGAGGAAGTTGCAGGCCGCGTGCCATCCGGGCAGGGCAGCCTCCCGGGCTCGCCCCGGGGTGAACGGGCACTTCCTTCGCGGAATCCGGTACAAACTGCACGGGACTGCAACCCCCGAGGGAAGCCATGACCGACTCCGCAGCACCCGTCCGTTACGAAGAGCGCGAGACCATCGCGATCATCACCATCGCGCGGCCGGAGAAGCTGAACACACTGACCGAGGCCGTGGTGCAGGGGATCGCCGACGGGATCGACGCGGCCACCGCGGCGCGCGAAGTGCGGGCGGTGGTGCTGCGGGGCGAGGGGCGCGTGTTCACGGCGGGGTACGACCTCACCGGGATGGGCGAGGCGGGCTGGCGGAGCCCCTACGATGCGCCGGGGCCCGAGCCGCGCGAAGGGGCGTGGGATCCGGTGCGCGATCTCCAGTTCATGGGGCGCAACGTGGAGCGCTTCATGAAGATCTGGCACTGCCCGAAGCCCGTGATCGGGGAGATCCGCGGCTTCGCGGTGGGCGGCGCCACCGACCTCGTGCTTTGCTGCGACCAGCTCTTCATGGCCGAGGACGCGTTCATCGGCTACGCGCCCTCGCGCATCTTCGGCACGCCCACCACCATGCTCTGGGTCTACCGGCTCGGGCTCGAGCACGCGAAGCAGTTCCTGCTCACGGGCGAGGCGATCGACGCGGCCACGGCGCTGCGCATCGGGCTCGTCTCGCGCGTATTCCCGGCGGCGGAGCTCTCGGCGCGCGCCGAGGAGTACGCGCAGCGCTTCCGGCACATCCCGGCCAACCAGCTCGCGCTGAACAAGCTGCTCATCAACCAGGCCTTCGAGAACATGGGCCTGCGCACGACCCAGCTGCTCGGGACGCTCTTCGACGGCGTCACGCGCCACACCGAGGAGGCCTACCGCTGGGTCGAGTCCTTCGCCGAGAAGGGCTTCCGCGAGGTGATCCGCGAGCGCGACCGGCCGTGGGGCGACTACGGGGAGCGGCCCCGGCGCAAGTGAGGCCGCCCGCCGAGCGGGGCGATCTGTCGCTCGCCGGCGTTCGGCTGGGCCACGGCGGCGCACTGTGTCACCGTCCCGGACGATGACAGCCGTGCGCCGTGCTTGGCTCGGATCTTGCTCCATCGGGTGGCGATGAGCACCGAAGCGGCCGAGCGGGCCGCCGCCCGCGCGCCCGCTACCCAGCGCGGCGCCCACTCGTTCTATGCCGATCACGCCCAGCACGCCGGCGCGGCGGCGGCGCGGGTGTGCCGGGGGACGTCGTGCTTCCTCTCGGGGGGCGGCGAGCCCCGCCCACCCGGCGAGCGCGGCGCCTACTGCGTGGGCTACTGCGACCGCGCGCCCGCCGTGCTCGGTGCCGATGGGCGCGTGCGCGCGGGTGGCCACGGGCTCGTGGCCGATCCCCTGCCTTCGGTGCGCTGCGTGGCGTCCGAGCCGATCGTGACGCGCCGGCTGCTCGCGGGCGACGCGTCGCCGCTGGCGGTGGCACGCGCCGCCGGGGCCTACCGGGCGGCGGAGTCGGCCCTGCGCGGCGCGCCCGCGGCAGTGCTCTCGGCCGTGGAGCGCTCGGGCGAGCAGGGCCGCGGCGGCGCCGGCTTCCCCACGGCCACCAAGTGGCGCGCCTGCGCCGAGGCGCCGGGCCCGGTGCGCTACGTGGTGGCCAACGGCGACGAGGGCGACCCCGGCTCGTTCGTGGATCGCGCGCTGCTCGAGCTCGACCCCCACGCGGTGCTCGAGGGCATGATCCTGTGCGCCTTCGCCGTGGGCGCACACCACGGCATCGTCTTCATCCGCTCCGAGTACCCGCGCGCTTTCGAGCGCGTGGAGGCGGCCATCGCCGAGGCCACGGCCGCCGGCGTGCTCGGGCCCTCGGTGCTCGGCACGGGCTTCGCGCTCGAGATCGAGGCGGTGCGCGGCCACGGGAGCTACGTGTGCGGCGAGGAGACGGCGTTGCTCAACGCCATCGAGGGCCGCCGCGGCGAGGTGCGGCTGCGCCCACCCTACCCGGCGGTGGAAGGCCTGCACGGGCGCCCCACGGTGGTGAACAACGTGGAGACGCTCGCCAACGTGCCATGGATCGTGGAGCGCGGCGGCGAGGCCTACGCGGCGCTCGGCAGCCCGGGCTCGCGCGGCACCAAGGCGGTCTGCCTCGGCGCCGGCTTCGAACACCCAGGCCTCGTGGAGCTCGAGTTCGGCACGCCGCTGCGCCGCGTGGTCCAGGAGCTCGGCGGCGGCGGACGCGGCGGGCGGCCCATCGAGGCGCTGCTGGTGGGCGGGCCCATGGGCAGCGTGCTGCTGCCCGAGGCCTGGGACGTGCCCGTCTGCTACGCGGCCATGGCCGAGCGCGGCGTGCGCCTGGGCCACGGCGGTCTGATCCCGCTCCTCGAGGGCTTCGACGCGCGAGCGCTCTTCCTGCACTGGCTCGGCTTCATGGCGTCCGAGTCCTGTGGGAAGTGCGTGCCGTGCTCGCTCGGCACGCAGCGCTGCCTGGCGCTCGCGCGTGAGCCCGGCGCCGCCGCGCGCGACGCCCTCGCGCGTGTGCTCGACACCATGGAGCGCGCCAGCCTGTGCGGCTTCGGCAAGCTCACGCCCGGCCCGGTGCGCGAGCTGGCCGCGGCCTTCGGTCCGCGGATCTTCGGCACCGCGAGCCGGACGTGAGCGCGACCCTGCGCATCGACGGCCGCACGCTCGAGCTGCGCGCGGGCGCGACGCTGCTCGCTGCCGCGCGCCGCGCCGGCGCGGACGTGCCGACGCTCTGCCACCGCGACGGCCTCGCGCCCGAGGGCGGCTGCCGGCTGTGCCTGGTCGAGGTGGGCGCGCGGGGCCAGCTCGCCGCCGCGTGCCATACGCCCGCCGCGGCGGGCCTCGAGGTGCGCACGGAGAGCCTCGCGCTCGGCGAGCTGCGCCGCGAGATCCTCGCGCTCGTGCGCGACGCGCGGCCGGCCGGCGCGTTCCGCGCGAGCCCCGAGGGCGACGAGCTCGAGCGCCTGCTCGCGCGCTACGCCGTGCCCGACGCGGCTCCCCCGGGGCGGCCCGCCACGCCCGCCCCTGCCCCACTCGACACCTCCCATCCTTATGTGCGCTTCCAGGACGACCGCTGCATCCGCTGCCGCCGCTGCCTGCACGCCTGCGAGGAGGTCCAGGGCCAGTTCGTCTACGGCATCGAAGGCCGCGGCGCGGGCACGCGCCTCGTCTTCGGCCCCGGCGAGCGCTTCGCCGAGAGCGACTGCACGGCCTGCGGCGCGTGCGTGGACGCCTGCCCCACCGGCGCGCTCTCGGACCGCGACCGCATCGAGACCGTGCCGGCCACGCGCACCACGCGCAGCACCTGCGCCTACTGCGGCGTGGGCTGCCAGATCGAGATCGAGACGCGCGACGAGCGCGTGCTGCGCATCCACGGCGCCGCGGGCGCCGCGGTGAACCGCGGGCACCTGTGCGGCAAGGGTCGCTACGCCCACGGCTACCAGGCCTCGCCCGAACGCCTGCGCGAGCCGCTGCTGCGCGAGGGCGAAGGCTGGCGCGCCCTCTCCTGGCCCGAGGCCATCGCCTGGCTCGCCCGCCGCCTGCGCGAGATCCAACGCCGCCACGGCCCCGACGCGCTCGGCGCCATGACCTCCTCGCGCTCCACCAACGAGGCGGCCTACCTGCTCCAGAAGCTCTTCCGCAGCCAGATCGGCACGAACAACGTCGATTGCTGCGCGCGCGTCTGCCACGCCTCCACGGCGCTCGCCTTGCAGCTCCTCACCGGGACGGGCGCAGCCTCGGCCTCCTACGCGGACCTCGAGCGCGCGCGGCTCATCGTCGTGGCGGGCGCCAACCCGACCGAGGCGCACCCGGTGGTGGGCGCGCGCATCAAGCAGGCTGCCCTGCGCGGCGTGCCGCTCGTGGTGATCGATCCGCGCCACGTGGAGCTCGCGGACTACGCGGCCTGCCACCTCCAGCTCCGCCCCGGCACGAACGTCCCGCTCTTCAACGCGCTCGCCAAGCTGCTCGTCGAGAGCGGCGCCATCGACCGGGCCTACGTGCAGGAGCGCCTGGAGGGATTCGAGGAGCTCGTGACGTTCTCGAGAGGCCTCTCGCTCGAAGATCTCGCGCGCACCTGCGAGGTCCCGCTCGAGGGGATCCGCACGGCCGCGCGCCTGATCGGCGAGGTGGGGCCCACGCTCTTCGTGAGTGGGCTCGGCCTCTCGGAGCTGACCCAGGGCACGGCCTCGGTCATGGCGCTCACGAACCTCGGCATGCTCACCGGGAGCATCGGCCGGCCGGGTGCGGGCATGCTGCCCCTGCGCGGCCAGAACAACGTGCAGGGCAACGCCGACATGGGCAGCATGCCGACCCAGGTGACGGGCTACCAGCGCCTGGACGATCCGGCCGTACGCCGGCGCTTCGCCGAGATCTGGGGCGCGCCGCTGCCGGGTGGGCCCGGCCTCACGCTCCCCGAGATGCTCGAGGCCGCGCGCGCAGGCAGCCTGCGCGGCCTGTGGATCCAGGGCGAGGACCCAGCCCAGAGCGACCCCGACGAGACGCGCGTGCGCGAGGCGCTCGGCTGCCTCGAGCTGCTCGTGGTGCAGGAGCTCTTCCTCTCGGAGACGGCGCGGCTCGCGCACCTGGTGCTGCCGGCGGCGGGCGCGCTCGAGCAGGAGGGCACCTTCACCAACGGCGAGCGCCGCATCCAGGCCGTGCGGCCCGCGCTGCCGCCGCCCGGCAGCGCGCGGCCCGACTGGGAGGTGATCCGCGACGTGGGCATCGCGCTCGGCGCAACCTGGAGCTACGCGAGCCCGAGCAACGTCTTGGAGGAGATCGCGGCCGTGGCGCCCAGCTTGTTCGGCGGCGTGCGCTTCGAGCGGCTCGCGGGCGACGGGCTCCAGTGGCCGTGCCCGGACCTCGACCACCCCGGCACCGCCACGGTGCACGCCGAGCGCTTCCTGCGCGGGCGCGGGCGGCTGGCCGTGGTCGAGTACGCGCCGAGCCCCGAGCACGGGGTGCCCGGCTTCCCGTACCTGCTGGTGACGGGCCGCATCCGCGACCACTACAACGTGGGCACCATGACCCGGCGCACGCCGAACCAGGAGCTCGCCCCCGAAGATCGGCTCGAGATCCACCCCGACGACGCCGCGCGCGAGGGCGTGGCCGACGGCGCCCGCGTGGGCCTCGAGAGCCGCTGGGGCGCGACCCGGGCGCGCGCGCGCGTCACGGCGCGCGTATCGCCCGGCACGCTCTTCCTCTCCTTCCACCAGCCCGAGACCCACGCCAACCGGGTCACCGGCCCCCAGCGCGACCCGCAGTCCAACTGCCCCGAGTACAAGATCACGGCCGTGCGCCTGCACGCCGCAGGGAGGACGTCATGAACGCGATCGCACGCCTCGCTCTGCCGATCTTCGCGCTGCTCCTCGCGCTCCCCGGCTGCATCGACCCGAGCGACCAGCGGCCCGGCCTGCGCCTCTCGGGCGAGCCGGCGGCGGTGCCTTCCGACTGGAGCTTCAGCGAAGCTCACCCGGAGATCGCCCTCGAGGTGCGCGCGCCCTGGGGCCTGCCCCACTCGGTCACGATCTGGTGCGCGTCGCTCGACGGCAACCTCTACGTCGGCGCGCGCTCGCCCGAGAGCAAGAGCTGGCCGGGCTGGGCCGATCGCCGGCCCGACGTGCGCCTGCGCATCGAGGGCAAGCTCTACGAGGTCCGGCTCGACCCCGTCGAGGACGAAGCCGGGATCGCGCGCGTGCGCGATGCCTACGCCGCCAAGTACCAGCTCGGGAACCCGCCCGCGCCCGAGAGCCCGCCCATGCGCTACTGGCGCGTCCTGCCGCGGGCCTAGCGCGGCCGCGCCAGTCCGCTCAGGGCGCGATCGCCGCGTCGCGGCAATACGCGGGGCCGTTCACCGGGTTGCAGCGCGCCACCACGCCGCCGGGCAGCTCCACCGTGTAGCCCGTGCCGAAGCGCGGGTCGGGATCGGCGTAGTCGGTGCTCACGAACTGGGCACCGCTGGCGAGGGCCGCGTCGCGCATGGTGGTGTCGCCGTTGCGCGCCTGCACGGTGTCGGCGTCGGCGCGCGTGCGCACGATGTAGCCCTCCTGCACGAGCTCCGGGATCAGCGTGGCGTCGCCCAGCGGGTCGTTCAGCTTCACGAAGGCGGCGTCGGGCTGGCCGGGGAAGGAGTTGGTGAACAGCACGCGGCCCTGGAGCGAGTCGGCGCCGTCGCGGTACTGGTCGCGCTTGGCGCCGCCGTTGTCGAGCGCGAACAGCACCTTGCCACGCGCCCGCTGGAGCGTGGGCCAGCCCGTGGTGAGCACGGCCTGCTCCAGGGTGGCGTGCTTCCCGCGCACGTGATCGGGCAGGATCATGCGCTCGTCGGGGAAGACCGAGCGGATCTCGGCGTCCAGGTCGCGGAACAGCGCCGCGTCGATGCGGATCACCGGCGGCAGGATCGGGACGAAGAAGTCCTCGTCCTTGGCCTCGATCAGGACCATGATGGGCAGGTGACCCGGGTTGGCGTCGGACCAGGCCTTCACCTGCTGGAGGCACGACACCAGGGTGAGACAGGTGGTGTCGAAGTCCGAGTGCTGGACGTGCAGCACCTTGAAGCCCGGCTCCTCGAGCTCGGGCTCGTTCGAGGCGATGTCCTGGCCGATCAGGGCGAGCGCGATGCGGTCGGCGTAGAGCCCGCCGTCGGGATCCGCGAACACGTCGAGCTCGATCTGGCGGATGCCCTGGGCCTGGAACTGGAAGGCCAGCGGCGGGTGCGTGTACTGCCAGGCGATGGCCGCCGGATCGAACATCAGGAAGAGGTCGAGCAGCTCGGGGCTCGGCTCCACGTGGTAGCTGTTGTGGCTGCCGATCACCTGGAGCTCGTTCAGCCGCACGCAGCGCTCGGCGAGCCCGCGATTCAGCCCCGCGACCACGAGCGAGAGGACGGTCTTGCCCGGGCCCATCATGCTCAAGAGCCCTTCGAGCTGCGTCTGGAGCGCCGGCGTCCGCTCACAGTACGACGGCGCCCCCTTGGCCCACGCCTCGCCCGGGGCCCCCGCCACGCCCAGCAGCCACACCACACCGACCCACAGTCGCCACGGCTTCCACATGCCGCCCATCCTACGACGGCCGCGCCCCGATCCGAAACGAAAAGTCGCGAAGACCCGGACGCCCCGCGCGCAGCCCGGCCCCCGAGGCCAGGGCCGGGCGCCCGGGGCCGCCGCTAGCCCCGCGCGCGGGCCCGCCGGTCCAGCTCCTCGCGCACCCGCGCATGGGCCTCGCGGTCGAAGCGGAAGAACGGCAGGACGTAGGCGACGGCAGCCAGGTAGCAGGTCGCCGGCAGGAGCGAGAACAGCGATCGCAACGCCAGCCGCGTCCCCTCGGACTGCTCCGCGCCGGGCACGTAGCCGGCCGCCTGGAGGGTGACGCCCGTCAGGACCACCATCACGCCGAAGGCGCTCTTGAACAGGAAGGTGCGCATGGCGAAGTAGGCGCCCTCCTTCCGCTCGCCCGTGACGAGCTCGTCCCAGTCCACCACGTCGGCCTGGAGGGACGGGCCGATCACCTGGGCGCAGCTCCCCGCGGCGCCGATCAGGGCGGCCAGGGCGCACAGCACGGGGATCTGTCCGTCGCCGACGAAGAAGAATCCGCCGTAACCCACGGTCGAGAGCAGGAGCGATCCCACCCACAGGGCCTTCTTGCCCGTGCGTGCCGCCAGCGCGGGCCAGAGCGGCGCCAGCAGCACGGCGGGCAGCATGTAGAAGCCGAAGAAGAAGAGCAGCATCTCGGCGCCGCCCAGCAGGTAGTCGGCCACGAAGGGCGCCAGGATCCCCACCGCCGCCATGCCGACGCTGTCGATGAAATAGGCCACGAGCAGCGGGCGCGCGTGGGGGTTGCGCCAGACGTCGGCGAAGGCGCGCAGCATGGAGGCGGCGCCGCGGCCCTGGAACTCCACGCGCTCACGCAGGCGCACGGCGCAGATCGCCATCAGCACGCCGCTCACGGCGGCGAGCGGCAGCGTGATCTTCGGCAGCAGCTCGCGCGGCACCACGCTCTCGTCGAGGGCGCCCTCCACCACGGCGATGGTGGCCATGGCCGCGGCCGCGCCCACCTGCCAGCTCGCGTAGTGCGCGCCGAACACCCAGCTGCGCTCGGTGGGATCGTCGGAGAGCTCGGCGCCGAGCGCCTGGTGCGGCACCAGGAAGACCGTGGAGCCCGTGTAGACCAGGAACAGGCCCGCCGCCGACCAGGCCAGCAGCAGCCCGGGCGAGAGACCCGCCGGAGGGTTGAACAGCCAGAAGAAGACCACGGGCAGGACCAGCGCGCCGGCCAGCATGTAGGGCCGGCGCCGGCCCCAGCGCGTGCGCGTGCGGTCCGAGAGCCAGCCCGCCACCGGATCGTTCACCGCATCCCAGACGCGCGCCGCCGCGAACAGGTACGAGACGGCGGCGGGCGCCAGCAACAGCACGTCGGTGGCGAACTTCAGGAACCAGAGCGAGACCAGGAAGAGCATGAAGCCGAGGCCCACGGAGGGCAGCGCGTAGAGCGCGATCCTCCCACGCGGCAGCGGCGTCCGGCGGACGGCGCCGCCCGGATCGAGTCCCGTCATGTGCGGCGCGGCCCCCCGCCCCCCGTATAGCGCTACTTGTGCAGCGCCTCCCAGACGCCGTCCCAGTCGGGCGGCGGCGGCTCGTGCAGGAAGGTCCGGCAGCGGTCGTGGAACACGCGGCAGGGGCCGTCGTCGCGGGCGCCGCCCGCGAACACGCCGGCCGCCTCGGCGAAGCGGCGCTCGAGGTAGGCCCGGTAGCCCTCGGCGAAGCGCTCGTGCGCCGGGGCCAGCGGCGTCCCGCGCGGGCCCAGCACCTCGTACACGCGCACGGGCGCGCTGCGCCCCTTCAGGCGCACGCGGTCGATCTCGCGCGTGACGAAGGCCTCGCCGATCTCCGCGCGCGTGCTCTCGGTGACCAGGATGCGCGTCCCGTAGACCTTGTTCAGGCCCTCGAGCCGCGAGGAGACGTTCACGCCGTCGCCGATCACCGTGAACTCCATGCGCCGCTCGGAGCCCACGTTGCCCGACAGCACTTCGCCGGTGTTGATGCCGATGCCGATCCGGATCGGCACGAGCTCCTGGCGGGTGCGCAGCGCGTTCAGGCCTTCCAGCCGGTCCAGCATGCCGAGCGCCGTGCGCACGCAGCGCTCGGCGTCGTCGGGGCGCAGCACGGGGATGCCGAACACGGCCAGGAGCGCGTCGCCCATGAACTTGTCCAGCACGCCCTCGTTGCCGAAGATCTCGTCCACCATCAGCGTGAAGTACGAGTTCAGGAAGTCCATGGTCTCGTCGGCGGAGAGGCTCTCGGAGATGCTGGCGAAGTCGCGGATGTCGCAGAACAGCACGCTCGCGCGGCTGCGCACGCCGCCCAGGTGCAGCTCGGAATCGGACAGCACGCGCTCCACCAGCTCGGTGGACATGTAGCGGTTGAGCGTGCTCCGCACGCGCATCTCCTGGGTGATGTCTTCGAGCACCAGCACGAAGCCCTGCTGCTTCCCCTCGGCGTCCTGGAGGTCGAGCGCGTGGGCGTTCAGCGCGTGGCGAGCGCCGCCGGGCGGCGTGAACGCCACGTCGTAGCGCGAGACGCGCGTCTTCTCGCCGGCCACCTCGTCGAGCAGGCGCAGCAGGTGGGCGTTGTCGGCGCCGAGCACCTGGTCCACCGGGCGGCCCAGGCACGCCTCCTCCTCGAGGCCCAGCAGCGCCAGGGCAGCGCGGTTCACGGTGATCACGCGCCGCGCGCCGTCGAGCGTCACGATCGCGTTGGAGATGCTCTGCTGGACGTTCTCCAGGTAGTTGCGCATCTCCGCGGTGCGCGCGTAGAGCTGGGCGTTCTCGAGCGCCACGGCGATCTGGGAGCAGAGCGCCTGGAGCAGCTCCGCGTCCTGGCTCTCGAAGCGCCCCTCCTGCTTGTTGATGGCCTGGGTCACCCCGATCACCTGGCCTTCGCGCGAGAGCACGGGCGCCGCCAGCACCGAGCGGGTGCGGTAGCCGGTGAGCTTGTCGATCTCGGCGTTGAAGCGCGAGTCGTGGTAGGCGTCGGCGATGTTCAGCGTCTCGCCGGTCTGCGCCACGTGACCGGCCAGGCCGAGCGAGGCCGGGAAGCGGATCTCCTTCAGCTCCGAGCCGTGGGCGTCCATGGACCAGAGCTCGCCGGCCTCCCGATCGAGCACGAAGAACGAGGCGCGGTCGCAGCGCAGGATGTCGATCAGCTTGTCCACCACCTTGTGGATCAGCGAGGGCAGGTCCAGCGTGTCGTTCACCGTGTTGGCCACCTCGAGCATGGCGGCCATCTTGCGGTGGCTGTCCATCAGGCGGCTGTAGAGGTGGTAGTTCTCCACGGCGATGGCCGCCTGGTGGCAGAAGGCCTTGAACAGGATCTCGTCCTCGCGCCCGAAATCGCCGCGCAGCTTGTTGATCACCTGGACCACGCCGATCAGCTCGCCCGAGAGGCTCCGCACCGGACCGCACAGCAGGTTGCGCGTGCGGTAGCCGGTCTTGCGATCCACCTCGGCGTTGAAGCGCGGGTCGGCGTAGGCGTCGGCGACGTTCAGCACCTCGCCGTGCTCCACCACCCAGCCCGCGATGCCCGCGTCGGCCGGCACGCGGATCTGCCGCTTGCCCTCGTCCTCGGCCACCATGGACCAGAGCTCGCCGTGGGCGCGGTCCAGCAGGAAGAGCGTGGCGCGGTCGGCCTGCATCACCTGGCTCGCGGTGTGCACCACCTCCTCGATCAGGCTCTCGATGCCCTGGCCGAGCGCCGCGGCCTCCGAGAGGTTCAGGAACTTCGAGAGCTGGCGCAGGGAGCGCTCGGCCAGCGAGCGGCGGTGGGCCGTCTCCTCGAACAGCAGGCTCTGGCGGCGCAAGCGCTCGGCCACCGTGTCGAGCAGCTGGATGGCGAGCTGGGGCGCGAGGTCGAAGCAGCGCTCGAGGTCCGCGTAGTCGATGCGCAGCAGCTCCAGGGGCTCGAGCGCGCGGGCCGAAGCCGAACGCCGCCCGCCCGCGAAGTAGCCGAGCTCGCCGAGCGGCTCGCCCGGGCCCGACACGTTGAACTCCACCTCCTCACCGCTCTCGTCGGTGCGGAAGATCACCGCCCGCCCACTCACCAGCACGAAGAAGTGTCGCTCGATCTGGTCCTGGAAGATGAACTGCTGGCCGGCGCCCACCG
>Ga0302046_10002942_pt1 | contig 15639 bp, 11 predicted proteins | sample RVTome_11_FD_200261 | JGI IMG/M metagenome (GOLD analysis project Ga0302046, IMG submission 200261) | Soil microbial communities from uranium-contaminated site in the Upper Colorado River Basin, Wyoming, United States - RVT147D111 (version 2) ...
GGATAGCCAGCCACGTCCTCGCCCATGTGCCCCCACCCCTGCACCACGTCGCCCTCGGCGTTGAACTCCAGCACGGACGGAGCCGGAGCGCAGCACGTCCCGATGGGTGGCTCCTCGACCGCCGCCATCTCCTCCGGCGTGAGCGTCTCGGGAAGGTGGGTTACCCACACGTGCTGACGCGAGTCCACGAAGACGCCCGTCACGGAGCCGAGAATCCAGTTGTTCGGCAGCTCACTCGGCCAGGTCGGGTCCACTCGGAACACCGGCGCGCCTCCCGCCGACGCGGGCGCGTTCCCGGCCGCCGCGGATTCCGCCCCCGCCTCGCAGCCGCCGAGCAGGGCCGGCAGGGCCACGAGAGACAAGAGACCCACCATCTGTCGACTACGCAGCGCTGTGTTCATTTCGCTCGACCTCCTCGAGTCGTATCGATCGATCCGCCGGGCGCATCCGGCCGGACAGCATGCCGAACCGGGACGGGACGTGCAAGCAAGCTTCCCGCGGGCGGCGCCGTTGCTGGCGATCCGGGCCGCCTTCGGGAGGGTCCACGCCGCGTTTCGCCGGTGGCTCCCGTGGCCCGGCTCAGCTCCCGAAGTCGACCACCACGTTCGGCGCCGGCAGCTCCCGGGTGCGCGACGTGGTCGACGTGCCCTCGATGGGACTCCACGGCACGTCCGCGAGCACGGCGAAGTCGTCGTACGCACCCAGGACGTCGAAGCGCTCGAGCACGAACGGCCGTCCCTCGGCGCCCAGGGACGAGCTCGCGTCGGCCACGTGGAAATGCAGGTGCGGCCCCATGGAATGCCCGGTGAAGCCCACGGCCGCGATCACCTCGCCTCGCCGTACGCGACGGCCCACCTCCACGCGAACGCTGCCCGGCGCGAGGTGCTCGTAGAACGCGTAGCGCCCACCTCCCAGGTCCAGGGCGATGTAGTTGCCCGTGCCGTCCTCGAGGGGGTGGTCCGGATGGTCGGCCAACGTCGCGCTCTCCGCGACGTCATCTCGTGTCGCGGCCACCACCGCGTCGGCGACCGCCAGCACGTCGGCGGCGTAACCGTACCAATCCCTCACGACGTTGAGGTCGGTGCGCGCGCGGCGGCCGTTCGCGTCCAGCTTGACCCAGTCGATCGCGAAGCGACCAGGAATCCGTGCCCTGCCGTCCACCACGTAGAAGAAGCGCCGATGCCCGCGCTCCCAGGAAGGGTGGTAGGCTGCCGCCCACGGCCCGCCCCTCAGGGGTGCACCGAGCACCACCGGCGCGGGCTCGGGTCGCACCGCGACGCGGCCCCCCCGCACGACCGACGTCGCACGAGCGCCGCCGGTGCCCTGGAACGAGACCCGGTGCTCCAGGGCGCGTGGGGTGGGGCCGCGCTCCACCGCGATCTCCAGGTACACCACGCCGTGCACGCCCGGCGCGATGCCGCCAGCGTGGTCGGCGGACGAGCCGGCCGGGGCCTCCAGCGCGACGTCCAGGGCGTCTCCGGAGATCTCCGCGATCACGGCGTCGCCGTCCGCATCCAGGACCTCGACGCGTCGCAGGACGAGAGCGTCGCGCACGAAGTTCGTCAGGTGCAGCTCGTACACGAGGCGCGGCACGCCATCGACCACGACCGGCGTCGGTGGCACGGGAACGCTCATGTCGAGCGACGGACGAGCGGACGGCACCGGGGCGTCGACTCCCCGAAGGCTCGGCGCGCTCGCGACGGCCCCGACGACGAGCAGCGCGAGCGCGAAAGGTGCGGGCGTATTCATGCCCGGAAAGCTAGCCGATCCCGTCGGCCTGCGTATCGCCGCATCCGGACGTGCAAACCGGAGCGTCAGGGCCCTCCGCTCACCACCTCCCAGACGCGGAAGAAGTTGCCTCCCATGATCTTGCCGATCTCGTCGTCCGTGTAGCCGGCGTCCAGCAGACCGTCGATGATCGCGCGGAAGTCGGCTTCTTCGCCGAAGGCGTCGATGTAGCTCATGCCCCGCAGGTCGCTCCCGATGCCGATGTGGTCCGCCCCGACGAGCCGCCTCACGTGATCGATGTGGCGCACCATCTCCTCGATGGTGCCCATGGCGGCCGTGGGCCAGATGCCGATCACCCCGCCGTCGTTCCCGATGGCGAGGATCTCCTCGTCGGTCAGGTAGCGGTCGGCGTCGTGACGTGCCTTCGCGCCGGTATGGCTGAACAGGATGGGATGCTCGGAGACCTCGATCGCGTCGAGGATCGTGCGCGTGTTCGCGTGCGCCAGGTCCACGACGATCCCCAGGCGATTGGCCTCACGCACCACCTCGCGACCGAACGCGCTCAGGCCGCCGTCCGTATAGGGCGGCGTCTGGTTGTGGCCGATGTCGTTGTCGAGAAAGTGGACGAGCTGGACGAGACGCACGCCCCGGCGGTGGAGCTCACGGAGGTTGTCGAGGCTCCCCTCGAGGCCGTCGGCGCCCTCGAGCGCGGGGAGGATGGATAGCCATCCGTTCTCCCTCGCCTCGAGCGCGACCTCCGGTGCGGACGCCAGGACCGCGTCCCCGGAGGAGATCGTGGCGAGCACCCTCTCCAGCCGGTCCAGCGTGAACACGAAGGCCTCGCCCGGCTCGAGCGGATGACGCTCGGGCGCGTCGAGCCTCGGCACGCGGGTTCCGTCGCGCCTCGTGTAGCCGCCCTGGTAGGCCGCGTCGCTGCTGACGTTGGCCACCACGAGGTCCATGTGGCCGCGCCGGTAGCGCTCGATCTCGTCGGAGCCGATCCGGTCCACGTCCGCGCGATGGAAGCGGCTCGGGTGCGCGTGGATATCGGCGAACACGTAACGATCGGCGATGGCTCGCACGCGCTCGTCGCGGCCCGTCCGGTCGATCGGCGGCGCGGGGCCGCAAGCGGCCAGGAGCGCGGCCAACGCGAGCGGAGCGAGGCGGACCAGCGGCTCGACGGAGCATGCAAACGGGGTGGGGACCGACCGGGCGGCGGCAACGGGCATCGGCATCGACTCGCTTCGGAAGTGGAACACGGGACAGCGTAGCTCGGCGCGGGGCGCGCGGCAAAAAAAATGCTCGCGTCGCCGAGCCGCCTCCCCACGGTGAAACCCTTTGGGCGGACGCTGCGTCCTACAGGATTGAGTATCTAGGGATCTAGGTGCGAGCGTCGCACACCGAGACGAGCGACCACCATGGGCAGACGCTTCAGCCTGACGTACCCGACCGCCGCGGTCCTGCTCGCGGTCCGTAACGGCCACCGCTACGGTTTCGACGTGATGGACGCGACCGGCCTTCCCGACGGAACCGTGTACCCCATCCTGCGGCGGCTCGAGCGGCGCGGCGTGCTCGAGGGCCGCTGGGAGGACGAGGCGGCCGCGAAGGCGGAGCGACGGCCTCAGCGGCGCTACTACCGGCTCACGCCGCTCGGCGAAGCATCCTTGGTCGAGGTGATCGAGCGGTTCCCCGCGCTGCCGCGGCTGTTCGAGCCGCCAAGGGAGACGGCGTGAGCGCGCTTGGCGCCCGTTCGGCCCTCCTCGGCGACGCGGCTCGTCGCGTGGCCCACACAGCGGCCATGAGCGGCGCCGCCAGGCGGACATGAGCAACGGCACACACCGATTCCCGGGCAGCCGCATCATCGCGTGGGCGGCGCGGGTCGTTCCGCCCGCGCGGCGCGCGGCCTGGCGGGCCGAGTGGGAGGCCGAGGCCGCCTACGCGTGGACCGTGGCGCAACGACGGGGCGGCGGCAGGCTGCGGGCGCTCCGGCTCCGGATCCGAGTATCGACGTGCACGATCGACGCCCTGTGGGTGAGGAGAGAGGCGATGGAGACGAGGGGCTGGCTGAAGGACCTGCGCATCGCGCTGCGCGGGCTCGCGCGGAACGGCACGTTCACGCTCGTGACGGTGCTCACCCTCGCGCTCGGCATCGGCGCGAACACGGCGGTCTTCACGATCGTGGACGGGGTGCTCCTGTCACCACTGCCGTTCGAGCGGCCCGAGCGGCTGGTCTCGATCGAGCACCTCGGCAGAGACGGGCAGGACGAGCTGCCCGTCTCGCCGGGCCTCTACCTGCTCTACCGCGAGCGGGCCTCCTCCCTCGAGGAGATCGCGATGTTCACGGGAACCGCCGTGAACGTCGTGACGGAGGCCGAGCCGGAGCGCGTGCAGGCGCAGATGGTGACACCCGGGTTCTTCGACGTGCTCCGCGTCGGCCCCGCCCTGGGGCGGGGTTTCACCGAGGCCGAGGGCCTGCCGGACGGCGAGCAGGTGGTGATCCTGAGCGACGGCCTCTGGCGCACCAGCTTTGGAGCCGATCCCGGAGTCCTCGATCGCACGCTCGACGTCAACGGTACGAACCGCCGGATCGTCGGGGTGATGCCACCGGAGTTCGGGCATCCCGACCGCGAGGCGCGGCTGTGGCTGCCCTACGTGGTGGACCCGTCGCAGGCGCCGCTCGCCTCGTTCCAGGGCGGAGGCATCGCCAGGATGGCCGACGGCAGCGACCCCGAAGGCGTCCTGGCGGAGTTCCAGGGTCTGATTCACAGGCTCCCGGAGATCTTTCCGGAGGCTCCCGGGGTCGGCTTCCTGGGCCGGGTGGGCCTCCGGGCGCAGGTGCGACCACTCAAGGAGGCCGTGGTGGGCGACGTGTCGTCCACGCTCTGGATCCTGCTCGGCAGCGTGGGCGTGGTGCTCCTCATCGCGTGCGCGAACGTGGCCAACCTGCTGCTCGTGCGCGCCGAGGCCCGCGGCCGCGAGCTCGCTCTGCGCATGGCCCTCGGCGCGGGCTGGCCGCACGTGCTACGCGCATTCATGAGCGAGAGCCTCATCCTGGCCGCGGCGGGCGGCGCGCTCGGCACCCTGATCGCAGCGGGCGCGGTGCGCGCCGTGTTCGGCCTGCTCCCGACGGACCTTCCGCGCATGACGGAGATCGGCGTGGACGTTCGCGTGCTCGGCTTCACGGCCGCGCTCTCGCTCGGCTGCGCGGTCTTCTTCGGGCTCTTCCCGCTTCAGCGCGCGCGGGCACGCGACCTGGCGGGTCGGATCCGGGACGCCTCGGGCCACGGCGCCGGAACGAGCGTCGAACGGCACCGGCTCCGGAGCGGCCTGGTCGTGGCGCAGGTGGCGCTCGCGCTCGTGCTGCTGGTGGGGGCGGGGCTGATGCTCCGGACCTTCCAGGCCCTCAGGGCCCTCGACCCCGGCTTCGACGCCGGGGGCGTGCTGACCGCGGAGCTTTCGGTGCCGCCCGGCGAGATGGAGGGCTGGCAGGAGACGGCCGGGTTCTTCCGGACGCTGGGGGATCGGCTCCGCGTCCAGCCCCGCATCGAGGCAGCCGGCTTTGCCATGGCAGCTCCGCTGTCCGGAGGGCTCCCCTTCTTCAACCTCAGCCTGGAGGACCATCCCCGTGCTCAGGACGAGCTGCCCATCCTGGCCTGGCAGAACTTCGTCGAGGTCGGCTACTTCGAGGCGATGGGCATCGGCCTCCTGGAGGGCCGCACCTTCCAACCCGGGGACGGAGCGGAGGGCGTGCGCGCCGCGGTCGTGAGCCGCGGCTTCGCCGAGCGCTGGTGGCCGGGCCAGAACGCCCTGGGCCGGCGGATCAGCCTCGGCGGGCCCGAGTGGAGCGTCATCGTGGGCGTGGTCGAGGATGCGCGCTACGCCAGCCTCGAGGAGCCAGCGCCCGAGATGGTCTACTGGACGGCCACGAGCGGGCCCGCGGGCTCACCCCAGCCGACCCGTACGATGGACGTCGTCATCAGGACGTCGGCCGATCCGCTCGAGATCGTCCCCGTGCTCCGGAGGGAGGTGGAGGCCGTGAACCCGCGCATCCCGATCTCGAACCCGCGCTCCATGGAGGACGTGGTCGAGACCGCGGGGGCGCGCACGTCGTTCACCATGACCCTGCTCGGGAGCGCTTCCGGCATCGCGCTCCTGCTGGGCCTGGTGGGCATCTACGGCGTGGTCTCCTACATCGTCACGCAGCGTACCCGCGAGATCGGCGTGCGCATGGCGCTCGGTGCCACCGCGCCCTCGGTCCGCGGCATGGTGGTGAAGCAGGGCCTCGCGATGGCGGCGGTCGGGGCCGTGCTCGGCCTCGTCGCGGCGGGCGCGCTCGGCTCCCTCATGGAATCGGTGCTGTTCGGCGTGCAGCCGACCGATCCGCTCACGTACGCGTCCGTCGCGCTCGCGCTCGTGGCGGTCTGCGTGCTCGCGACGTGGATTCCGGCGGCGCGGGCGGCCCGGGTGGATCCGTCGACGGCGTTGCGGTCGGAATGAGAGCGGCGACGCGCCGAGTGCGGCGACGCGCCGAGTGCGGCGACCCGCCGAGGGCGGGCGACTCGGCGAGCCCCGGCCTCCGCGTTGACAAGGTGTCCGGCCAGCCATAGATGTGGCGCACTGCCGCTGAAAGGAGGGCCCATGAAACGCTTCGATCCGACCGCGACCGCCATGGAATCCCTGAGCCGCAAGGTGGAAGAGCTGCCCGCGATTCAGGCGCGGCTCGTCGAGCGCCACCCGCAACTGCAACACGCCGATCGTGTCGCGCACCACCAACAGATCGCAGCGGGACCGGTCGAGCTCACCATCGTGGCTTCTCCGCCGGAGGATGTCCGCGGCATCGGGCTGTTCGATCCGGCCGCCGTCCATAAAGGCATAGGCCGCATATCGAACGGCCTTGGCTGCCCGCACCTCGAGACCGATCCGGATTTCCTCGGCATCATGCTGGCGTTTCGAGCCTGCGGACGTCGCATCGACTTTCTCGGGATCAACGACCCCACGGCACCGACCGATACGGTCGAGGAGTTCATGGCGCTCCTCGCGGCCACGGCCGAATCGGCGGGTGTCGAAATTCCGTTCGGCGCCGTCGGCGAGCTCGATCTCGGCAACCTCACGGCCGCACAACTGACGATGTTCAACACGCTCGAGAAGCGCCTGGGCTTCAAGCGGGCCACGCACGTCTACGCGCACGTGGCCAGGCAAACCTCGAGGACGCTGTTGTCGAGCACGGCCTACCAGCCGTACTGGACGGGCGTGGTCAGGCTTGGCGATGCGCTCGGCAAGTTCGCCTTGGCACCGACCGAGGATCTGAACCGGCACCGGTCCATCAGGCCCGGAGAGCGGTATCTGACGGAGGATTGGCGTCGGCGCAACGCGGATCGAGCGTTGAGCTTCCGCCTGTATTGGATTCCGTATGTGAACGAAGGAGCCACGCCCACGAAACGGCTCACCGACGAGTGGTCCGAAGAGCACCGTGTCGAGGTCGGCAACGTGGTCTTTCCTAGAACGGATCCGGACACGCCGCGCGCGAAGCTGTTTGCGATTCTCGCCTCGGAAATGGGCGCGAATCCGGGCAACTGGGTGGCCGACCGAGCGCCGGCGCCGGCCGATTCGACCGTGCCTTCCACCGAGTTCGCCGCCGCACGATTCCTCGCCTACCGGGCGAGTCAGAACGGCAGGTCGGCGTTGCCGGAATCGACCTACGAGTCCGTGTTCGACAGCGGCGAGATCACCCCCGAGCTCGAGGCCGAGCTCGCGCGGCGTTACCGCGCGAATCGAGCGAGCGGCCACGTCGGTCTCGACCTCGGCGAGCTAGAATGAGCGCAGGGCCTACTCCGAGAACGCCGAGTCGAAGGCGGTCGGCGAGCCGGGGAAGTCGAGATCGCGGACGAAGGCGCACGCCTCCTCGGCGCCGTGCTCGCGGTCCATTCCGGAGTCCTCCCACTCCACGGAGAGCGGACCCTCGTAGCCGCTCCGGTTGAGCACACGCAGGATCTCCTCGAACGGCACGTAGCCCCTGCCCAGGGAGCGGAAGTCCCAGTACCGGTCCGGATGACCGAACGGCAGGTGCCCACCGTAGACCCCCGAGGAGACCGGCCGCTCCGACCACCACACGTCCTTCATGTGCACGTGGTAGATCCGGGAGGGAAACCGGGCGATGAAGTCGACGGGCGAGACGCCCTGGTAGGCGAGGTGGCTCGGATCGTAGTTGAACCCGAACGCCTCGCGGTATTCGACCGCGTCGAGCGCGCGCTCCGCCGTGACGACGTCGAACGCGATCTCCGTCGGGTGCACCTCGAGAGCGAAGCGCACGCCGACCTCGTCGAAGACGTCCAGGATCGGCCCCCAGCGCTCAGCGAAGTCCAGGTAGCCGCGCTCGATGACGTCCGGCTGGACCGGTGGAAAACCGTACAGGAGGTGCCAGATCGAGGAGCCCGTGAACCCGTTCACCACGCTCACGCCGAGGTTCGCCGCCGCACGCGCGGTCCGCTTCATCTCCTCGGCCGCCCTCCGGCACACGCCCTCCGGCTCGCCATCTCCCCAGACGTGCCCCGGCAGGATCGAGCGATGGCGCTCGTCCACGCGGTCACACACCGCCTGCCCGACGAGGTGATTGCTGATCGCCCACACGTCCAGGCCGTGCGACGCGAGCAGCTCGCGTCGGGCCACGCAGTAGTCCGGGTCCTCCGCGGCGCGCGCGACGTCGAGGTGGTCGCCCCAGCATGCCAGCTCCAGCCCGTCGTAGCCCCAGCGCGCGGCCTTCTCGGCGAGCTCCGTGAGCGGCAGGTCGGCCCACTGTCCTGTGAAGAGTGTGACGGGTCTGGCCATGGACGGTCTCAGGTCGGGGGCGTGTAGGCCGCGTCCACCCACGCCCGGCGGCGGTGACTCTCGAGCGCGCGCTCGACGAAGTGCACTCCGAGGGCGCCGTCGGCGACCGTGGGAAACGTCGGAATCGCTGGATCCGCTCCGTCGGGTAGGCTCGCCACGCCTCCGAGGTCCTCGCGAGTGCGCAGTGTACGCGCCACGTCGCGGTAGATGTTCCCGAACGCTTCGACGAAGCCCTCGGGGTGGCCGGCGGGCAGGCGCGTCCGCGCGGCGGCGCGCGCGGACGTTGCGCCGGCTGCTCGCCGGAGGACGCGCTCGGAGCCGTCGGGCGCCATCAGCCGGAGACGACCGGGCTCCTCCTGCGACCAGTCGAGGCCGCCCTCGGAGCCGTACACTCGGAGGCGCAGGTTATTGCGCTCGCCGGTCGCGACCTGCGAGCAGAACAGCAGCCCGCGCACGCCGCCGTCGAGCTCGAGCAGCACGGTGGCGTCGTCCTCCATGCTCCGCCCGACCACCACCGTGCCCAAGTCCGCGAACAGGCTGCGCACCTCGAGCCCGGTCACGTAGCGCACGAGGTTGTGGGCGTGCGAGCCGATGTCGCCCAGCGCGGAGGAGGGGCCGGCCCGCTCCGGATCGCCCCGCCAAGCCGCCTGCTTGTGCCCCTCCGCCTCCAGGAGCGTCGCAAGCCAGCCCTGGCTGTACTCCACCACGACCTTGCGGAGGCTGCCGAGCTCGCCGGACCGGACCCGCTCGCGCGCCTCCTCGACCATCGGATAGCCGGTGTAGTTGTACGTCACCGCGAACAGCAGATCGCGGTCCGCAGCCAGGCGGCAGAGGTCCTCCGCGTCCGACACGCTGGTGGCCAGCGGCTTGTCGCACACGACGTGGATACCGCGCTCCAGGAACGCGCGCGCCACCGGGTGGTGGAGGTGGTTCGGCGTGACGATCGAGACGAGCCGGATGCGCTCGTTGGGCGGGACCACGGCCTCGCCATCGGCCATCGCTTGGAAGGTCTCGTACACTCGGTCCTGGGCCAGCCCCAGCGCGTGGCCGGTCTCCGTCGAACGCGCGGGATCGGAGGAGAAGGCACCCGCGACGAGCTCGAGCTCCCCGTCGAGCGCCGCCGCCATGCGGTGGATCGGCCCGATGAACGCGCCGGGCCCGCCACCCACCATCCCGTACGGGATCATCGAGCCCGGGCGCGCCTCAAGCGCCGGCACGCGACGACTCCGCCGGCTCACCGGCGGGCCTTCCGGCTCACTCGACACCGATATGGCGGAGCACCTCGGGCGGCGGCGGGTCCCAGCGCGTCAGCGCCACGTTGCCCATGTACTCGAGGTCGCGCATGCCCTCCTCGGTGGTCCAGAACGCCGTCGCCGTCAGGTCCCGCACCCGGTCGAAGAAGCGCGCCGCCGCCTCGTAGCCCGCCGGCGCCTCGTCGCGGTAGCAGATGTCGTCGCAGACCTGGGCCTGCTGCTCGGGCGGGAGCTCACGGAAGCGGAGGCCGGCGGCGAAGCGACGCGCCGACTCCGCGTCGAGCCACACGAGCCCGCCGCGGATGAGGACTGCGTCCTCGCGGTTGCCGTCGTAGGGTGCGCTCACCCACTCGTCGATGAAGTCGTGCGCGCCCACCTCGCTGGCCGAGGGCGAGCGCGCGTCGGCCGGTATGATCACGTCGCACAGCACGGCGAGCGACGCGAGCTCGTCGGGCTCGAGCGTCCGCTCCCACGGGACGCTGGGCGCGATCAGGTCCGGGTCCCACGCGGTGCCCGCCGCCCGCGGGTTGCTCGTGGGCGCGGGCGCGCCCGCGGGCCCGGTGAGCGCGCCCGTGGCGGAGCCCGAGCCGGGCTCGGAGCCCGCGTCTCCAGGGCCGCACGCGGCCAGCCCCGGCGCGGCGGCCGCGATCGCCATGACCTTGAGCGCCTGTCTCCGGTCCATGGTGTTCGGTGGGCGGGCCGGGCCGGACGCGGGGTCCCGCTGAGGGCCGGCTCCGCCCGCCGCCGCCCCCTGCCCCACGACCGGCAACGCTCGGCCGGCGCTCCGCTTGCCATCGCTCATCCGATGCTCCTCGCGCTGAGCTGCCCCACGATGTAGTCGGAGGCGCGCCACGCCACGGCCATGATCGAGAGCGTGGGGTTCTTGTCCGCGTTGGACACGAAGCAGGCACCGTCGGTGACGAACAGGTTGTCGACCTCCCAGGACTGGCAGAACTCGTTGACCACGGAGCGACTCGGGTCGTCGCCCATGATCGCGCCGCCCACCTCGTGGATGATCTGCCCCGGCCGCGCGATCGCGTCCGCGCCGTCCTCGTGGACGGTGCTCAGCACCCGCCCGCCCATCGCCTCGATGATGTCGGCGAACGTGCGCTGCATGTGCCGCGCCTGGTTGAGCTCGTGCTCGGACCACCTCCAGTGGAAGCGGAGCGTGGGAATGCCCCACTGGTCCACGCCGTCCGGGTCGATCTCGCAGTAGCAGTCCTCATTGGGGATCATCTCGCCCCGGCCGCTGAAGCCGACGAACGAGCCGTAGTAGCGGCGGCAGTCCTCCTTGTAGCGGAGCCCGTAGGAGCCGCCCGTGAGATCCTCGAGCCCGCCGAACACGCCGTTGCCCGGCATCTTGCGTCCGCCCCCGAACTCGATGTGGTAGCCGCGCGCGAAGTCGAGCCGGCCCCGGGCCTGCTCCCCGTAGAGCCACCACGGCATGTAGAGGTGCATCGCCGAAGCCCCGTCGGCGTTGTGCGGAGGCATGCGCTCCAGCGCGGGCACCTGCCCGGAGATGCCTGCGCCCACGGTGTCCATGACGTACTTGCCCACGAGGCCGCTGCCGTTCGCGAGACCGTCGGGAAACGGGCCGCTCCTGGAGTTGAGCAGGATACGCGCGGACTCGCACGCGCTGGCCGCCAGGATGACGACGCGCGCGCGAACGTGCTCGTCCAGACGCGTCGTCTTGTCGACGTAGTGCACGCCGTTGGCGCGCCCCGTCGAGTCCAGCGTAACCTCCCGCACCATGGCGTCCGTCACGATCTCCAGGTTGCCCGTGGCCAACGCCGGTGGAAGCAGCACGGTGGTCGACTGGAAGTTGGCCTTGATGGAGCAGCCTCGGCCGCACGGCGTCGCGTAGAAGCAGGCGGCACGAGAGCTCATCGACTCGGCCGTCACGCGCCGCGCGAGCGCGTTGTTCGGCCAGAGCCTGCGCGCGAGGCGCTCGCCGTCCTGGCGCTCCGTGAGGATGGCGAGATGGGCAGGTACCACGGGGATGTCCAGTCGCTCCCGGCAGACCTTCTGCGTGAGCAACTCCTCGGCCCTGGGGGCCGGCGGAGGCTGGAGCACGCCCGGCGAGGAGTCCGGCGTGTTCTCGAGCCCTTCGTTCGATCCGTAGACACCCACCAGCATCTCGGTCCTGTCGTAGTACGGCGCCAGGTCCTCGTACGTCATGGGCCAGTCGAAGCCCAGGCCGTCGCGCGAGCGCGGCCGGAAGTCGTAGGTGCCCATGCGCAGCGAGATCCGGCCCCAGTGGTTGGTGCGGCCGCCGAGCATGCGCGCGCGCCACCACATGAAGTCGGCCCCGCCCGCGCTCGAGTACGGCTCGCCCGGAACGAGCCAGCCACCGTCGACGGTCGCATCATAGAAGCCGAACGGCTTCTCGGTTGTGCCCGCGCCCCGGAGCGGCGCGTCCTTCGGCAGCTGGAACATCGGGGTCTCGGTGAGCGGATCGTAATCGCGTCCGGCCTCGAGCATCAGGACCCGCACACCCGAGCACGCCAGCACGTAGGCACACATGCCGCCGGCCGCGCCGGAACCCACGACGATCGCGTCGTACTCCTCCTGGCGGTTCCTCATGACGTCCGGTCCCTCCTCACGGCAGCTCGCGGATCTTGATGTTGCGATACCAGACCCGGCTATCGTGATCCTGAAGGCCGATGTGCCCGGACGGAGCGCGTCCGTACGCCGGCCAGGCCGCGAACTTGCTCGCCTGGACGAGCCCCTCCCACGCCGTGCTGCCCAGCTCGTACTCGACCACGCGCATGCCGTTGAGCCAATGCTCGACGTGATTGCCCTCGACGACGATCCGCACCGAGTTCCACTCGCCGGCCGGCCGCACCGCGCCGCGGGGAGCGCCGTGCAGTCCGAAGTTCGAGCCCGCGCTCGTCAGCGGACTCTGGCCGTCGGCGTGCCCCTCGTCGTCGAGCACCTGAAGCTCCGGCGCGCTCTGATGGATCCAGTCCTCGCCTTCCGCGGCGCGATAGAAGACGCCGCTGTTGCCGCCCGGCTCGACCCTCCAGTCGAGCGTGAGCTCGAAGTCGGTGAACTGGCGCTCGGTGATGATGTCGCCGCCGCCGGCGACCCAGGCGAGCGTGCCGTCCTCGACGGCCCAGCCCTCGGGTATGTCCGGCCGGTTGTAGCCGCGCCACCCCTCGAGGGAGCGCCCGTCGAATAGCAGCGCCCATCCGGCCTCGCGCTCGGCTGCCGTCAGCGTGTTGTGCACGTCCTCCCGCGCCTCCGCGCAACCGGTCAGGGTCAAGGCGGCCGCCACCGCCACGCGCGCCGTGGCCCTCACGGCCACGCGCGCCCTGGCCCTCACAGCGGACACGTCCATGGCGACTCCGGCCATCCACATGACGGCCACCTCCTTGCCGGCGGTTCGTGAAGCGATCCGGACAAAGTAGGCTCGAGCGGCGCTTTCGCTATCGGCCGCCCCTCAACGACCGATATCCTCCAGCGGCATCGCTCTCACCCAGCACCGGAAGAACGGGTTGTCGAACGACGCGGCCCCCGCCTCGCGGACCACGATCTCGCGATCCACGAGGCTGCGGACGGCCACCGTGACGGACGAGGAAGGGCCCAGCGCGTAGCGCTCGCGCGTGGCGGCGGCGTGCAGGGCCTCCTCGCCGGCCGCCACCGCGCGCAGGACGTTCTGCTGGAGAGCCGTGAGGCCGTCCCACAGCGCGTGAAATGCCGCCTCGTCTGCGCGCACGATCTCGTCGAGCGCGCGCCCCGGGTCCTCCGGCTCGTATCGTCCCCGCGCCGCGGCGATGTAGTACGTCTGCCGCGCGAGGTTCATCACGTCCTCGAGGCGCGGCCCCACGGCGGCGATGACCGCACGCCCGCATCCCAGTGCCGGGACGCCGGCTCCCTCCATGCGAGAGTCGATCCATCTCGAAAGGTGCCCCGGATCCACGGGTCCCACCCATATGCGCTCGAACCCGCCGAAGAAGGGACCTTCCTTTCCGATCACGCGATCGATCAACGCCTTGCGGGACCCCGCGCATACGTAGCTGACGTGCTCGTGCCGCTGCATGACGCTCCGCAGCCACCAGTCGGCGCGGTCCGGGCCCAAGCTCACCACCTCCTGGAACTCGTCCAGAACGACGGAGACCGGCTCGTCGGAGTCCGACGCGAGGGCGTCGATCCGGTCGAGCACCGACTCGAGCGTGCCCGCCTGGCGCTCCGGCGGAGATGCTCGCTCCCGGCTCTCCAGGGCAACGCTCGGCGTACCCGACGCTTGGTCCACATCGAATCGCAGCCGCAGGCTTCCCAGAAAGTCGAGAAGGCTCGGCCGAGGCCCCCGCCCGGCTCGGTGAAGGGACGTGAGGAGTCGGTTGGTCACGTCCGTCACCGTGCTGGCTGTGGACAGATCGGCCTCGACCACGAGGCCCCCGTCCTGCCGCACGCGCTCGGCGGCCATGGCGATGGCCGAGCTCTTTCCCACGCGGCGCGGCCCGTAGACGAGTAGCCGGCTCGGATCGCGCATGGCCCGCACGATCCGGGCGACCTCCTCCGCGCGGTCCGTGAAGAACTCACCGGTGACGCGTTGGCCGGTCCGGAACGGATTCATCGCGCCTCCAAGCGTCACGTAGATCTACGTCACGACATTTTACGTGATGCGCTCGAGCGGTGCAAGTACGGAAGCCGTGCCCTGTGGGGCGGGGAACGCGGAAAGGCAGCGCGACCTACGTCGCCCTGACACCCTCCCCCGACAGGCTGTCCAGCGGGTTGGCCCGTGCCGCCCGCCGTGCCGGCAGGTAACCCGCCGCGCCCGCGACGCCGCCGAGCAACAGGACAACCACGAGGTAGGTCGTCGGATCGAGCGGGGTGACCCCGAAGAGCAGGCCCTCCAGAAGCCGGGCGCTCGAAGCCGCGACCGGCAGGCCGACGGTCAGTCCGACCACGGTGAGCGTGAGCGTTTGTCTCACGATCTGCGACTGAACGGCGCCGGCCGACGCGCCGAGCGCGATGTGGATCCCGATCTCCCGCCGTCGCTGCGTGACCGAGTAGGAGATCACGCCGTAGATGCCGAGCGAGGCCAGGATGAGCGCGAACGCCGCGAACGCGGAGAGCAGCCCGACGAGGAACCGCCGCGGCGCTATCGACGCGTCGACGACGTCTTGGATAGCGACCACGTGGTCGAGCGGAAGGGTGGGATCGATCGCACGCAGCTCGGTGCGGGCGGTCGCCACGAGGTCGGCAAAGGCGCGCTCACCCCGGAGGATCAGATGCACCGCCTGGTGGTCGCTGAGCTGACGGATCGAGAAGAACATCTCCGGACCGGGCTCCTGCTCTACCGAGAGCTGACGGGTGTCGCGCACGACGCCGACCACCGTGTATTCCCGGCCGCTGCCACGGATCATCCGGCCGAGTGGCTGCGCGCCGGGCCACATCCTGGCAGCGAGCCCTTCGCTGACGAGGGCGACACGGGGGGCGTCCGGCGAATCCTGGCGTGCGAGGTCCCTGCCCGCCACCAGCGAGAGGCCCATGGCGTCGACATAGCCGTCGCTCACCACCCGAACGAATGCGTCGATGCCCCGGTCCTCCGGGGGCAGCGCGGGGTCACGTACGTCCCAGCGTCGGTTGAAGCCCATCGGAAGCACGTCGCTGAGGCCTGCCACGATCGCGCCCGGAGCCGTGCGCATGCGGTCCAGGACCTCCGTGTAGAACGCGCCGCGCTCGTCATCGGAAGCCCACCGCACCGACGGATCGATGCGGATCGCGACCGCGCGCTCGGATCGATAGCCGAGATCCACGTCCAGAACCTCGAGGAGGCTACGCGCCATCAGCGTGGAGACGATCATGAGGATGCAGGCGAGGGCGA
>Ga0302046_10002943_pt1 | contig 15633 bp, 12 predicted proteins | sample RVTome_11_FD_200261 | JGI IMG/M metagenome (GOLD analysis project Ga0302046, IMG submission 200261) | Soil microbial communities from uranium-contaminated site in the Upper Colorado River Basin, Wyoming, United States - RVT147D111 (version 2) ...
GCCCGGCACCCGCGCGACCCGCACCGGCGTCACGGCCCGCACCGCAGACGCGTTCGGCTCCTGCGCCACGATCTGCGCCCGAACCGGCACGCCCGGCCTCGTCGGCGCGTTCCACGTCGCCGCGCGTGGCCACGGCGGCACGTTCGAGGCCGGCGCCGGCAGCGTCGAGCTCGACCGTCCGCCCGAGTCCAGCGCAGGCAGGCCCGGCCGGACGCACGGCACCAGCCCAACCACGCACGCCGGGGGTGCGCTCGACGACGCCGTCACAGGTGCGGACGGCACCGGCCGCACGGACGACGACCTCCCAGACAGGGTCTGACGCGCCGGTGGTCCGCATGACGCCGCGCGCGGCGCAGCGCCGGGCGCCGGTCGCCTCGGCGGGACAGCCGGCGCCGGCAGCACCGCCATCTGCTGCGCCGGCCCCGACGGCGTCCCCGCGCTCCGCCGTGCGGCGTCCGAGGTCGGCCGCGACCTCCGCGGGGCAGGCGGCCCCGACGACCTCCGCGGCACCGTCGTCTCCGGCGACTCCGTCCACACGATCCGCCGTGCGGCGCCCGTCGTCGGCCGCGACGTCCGGAGGCGAGGCGGCTCCGGCCACGTCCTCGACGACCTCGACGCGCTCGGCCGTGCGACGCGTGCCCTCGGCGGACGGCCGCGACTCGTCCGCGCAGGGCAGCGGGTCGCCGTCCACAGCCGCTCGCCGCGCCCGGTCACGCGACGCCGCCGCCGCGACGGCCAGCCCGTCTGCCGTCGCTGGCACGGCCGGGCGCGCCACCGGCGCGCGAGCCGGCCGGGTCGCCGTGCCGAGACAGGGGCAGCCGATCCGGCGCGACAGCCTGATCTACGTGCCCCGTGGGCGGACGCACATCTACTACAACAACGTCTACTACTACCCGCTGGCGTACTACTACCGCCCGTACACGTTCGGATACGGTCCGGCCGGGCGCGGGTACTTCTACTTCGACCTGCACTACGACTCGTACGTCTTCTATCCGCGCACGATCGTGCGGTACTCCGACTACGGGTCGTATGGGTATCCCACGGGCGAGCTGCGGCTGAAGGTGAAGCCACGCGGGGCGGAGGTCTTCGTCGACGGCTACTATGCGGGCACCGTCGACGACTTCGACGGCATCTTCCAGTCGCTGCGGCTCGAGGAAGGGGCCTACCTGATCGAGATCGTGCTGCCCGGCTACACGCCGCTGGCCTTCGACGTCCTGATCCGGCCGGGCGAGAAGGTGACCTATCGCGGCGAGCTGCTGCCGGAGTACTAACGAGGCCCGGCCTCGGACCGTCGAGCAGGCCCTGGCCAGGTGCCCCGGAACCGGCCTCCCCACCGGGGGAGGCCGACTACTGCGTGAGGAGCTGACGGTCGATCACGTACTCGCCGATCTTCACCCACTGCCGGCGACCGTGCTTGCCGAAGATCTCCACGCGGGCATCGACGAACTGGCTGTTCTGCAGCATCTGCAGGCGCGTCTGGTCCGCCCCGGTGTAGCCGCGGTCCGATCGCAGCACGAGCGGGTCGGTCGCGCCGCCGGGCTCGAGCGCGTCGGGCCCGATCCCGCGGGTGAAGTGGGAATCCCACTCCTCGTCCTCCCCCACGCGCCGGAAGACGGCGTTGAGCTGCACGCGGGAAATCGGCTCGGCCGAGACGTTCTCGAGGCTCAGCGTGACGCTCGGCACCAGCTTGTTCATCCCGTCGACGATCCCGGCGTCGTACCAGCCCGTCTGGACGCCGGTGAGCGTCAGATCGTGCTCCACTTCCCGGGCGCGGCATCCGGCCACGACCAGCAGGGCGAGAGCGCAGGCGGCGAGGCGCGACACCATGGCGGAATTGTACACGGCCCGTCCCGACGAGGTCACTGCGATGAGACACCGGTCGAGCCACCGGGTTCCCGGACGGCGAGGAGGGCGGCTCAGTATTCCCGGACGTCCACGCGCTCCCGGGCATCTTCGATCGTGAGCAGGCCGCCGCGGAACGCGGCCAGATCCGTGCCGCGCACGCGCAGGATGAGCGTGCTGAAGTCCGTGGTGTTACCCGGAATCAGCGGATCGGAGGGCATGTTGTCGCGCGCGGCCACCGTGAGGAACTCGTCGGAGCCGAGATCGAGGTGGCCGCTGTTCTCGAGCATCGCGTCGACGAGCGCCGCCCGGACCTCGCGCGTGTAGCCTTGCTGCGGATCGTCGACGATGTCCACGACGACCTTCGACGCCCCCGCGACCGGCGCCGGCGTGACGAGCCGCGACGCGGTAATGGAACGATTGAGCAGTACCGGCATCGTCTGGGCCTGTTCCAGTTGACGCACGACCTGCGCGACCCGCTCACGGATCGTCCCGTCCACCGTGTCCATCTCGTCCATCAGCGCCCTGAGGCTCGCCGTCGCCGCCTGTACGTCCCGCCCGGGCTGCACGATCTGGAACTGTCGCAGCGGCCAGGTCACCGGCAGGCTGAGCCCCGGCACCTCGACATCGAAGAAGATGCCGTAGCCCTCGAGACGAAAGCCGCGGACCTGGGGCCGTCCGGTCAGCCGCGGCGAATCCGGCATGACGGTCTGGACCTGCCGCAGCAGGTTGTCGGCACCATTGGACACCGCGCGCTCGAGCACGCCTTCCATCATCGAGATGCGCTGCCGCGCGCGCACCTGATCCTCCTCGCTCCGCTGCTGCGCCAGGACCGCCGCGCCCGCCGTGGCCAGCGCAACCGCCATCACCGTCACGACCGACACTCTCGACATGGTCGAATCCTTCATCCGCGTGCCCTCGCGGCGCTATCTGCCCGGCAGAGAGACCCTCTGCAACAGGTCGATCATCTCGCGATGCTGCCGGATCTCCTGCGACGCGGCGTTCCGGTACTCCACGAACTGGTCACGATCCGCGCGGCGCTGCGTCTCGAGCCTCCGCTCGAAGTCGAGCTGCCGCTCGGTGACGTCGATGTTCTGCTGTACGACGCTCTCGTCGACGATGGCGCTCACCTCCCGCAGAAGGTCCGCCCTCGCCGCGTCGGTCAGCGCCGCGGCCGTCACCGGCCCGGCCGGAGCAGGGGTGCTCGCGGTATTCGCGTTGAACTCGGCCCGCAGTCGCGCCTCGAGGGCCGCCAGATCGGACGCCGCCACGCCGGCAGCCACTGGGCTGGCGGCCGTCGCCGGCGCGGCTTCGGGCACAGGCCCAGCCTCCTCCCGGGCCAGTCCAACCGAGAGCCCGGCTCCGAAGACGAGCACCGCGGCGGCCGCCTGCGCCCAGGCCGGCAACGGAGCGCGCCACCAGGAGACGGTCGCGCGCGGCTGATCACCGACGAGCCGCGGCGTCACCGCCGCGTCACGGGCGGTGATCTGAAACCCCAGCGCCGCCTCCGGCGGCGCCCACGCCCGCACCTGCTCGCGCGTCCACGACCACTGCTCCACCTGCTCGGTGCAGGTCGCACACGACGTCAGGTGCGCGGCAACGACCGATCGCTCGGCCGGCTCGCATTCATCGTAGAGGTAGGCGACGAGCGCCCCCTCATCCCCACACCGGAAAGACTCGCTCATGTCCGTTTCACCAGTTCGGGTGTTACCTGTCCCTCCCGCTCCAGGTGCCGCCGCAACTGCGACAGCCCCTGATAGAGCCGGGTCTTCACCGTGCTCAGCGGGCAGCCCTGCATGTCGGCGATCTCCTGGAAGGTCATCCCGTGGTACTCCTTCAGGACGATCGCGGTCCGCTGCTCCTCACTGAGCGCGCCCATCGCCTGGCCCACGATCGCGCCGAGCTCGCGACGGGCCACCAGATCTTCGATCGACTCGGTCGTGCCGGCCTCGGCGGCCACTTCGCCCGGATCGACGTCCTCCGGCATCTGCGACACCGGATTGCGCCGCTGCCGGCGAATCCAGTCCCGGCACAGGTTGAGCGCAATCCGGTAGATCCACGACGAGAACTTCGCCTGCCCCTTGAAGCCGGGAAGCGCCCGATACGCGCGCAGGAACGTGTCCTGGCAGACGTCTCTGGCGTCCTCCTCGCGGCCGAGCATGCGGTACGCGAGGGCATAGATCGGCCGTTCCCATCGCACGATGAGCTGGTTGAAGCTCTCCACATCGCCGTCCCGCGAACGGGCGACGAGCTCCTCGTCGGTGATCGTCATCAGCACGGCCGGCCGGTGCCTGCAGAGTAAGACGGCCCGGCACGGCGCCTGGCCGTTACCTGGATGATACCCTCGCGGCCCCCGGCGGATGAGCCCCTGACGTCACGCCTTAAGTCGTTGTCTCGAAGCGTCTTAGGCGCCAGCTGCGCTGGTGCCGGTGATACAATGTGCCCGGGGCGCTCGCCGGTCGGCGATGGGCCCGCACCGGCGCCCGGCAGACCCGTGCTCCACCCCCGGGGCCCCCCGGGGCCCCAGACCGCGTGATCCAGCTTTCCGAGCTCACCAAGACGTTCGGCGACCGCACGCTGTTCGATCGAGTCACCTGGCAGATCGACGACGGCGAGCGTGTGGGCCTGTGCGGCCCGAACGGCGCCGGCAAGACCACCCTGCTCCGCATCCTGGCCGGGCTCGAGCCGTGCGACGGGGGCACGGTGGTCAAGCCGGCGACCGTGACGATCGGGTATCTGCCGCAGGACGGTTTGGCGCACGCGGGCCGCACCGTGTTCGAGGAGGCCAGCAGCGCCTTCCAGCCGCTGCTCGACGTGAAGGCCGAGATGCACCGGATCGAGCACGCGCTGGCGGACTCGTCGGTCCCGACCGGCGAGCACGAGAGCATGCTCGAGCGCTACGCGCAGCTCCAGGACCAGTTTCGCCTCGGCGACGGCTACAGCATGGACCTCCGGGTGGCCACCGTCCTGCGCGGCCTCGGCTTCGCGCAGGAGGACCACGACCGGCCCTGCGACACGTTCTCCGGCGGCTGGCAGATGCGTATCGCGCTGGCCAAGCTGCTCCTCGGGCGGCCCAACCTGCTGCTGCTCGACGAGCCGACCAACCACCTCGACCTGGAGGCCCGCAACTGGCTCGAGGAGTACCTCGTCGCCTATCCCTACGCGGTCATCCTCGTCTCGCACGACCGCTACTTCCTCGACGCGGTGGTCACGCGCATCACCGACGTGCACCTGCGCCGGCTGACCGACTACACGGGCAACTACAGCACGTACGTCGAGCAGCGCGACGCGATGATCGAGCGGCTGCGGCAGGCCAAGCGCGAACAGGACGAGGAAGTGGCCCGGGTCAAGCTGTTCATCGACCGGTTCCGCTACCAGGCGACCAAGGCGGCCCAGGTCCAGAGCCGCATCAAGCAGCTCGAGAAGGTGGTCCCGATCGAAGTGCCGCCGGAGCGCAAGCGCATTCACTTCCGCTTCCCCGCCTGCGCCCGCAGCGGCCGGACGGTGCTCGAGCTGCAGCACGCGTCGAAGGCCTACGGCCCGCTCACGGTCTTCCGGGACGTGACGCTGCACATCGAGCGCGGAGACCGCATCGCGCTCGTCGGGCCCAACGGCTCGGGCAAGTCCACGCTGATGCGCCTGCTCTCGGGCGAGGAGGCTCCGGACGCGGGCGCCCGCACCGTGGGACACCAGGTCGTCATGGAATACTTCGCCCAGGACGAGGCCACGCGGCTCGACCCGGCACTGACGGTGCACGACACGCTCGCCGCGGGCTCACCCATCCACATGGTCCCCTCGATCAGGAACCTGCTGGGCGGCTTCCTGTTCTCGGGCGACGACATCTACAAGAAGGCCGCGGTGCTGTCGGGCGGCGAGCGGACGCGCCTGGCCGTGGCGCGCATGCTGCTGCGCCCATCGAACACGCTGCTGCTCGACGAGCCCACCAACCATCTCGATCTCGACTCGAAGGACGTGCTGCTCGAGGCGCTCGCCGATTACGGGGGCACGCTCATCATCGTCTCGCACGACCGGTACTTCGTCGAGAAGCTCGCCACCAGGATCGTGGAGATCGGTCACGGCCAGGCCGTGGTCTACCCGGGCACGTACGGTGAGTTTCTCTGGCACAAGTCCCAGCCCTCGCGCCCGGCCACGTCGGGGCCTGCAGCCCGGAGCCTGGAGCCTGGAGCCCGCGCGACGCGCGAAGCCCGGAGCCCGGAGCCTGGAGCCCGCGTGAAGCCTGGAGCCCGGGTGAAGCCTGAAGCCGGGAGCCCGAAGCCAGTGGCCCGTGACGAGCGCAAGCGCGCCGAGACCGAGCGCCGCAGGCAGGACCGTGCGCGACAGGCGCTGCAGAAGCGGATTGCGGACCTCGAGGTCCGCATCGCCGATCGCGAGGCCGAGGTCAAGGACATCGAGGCGTCGATGGCCTCGCCCGGCTTCTACGACGACCGCGACCGCTCCCAGGAGGTCGTGGGACGCCACCAGGCGCTGATGTGGGAGGTCGGCGACCTGATGGCGCAGTGGGAAGCGTTGCAGGAGCACGCCGACGAGTCCTCGGGCTCCTGAGTCGCTCGTTCTAGAATACGCACGTCATGGCCGGTTCCGGGACCACGCCGCTCTCCACCAGGCGGGCGCGCGCGGTACGGGAGCTTCCGGCACTGACGCTGCTGGCCGGCGCGGCGGCGGCCCTGATGCCCTTCGTCTGGCTGGCCCTCCACGCGTTCCCATCCGCTGACGACTACTGTCAGGCCATCGCGGCCCGCGCGGGTCTCTGGGACATGCTGCGGACGCACTACCTCGACTGGACGGGGCGCTATACAACGTCGTTGCTGACCGGTGCGATGCTCCGGTGGGATCTGGCCGGCCTCTACCCGTGGTTCTGCACGGCGACGCTGGGCGGCACCTTCCTGGCCTTCCGTACGCTCGTCGGGGCCGTGTGCCGGAACGGCGCCTCCGCGTTCCACGTCACTGTGGCCGGCGTCGTGGCCACGGCGGTCTTGGTCGGCGGTCTCCCGTCGACGGTGGAAGCCTTCTTCTGGCTGTCGAGCTCGGTCCCGTATCAGTGGGGACTCATCGCCTTTCTCGCCTGGCTGGCCTTGCTCATCAGGCTGGCCAGCCAGCGGGACGACGGGCCATCGCCCGGCCGCCGGGCCGCCGCACTCGTGCTGACGATCGCGCTGCCAGGATTCAACGAGATTCTCGCGCCCGTCGTGCTCGTCACGCTCGCAGCCTTCCTCGCAGCCTCGTGGCGCCGCTCGCGGCTCGATGGATTCGTGCTGGGACTCCTCGGCGTCGCGGCCGCGCTGACCGCCGTCTCCCTGCTCGCTCCCGGGAATGCGATTCGGAGCGCGAACTATCCCGACCTCCCAACCCGGCATGCTCTCGGATTCGCCCTCGTCGAGACCAGTCGGCAGGCCCTTCGTTTCCTGGCGACCCACGGCTGGCAACCCGCGCTGTGGGGCGCCGCCTGCGCGGCGTGGTGGTGGGCACCGGGCCACTGGCGATCGCCGGCGGCACGCCAGGCAACGGTCACGTCCGGCTGGCTGGCCGTGCTCGGCCTGCTCGCCGTCCTGTATGGCACGCTGTTTCCCCTGTACTGGGAGTACGGCGCCGAGAACTACACCGGCGAAGGCCGAACCTACAACGTCACCTACCTGGTGCTGTGCGCGACGGTGGTGGCCGTCACCGGCGTGCTGTTCCGGGCACTCGCCAGCCATTCGCCGGGATGGCTTGCGAGGCTCGACGCCCGGCGGGCGCTCACCGACCGCCTGCTGGCAGCGATGCTCGCGCTGCTGCTGGTCGCCGCGCCCGGCGTCGGCCGCGCGTTCGACGCGTCGACGGCCGCGGCAGCCTACCTGGCCGCACAACGCGCGCGGGAAGCCGCACTGACGTCGGACGGGAACCGGGACAGGGCGGTGTTCGTGGACCCCGTGCGGCCGCGCCCCGAGGGCCTGTTCTGGAGCGATATCGACCGGGACCCCTCCCACTGGATCAACAACTGCGTGGCCGCGTACTACGGACTCGCGTCCGTGCAGAGCCACTGAAGCCCGCCCCGATCCGCCCAGCGCGGGAGCCCGACACCAGAACCCGAATCGTAAGTTCAGAGGGCCCTCAGCGACGAAAAGAGCCCTCCTGTTACAGTTCTGTAATCGACCTGCCGATTCTACGGATGTGCCACCTGCGATTCCTGGCCAGTTCGAGGCCGGTGCGCCGCCGTTCGGGCCGGGCATGGTGTTTGCCCCCGCGAAGAGTAGCCTGAGGTCTGTTTCGTGGAGCCTCTGATGACGTCCAAGCCCGGCCCGCGCGCCCACGAGCGAACCGCCCCCCAGCGGTCCGCCGCGGGAGACGTGCGCCCCGAGCCCGGGTCGCGCCCCCTGACGAGTACAGCCGGCGACGCCTTCTTCCGCCACATCGTCTCGGGCATGCGCAACGGCGTGCTGGCGATCACACGCGAGGGCCGGCTGGCGCTCATCAACGAGGAGGCGTACCGGATCTTCGGGGCCACGCCGCGGTCCGATGACGTGGGCCAGCCGGTGGGCACCGTGCTGGGGCGACACCCCGACGTCGTGCGCCTGCTGGCCGGCGCCTTCGAGCTGCACATGCTGCCCAACCGGGCGGAGATGCGGCTGAAGCCGTCGGACAAGGTCATCGGCTACACCCTGGCCTTCGTCCGGAACGACGAGGGGAACGTGATCGGCGCGGCGATGTTCTTCAAGGACCTGACGCGCGTCGAGCAGCTCGAGGAGCGCGAACGGCTCCGCGATCGCCTGGCCGCGGTCGGCGAGATGGCCGCGGTCATCGCGCACGAGGTCAAGAACCCGCTGGCGGGCATCGAGGTGATGGCGGGCCTGCTCCGGCGGAAGGTCGCCGACGCGCCAGACGCGCAGGCCGCCCTGACCGACATCATCAAGGAAGCCAAGATGGCCAACGCCATCGTGCAGGAGGTGCTCGACTTCGTGCGGCCGATCCGCCTGCAGGTGGAACGCACCTCCATCGCCGACGCCATCGGCGGCGCCGTGCAGCTGGCCGACTCGAAGGCCCGCCGCGGCGGGGTGCAGGTGCGGCTGGCCGTCTCGGACGGCCTGCCCCAGATCCAGGCCGACCAGCACCAGCTCACGCAGGTCTTCACCAACCTGCTGATCAACGCGTACGAGGCCATGGGGGGCACGGGCCAGGTGACGATCTCGGCCGGGCTGATGCGGATCGAGGACGGGTCGGACGGGCGGGACGCCGTGCTCGTGGAGTTCGCCGACGACGGTCCGGGCATTCCGCCCGACGTGGCCGAGAAGGTCTTCGACCCGTTCTTCACGACCAAGCCGCAGGGCTCGGGCCTCGGGCTCGCCATCGTGCGCAAGATCGTCGACGCGCACGACGGACGACTGGACCTGCGAACCGCCGAGGGCCAGGGCACGACGATTCGGGTGACGTTGCCGATTACCGGCGGGGACACGGAATAGAGGTACTCAGAGCATGGGACGGATACTGATCGCCGACGACCACGACTCGCTGCGCCGGGGGCTCGCCCAGGCGGTGGCCGACGCGGGCCACGAGGTGGAGGAGGCACCCAACGGCAACGCCGCCATCGAGAAGCTGCACGAAGGCTTCTTCGACGTCGTCGTGAGCGATCTGCGCATGGGCGGCAGCACCGGTCTCGAGGTGCTCAAGACGGCGAAGACGCTGCATCCGTCCTCGGCGATCATCCTGATGACCGCGTTCGGCTCGATCTCGACGGCGGTCGAGGCCATGAAGTCCGGCGCCTTCGACTACGTGCAGAAGCCGTTCGAAGTCGAGGAAATGGAGGTCAAGATCGAGAAGGCGCTCGAGCTGCGCCGGATGCAGAACCAGCTCGATTACCTGCGCCACGCCCAGGGCGACATCTACGAATTCGACCGCATCATCGGCTCGAGCGGCGCGCTGCAGAGCGTCCTGAGCGTGGTCCAGAAGGTGGCCAAGAGCAACACGACGGTGCTCGTGCGCGGCGAGACCGGCACCGGCAAGGAGCTGATCGCGGGCGCCGTGCACCACAACTCGCACCGCGCCGCGCGGAGCTTCGTGAAGGTCAACTGCGCCGCGCTCCAGGAGAACCTCCTCGAATCCGAGCTCTTCGGACACGAGAAGGGCGCCTTCACCGGCGCCGACAAGCAGCGCATCGGCCGCTTCGAGCAGGCCGACGGCGGCACGCTGTTCCTCGACGAGATCGGCGACATGAGCCCCAACACGCAGGCCAAGATCCTGCGCGTGCTGCAGGAGCACGAGTTCGAGCGGCTCGGCGGCACCCGGACGCTCAAGGTCGACGTCCGGCTGATTGCGGCCACCAATCGCGACCTGCCCACGATGGTCGAGGCGGGCCTGTTCCGGGAGGACCTCTACTACCGCCTGAACGTCGTGACGGTGGAGATGCCGCCGCTCCGCGAGCGCAAGGAGGACGTGGCGGCGCTGGCCAGCTTCTTCATCCGCCGCTTCGCGGGCGAGCTGAAGAAGAAGATCCAGGGGCTCGACAACGAGGCGCTCAAGCTGCTGATGCGCTACCAGTGGCCCGGCAACATCCGCGAGCTCGAGAACGCCATCGAGCGGGCGATGCTGCTGGCCGAGGGCACGCACATCGCGGTCGACGACCTGCGGCTCGGCGACTCCGGCCCTCCGGGATCGCCGCGCGACAACGCCTCGGTCGTGAAGATCCCGCCCACCGGCATTCCCCTCGAGGAGGTCGAGCGGATCGCCCTCATCGAGGCGCTCAAGATGTCGAACTGGGTGCAGAAGGACGCGGCCGAGCTGCTGTCGATCAGCCCGCGGGTGATGAACTACAAGATCAAGACGCTCGGCATCGACTTCCCGCGCAGCCGGCGGGCGAGCTTCCATCCCCCGCAGAACGCCAGCTCGGTCAGCGCCTGAGCCGGCGCTCCGGGGGGCAGGGTCAGCAGCGGCGGGTGGTCGCCCCGGGCACGACCCGCGCCAGGGTCCGGCGGAGTCCGGCGTCGCCCTCGAGCACGCAGCCCAGCGCCCCGATCGTCGCGCTGTCGTCGAGCAGGTCGGCGCCCAGCGAGCCGTCCCGCAGCTCGAGGTGCGCGAACATGCCCGGTGGAGCCGCCGAGCCGCTGGTCGGGAGCATCTTCAAGCTGACCACGCCACGGACGTTGCCGCCGACGACGAAAATCCGGCCGCCCGCCTCGTCCACCTTCACGACGACGTCACAGTGCGTGCGCGCGCCCTCGCCCATCTGGCGCTGCCGCTCGGCGAGCGTGTCGTAGCCGGGCCGGCGGGCGCTGCACAGCAGGTCGCCCGGCTCGATGGCGGCCTCCCCGACGTCCCGGGCGACGTAGGCCGCCTCGGCCTCCCCGCCGTTGCGGGCCCGGATGGCCTGATCGATGTAGACGTGATGCGCCACGGCGCGCGCGAACCGGCTGCGCTCGCCGAGGCCGGCCTCGCACATCACCCACGAGATGAACGCCGCCGACCAGGGATTCCGCCACCGCACGCCCACGCCACCAGGACCGTTCCAGGCCTCGTTCTGATCGTCGAGGATCCAGCTCCCCTCCGGTGTCACCGTCCAGTAGCCGGCGATCGACGGGGCGACACGGGCCGACTCGCCCGGGTCGAGCCACCGGAACCCGCGGCGCCCGCCGCGGGCGCCACCGGCGCCGCGTGACAGGCGCGGCGCGGGGCGGGGCGCGCTCTGATCCACGACCTGGAAGCCGAAGAAGGCCCACTCCTGCACGGCCAGGTCGACGATGCGCCGGCGGAGCGGCGCCGCGGGCACGGCCGGACAGTCCGTCACCCGCACGGTCATGCGTCCGGGCTCGCCGCTCACCCGCTCGGACGGCGGCGCGACATCGAACCGCTCACGTGGCAGGCGCTCCACCGTCAGGCCCTGCGCGAGGGCGGGCGTGGCCGTCAGCAGCAGGGTGAGCGCGGGCAGGGCGATCCGCATCGCCCCGTAGATCACCACGGGAGCGGCCTTCCGGGCAAGTCTCGGCTCCGCCGGGCGATCTCGCGAAGGCGCGCGATCCTGTAGGGTGCGGCGACTCATTGCGGGCAGGCCGGCGCCTCCCGATGCAGCGCCGGTGGTACGGCGATCACGGGGCAGGCCGGCGCGGCGAGCGCTCTCACCGGGGATTCGCCACGGCCGCACGGGCCAGCTGGTTCCCGAAACGATTCCTGGCTGACCCTCGAGCCGACCGGGAAACTCAGGCCGTTCCCTTTGCCCGGCGAAGATGCCGCGAAACGGCCTTCATGCTGCCTATCGTCTGGTCGGAGCAGGTGACGGGCGAAATGCTCTCCGGCGCGCGCCTGCTGCACGTGGACAACGTCGACGAGGATGCCGCACTTGAAGCCGCCCGTCTGGGGCGTGCCGCCGGGCTCATCGTGACGACGGACGTCGACCAGGTCGGCCCTGGCACGCACGCCCTGATCGCGGCGGCGACGTTCCCCATCCTGTCCGAGCGCGTGCCGCTCGCGCTTACCGGCGAGTCGGACGCGGCGCGCGCTCTTCGCGCGATGCGCCGCGGGCACGCGGGGATGCTCTGCGTCACGCTCGGTACGCGAGGGTCGATGCTGCTCGTCGACGACGAGCTGTACGTGGCACCGGCGTTCCCTGTCGATGCCGTCGATACCACCGGCGCCGGAGACGTCTTCCGCGGCGCGCTGATTGTCTCCCTGCTGCGCGGGGACGCCCCGCAGGCGATGCTGCGCTTCGCCAACGCCGCCTCCGCGGTGAGCTGCACACGTGAGGGCGCGATCGCGGGTGTGCCGGCGCTCGAGGAGATCAACCGACTGTTGTAGGTCTCAGGCCCAGGGCCGCCGGACGTCCGTGTCAGGCGGGGTTTCGTCCGCGTGGGCCGATCGGTGTGGTTACTTCGCCGGCACGAGGCGCTTCAGCTCCTCGGCCCAGTGCTGCACCACGACCATGTCGGGCGCTGACGCATCGCGACTTTCGTCGCCGCCACTTCGGATGATGACGAAGCGGCCGTCCGGGCCGATGTCGTACGGGCGCCAACCCGTTTGCGGCGCAAGGAACTCACCCTCGAAGATCACCTGCGAGCCGCCGGCGGTCAGGGGCGGACCGGGCTGGATCGGCACCGCCAGTATCTGTCGCGTATCAAGACTGGCGAAGTACAGCTCGCGGCCGCTGGGCGACCACAGCGGCAGACGGCCGCCGTTCGTCGAGATCTGCTGGCGGCCGCCCATCTCGGGGTAGCGTTCGACGTAGATCTCGTAACGACCCGCGAGCACCGAATCGTAGGCGATCCAGCGGCCGTCCGGCGACACGGCCGAATAGTCGTTGCAGAAATCGTTCTGCACGAGCATGGCTTGCTCTGACAACTTGTCGGCGGCGGCGTGGCCGATGGCGCAGTAAATGTTCGCCGGCACCTCCGTGAACAAGAGTCGGCGGCCATCGGCCGACCAGCCGTTGGCCCGAAGGTCAACCGCGTCCTTGGCACGCGTGAAGAGCCGCTCGTCGGTCCCGGTGCCGTCGGCAGGTTTCGAGAACAGCTCCGGGTAGTTGGCGCGCATGGACGTGAACAGGATCCGCTGGCCATCGCGCGTCCAGAGCGGACTGCGATCCTGCGCTGGATTCGTCGTCAGCCGGCTCATCGTGCGGCGCGCGATGTCGTAGGTCCAGACGTCGTCGAAGGTGGCCACCGCTACGCGTCGTCCATCTGGAGAGACCCTGACGTCGCGGTACGATCCGGTGGGAATGCCGGCCAGCGGCGTGACACGGCCCTGACGGTCGAGCGTGACGACCACTTGACTGCCCAACGCACCGCTGCCCGCGACGTACACCAGCGACCCGTTTCCGGAGACATCGAAATTGGCGGCGCCGCTGGTTTTGGTGAGCACCTGTTCAACGACCGGCGTCCGATCCGCGGAGGCCTCGAGACTCCCGGCATCGAAACGGGCGGCCTGCAGCGCCCCGCCAACGCTGAAGACCACGTGCCCGGTGGACACGTATCGAGCGTCGCTCCCGGCAAACAGCTCGCGCACCTCCTGGGTTTCCAGGTCGAGCACGATGACCGTGTATTGATCCACCCCCTGACCGCGCGTGACGAGCAGGTGGCGGCCATTTGGTAGAAATCGGGGCCAGCGATGTCCCCGCGCGCTGTCCGATGCTCCCAACGGTATTTGCATGGGGGTGCCGCCCGCCGCCGGCACTCGGAAGAGGACGGCCGCTGGGCTGGAATAGACGATCGTGTCGTCCCGGCCCCAGGTGCCCCCGAGCAGTTGCCCGATCCCCGACGCGATGTTCGCTGGCGGTCCACCCTGGACCGACACCTTTCTCAGGAATCCGCCCTGCCAGAACGCGATCCACCTCCCGTCCGGGGAAAAGAACGGCTCGACCGAGTTCTCGGTGCCGGCCAGCGGCGCACCCTCGAGCCGGTCCATCTCACGCACATGCAGAAGCGGGAGATTGCCGGCCCGGTACACGATGCGCGTGCCGTCGGGGGAGATCGCCAGATCGCGGTTCAGACCGCTGATCGACAGTGGAACCTGACCCGCGCTCGCAATGAAGCGGGTGACACGCGGTGCCTCCGGCCGAAGCACCAGCCACGCGGCCAGCGCGGCGCCGGCCATGAGGATCAGCGCTGCGACCGTGTACGCCGCGGTTCGGCGCCAGGAGGATTGCGCTGGAGTCGCCGGCTGGACGGACGGCGCGGCGGGTGCAGACAGCTCGCGCAGCACGAACAGTGCGGCGCCCGCGTCGACGCTGCGGGCGCGGCGATCTTTCTCGAGGCACCGGCGGAGCAGCAGGCGAATCGCCGGTGGCATTCCTGCGGGGAGCGCATTCCAGTCCGGCTCGGCACGAAGTACGGCCGCCATCGTGTCGCTCGCGTCGTCGCCGTCGAAGGTGCGACGGCCGGTGAGCATCTCGTACAGCACGCAGCCGAACGACCAGAGGTCGCTGCGCTTGTCGGCCGCCTTGCCCTTTGCCTGCTCGGGCGCCATATAGGCCGCGGTCCCGAGAATCACGCCCGCCTGCGTCGCCGCCAGCGTCAGCGTCGGCGAATCTGCGCGCTCGGCTGATCCCCGGTCCCCGATCGCCGGTCCCCCCTCGATCGCCTTGGCCAGACCGAAATCGAGCACCTTCACCTGACCCTCAGCGGTGAGCGCGATGTTCGCCGGCTTCAGATCGCGGTGGATGATGCCCTTGTCGTGCGCGGCCGAGAGCGCGTCGGCGATCTGGCCGGCGACGCGGAGGGCTTCGTCAACGGGGAGCGCGCCGCCCGCGAGCTTCTCGGCGAGCGTCTCGCCCTCAACCAGCTCCATCACCAGGAACTGCGAACCGTCGGCCTGCTCGAGGCCGTAGATGGCGGCAATGTGCGGATGATTCAGCGCGGCCAGCAGTTGCGCTTCACGCTCGAAGCGCGCCGCGCGCTCGGGGTCGTAGGTGAAGGCCTGCGACACGACCTTGACGGCCACGTCACGCCCCAGTTTCGTATCCGTGGCTCGATACACTTCCCCCATCCCGCCCGCGCCGAGGCGGGCGGCGATCTCGAACGAGCCGATGCGGGTACCTGGGGAAAGCGCCACTGCCTCGGGATTCTACGTTACGGAAGAGCGGCTTGCGACGCGTCGGTTCGAAGGACGGTCGAAACCAGCTCGACTAACCACGTGGCAGGCGCTCCACCGTCAGGCCCTGCGCGAGGGCGGGCGTGGCCGTCAGCAGCAGGGTGAGCACGGGCAGGGCGATCCGCATCGCCCCGTAGATCACCACGGGAGCGGCCTTCCGGGCAAGTCTCGGCTCCGCCGGGCGATCTCGCGAAGGCGCGCGATCCTGTAGGGTGCGGCGACTCATTG